>Ga0326513_10000323_pt1 | contig 39681 bp, 61 predicted proteins | sample 2_2465_0518_D_FD_203654 | JGI IMG/M metagenome (GOLD analysis project Ga0326513, IMG submission 203654) | Bovine rumen microbial communities from UC Davis, California, United States - 2_2465_0518 | ecosystem: Host-associated > Mammals > Digestive system > Stomach > Rumen | place: USA... | reverse complement strand
CCACGTTTTCGCTCGTATAGTTTTCCCCTGTGCATTTGCTTGCCATCTTTCCATCGTGCCATCATCAGAAGGTCTACCCATGCTTGTCCTTTGGAGAATTTTTCTTTCGTCCATATCCAGTGATCCATGAGTTTTCTATTCAGTTTTATGTAGTTCCCATTACTCATTGCCCTCTGCTTCATTCTCGCTGTAAAGCCGTGCCATCAATTCATTTCCTGTCTGCTCAAACACATACTCCATGAGATTAACAAGGCTCTTTATCCCTTCTACTATTACTTCGCAATCGTTTCCGTGTTCATCGAACAGATTAACCATGTACTTTGTCATAACTCTTTATCCTTTCTAATTCATCCGGCGGCAAAGTCTCTATACCTAACTCCTTGCACTCTGACACAAGACCGTCTATAAGAGTGCTATATTCCTTTGTGTCGTACAGATGTGAAGGCTTGACCATCCAGTAACCCTTGTATCGTTTACCGTTTTTATCAACGATTTTGTTAGGCACTGGCCGCAGATGTACTTCACATTGCAGGTAGTCAACATCGTATGGCAACAACACATACTGATCGGGATATATTTCTCCGTATCTGTCCAACATCATATTATGTGCTTCGGTCGCTGACAGTCCTAAAACCACTCTGAACTGATTGAGCAAAGACCAATAATACCCATTAGCGTCAAGTGAGCGTTTCCCTCTGATTGCCTTTATTTCGCACTGTAAACCGTTCTTTGCCTTCATGTTGATAGCCTTGTCTACTGCTTCAAAGTCTTTCGTTACAAATGTCACTGTTATTCCGTCAAGTGACTGCTGACAAGTCAGTGTGCCTTCTTCTATCTTCATAGGTAGTTCCTTCCAAATATCTCTGTAAAATCTGCCTTCCAGTGTTGCATAAATGCTACTTGCCCAACTCTGTGATACTCTCTCTCATACTCTTTGGTATGGAACAGTTCATGGTGAGTAGGACAGACAGACACCCACAAACCAAACAGTTTTGACTTCTGCCTGTCTGCCCCTCTGAACAACTCGTGTCTGACCAGTGAGGTTGTATCAGTGTTGCCGCATATATAGCATTTATCTGTTTCGCTTCCCATAATGCTATCGCTGTAACCGTTGCGGTCGGTCTTTATGTCGTATAAGATTTTGTACCATTCTAAAGTTTTCATTTTGTCTTAACCCTTACACTGGCTTTGACCGGAGACACCTTGGTTACACTGTCATACACATCCGGAAAATACTTCTGCAAGGCTTTATTGTCTACTGTCACTCGTTCGCCTTCCGCTATGTAGTTGACAAGTAGTTTTTCGGTCTCTATCTTGTCAACTCCGTATTCTTCCATTGCTTCTTTCAGTTTTGCTCGCATATCGTCCTTAAACTTCTTTGCTTCTTTCTCTATCTGCTCTATCTGTACAATGTGATCTACAACTGCTTGTGGCACATACAGATTGCCTTCCTTGTCTTTCGCTATTACTTCTTTAATGTCGGGTCTTTTGATTATGTTATTCATTATTTCGCTCCTACTGTTTTCTTGTTCTGACTTCCGTATTTCTTATCTAATGCCATGCAACAATGACCGTATTGTGCCTTTGTCATATCAGCAAGACTGTCAACCTTGTACGCCTTTATAACATCGTCCACCTTCACTCCGTATAATGTAATAAGTCCTTCAAGGGTACTGGCTTCAAGTTGCGATATTCTTTCATTCAATTCGTCCTGTGCCTGCTTTTCCTCTTTTTTCATCTGATGATTGTATTCGTCTGTGTCGGCGTCTTTCGTATCATCAATGAGAAAAAGTCCGTTGAGTGCGTATTTTCTTGCGTAACTGCTTGCAGTTCCGGTTATTTGCGATCCGTCCATACCCTTCTTTGTTTCTTCTTCCCTTGCATATGCTGTAACGGTGACGGTATCTTCCTTATCAGTGACAGTTGCAGTAGCCTTAATGTAGTAACGATCTCCTATGTATTCCAGTGTGTCACTCAATGTCAGCATTACACCGTTTTTCGCACATAGCGGCTTGACTGCTTCCAGTATGTCTTCCGCACTCCTGTACCTGTACTTCCCGAATGAGTTATACTGGCCTTTCGGTGCTTTGAGTTCCTTCTGTATCTTTATTAGTTTTTCCATGCTTATCTCCTCTCCTTAATCTTCAAACTCCCATTTAACCATAACTTCTTTGGCAAGGTCGTACATCTTGGTATCTTTTACATCTCTGTGAAGTTCCTTAAAGGAGATAAAGGCTTCTGTCAAACAACATCCCATATCTTCTATACAGTCCTCACAATAATCGTCTTCCGTGTACTCTCCGCAAATTTCACAGGGATATACATTTTCGTATGTCTCTGACCCACAGTTCGGGCAAATCCCTACTTCAAATTCTTCCGCTCTGCCTTCACTGAATACACCTGTTCTCTCTTTTACAATTTCGGGAGTATCAAATAATCTTTCGCATACTTTACATTTGAACATTATTGATCTCCTTTCAGTCTGTACCTTGTGTTTTCTTTTTCTTTTCCATTGTTTTCTTCCTTTCTCTCTGCTATAATGCAGGAAATAACTCTTTAGAGTTTTTTCTTTTCGAGCACCTGCAAGGGTGCTTTTCCCTTATCATCCCCAGTACAGTGTTGTTAGTCCTAACATCAGTAGAAACGCAACGATCTGTACTTTTTCTCTGTGCTTTTCCCTTGCCTTTTGGCGTTCTTCTGTTCTTGCGTTTGCTACCATGCACGCAGTTTTGAGTTCTTGCAAATTCATTTCCATAGTCTTTTCCTCACTTCTGATAATCTGTAAACATATCTACAAGCGTTTGCTCTCTTTTCGCACATATCTTCCTCTTTTACTTGTTGTTCCCAACTCTTATAAAAAGGACATTCTGTGCCGCAGTCTTTCTGCAGGTTGAGTGCCAAACAGTTTTGTTGTTGTGGGTTATAGTTGATACAATTCATATTGCCCCTTTCCGCAGTCTGCTATATCGGGCGGCCTTGTGAAATCATCTTGTGTAAAGCCGAAATCCGTTTTATTGAAGGTATCATCTATGTTTATTAAAAGGAAAAATCGAAAAGTTGTAACATCGTTATGTGGCCGCCCGATATAACAGACTGCAATATTCATTTATTGTTTTACTTTGACTTGCTTGTATGAAAGCGTGTTGCATGTGCAGTAGTATCTATCTACGAATATATCTACCGTGTTCTCAACTCCGCACCTATCCATTACCTTGTAGGTCTTCTTACCTATCTTTAGCTTCGTTCCTATCGGAAAGTCGTTGCACGCAACATACCCTTCCTTTAGTCTTTTACCGCTTGACGATTGATAACCGCTTGGTGAGTTGCACCCACAACAATATGTAGTTATTCTGTATTCGCCCACGGTTTTCCATTCATGTTGCGGCTCTTTCGGCACTGGCGTTGTCGCTATTCCTGCTGCCAATATCGCCGCTGTTATCTGTGGGATCATCATTACTCACTCCAAATAATTCTTTGACTTTTTCGGGGTACAGGATATATGTATAGTGTTTGCTACCTTCTCGCTTGATTGCCGTACCAAATACACAATCCTTCCTTTGTAGTAACAACCTTATTGTTTGTGTCTCACATCCTGCCGCTTTAGCGATCTTCTCAATAGTCGTCATTTTCAACACCTACATATTCAAGTATTTCCTTTTTAAGAAGCCCATACGATTGACCGTTTACACTCATAGCCGCTCGCACAACGCCTTCCGAACGCCCTATGCCATCGGCAATATCTTGATACGATATTCCCTTTTCATCACATTTTGTTCTTACGGCGATCTGCCACTTCTCTTTTGGCTTCTTTGCCATCCTTACACCTCCTTCCTATTAAGTTATTAAGGGTGACGCTTTATGGATGAAACTGTTGCCGCCACCCTTCTGTATTGTTTCGTAAACATAAATACATTGACTGCACTTTGCATTTGCGATATAATAATAGTCTCACTTAATATTAACCTCGCAATATTGCGTTTACGAATATGTTGTAATTACAATATACATCTCAAATGCGATATTGTCAAGGGTTATTTTCGCAAACGCAACACAAGTTTTAAGAAGGGAGAATAACCATGAATGACATTCTTAAGCGTATTACTTTTCTAATGAAGCAAAAGGGTATGACCGATTACCAGTTGTGCCAAACCATCAAAATTAACCCATCTACTTTCGCAACATGGAAAAAAGAAGATCGTGTTCCAAACACTGTTAGGTTGTCTGAAATTGCAAAGGCACTGGATGTGTCACTCGATTACATTGTTAATGGTAGAGAGTATGACGGTGACGAACATTATATAAATGAGGAAGCGGCACAAATAGCGCAGGAACTATTGGAAAGACCGGAACTGAAAGTGCTTTTCGATTCTTCACGAAAAGTTAAACCTAAAGATTTGAAGATAGTACAACAAATGGTAGACAGGATGGTTGAAGATGATAAATGATATTAGAGTTAGATATATGGATATGCCGCCTTCCGTTTGTGGTTTCACTTTGAAGGTGGACGCTTGCAGTTACGATATATACATCAATCCTGCAATGAGTTACGAAAAACAGCGAGAAACATATCAGCATGAATTGAAGCACATATATAATGATGATTTTTTATTGGATGATGTAAATGTTGCAGAAAGGAGTGAGTGATCGTGAAAAAAGAAAAGGAAATGCACCCTGTTACTGCCGAAGTCCAAAAGCACATAGCACGCACAAAACCAACAAAAGGACAAAGGGTTAAAGGTTTTCTCATGGGTGTTGTTGGTATTGCGATTGTTTTGTTTGTTGCAGGGATTATTGGTAACGCAATGAGTGTTGATAACTTTATCGGTCATGCGTTGCGCTTTATATGGGATTGGTGGTTTATAGGCTTACTGATCTTTCTCGGTCTTGGTGCTTTGTGGGTTGAAGTTATTTATCCATGGTTAGAAAGGAGAAGGGAAAAATGAGATTACCTAATGGATATGGCGGTATCAGAAAGTTATCGGGTAACAGGCGCAGACCATACCAAATAACAGTTACCGTTGGATGGGATATGGTAGATGGTAAAGCAAAGCAGAGACAAAAGACAATAGGTTATGCCGCAACAAAAGCAGAAGCACTTACCTTGCTTGCAGAATACAATATCAACCCGATTGATGTTGACAAGTCCAGAGTGACATTCAATGAAATATGGAACAAGTGGCTACCTACGCAGGATAACAAATCAGCGTCCAAACACCGGCAGTTGCAGACAGTGTATAACAAGAGCACATTACTCCACAATGTACCACTGTCAGCAATAACACTTCCGCAACTACAAAGAGTGGTTGACGAGAGCGCACAGTCACGATCTTACCGTCAGCAGTTTATTATTGCGTTCAAGTCGCTGTATGATTATGCCTATCGCTATGGATATATCAAACAGGATATATCAAAGATGTTAGTCAATACCGCACAGGCGGCTAAACCAAAAGTAAATATATTCAGCTATGACGAGTACAAGGCAATGCCGAGACAGTATGATCTCTTTTTCTATACTGGATTAAGGGTACAAGAAATGCTCGATTTGAGAGCAGAAGATGTTGAAAAGGATGTAATACACATTCACGGCACAAAAACCCTGTCAGCAGAGCGTATAATCCCCCTGCACCCACATATAAAAGACTTGATACCTTCAAAGGGTAAAGTGTGGCACTATGAGAATTGCTATACCAAACTTCTCAACGCTATGCAAAAGTACAGTCCTAACCATTCGCCACACGATATGCGAAAGACCTTTGCTACTGTCTGTTATCTTTCGGGAGTAGAAGATGTGATTATAAAAAGACTAATGGGCCATGCCGTGAAAGACATAACCCATTCAGCCTATATCCGTAATGAGGATGTGATGATACTGGAAAAATCACTTCTCAAACTTGATTATAGTGTATTGAAATCAATGCAAAGCGTGTAACATATATGCAACTTGCGGAGGACAATTTAAACCGATTTTTAACCACGCTCAACGGCTATAACCGTTGAAAACACTGGATTTTCAAGATTTGTCGGACAACTACCTCTTTTCTGTAATCGTTGAAATTCCAACCAATCTATCTGTCAGTGCAACATGTGTGTATCATGTTACTATAATCAAGTTTCGATACAGTATAGCACATAGAAACGAAAAAAGCACCCTGTTTTTTTAGGGTGCTCTTTTCTATGGATGAATAAAGAAAGGTTATTAGGTTATTTCTTGCTTGATCTGATACCGTAAACATCTCTTGTCTTGGCAATGTTGACTGATACATTTCTTTGCACTGGCCTTGTCTCTTTAGGCCTTCTTGCCTTTTCTTTGTATCTGTCTCTTGTCTTGATTGCGGTTTTCTTGTTTTCAATATCAGTGCTTGTCTTTTTAGTCCAAACTTCTTTCAGCACATGAGGTGTGAGGTTGACGGATTGACCGCTACCGTTGATGTTTGTGGGCTTGACAGTGTTAGATACTGATGTTCTTCCTCTGCTACTGCCGCCGCCACCACCACCGTAGCCGCCACGAGACCACCTGCGATAACCTCTGCCCCATCCTCTGCGACCACTACCGCCGCCGCTTCCGGATGATTCAAGTTTAGTCTTGTCTTTGGGCTTCTTGCTCGGTGGATTTCTCCACACTTCACCGTTGGCAAATGTAATATCAACATTGCCCTTCTTGTCTTTCTTGACTTCCTTGACAGATGTTGGCAAGAATACTTTCTTTTTCTTGGTGTCGCCTATTCTGCTGCCAAACGCATTGTGCATTCTTTCTTCTATGGTGACTTTCTTTATCTTGCCTGCCTTCTCGTCTGCCAGTAAGTCAGCAAGGTTACGCCCTGCCGGCAACTGAATACGCTCGCCTATGCTACCTGCGGTCTTGCCGTTCTTGATACGCTTCTTGGTTATCGGGTCTATCTGATAGCCTTTAACATGAGGTGTTACCCATCCTTCGGGATTGCCTTTACCTGCGTTCGCTTTGACTTTACCGCTTGCGTACTTGCCACGGAATTTCTTATCCATTGCTTCTTTGCGACTTGCATTGACTGTTCCGTATGGATTTTTGTTGTACTTATCAACCCACCATGCAAGCGCACCGAGTATGACAGACTTTTCCGCTCTGCTCTTTTTAAGGCCTTCAACATACGCTCTCGCCTGTGCGTCATTTGCTCTGCCGCCGCCGAACGCTCTTGACTTGTGGCGATCAAGGTCTTTCGATGTGATACCGAGTGCGGCCATGTTGCGGCCTAATCTGACTTTATAATCCTTAATGTCATAGAGTTTATAAACTCTGTCGCTCGCTCCCATTCTTGCCAGTGTTGCGGCTTTGCCAGTGTAGTCAGCACCTTCAATCTTTGAAGCCTTCATTGCCTTCTGCATTGACTTATATTCTTTGACACTACCACCGTTCTTGATATAGTCGATTGCACGCTTATAAGGCGTTTGCATATCGTCAGTACCCTTTGTGAGTAGTCCGTATGCCTTTGCGGCTTTCTTGCCTGCTCCGCTTGTTACAAGTGCTACTGCCTTCGCTTCTTTGCTTATGTTCCTGCCGGATGATATATCCTTCATAGCAAGTACACCGTTGATAAACTTCTTGTCTACCTTGCCATACTGCTTGGCCGCCTTCTTGTCTGCGTCACTGGCAATCATTTTGAATGCGTGTTTTGCACCCATGATGTTGGCGATCTTCTTAACATCACTGATACCATCGTCAGCTTTCTTGCCATCAATAGCCTTCTGCATAAGACTGTTTCTGATTTTGGTTAGATCTCTGACTTTTTCTGCCTTGCCTTTGGTGTCACTGTTCTGCAAGCCTTTGATTGCCTTGTTCAACTGATTTATGCGTGGCGACCATGTTTGCATTTTCTTTCGGGTTTCTTTGCTCGTGTATTCTCCACCGAGTTTGTTGTAATACCTTGTCTGAATGTCAGACTGCATTGTTGAATCGGTGATAAACCCTTTGGTGAAAAGTCCTCGCTGTGCGGATTTTCTTGTAGCACTCAAGGCAATGTCGCCTACGATACCTGTATAACTATCTAACAGATAATCCATTTTCTTTGGAGAAACATCAACGCCCAGTTTGTGTAACTGCTTTGCGATATTAACACTGATTGAAGAAGTGTTGGCGTCATATCTCTTGTATGTTTTCTTCGTTGAGCCATCAGCATTTTTCATATCTGACTGACTTTCAATCGGAGAGCCGTACCATGTTTCGTTGTTTTTTACTCCGAATATCGGGGCGGCTATATTGTTTGTCATAAAACTTACTGGCCCGACTTGGTCTTTAGCGAATGCAAGTACATCCCCAAATCCTGTATCAGTCAGCGATCCTTTTACCTTTTGCGGTATCACGCCCAGTACTGACAGTATTCTTGCCTTCGGGATTTTCAACCACATTTCCCCGTCTTTCGCTCCGCTCTTTCCAGAGCCGAAAATAGAGTTTTCAAGGTCTAATACTTTCAGAATCGGATTATCTGCGTCAAGTGGGATATAGTAGTTTGTCATTTTATCCCTGTCAGATATTTTCTTGTAGTTCGGATTATCGCCTACAAGTGCTTCGTTGACTGCTACTGGCGTTACTCCGAGTAGTGCGGCCTTCGTAACAAGTTTCATCATTCCACTTGCACTCTTATCCCTGTTGATAACACGGATGATCTTGTCAAATCCCTGTATTGCAGGGTTGAAGAACGGAACGAATGATTTGTTTATAAGCCTGCCGACACTTCCGCTACGGCCAAAGTTGACTGTTACATCTGCCGCCGCAAGTGACGCCCTGTCGAGTTGCGACTTTGTGGCGGTTTCGGGTGTTACACCCATACGCTTTAATGCTGACTTAAATTCTGCAACTCTCGGCATTTGCTCTGCGATCTCATTAAGTCTCTGCAGCTTTTCTAACGGTTTAAGTGCCTTAAACTCTCTCTCGTTCAGTATCTTTACCGAATTGACAAGTTGCGAATGTCCTGCACCTGTTCTCAAATATGCCTTGTAGTAATCGTCATTGGTAAGGATTGACTTTAAGGAAGGGTCAAATCCTTTGTTCAGACCGATCAATTCTTTGAGATACTTTCTTGTGCTCTCTGCCTGCAATGCACCTTCCGGCACATCTCGCATAAAGTTCTTAATCATAAATACTGGCGAATAGTCAGTGATAAGAGCCTTAAATGCTTTATTGACTGTGCCGAGTGCGTGAAGTGCGCCTTTGCTCCAATCTTCGGTGACATTGTTTTTTATCTGATCTTCAAGGTCTTTTATTATTTCTTTCCCTGCCGGCCCTAAATCAACCGTCTTGAGTTTTCCATCTTCAAAGAATTTGATTTTGCCGCTTCCTTCTTCAAAGAATGCCGCCGCTTCCAATGGGTCTACATCAAGTTCTTCAAGTGCCTTTGTGTTTGCTCCGGAGTTCCTTGCAATGATCTGTTTGAGTTCGTTCTGCGTTCCCATAGAATGAGTATAGTGTGCACTCATTTGCATTTGCGTTTCTATGGGTAATATATCTCTGTCAGACCCTTTTGCAACAAGAGCGTCAATGTTCGGCACTAATGACTTTGACACACCGTCTCCAAAGTCTGCTCTATGTGCAGGTACATAGTTCGGGTATATCTCTTTGAAATGGTCTGCCTGTTCAGCACTTACTAACCCTGCTTTCACCTGCGAATCAAGGTCATTTCTGAAATACTGCACTATCCTCTGTGCGTCTTTTACCGCTTCGGGGTTTTCTTTTGCGATCTTTGCCGCTTCCTCTCTTGCTTCCTTTGCGGTCTTGTCATTGAATAGCCGTTTGTTTTCACGAATTTTCATTACACCATCATCATCGAGTTCGTCCATCTTTTCTTCAAGTGCAATGAGTTTTTTCTCGCCTTCTGCGCTTTCGAGTTTGCCAGTATCAATGTCTTTCTCAATCTTCTTGTACTGTTCAATGAGTTTCCCCATTTCCTTACTCTTGGCGTTATCCAGTCTGTCAGCATGGTTGATAAGATACAGATATGCTTCGGCGTCTTCCAGTGTGCCTTTGCTGTTCATATCCTGCACGATACTTTTTACACTCTTGCCCACATCTTTACCGTCAAAGTCAATCTGTCTTTCTGTAATAGAATAATTGGCTTTCTCTGCCGACTGTCTGAACGCATTGAGGCTTCCTCGGAGTTCTTCAAAGGCCTGCTTGTCTCCTGTGACTTCGGCCCACTTTTTGGCTTCTCTTTCGGTAAAGTACAGACTGTCTACAAATTTACGCCTTGCGTCAACTACCGCCTTGTTGCCTTCAAGTCTGCCACTCTTTTTCTTGCTGTTCCCTATATGACTTTGTATGTCTCTTGTAACAGGATTTTCAGAAGGCTTTGTTATACCTTTTCTCGGCAACATTTCATCAGTTTTATTTTCGGGCGATTTCAGACCCTTTTTATCTGCGGTTGATACTTTCCTCGACTTTGATGTTTTCTCGGCTGTGGGAGTGGTTTCCGCCCCTCTTGTGGCGTCCTTTGCCTTGGGTGAAATCTCGGCTTTTGCTTCGGGGTGTATATCCTCATAAGCAGGTGTCTCATCATATACCTTGTCCGTCTCTGCAAGTTTGCTCTTTCTCTCTTTTGGCTTGATATTCTTTCCTGCTCTTGGCTCTGCCGCACTTGCCGCTTCAATGTATTCGTCTGCTAAATCGTCTGCAAGGTTATCAATCTCTTTTTCTGACATTACTTCTCTGGCGGCTTTCTCCCATTTTTTTTCGCCCCAGTCAGCAACTTCTTTCATACGTGCTAACTGATCTAATGGGCTTTGAATATCCTGTGGGAATATTTCGCCAAACATTTCATTTAATTCCATGTACTCGTTGTCAATATGTCCTCTTTTCTTTTTGCCGCCTTTGTTGTATAACTTCGTTCCGTATTCTTCAAACTGTTCTTTCTTGTTCCACGCTGAATTGCCGTACCCATTAAATGTTTTACCACCATCGAACTGACCGGGCGCACCTTTCATTTTTTCGTTGTAGAACCCTCTGCGCATTCTTTTTCTTACATCAGATATTGCGGCTTTTGTTATATCGTCAAAACTGTCTAACCTTTCAACAACTGCGTCGTCTGCGTGTGCTCTGATTGTTTCAGCAAATTTCTTTTTGTCGTTGGTTTTTACATAATCCTCGATTGCGTCTTCTATTTCTTTTCTTGCCTGTTCATTGAAGCCGTACTTGTCATGTACTTTTTTCATTGATTTCTGCTGACGCTTATTTGCAGTTTTGGTCTTTGGCTTTGACTGCTCAATTTTCCTTGCTTCCTCGGCCTTGGCTTCCTCGGTCTTCCCGAACCTCTTGTCATCGACTTCACGGAGTTCTTCATCGTGTGCTTTGACTTCTCTTTCTGTGAGTGCCTTTTTACCTTCTGCTTTTTCCGCCTTTGAAAGTCTTTCAAGATTTCTTGCTTCTTCTTTGTTTTCGGCTTCTATCCTTCTTGCAGTTTTAAGGTTTTCCATATCGGCTTTCTGTTCGGGCGTCATTTTCTTTAATCTTGATATTCTGCCGCTCGCTTCGTTGCCCTTAAACCGCTTATCAAGGCCTAAATTCCTGCCGAATGTCTCATTGTCAATACGCTCTATACCATGTTTGGTTGCTCTGCCAAACTCGATACCGTTCTTGCCTTTGAATGCAAATCCTGTCCTGCCTGTCTGTCTCTGTATAGCCTGTGTGAGTGCTTTACGCTCCTGTCTTGCCTGCCGTTTGGATATTTTCTTTGCCGCTTCCAGTTTGTCTATTCTGTCAAACGATCTCTTGGCAACCTTACCATTACTCAAAGTTTCTGCGCTCGCAATAGTCTTGCTCTTAACAGGGTTAGTGCCTACTTTTGAAAAGCCTTTCTTTGCGTTTTTTTCTTCGGCACGCTTGGCGGCTTCCTTGGCTCTCTTGTTGGCTTCTCTTGTCATGCCGCCTTTTAACTGGCTTTCATATTTCTTGATACGCTTTGCGTTTGCCGCTTTTACTTTGCGTACTTTGCCTGTTACTGCGTCAATGCCGCCGCCTATGCCTACATCAAGGCCAGTGTTAAGCAAAAAGTCTTTGGCAACATCACCCATATCAAGGCTTGAATATTTTTTCTTGATTGCGGCACGCTTTGACATATAGTCTTCCTGCGAGACTTTACCACTCTTGAATGACTTCTTTAACTGGCTTAATTCTGCGTCTCTGTTCTCTTTGCGTGCGTCCTCTGCATGACTTACAGCGTATCTTGCATTCAAGGGTGCGTTGGCAACTACATCACCGCCACGCTTCACGGCCTGCGACTTGAGTTTGCTACCCATGACTTTCTTGCCGCTTTCTTTGATTGCGTCTCTGACTGCCTTATCCTCGATTTTTCTGAATGCCTTGTTGCCTGCGTTTGTTACCGCTTTCTCGCTTCCTCTCTTGATACCTTTTTCGCTTATGGTCTTGATCGCTTTTTCTACATTCTTGCCTGCCAACTTCTTGGCTATTGCCTTGTCTGTTGCCTTTACTTCGCCTTTGAGGATTTTCTTTGTTACATCACTCGTAGTCTTTTCCGCTACTCGCTTGGCTGCCGATTTCTCTGCGCTCTTTATCGCTTCCGCTTTGAGGATTTTCTTTGCTCCGGCTTTTACTGCTTTCTCGCCCAGTTTACCTGCGGCGGCTTCTGTCGGTGCAATGAAGTATGAAGCGATTTCCTGTACGGTGTCGCCTGCCTTGTATGCGCCTGTCTTTCTGACTTTCTTCGTGTTCGCTCTCTTGCCGAACAGTGCCTTTGTTGCAATCTCGACATTTACATCTGACTTGGTTAGACCTGCGATAAACGCTTTGCGTCCGTCCTTGGCTTTCTTGTTGTAGTCTTTTTCAATGCTCTTAACTACATTCTTCTTTTCCTTGTCAGTCATTTTGTTGGCGTATGCACCACTCTTTTCTGCCGCAAGGAAAGAGCGGCCGCCTGTTTGGAGACCGCTCCTAAAACTCTGCTGATACCTCTGCTTGTGGCCTGCTTCACGATCAGTGAGACCTTTAGTGTTCATCTTGTACGGAGTGAATTTAATCCTCTCTGTCTTCTGACCTGCTCTGCCGCCTAATGAGTTATTCAGCCTGTTCAGTGATACTTTCTTGTTCTTGCCCTTTGACAAGGATTTGAAAACAGATTTTACGGCTTTCTTGGTTGATTCGATGGATTTGTTCTCTGTTTTCTGACCTATACGACTGCCGCCGCCACTCTGCATGACAGGACTTTTTGGTGTTACTGGCCTGCTTGGAGTGCTCGGTTTTGGCGTCCATGAACGATTTTTAATATCCTGTTTTGTTTTCTTCGTGGTTTTCTGATTGTACTTTTTCCAGTTTGTTTTTTTCTTCGACCCACGCTTTTTAATCGGTCCAAATCCAAATGCCATATCTTTTCACCTACTTCTTTTTCTTTGACTTGTTCTTTTTGCCGTTGGTCTTGTTCGTCTTGTTCGTTTTGTTTGAACTGCTTGAACTGTTTGCGTTCTTCTTGTTCGTCTTGTTTGACTTGTTCGAACCGCTTGAACTGTTTGCGTTCTTACCGCTCGTTGCCTTCCAGAGTTTTATCGAGTTTTTAACTTCCTGTGTTGCATCATTGTATTTACCCTTAATGGCACTACGCTGTCCTTTCAGAAGAGCTATCTTTGTTTTAAGTGCGGTCTTTCTTGAACCGCTGGCGTTCTTCATTGCGGCTTTTGCGCTTCTGATCGCTTTATTGACAGACTTTACATCACCGTATTTAGATACTTCATCAGACATGATCTTATACTTGTTGTTCATCTTGTTGTCCTTGAACTTTAGTTTTTCCATCTTCCTGTTCCACTTGGAATCACTTTTGTTCTGCTTGATCTCTGCTTTTTTCAATGCATACTCTCTGTCTGCGTTCTTCTGTGAAGCGGCCTGCTGTTCGTCGAACTGACGCTGTTCTTCTCTGAAACGCTTGTCAGCCTGTACCCTGTTGTAGAAGTCTGTTTCTGCGGCAGTTATTTCATCGTTGCGGTTTTTGTCTGATGTTGCCTTATACTCTGCAAGACCATTTGACAGGTTGCTGTTTATCTTGCTTATCTGATTTGCTCTGTCAGTCTCCGCTCTGCCACGCATGGTAGCATAGTTTGTATTTGCTCTAATCAGACTGCTCTCGCTTGCTCCACCGTTTACGCCCAGTCTCGCTAACTGTTCGGGCATTGCCTTCTGTGCCATCATGTAGTTTATGTAATTGGCGTTCTGTACTCTGTCTGCGTCTGCGTTTGCAGCCTGTATCTGTGAAGCCGCTACACCTTCCTGCCTTGCCTTCTCTGCGGCGTACTGATCATCATATCTCTTGTTGATTGCTTCGGGCGTTCTGTTTCCCATACCCATATTCTGATATGTATATACAGGTGCGGTAGGTGCGGCAGGTCTCGGAGTTACAGGTGTTGCCGGCTTTGGTGTTGTGGCCGGGCCTATTACTCCGCCTTTGGTTGTTGTAGTAACTAATTTAACTTTGTTCTTCTTCTTTGGTTTGGTTTTCCCCCAGTTACTTGGTATTCCTGCACTTATGTACTTCTTTTTCTTTGCCATCGTCATTTCTTCCTTTCGTAAATGATCGTGCCATCATCAATGAACTGTTTGAATAACTGGTGCAGGCCTGTGCTTGCAAGACCTGTTACCGCTCCTGCTACGATAATCTCAAATGTGATACTCTGCTTTGACAGGCAGGCGAATATCGCTCCTAAAATCGTTACTGTCAGTGGAATCCACTTGTTGTCTGTCGGCATAAAGTTTTTCATCAGATAACCGATTACAAGACACGCTACAAGAACGATAGGAATAAAAAATTCTTTAATAAAATCCATGGTTACTCTCCTCCGTGATATTCTTTGAAACTGTCAATCCACGCCCATTGCGCTTTGTCGTTCTGTTCAAGAACTGTTACTCGCTCTATGACATTATTATGCTTGTCAACTTTCTTCTCTAATTCTCCGATACGGTAGTTAGTCAGTTTGTTGGCAGTCATAATACCTGCGATAGAACCAAAGCATGTTCCGCACAGACTGATAATTGCAATAATTATTGTACTGCTCATTTCATTAATTCCTTTATTTTCTTTCGGGTTTTACTCCGTACGAGTGATGTGGGCTTCTTACTTCCCATCTTCTTCTTCTTGAATTTCTTGACTGCCGCCGCTGTCTTCTTGCCAAAGTCACCGTCTACATCAAGACCTGCGTTGATTATCGTGTTGAGACATTTCTGCAATGACATTACCTGTACGCCCGAACTTCCCTTTTTCAGATTCTTTGTCGGCCACTTCGGCAGTTTCCTTGCAGTCAGTCTTTCGTGCAACATCTTCCATGCTGTTCTGCTGATATATCCGTTCGGGCAACATTTCCCTGTTACATCAAAGTGACGGATAACATGACTTGCAGGTATTCCGTATTTCTTCATCAGTTTCTTGACAAGTGGAATTGCAGTATTGATCGCTTCTTCTGTCGGTACGATTCTTCCGTTCTTCTTCTTGCAACATAACTCTATGCCGATTGAGTTGTTGTTGGTACATACTCCGTGAAGTGTTGCACCCCGATTGCCTTTGACATAGGCGTTCCCTGTGTCCTGAAGTCCTCCCAGACTTGTGTTCACACATGATCGCTAATCATGTGCCGTTCTCCTATGAACTGCTGTATGTTTCCATACAGTTCAGACTATATCTTCACCCTTTGCAGGGTGCCTCCCATTTCCACTCGCTTGAGTGTACTCTACTCGCTTCCACCTTTTGATGTGCTTTCGATAGTCGTTGAACCTTACTTGATTAAACATATTTCCATCTATAGCCGTATGCAGTTTTTGCTTGTCCTTTGCACGCTCTTGCTATACCGCTATATGCTTTTCCGCCTACTGCTCGACAAGCCTGTGCCTGTGAGTAGTTAATCAAGTCTTGGTTGCTGATTGTCCTCGTCTTTACGTTAGGAGTTCCCAGCAGTTAAAGAGGTTTTTCACATAGATTTCTCTATGCGGTGGCAGAGAATTTACCACAATGCCATGCCGCCATGTTCAGTGGTATGCTCTGATATATCTTCTTGTCAACAAAGAAGTGTGCTGACGCTCCACGGTAGCCGCCACGAAAATAGATACAGTTGTTTCTCGCTGAACTTATCGCTCCTACATAGTGGATAACGATATACTTGATACTGCTTCCGTTCCGTGACTGCTGATTGTATTTGCTTAACATTTTGTGTATCTTCATTCGTTCACCCCCTTTGGTGATTTATACTGGAAATGCAACAAAGCCTGCTATTACAGCGGATGATGGGATGGAAGACGCATCTACATTGATCTTACCTTCGTTTGTAATCCATGCCGATATTGGTGTGCCACTGTTCGTTCGAATATAAGGTTGTACATTTAGGCTTGGTCTGAAGCCTGCAGGTAATGTGCCGATAACATTCGATGATGGTTTCGCTAAGTTTTCGATGTGCACATACACCCATCCGTTTTTCCTTCTGTATTTGATTTCTGTTGACAGTTGCAACCATCCTGTATCTTCGTGAGTTTGCGTCCAAAGGATGTACAGCATATCTTTAATCTTCATTTCGTCCTCCTTTCATATATATAAATATGCGATTTCGCCTTTTATTTCTGTTCCGCTTGGGATTGTTGTACCGTTTGGGTCAAGGTTGATTTTGCCGACTGTGTCTAATAATATATTTGCCGTTGGTACTGTTCTGCATTTTTCAGACTGATCACTTGACGGAAACAAAACAGGCGAAATAGAGGTTTTACTGATTGGCATCTTTTCATCTATGTTTGTTGTTGTTACGCAATTAACATAGATCACTATCATATCGCCTATCTCGTCACGCTTGATCGTGCCAGTAACATTGCTTAGTAGCTTCACACCCCACTTCAGCTCAGCACATATCAAATCAGCATTCTTCTGTCCTATGTCTGCATACGCTTCATCCTGTGCGTCAACATAGGTCACATCTGCCTTGCTTATATCTGACGGATGTATATGGTCAGAGCGTGCAATTTTTGTGCTTGTTCCTAAACTCTGCGTACCGTTCATTTTGATGTTTGACGGTGTGGTTTCAAAGTCACGGTTGAACGCTGTGTTCTCGGAGAAGTCGTCTTTCTTTGTGTCTATTGCCGCCTTTATTACTTTGTTCTGTACTCCGTTCTCTGATGTGGCAGACAGTGTATCGTCCATTGTGGGCGTGTCGCCTTTGTCTCCCTTCGGGCCTTGTACGCCTTGAATACCCTGTTCGCCTTGTGGGCCTTGCTCGCCCTGTATTCCCTGTGGGCCTTGCGCTCCTGTATCGCCTTTCGGGCCTTGTACACCCTGTGGGCCTTGCGCTCCTGTCTGACCTTGAGGGCCTTGTTCTCCTGTATCGCCTTTGTCGCCTTTCGGTCCTTGCAGACTTCCGACTGATACAAACGCTTCTTGGTCTAAATCCCAGTTGTATATCAGATAAGGCTCTACTATTCCGACTGAATATGCTTCGCCTTTTTCGCCTGTTGGATGTGCTTCGTCAAGGTCTGCTTTAGTGTCGTAGTGACCCCATACAACAAAACTCGTTCCGTCTACTCCTGCGTCGCCTTTATCGCCTTTGTCGCCTTTAAGTCCTCTGACGCCCTGTGGGCCTTGTGGTCCTGTGTTTCCTGTATCGCCTTTCGGACCTTGGATTCCCTGTATGCCCTGCGGCCCTGCCGGCCCTTGTGGGCCTTCTACACCTTGAGGGCCTTGTATGCCCTGTTCGCCAGTGTCACCTTTTTCGCCTTTATCGCCTTTTTCTCCCTGTGGGCCTTGAGGCCCCGGAGTGCGCTCGATCTCGTCAATCTGTTCTTGCAGATTGCCAGTGCTTTCCTGCAAGTCACTTGCCACACCTGCTATTGCGGTGTCGGTCTCGGTCTGCTTACTGTCTATTGCGTCTGCAAGGCTGTTGTGCTTGCCTGCTATGAGTTCTGCAAGGTTATCAAATACTTTCTTGTTCTGTGACGCTGTACCATTCAGCACCGTTGGTGCGGCCTGTACATGGTTGGTAGCAATCTCGCCTTGAGTTACTTTGTATTCGTCAAGATAACCCATTTAATCACCTCCTACTTTGCGTATCTCGTTTCCGTGACTGTCTTTGTCACCTGCTGTATGCCAAAACCTTCGTTGATCTCGTTGTTTTCAAATATGAGTTGCAGTCTGACATACTTCTTTCTTTTCTTTCTGAAAAAGTAGTCTCTCGGCCCATCTGCCGTATCAAATATAAATTCAGTGAAATCGACTTCATCAAAGCCTTTCCACTGACCGCAGATGTACCGCCCTATCAGATATTTAACCTGTTTACCGTCCGGCTTTGCATAGACTGTTACACTTGACCGCTCGTAAGGTTGCAATGTTACCATGCTCCCTTTTTTCATCATGGTCTTGAACATCTGTGGCGAATTATCATCGTCATTCTTTGTAGTCCATCTTGCATTTATCGCTACACCGCCTACTTGAGAACTTGTCTCGCTGTCAAAGTGGCTTCCGTCTGAATAGTCTGTTATGTTGCCTGTATTCTTGAAGGCACATAGTTTGGCTTTTCCGTTTGTTTCATTGCAGATAAAGTATATTCTGTCATTGTAAGCAAACATCTTTAGAAAACCGCTTATTCCGCTTATCTCCCATCTGTAGGCTTCATAGTAATAATTGGTGTTGTTGGTAGGATCGCCCGATTTGTGTCGCCCATCAAACACATAACAGAAATGACCGTTTATGACATACAGATAATCGTTGAATACAAACAGTTGTGCGCTCTGCAAATCTGTTTCTTTGGTAAACATTCTGTTGACTGATCTGCTCCTGTTTCTTGCTACCCTGTCGCCTGTTGATGATAATGACACGATACCCATTATCCCTTCGTCAGTCAGAAATAATGGCTCGTCTCCTAATACCGCAAATCCCTTGTTTGAGATAGCACCGTTACTGCAAGGAATACTCTTTACCGCAAATACATTTTCGGTGACTGCTTTTGTTGTGCCTTGGTTTGCGTCTGATGTTGATACTTCGTTTGCCGTTATCTGCCTGTCGTATAACAGGTTGATACATGAGTTGCCGCCCCTTGCTGTTATTGCCGCCAGTTCGTTTTGCACATAAACAAAACCTTTCATTTTGCCTTGGCTCAACTGTATGTAGTTAAGGTCGGGAAAGTAGTTCGGTTTGTTCATTGCGGAGTAGTATATCGCTCCATCATCACCTGCAAGGAATATCCTTGTTCCTGTACCTTGCGTCAGTACTTCTGACATATACGCTTTCTTTATTTTTTCCGTATTGTCAATCGTGCCGGAGTATGTGATTTTGACATTATCCACTCCTGCCGGCACGGCCACTGGCACTTGTTCTGATACTGTTACTGTCTGTGCGTCTGTGAAACTTGCATTCTTAATTTCCCAGTTTTCACCGTTCCTCACTTCGACTTTGAGCGACGCACTTGTATTTGCTGCGCTTTGCAGTTTGAATGTGTTGGTTTCTGTCGTGACAAGGAATTTTTCTGTTCTCTGTGGAGTGAGAAGGTTGACTTCTTCGTATGCTGTGCCACCGTTTCCGTCCGGCGGTCTTGATATTATTGTCGTTGGTACATACGGCTCTCTTAAATTTTTTACAAGATAATAAGGAGCTTGTTGGTCTTCAACCAATTCATAAAGCGTTCCTTTTTTCATCACAAAGAATGAATCGCCTATTTGGTGTGCAAATTGTACATTTTCAACGCCGCCATCTATAGTTAGTATTCTTGTGTTGCCATTTCTCATAATCAATTCAAACAAACCTGTAGCTATAGGGGAATATTTGGTGCATATTATTACATGGTCACGATGTTCGAAACTTGCTCTCCACACGTTTTCAATCCCATATTCGGAATCATCTATGTCGGCTATATGCTCCCATCCAGTACGCTTTACAGGGTTACCGCCTTCGTCAGAGATCATGTTAAGCATATCGGGTGAATGCGCTCTATCTACAAGGCTTGCTTCCTGCGAGAAGTCACAACCTAACAGGTTGGTGTATTTAATTGTGTTCGTGCTTGGTGCGCTTGGTACTTTCAGTGCCATCTTATACCACCTACAATTCTTGCTTTGCTTTTAGCGTTTCTCTCCTGCCATCTTGTCAGTATCTTGTCTCTTTCCTGTTCGTATTCGTTGTAGTACAAAACTGCCTTCTGCATATCATCATCAAGCCATGCGTGATAACTTGCAAGAAGTGGTACAAGGTGTTCTGCTTCGGGATGTATCTCAATGTCTGCTTCATCGGGTGTCGATACCGTAAACAGTGTTACTCCCTTCTCAAAGAAGATCGTGAATGTTCCTGCAAGTGCATAGTTGAGTACTACAATGTGGTCTTGCTCTATCGTATAATCGCTGAACGGAAGTGCATTGCCATTCTGTATAATCTGCATATTGTTAAAACTGTCAAATGTGCCATCAAAGGTTATAGGCACTGTTTCTCCCTCAGCGTTGTTTTCTGTCTTGTTCTGTAAGTCTATTCTGTGAAGCCCTGTGCCTGTTCCGTCCTGCGTGAAGTCGCATCTGCCTTGCTGTGGGAAATACTGCGCTATCGTCTGTCTTGCTTGGTTTATGCTTGATATAAACTCACTTGTAGTTATTGCTTCTGACAGATACTCCTGTTCCTCAAAGCCAAAGTCAAGCATTCTCTGTCTTAATTCAGCAAATGTCATAATATTTCTCCTTAAAAAAATAAGGGGGGATTGCTCCCCCCTAACTACCGTTTACAGTGCGTTTACTACATAAAGTGTTCCGGCTACTGTTCCGTCTGTTACAAGCAGCATATCGCCTTTATCGTCTCCATCATCAGCCACAAGTGCAAACGATGATGTGTCAACCTCAATCCAGTTTGCTTTGCTTGCTGTAATGGGCCATACTGTGTCGTTGGTGGCCGCAAGCCCTGTGCCCTTCTTGATGGTGATGTTTCCTGCCGCTGTCGGTATGAAACAAAGAACGATGTTCTTGTTGCTGTTTACCGGCACATTGTAGGTTTTTACGGAAGCCGCAACCGCTGTTCCTGCTTCTGCTACTCCCTCGTTAGTACGGAGTATCTGTGCCGCAGATACTGCTGTTCCTGTCTTTGCCATGCTCTTATACCTCCTTATGCGTATTTGCAGTTCAGAACGATCATTTCTTTCGGTCTGACGAGTTTAGCGTCAAACAGTGACACGCCCCTTACTGCGTCTGCCATGTATGCGTCCGGTCTGTATGCTTCCGTCTTTGTCAGAGGATTTGCGAATGCAATCGCTCTTGAAGTACGGAGCATGATCTTGTCCTGTGCACCGCTGTTTGTTGTGTAAACATTGTTTGACAGTTTAATGTCTACATTGCCGTACATAGCAACTGCACCCCTCTTAATCATTTCGGAGTTGTCTGTGTCGAGTGCCATGTAGTTCTGTTTCAGAATCATGTAGAATCTCGGTGATACAACAAGTGTCAGTTTTTCGTTGGACGGTACATCCTTCTCCCAAAGTTTCTGAATGCCGTTGTCGATTGTCTCAAGAACATTGGCCTTGGTGATCTGTACTGCGCTTGAATTGTCGTAAACTGCCAGTGGGTCTGCCGCCATGCTTGCAACGAGCATATCGTGTGCATTGGCGATCTTCTCACTTGCCTGTTTAGTATAAATTCCGATTGCGCCGCCTGCGCCCTGTTCCTTGTCAATATCTCCGACCATGAAGTTGAAGTCTACCCAGTGTTTGATTGTCATAATCTGATTTGTGCCTTCAACATTCTCCGGTGCTGTGAATGCCGGCTGTACTCCGTCTGCTCCTGTACGGAGTGTGAGCTGTCCTGCGCCCTTGATTGTTACACTGTCGCCCAGACCTTTAACTTTTCCTTCGTAGTTTCTATTACAGTCTGTGACAAATACATGTTCTCTTTCAAGGTCTTTCTCGATGGCCGCTTCCCAAATGTTGGCCTTAAAATTCTGATATGCCATAGTCTATTACTCCTTTGCTAACTTATCCATAGACCGTTGCACTTTATCCCAGTTGCGTTTGATTTCGTCTTTTGACAGATTATCGAGTTCTTCACTTGTGTAGTATTCACTCTCCTGTTTCGCTCTGTTCAGTCTCCCTGCCGGTACTGCGCCCTGCGGCTTTGTGTATTCGTCTGCCGCTTTGACTGCGTAGTACGCTCTGACAGGGTCAATATCTGCCGCACGCATTTTGAAATAGTCCTCGCCTAAATCGTCAAGGTCTTTAAGTGTCGGGTCTATTTTCTTTAGTGTGTTAAGGTCAGACACGGCCTGTTGTTCAACGCTCTGCAATAACAGTTCGTCTTGAAGGCGTTCGTTTTCTGCTTGCAGTTGTGCCATGAGGTCTTCTTTCTCTTGGTCTTCCTGTATGTCGGCGATCAAGTCTTCGATCTCATCATCGGTATAGCCCTGCTCCTGTGCAAAGGCTATTGCTTGATATAACTGCTCGTTCTTCTCGTCTTCTCTCTCTTGGTCTGCCATTGCGGCGTCTCGTTCTGCTATCTCTGCTTCCAGTTGCGCTATTCTGCGTCTCTGTTCTGCAAAGGCGGCGTCTGCCGGTGTTCTGCCCTGCTCGTCAGCGTCTTCTTCATCCTCGTAATCCTCGGAATCGTTGTTTTCGGTGTCTTCCGTCTCGTCATACTGTTCGTCAACAGTTCCCCTTTCTGTACGGTCGGCGACTTCGTACTCTTCTACGCCTTGAGTTCCTTCTGTCGGTTCAGCGACTTCCGACATTTCTGCGCTTAAAAAATCACTCATTTGTTGCTCCTTTGGTTTATAAAAAAACAAGGCTTATGCCTTGCTCCATTAACGCATTACTGCGGTATTGGCTGTTGTGCCATCTGTGGCTGTTGTGCCATCTGCGCCTGCCTTGCTTCTCTCTCCTGTACTATCTGCAATAGTTCTTGTTTCGGTACAGGTGAATTGTCTGCTACAAGCCTTGCGTATTCTGACAGATCTATGTGGCCTTTCTCTAACAGATTGTCTATGGTCTGCTGTCTTGCTTCCTTGCTCCATGGTGTGTCGGGTGATACATCTACCCTTATATCCGGCTCAAGTGTTTCAAATTCTTCAAGACTTATTCCGTCAAGCATACTCTCAACTTTGCTTGGGGTGTATGCTATCTGTAACGGCAACCATAGCCTTGCTATCTCCTCAACATACTGGCGGTATTTTGCTACCTGCTCGTTGACATTGACTGCACTTGAATCTTTCAAGGCCGCAATCGCGCTGGCCGCTACTCTTGTCGGGTCTATCTGGCCCAGTGTCGTTTCACTCGCACCTGCAAGTTCTCTTGTGACTTCCCTTAAGTCGTTTGCAAGTTGCTGTGAATCGTTTGATATAGTGGCAGGGTTTAAGTAACCAACCATGTCATTTACCTTCTGCACTCCGCCGCTTGTGACTTCGATAATGCCGCCTACTGTGTCAAGTGCTTCGGGGTTTTGTACCATGGTTGAATCGTATGCCATCTTCGGGTATGCCGCCTGTGCTACCGCTATCGCTCTCTGTGCCAGTACTTGATTTTCCTTTATCTGATTTGGTATGTGAGTTCTGACTTCTGCAAGCCCTCTCGCATTGTTGGGTTGATCTTCCCATCTGTACTGGACGAACGGATATACCCTCAAGCCTGCGCCTGCCATCTCTCCGCCTATCGTGTACTTGACAGGATGTAAAGGCACAAACTCGCAATTCTTACACGCCCTTGCCATGTGTACTACTCCGTCTATCTTCTCGTAATACACTATGCAGGTCGCTTTACTGTTTTCGTCTACATCGTCTTTGTTTCCAACAAGATAGTCGTTGTCTGTGTCCGGCTGAATTGCGTTTATCTCCGCTTCGTCAAGTCCGTTTTCCCTCGCTATCTTTCTTACTTCACTGACAAGCAGTCTTTCTCTGATGATGATAAATGGTTGCGCCTGTATGTCTTGGCCCTGCTCGTCTCCGAACAGTATTTCTGTCTCACCTAACACATCTACATCGACCATCTTTTCATCACCGAAATATGTGTAACTGTCTCCTTCGATCGCCGCTACCTTAACTGCTTTCCACGATACCCTGTCCATGTTCGCTCGCTCCCAGTTGGCCGTGAAGTCGGAATTGAATTTTGAGTAGTCGTGCATGCCTGTTAGGTCTGAATACTGCGCTGTCATACTGCTACTGCATACGGTTGATACCTTGTAGCGTACTATCGGCTTGATGAAGTTGAAATACGGCAGTATCTCTCCGCCGCTCTCTAATCCTTCCCATTGCTTGTCGTTAAAGAAGTTCCACTGTTCTTCCGTTTTCTGCGTGATACGCTTCTTCTCGGCGTACTGCTTGCATTCTTCGTACTTGTTCCAAATGTTCATATTTTCTCCTGTCCGTCAGAATTGCCTTGGTAGTTGGCTACATTCTTCGCTAATGTCTCCATGCGTTTCTGATCTTGACTTGTCTTGTTCTTCTTTTTCAGACTGTCGGGATTGCGCCCTTTAGTCGCTCCAAAGAAAAATCCACCAATGAAAAAGGCCGCTAACAGCAGCCCTACTCCTACGCTATATAACATGTATCTTCTTGCCTTTCGTCATTCCTAAACTGCGCTCCGGTTTCTCCCACCATGCACGCTCTCTGCGCTTATATTTACGCTTGCTCTGTCTCCATATCAGCCTTGCAAGTGCCATGCTCATACTGTCTACCATGTCGTCATGCTTGCCGTTCGGGAATTGTGAGCATTCCTCGACAAACTCTTTTACGAATTTCTTGCCTTTCGGTAAATAGACATTGCCGCTCTCTATCGCAAAGGATACAGCGTTTACTCTGCTCTCTTTGCTCCCTCTCGGCTCTATCGCTATTATCCCCTCTATCTTGCGGCGCAAAACTTGTATGATCGCTGTACCGTTGGCCTTATCCTCGACTAAAATCTCCTGCAAGGGGTACAAGGCTTTGTACTGCATTATCCTGTCCATGGTCGCTTGGAAATTTAAGTGCTTACGAGTTATATCAACAAGGTAACAGTTAGGCCCTCGCTTGCCCCATACTTCCATTGCTACAAAGTCGCTTGAATCGTTGTCCTTGAAGGCGGCGTCTACGCTTAACACCAAATGCTCAAATTCCATCGTGTCTTCGTACTCGTAGTACTGCCACCAGTCTCTTTGAAGTAAGTTGCCCTCAAGTGCAGTCGGCCTGCCTTGGTACAAGGCGTTCCATGCTCGTATGCCGCTCTCGCCTTCGCTTTCAATGTCGCCTTGCTCCATGGCCTTCTTGAATGCCTTCAGCCAACCTTTATCCTTCCCTATCTCCGGTACTAATGGTTCGCCTACCTTCCGACCTAATATATCGTCTTCCTCTGCTTCCATCGGAAAGTTCATTACCGTTGCATAAGGGTCTCGCATAAGTTGGCCAAACAGGTCGTCTTCGTGCCATCTCGTTTGGATCACGATTACTTTCGCTCCTGCACTTAATCTTGTCTTGTATGAGTTTATCCATTCATCGTACAGTTTCCTACGCACTGTCTCTGAATCTGCTTCTTCCCTGTTCTTGATAGGGTCGTCTATTATCATTAAGTCACAGGCGTTTCCTGTTACTCCGCCTATTGCACCGGCAGATAACATGCTACCTCGTTTATTCGATAACTCGAATAGTTCCATAGACTTAGTCTCGCTTGACAGACTAATTCCAAATATATAACCAAATTCGTTGATCTTATCCCTGTTCCTTCTCCCGAACCGCTTCGCAAAGTCGGCATTGTATGAAATCTCGATTACCCGTTTCTCCGGATTGCGTCCTAAATACCAACTCGGTAAGGTCTCCGTTATTGACACGCTCTTTCCTACCTGCGGCGGCGTACTTATAAGTAGTATGTCGTATGGGTGGCCTGTGTCTCTCTCTATAAACTCCTGTACCTTCTCTGTGAGGAATTTATGAAATGCAGTAGGTTTCCACCTTAACTTCCCCTTCGTGTAGTCTAATCCGTGATTCTGCGTCTCAAACACATACGCTGTGTAGTTCTCCCTTATTAACTCTGTATATGCTCTCTTATAACTCGGTCTGCCCATTTTTGCTCCTATTAAAAAATCCCCTGTACCACCCTTTCTTCATAGGGGGTCTTTTGGGGGAGTTTGGGTGTGGATTGTACTATATATATATATAATATAAAAGCCGGTGCGATGGGGGGTCGGGGTCGCCTGCGCTTTCCTTTTCAATGTGCGCATGATGTGCAAAGGGGTTCTGTGCCTATACCCCACCTTCTAAATTCTTTCCCTTCTTTTTTCCGTGTGTGGGTGTGGGTGTGGTGTGGTGTGGGTGTGGGTACTGGAAACCATTATATACCCTGTTCGCTACTATTATACATTACACTGTATGCTTATACATCGCATGGTATTTACCATATATTAGGTAATCACTGTATGTTTATGCAATGGTCAATGTATATCATCGGGATATCGTGATAGTTTTATTCATTGTTATGTATAAAACCTACATTTTTACCACCGTTTTAACTATTCCGAAAAGTATGATTTTCGGAAATGTTGGCTATTTTTCCTTTGTATAACCCAGTTGTTCCAGTGCCGCTTGTGCATTGCTTCCTTCAATCTTCAATACATGTTCGGTCCTTTGTGCTGTTTCTTGCCAGTCCTCGCCCTCCCTCGCTTTCATTGTGTATATGTCGCCTACCTTGCCCGATATTGCCAGTCTTTCCTCTCTTTCCAGTGAGATCAGAGCCCTTGCTTTTTTGAGTGGCTTGCTTAACACAAGAGTGTTTTTATCAAATGAGATATTATTTATATCATCATTTACTATTGATATATCATTATCAATAAGATAATTAAATACAGGTTGTATATTGTCTATTGTCTTATAATGTTCTATCTGTAACTGTATATCTTTCTCTGACTGTTGGCACTCCATACCGGATAATCCTATATAGTCATTGTCTCCCGACAGGTAACGCTTATATGTGTTTCTATCTACTCCTAAAGCAACAATAATACCCGCTTCCGTTAGTGGTTTATCGTTCTGTCTGCATTGTTCTATGTAGAGTGCTACCTTGTATGCTATTAAGTAAGGGTTATTATACTTTGGTTTTTTTCCGTTGGCTGACTTTCTCAATAATTCTTTAGCGGCTTGTAACTCTGAATGATAATCACTTGCTATCTTTTCAGTATGTTCTTTTTGCTTTTCGCTTCTGATACTCCTACCGCTCATGTTATCACCCTTCTATAGATCCACTGGACGCCGTGCCCGTTATAGCGTTCCGCTGCTATTGCATTTTACCTTTTATTTTTCGCAATTTACTAATTAAAAAATACCGGCTTTTTGCCGCCAGTATTGCTATAAAATCATTATATGTCACTTATACTATACCCTTTTTATAATCTTTTTTCAATGAAAAAACGCTGAAATTTCAACGGTTCCACGGTTTCATTAAAATTTACCCAAAGTTTTTTTGAAAAACCCTATTGACAAGTGCTTACTCGGTAAGTATAATTAAGGCAAGTCAACAGGAACAAGCAATTGAAAATGATACGACTTGGACAGCCCTCTATCAACAAGAACTTGAACAGAGTTGACACAACATAATAACTTACTTACCAAGTAAGCACCCATCTAAACAAGACCAATTCAAAGCACATCCAGTGCAGGTCGCAAAGTCAGACAAGACGATAAAACCGTTCCAGTCGGAGCGTGGCAGAACAAGAACAGAAGTCTACCGAGACTATAAGCGGCGCACATTGACAATTTAATGACAGTCGGGGAAAACGTACAATCTGCGATGATATGAGCGGAGAAGAAAACAGGCGGTTAAAAACCGTAGGGATTGAATACCAGTAGCGACTGCAACAACACACCAAGAGTTGGTTAATTTGTTTGAGCACATCAAGTCGGGTGTGCTGAAATCAAGGGAATCAATGAAAAGGAGAAACGAACATGAAACAGACAAAGAAAAGAGCAAAGGGACAGACCGTTGGAGTATGTGAGCGTAGCGAAGTTGTGGAATGGAAAAATGTTGTAAAAGTCAAAGACAGAGCAAGTATTAAGAGACTGGAAAAGAAAGAGAAGGCGGCACACTGGGAACGCAACGAAGAACACAAAGGGATTGAAATATCCTTCAAGGAAAGACCGAACAAGGCAGTTAGGGAAATGCTCAAAGCAGCAGGCTACCGTTGGCACAACAAAAAGCAGATGTGGTACGCCAAAGAAACAGAAGCAAGAGTTGAGATTGCTAACATGGTGTGTGCATAAACACACACCCCTTTAATGCTACCGAGGACGGTTGCCAGTCCGTGAAAAAGCAGAGCAGAGGGAAAAAGAAAAGGAAAAACCGAGAGGAGAAACAATCATGAAAAAGAACAACAAAAGAGACTGGGCGAAAGAAATCAGCGAAAGATTTATCGCAGAACTCGAAAAGGGAACTATTCCATGGATAAGACCGTGGGAGTTTTGGACAAGTTGGAGCAGAGGAAGCGGCGAAGATTACAAAGGCGTTAATCAGTTGCTTCTCGGCGGCGGCGAATACGCAACATTCAAGCAGATCAAAGAAGCCGGCGGCAAGGTAAACAAAGGCGCAAAAGGAAAACACATAATATTTTACAAAGAGTTTATCAAGACAATCGAAGCCGCAGAAGAAGGCGACGAGGACGAAGTGAAAAAGGTGAGAGTGCTTAAAGGGTACACGGTATTCAATATTGATGATACAGACCTTGAAGCAAAGCACGAGAGAAAACAGAAAACTCACAGATGGAAACCCGAAAACAAAGCAGAACAGATGATTAAAGCATATACAAAAAGCCACAACATAAAAATCAAATACGGTTCTAACCGTGCTTTTAATGAGACCATGGGAGACAATAGCGTAACACTCCCGAAAAAAGAGCAATTCAAGAGTACGGCAGAATACTACAGTACAGTTTTTCACGAACTGACACATAGCACGGCAAGATATGTAAACCGTGATGTATCAGATTACGGCAAGAACAAAAAGGCAAGAGCAAGAGAAGAACTCGTTGCAGAAATCGGAGCGGCTTATATCATGAGTTACCTCGGAATTGAGAAAGAAATGAGTTTCAAAAATTCAGCCGCATATATAAAATCATGGGCGAGCAATCTCAAAGACGACAAGAACGCTATACTGTACGCCGCACCGAAAGCAATCGAAGCGGCAAACATGATACTCAACATTCAGTAAATCAAAAACCTTGCGGTGTATAGGTTAACCGCAATTATTTAATTCAGAGAAGGGAGATCAGAACAATGAGAACATGGACACCAAAAACAATGGCAGATGAAAACGCTGTAATCAGTCTTGCTCACTGGATAGCAGACTTGAACTACATGAAAGAACGTTACCCTGATGAAATCGGGGAAATCGAACAGACAAAACGCAATATAGAGTTTTCGCTCTATGAGTGCGACAAGGCAGGCGTTCCGTGGTATATGCAGAACAGCATAATTTGTATGTATGAGGATTATAGAACAATCTACAAACAGGACATCATGACAAGTATAGATCAAATAAACGCAAGATATACAGAAGGGAGATAGAACAATGAGAGAAGAATATAAAGAGAAAAGGGGTTTTATAAAAGCACTGGAAACAGCAATCAAAACAGACAATCGCAGTTATGTTAAGAGCATTGACTATGAGTACAGAGAAAACGACCTACCGAGGGAGATAATCACAATCACTTTCAAGAATGATAGAACAGTCAGAATAAACGCCGAGATCAACAGCAACGGAGCAAACGCAAAAGAGATCATTGCGGAAATATACGGCGGCGGCGCACATGGAAGAATGAGGTGGTAGCATGAATAAATACGACTGGAAAAAAGAGTATTGCGGCAGACGAATTAAAATCGACTGGAAGACCGCACTATATGTAATAGCAGTTGGGTTATTTATAATCCTGTAAGTCAGACGCCGAAGGCGGAGCGGCAAAACTCCGCCAGTAAGGAGAAAAAAGAAATGATGAACAAAGTAATGTTTATAACGCAGTTACCGGAACAGGTGAAAAATCTTATATATAGCATAGCAGAACTGGAAATGCACGAAGCATACCCCGAATGCGACAATGACGAGATAGCAGAGAAGTTATCAGACCTTGAGAACGAGAAAATAAAGGACATTGTGCCTTTACTGCAAGAGTATGTAAACGATTTATACGAAAGGAGTTAAGCAATGAACATGGATAACATAGTACAGAGGGAACAGGACTATTTCAGAGTGATGAAACACAGGGTATCAAACATCAAGACCATGAATGAATATATGCAACTTGACGAAACGAATCTTGAAACATGGTTACAAGTATATCCGGACGGAGCAACAGAGGATGATATATGGGAACTGGCAGAAGACGATGAACTGTATGAAGAATTAGCAAGCAGATATTTTAAGGCGGTAAACAACTACCGCCTTTAAGCAGCAGAAAGGAGTAACAAAATGAAGAAATGGTTATGTGACAGTTGTTGTAGTGATATGTGCCCAGAGGGCGCATATCCGCAGGAAGAACATTGCGAAGGGTACAGAGAAGCAACAAAGTATCTGTACGGTATGAGGTTGAGAGGGTTCAGCATTGGTTGTCAGCCAATGAATGGATTGATTGGCAGAGAAGAAAGACCAGATGTAGATGGTCAGTATCATGACATTATAGCGTATGACAGAGAATTGACAGACAAAGAAGTTGAAGGTTATGAATTGGATTTTATCGGAAAGGAGTAACAAAATGAAAACTAACTTTTGCAGAGTATACGGAGATAACATCATGTACGAGATCGTAGATCATATAGGAGTACTTAAAACAAACAACAACGGATGGCGTAAAGAACTGAATGTTGTAAAGTGGAACGGCGGCAATCCCAAATACGATATAAGAGCGTGGGACACATCCCACACGCTTATGACAAGGGGAATCACGCTAACGCCCGAAGAGTTTGGAATACTACAAGACATACTTTTAGCAAAAAACAGTTGATATTGACAAGGATGTTATAATCAGAACATGAAGGGAGAAACGAAATGATACAAGTAGAGAACAGTCACGGAACAATGATATGGTACGATGTTGCAGTACAGCACATGGACGATGATATTCGAGAAGAATTGCATGAAGAACTTGCACCTTGTACAGAACAAGAGTTTTTCACTGCATACGCAGAAAAGCATTATGAAAAACATGGGGAAACATGGTTTCTTGATGAAAGAAATCCTGTATATTAAGGAAGGTGAGCACATGGGCAGAGCAAGCACAGAAGCAAAGCGAAGATGGAATGATAAAACATACAGGCGTTTCAATCTGTTTTTAAGGAAAGAAGAAGACAAAGAATATATTGATTATCTGAACAAGCGAAAAGAAGCAGGCGAAAGTCTTGCAGAAATAGTCAAAGAAGGACTGGACGCAATAATGGATAAACAGAATTACAAGACACTGTAAGGGACTTAAAACAAGTCCCTTTTTTTTAATGGAATAACCCTGTCAGACTGGCAGATCCGGCAAGGTTAAATCCGAAAGGTGTTTTCAATGATGTAAATATTATACCACAATTTATTAACCGATAATAGCCCTTGTCATTTTGACGAGGGCTTTTTTTCGTCTGTTGAAAATCGTGCGTTCCTCAAGGTATAAATCGGCACACTGACGAGCGATATTGCCGCCACCGAAACAAATATCAATCGCCTGTTTTTCAGCGTCCGTAAGCGTGTTTTTTGCCTTTTGGAGTATCTTTATATCCTGTTCATAGTCGGCAATTTTGCGCTCAATTTTTATCCGTAACATTGCGGCATTGTGTACAGCGTCATTGTTCGGGCTTGTCTGTACTTTGTCTTTGGTAGGGTCTATACCCTTCTGTCCGTCTATGTCTCTTAATGTCTCATAGAGTGACGGTAACATCTTCTTTTTCTCGTAACAGTCTGCTACGAATTTTTCGATATTGAATGATATATAATTCTCGATCATAATAACTCCCACGCTTTGTATAAATCTATCCAGTCATAGAGCGGCATTGTTACAAGCCACTCTGTACGGTTTTTCTTGTGCATGACAACAGGCTTTTCACCTTCTTTTGCGTCTCTCTTTGCCTGCTCCATTGCTTCATGGATATTAAGGCGTTCTACATGCTTGCATTCGATATGTATTTTTTCAAGGCCGGTCACATCAGCGTCACCATTTGCGCCGCAATATTGTACCCCTCTCCTTGCTTCATATCCGAATTTTCGCAATTCTTTCGCAAGTTGTCTTTCTGCCCTTGCGCCCTTCTGCCTGCTGTTCATAACTTGACACCACCTACCATCCGTAAAGTCTCTTGTATCTGTCTGTCTGCATACGATATATTTTTCTCTCTGCACTCTTTAAGGGTCTTGTCTATTGTTACTCTCGGCGCAGGTATCGTTTTTGGTTTTTTGAACTTGGCAATTCTCGCATGGTCTAATTGCGCCTTGCGTTTTTTTTTGCACTCGTCCGAACAACAACACGCAACAGTCGTTTTTGCAGTAAACACTTTACCGCATACTATACACTCTATTTCGGTCTTTTTGCGTTCCTTCATATTATCTCCTTGTATTTCTGATCAAGTGCTTTTCCTATACTCTCTGACAGTGCTTTTATCTCCTGTTCTACTTCTGTCAGTGCCTTTAGTGCACCTTTAACCGTAGTTGCGGTCTTTTCATCCAGTCGCTTTTCGGCAAAGCGGTTCAGCAAATGCTCAAAGTGCCAGTGATAACCACAGTAGTTTGTCTCGTTCACTTTGCCTTTCTTTGATATTTTATTTTCAACAAGCCATTTATCGCCTTTATCATCGTAACAAAGTGAAAATCTATCGTTTATTTTTATTTTCTGCATTGTACCCTCACTTTCTGTATTGCTCTGTGACGAGCGGAAAGCACTCACAGAGCGTTTTTTATGTTCCAGTGGATATATTTATCCATTACGCTATCTATCGCCCTCTATCACGCTGTCAGAGTGATCTACCGCCCATGCACATGAGTTGATATATGCACAGGTGAATTGCGGCGGCGTATTGGTATGTATATCATCACTTCTTGTCAGCTTTATTTCCGGACACATCTTGCATTCCTTGTTCAGCAGTTCTACTGTCATCAGCAAATTCATTTTCTTCCTCCCAGTCGCTCGCTCCGAAAGCATACTTTGTAATAGCCGTATAGTCTCTTGTATCGAAAGACTTGCCTATCAAGTCAACAACATTGTCGTCTACTCCCCAAACATGAAGGCCAACTGTCTCTGCACTGATACAGTAAATAATATCAGCGAGATCAGAAGTCAAATCATTATCCAGTATCGGGCTTTTTATCAAGTATTCCAGTACATTACACGCTTCTTCTCTTGTTATCATGTTCAATCCTTTCCAAAGTTCTATCAACTTTTCTGTCTATCTCTGCTACAACTTCCGCAGGTGATATATTCCACATCAACCTTATCTGTTCTGCCATTATGAGTACATCCGCTATTTCTGTCTTGACTTCTTCTGCCGTTCCTTGATGTGTTATTGCAACCTGCAACTCGGCAAGTTCTTCAAGTGCTTTCCGCTCTTGGTGCGTCCGTCCATAATGGTTTAGTATCTTTGCTATATCTGCCGTTCTTGGTATCATCCCTTATGTCCTTTCACTATGATTAAGTCTATCAGCAGTAGTACCACCGCAATCACAAGCAGCATTTTCATTTCTGTTCTCCCTTGTCACAAAAACCATCGGGAAACACTTCTCCTGTTCTGTATTTACAAGTACCTCTGACAAAGTCTTTCAGTTCGATATACTTGCAGTCTTTACAGCGTATGATTTGTTCTTTGGGTTTCAGCAATATACTGTCTGATCTCTCGTATATTCTTTCAGCCATTTTTTTCTCCTGTATCTCCTTCCAAAACCTCTATTGCTTTTAATATCCCTTTCCGTACACCGTTGTCCTCGGTTTCCTCTGCCGCCTTTCGCAACTTGTCAACTTGTGCATTATCGGAACAAGTTGCCCTACAATGACTATGCACGCCAGTATCATCCTCGGTTTCATAATAGTGTTTGCATTTGACGCAGTTTTGGGTTTGATCTAATGCTTCTGCCACAACTTCAATCGCCTGTTCTGTTTTCTCTCTGTCCTCATTCGTGCCTAACCATGCAGTGTGTAGTAGTATCTTGATTGCTTCATGTATGGTCATTGTTCATCACCTCGCATATCTGCTCCGCAGTTCTCGCAAAAGTGTGGCTTGCAATCAACCGCCCTTATGGAAGTATCTCCACATATAGGACACTCAAGTTCCACACGACCTGCGTCCACAAGCGGATAAACTATCCACTCCCCATGCTTCGGCTCTTGCTCCATCTTCGGGCAGGTCACCCACTCACAATGTTCGCAATCGTTGTCGCATGATTGCTCTAATGCTTCTGCATTTACCCATTCAATAAATTCTTTTTCGGGTTTCGCCCACATTTCGGTAGCATAATATCCAAAAACCTTTTGGAATTTTTCTGCATTTGTCATTCCGTATCACTCTCCCTTTCTGCCCACGAACAGAAGTCAGATTCATCAACGCTCCAATTCCTGTTCGGTCTATCTTCTAATGCACAATAGTAGCACCCTTCGTCATCGTACCATCGTATGAATTTACAATCTTCACAACGTACCAATTCTTGTAATTCATATAAGGGTTTTCTTGTGTTGACCTCTTTGGGTTTCAATATCATAATTGGCAATCTCATTCTTCCTCACTCCCTTTCGGCACTACGCTCGGCAATTCTTTAATTGCTTTATATTCGTAACTTAAGGGATTTAATTCTGCTAATACGGAATATCTATCAATACAATCCTCGCTGACTTGCGATGCCCTCAAACATAAGTCCGAATAAGCGTCTTTTGTCAGCAACACGGCATCGTCTAAATCTCCGTCCTTGACTTCAATTGTTGGCAAATCTTTAACTGACATTTCACCCTCAACAAGAAACTCTCCTGCACAGAATGTAGGCTCGTTGCAATGTTCCTTTAAGTTTGCCGCCTGCGCCATATTTTCTGCTATTGCGTGTATTGCGTCCTCTAATTTTATGTATTTGCTCATTCTTCGTCCTCGCTTTCTTCATTACTCCACCAACAATGTTCTGTGTGGGTCTGATTATCACATCTATCACAAAGGTTTTCACCTTCAAGGCAATCTAAAGTCGCTCTCAAGTCGCATTGTGCACATTTACATTCCTGACAGTGCTTATCTGTATCTGAATACATATTATCCCTCGCTTTCTGCTTCTTTTATTCTTTTATTTTATGATTTTTGACATTTTCCAGCATATAGAGTATGTCGTTTTTGTCTTTTTCGTTCGGTGTGATTTCTCCCCTTCTGAAATCCTGTGTTGCTTCGATACTAAAGACGATATATCCGTGCCTCGGTCCATATCCGTACGGGTGGTCGGATCGCTGACAGATGAATCCTTCATAGTTTTTGCATCCATAATATTCTTTCAGGATTTTATAATTATCATTTACGATGTCTGATATGAGTTCATCTATGCAGAGCCTTGTTTCGCCACGTCCATAGTTTTTCAGACCCACAATGTATATAAAACGCTTTGCGTTGTCTATACGGTTTGAGTTGATTCCGTCAATTTCGTATTGCAGTTTTGTTTCAAGCTCTTTTTTCTGGGCTTGCAGTATTCTGAGTTCGTTCTCATAGTTTTCTCTAAGTTCTTTCTGAGCGGTGTGGATTTTTTCTAACTCTTTACGGATTTCAACAAGTCCTACTATCGTATCTGCCATTTCTTGTATTCCCTCTTTGATCATATTTACTCCTCGCTTTCTACATTACTCCACCAACAATGTTCTGTGTGGGTCTGATTATCACATCTATCACAAAGGTTTTCACCTTCAAGGCAATTTAAAGTCACTCTCAAGTCGCACCACACACATTGACATTCCCGACAATGTTTGTCTGTTTCCGAATACATGTTATCCCTCGCTTTCTGCACTATTTTTTTGGGTTTATAGCTTCAATGCCGCCGAAAACTTTGTCCATTTCGTCTTCTGTGTAGTTATCTGGAAATTCAAACACTTCTTCGTACGTTACACCCGGAAAACCAAAACTGCACTTTCCTATTCTCTTAATCACTCTCCATTCTTGCTCCGCAGTTCTCGCAAAAGTGTGGCTTGCAATCAACCGCCCTTATGGAAGTATCTCCACATATAGGACATTCAAGTTCCACGCGACCCTCGTCCACAAGCGGATAAACTATCCACTTCCCCAGCTTCGGCTTTTTCTCTATTACTTCGCTCGGAACAGTTCCGAAGTAACCGCCATCGTTTCGGATAATGACTGTATCTTGTCTGATTTCGTCAATGTACCCATGCACATAAACCTCATCGCCTATCTTCATTGTTCTGCTCCTTACCAATTACCGCTATGCATTCAATATCTTGTGCCTGAAAATAGACTGGACACTCACCTACTCCGCCTTTGTAGCTAAAATCTGAAAGTGTTCCATCTATCTTAAATGTTTTTATCGTATATTCTTCACATTTGAATCTGAATTCTCTTCCGCTTTTAAGTCTCATTATAATTTCATTCATTGTTCTGCTCTCCTTGTCTGCACTGCTACCGCCTTTCGGTGGTATCGAAGGGTCTGCCGTTGTTATTATTGGTCTATACATGTTATTCCTCGCTTTCCAAACATCAACTTGTAGTTGACTTTTCTTTTCAAAGTTGACTTTTCTTTGCGTTTAATTGCGCCATTTATGCGTTTAATTGCGTTTTTTGCCATCTTTTGGTTTTCGTGTGGTTTTCAAAAGTTAGTTAAAACATTCTTATCTGTGCATTAAATTCATCAAGTCTTTTCTTTGCCAGTTCATAATAGGTTTCGTCTATCTCGTAACCGACATAATCAAATCCGAGTTCCTCACACGCTATCAGGCTACTTGCACTCCCTACATGCGTGTCGAGAATTAGATCGCCCTCTTTTGCGTAACGTGACAAGATCCATTTGTATAGCGCTGCCGGTTTTTGCGTGGGGTGAAAACGCTCTTTGTCTTGCGGGGCGTGTTCAAACACCTTTGCATTTTCATTGAAACTCGTCCATGCGTATTCTGCCATCGCCATTGTGAAGTTCTCCGATATGGTGAGTTTTCTCCAAACAAGAAAGCATCTTGTAGGCGGTAACTGGAAGTAATTCCCCCCCCATATAATCTGATTTTTCGATATTCTGAAAAGTTCTTCAAAATACTCTTGTGGCGGTGCTTCGTCCCAACCTATTATCCCGTTTCTTTTGTACTTCTCGAAGTGTGAGTCCTTACTGCCGAACCTTGTTTCATTTGCGAATGGTTCCAAATACTTTTTTGATCGTCCACGCCCATGAAAATGCACTCCGAGTTCTTTGTTTTTGGTGTCAAGAGTTTGGTGATATTTAGTGAACCCCCCTTTGCAGCCACCACCCTCGGTGAACCCTGCTCCATACGGAGTGTCTACTATTGCAAGGTCGAAATAATCATCAGGATATTCTTTCATGCCTTCCATGCAATCCATGTTGTAAAACTCTTTCATGTATCTCCTTTCGTATATGCCCTTATTTCGTCCAAAATGCTATCTCTCATCGTTTTTTATACGCTTGTCGATAGATTTATCGTTCTCTTTCCCTTTCCGCTTTCCGGCTGTTCCCATATCTCGAGACCCAGCTCCTCGGCCAGTGCCTTTTCTTTTTTCGCTCCCTCGCTGGTCGGCCAGTTCGCCATGAGATATATCGCCTCGACTTTCATCTTCCGGATCAAGAAGAGATCCAGCTCCATGAACTCCTCCTCCTCGAAACACGGAAACATTCTATCCAGAATGACCGGGCTGATGATGTTGTCCGGATGGCAGCCATATTTGACGACCAGCTCGTTGAACGCTCTCTTGAATCCGCCCTCCATCTTCAACCGCTCGAGGCCGCGCATCTTGCCGCTGATGTATATTCTTTTGTTGATGTTGTCTTCGTGCTTATATGGTTTCATTTGTGTACCCTTGCCGCCTCCAATGCCTTCTGCCTTTTCAATTCCCCGTATGTGATACCTTTTTCCCGAGCTTCGGCTCTCCATTCGTCGAGTTTGCCGGTCTCGACCGTCTCCATGCCCTTCTTGGCTTTTCGCTTTGATCTCTTCTCGACGTTCTTTTGCTTTACCGCTTCAAGATGCATGTCGTCCGAGCACTCTCTGCAGCAATATTTTTTATTGCGCTTCTTCGTCATGAACCTCGCATCGCAGACCGGGCAGGTCTTGACGTATAGACTGCTGTCCTTTTTCTGGAGTCCCTTCATAGCTCCCATGAGGTCGCCTGCGAGCGCCTGTCCTCTGAATGTCTTCCGCTGCTGGCTCGTCAGCTCCACGCTCCGAAGGAACCGCATGAAGATATCAATTTCCTTTTGTGTGATAACGTCCTCTCTGACCATCGCCTTCATCCTCCTAGTTGTTTAGTTGTGCAATTAGTTGTTTAGTTGTGTAATTAGTTGTGTAATTAGTTGTGCAGTTCGGGCATGATTTTCCGCTTTTTTTAGGTTCTTTTAGGTTCTTTAAGGTACTCTGTCACGCCCTCGCCACTTCTGATAGTTTTTTGGGATTTGTACACTACCAACCCACTCGCTTACCTTGTGCACTTGGTTCGCTATACAATCACATACTGGCTAAGCCAGTCTGTTATTGCCCTTAAAATGGTATGTCGTCTACTGGTTGAAATCCCTGTTGTGATTCGTTGCGGTAATTCTCTGCCGGTCTTTCCTCTGCCGGATCTCTGTCGCTCTTACTGTCAAGAAACTCTATTCTTTCAGCCCATACTTCAAACGTGTATACTTTCGTTCCGTCCTGTTTTTCATAGCTTCCTGTCTTGATGTTACCGCTCACTCCGACTTTGCTACCTTTCCGCAGGTACTTGTTTGCATTCTCTGCTTGGCTGCCAAACGCTGTAACGTTTATCCAGTCTGTATCTTTCTTGCCCTTTGACACACGATCTACCGCAACGGTAAAGCGTGCTATTGCTCTTTCGTCCTGTGTATAACGCAGGTCTATGTCTCTGCCTAACCTTCCTGTAATGTTTACGCTGTTCATTGTTCATCCTTTCTATGAGTTCCATCCTTCCCCGAACGCTTCATCCCTCATACGGTTTATTTCTTCCTGTGATAACTCTTGAGTGTTTGACCGGATGTTTATTATCCATTTGTCTTCTCTGCCTATTTTGTTAATCAGTGCTTCGTGATCGTCATAGGGTTTTGAGTTTGCGAGATAATCTCCTACATGGTCTATCAATTTCTCATAATCTCTGTAACGCTCTTTTATGCCTTGGTATTCATCATCAGTCAACCAAACATTTTTCTTTCGTCCGTAAGGGTTTTTAGTGCGAGGGGCTTCCTCTCTCTCTTTCTTTTCCTTCTTTTCCTTCTTATCCTTCTTCTTATGTGTGCAGTCCGTTGTGCAGTCCGTTGTGCAGTCCGTTGTGCAGTCCGTTGTGCAGTCCGTTGTGCAGTCCTCGGTTGGCTTATCTTGATAAAGACTGTAATTTTCAATGGTTATAGTGGTGTCATTCGTTGTGCATGTTACCGACAACATCCCTTCGCTTTCTAATACTGTCAGAAACAACTTGACTGTGCGTCTGTTCCAACCCCATCTTTCCGCTAACCATTTCATTGAACAGTTGACTTCCCCACGTTTTCGCTCGTATAGTTTTCCCCTGTGCATTTGCTTGCCATCTTTCCATCGTGCCATCATCAGAAGGTCTACCCATGCTTGTCCTTTGGAGAATTTTTCTTTCGTCCATATCCAGTGATCCA
>Ga0326513_10000322_pt1 | contig 39737 bp, 41 predicted proteins | sample 2_2465_0518_D_FD_203654 | JGI IMG/M metagenome (GOLD analysis project Ga0326513, IMG submission 203654) | Bovine rumen microbial communities from UC Davis, California, United States - 2_2465_0518 | ecosystem: Host-associated > Mammals > Digestive system > Stomach > Rumen | place: USA... | reverse complement strand
CTTTCCGCAACACTCGGTGTCATGTCAATAATGGTCGGTGTCGCGTCCAATGCCTTGCCTATCGTCTTTGTGCTTTGATGCGAATACTTCACAACGTTCTCGCAGAACACAGTTTCGTCAATGATTCGCCCATGCTGTTCTGGCAGTACGCCGACGATGGGACACCATGACGGACGCGGATTCCCATTGTTCGGGATTGGCTTTAGGTCAAGATGTGCATTGCAACACAGCGTTAATTTACCTCTGTAAGACGCGAAATCATACATCGGGCAATCGTAGCAGTCCTTCGGCATCTCCATCCGCACAATGACTTCACTCATATTTCCCTCCAAACCCAAACGGGTCTTCATGCGCCATCTTTCCGTAGCGGTCGATGTAGTCAGCCGCTTCGCCGCGTGTCTTCCCCTCAAATTTGGGAATAGGGTACGGACTAAACTCTTGCATATCTGCAATGCAATCAGCTTGCTTTTGCGTAATCTCCAATTCCCGCCAGCTCATTCCTGTTCTCCTTTCAATATTTCGGGATGATGCTTTTCGGCATACAATCTCGTGGACATTAGCACGGCTTTCGTGTCGCTCGTATTTACGATCCTGTCATGTCGATATTCATATCCGAACATCGAGCCGAAGCGAACGCGAATGTCATGGTCGAGATAATACAATCCGTCCCAATCCCTATATGCGTTCCTCTGTGTGCAATCCTCATACTGCAACGGCTCTATATCTCCGTTTTCAAGCAAAGCATATTTCTTCGATAGGTCAATCATTCCTGTTCTCCTTTCATTCTCGCGCCTCTTTGTAATTCGATTTCTCAAGGACATTAATCCTGTGCCACACGGCTTTTTCTGTTCGCCCCATAGCCTCGGCGATCTCCTTGCACGTCATACCTTTGCGGCGCAAGCTGTGGAGAATCTCGCATTGCTCCTCTGTCCACTCTCCCTGAACAGGCTTGCGAACGCTGTTTGAATCAGCCCTTAGCCTGCTCATGTCCTCTTTCTTGAACCCAAGGCTCATGAGCTTCTCCTTCGTTTCGTGAACGCTTTTAACGTTCAGGTCGGCTATGATACGCACCTGATGAATCGGACACTTGCATTGCTTAAACATGATCCGTATTTCTTCGTCCGACATCTTCCACGTCTGTGTCATTGCTCTCCTCCTTTAACTGCTCCTTAATGAACCGAGTGAACGTCATGCTCCGCTTCGGACGCTTGGCGTCCATTCTCTCTATATCTTCTTCCGTTAAAACTCTGATCTTATGTTTCACCTGTCTCATCTGTCTTTTTTCATCCTCTTGATCTTTGCTTTCTTTGCTGTCTCGATGATATAATCAACGGCCTTCTTATCTTGGCGCTCTTTCTCTCGGAGCAACCTTATGCGTTCCTTCTCCTTGATGAGCTTCTCGCAGGTGTCCTGACAAGCTCGATGTCTGTCAGGACAGTCCTTACAACCTATCCCTGTGCCGTACCCCGGCATCCGATTCCATCTCATTTCCCTGTACTTCCGAATCCGTTGCTTCCTCTGTCCGTGCGGATGCCGTAGTAATCGTCTTCTGTCGTTAGCACAACAGGCTCGTAGAAACACGGCTGAACGATAAGCTGCGCGATTTTCTCGCCCTTGCGGAACGAATACTTGTGACCGCTTAGGTTATACAGCTTGACAGCGATACTGCCGTTGTAACCTTCGTCTATGACCCCACCGCAAGCGACGATGCCGTGATTCACATTCAGTCCGCTTTTGCTCTCGATCTTGCCGAAGGTTCTGTGCGGCAGCCGAATATGAACACCTGTGTCTATGGTCTTGCTTCCTCCCTTGGCGAGAAGTGTGAAGTCGAACGGCGCGTACAGATCAAGCCCTGCATCCGTGCTGTGCGCTCTCGTCGGTGCGGTTGCCCAAGGTTCAAGATATACCTTCATGCTTTTTCTCCTCCTGCTTGTCTATCCATGTCACACCCACCGCGAACGCCATCCATGCGTCTGCCGCGAATCCGTAAAAGAAATCGGGTTCTTTCCTCGTCCCTTTGCCGCTTGCCGTCTTTGCGAAACGATCTATCAAAGCCTGTCGGATGTTCGCGTCCTTTGCATTTGCTCGTCCGCAGAGGTTCATCTTCTCTTCCTTGCGGTAGACGAGGTGGAACGGAATGCCGCGTCGCTCTGCCTCTTGGATGAATCTCCCGATCCATACGCAGGTGTCGAATACGGTCGCTCCAACAGCCATGCCGTATGACGCGACCATCTCGATGACGAGAACGTCGTAATCCCAATACTTCGTGGTATCGAGCAGTTCATTGTTCTCCTTCTTCCCGTGCAGGATCGGGTGATGGTTGTCGCACATCATGCAATAGCCGCTGTCGATGTTGCCGGGATCAATCGCAAGAATTACCATGCTTGTCTCCTCCTTCATGCGTGGTCTGGGTCAATCGGTTTGACCGTGCCGTCTTTCATGCGCTGCACGAGATCGAACACTCGCTGTGCTCTTCGTTGTACATCGGAATCACTCTCCTGCGGAATCGGGTCTTGCGGATCAATCGTGTTCCGTTCGACAAGCTCCTTCACAGGGTCGCTTCCGCTTCCGAGCATCTCTCGTAACTGTGGCGGCAGCTTGCGGTTCTCTCGTTCCCGGCGAAGGAAGATGTCGTATTGCTTCAAAAAGCGTTCCCTTGCAAATTCGAGTGTCGAGCTTCCGATCTCGCATTGCGACCAGTCCCGAAGCTGTTGCGGCGACCCTACAAGCTGTTGGCACACAGGAGGCAGCTTGCCGAACTCCTTGACGTAATCGTAGGCGCTGTTCGATATCGCCGTTGCAACGCGTCCCCATGCTTTCTCTGCGGCTTCCAATTCGTCGTTTCCGCCCTGTTCGAACTCCTTCGCATAGGCCGTAATATCGGCGATCGTAGGAGCGAATACGCTTACCCTTGCGTGTTTCATGATGGCTTTCTTTGCGTTCTCAAAGCTGATGTCATACAGGGACGCCGTCCATGTATCAACCATCTGTTTTGATGAAGTCGAAAAAACCGCTTCCCGGGGATACAGCATTGCTATGACCGCAAACATCTGCACCGTATCCTGCGCTGTCATCCTTAGCTACCTCCTGTTCGTACATTTCTCGGAGATGTGCGAGCCTGTCCGTCGGCTTCACTACATCGTTCCATCGTTCCCCGTTCAGCCATGTAGCCGGGTTGGGAACATACCCCTCTCTCCAAGTCTTAGACTGCTTTTGCTGTTCGATCGCTTCGAGCATCGTTGTTAATAATTCTTGACTTGGCTTAATCTTCATCCATGCTCTTTGAGCATCCTTCTTTGCAACCTTCTTTGGATAAGCTAACCAAAACGTATCGAAGCTGTTAAGTACAGTAGTGTTACTTGAGTTCCTATCCTGAGTAGAGTCTTTAGTTACTTGGTTATTCTCTATGAAGGTGGTAGTAGAGTTACTTGAGTCCCTCCTCAGAGTAGAGTCTTTAGTTACTTGAGTATTAGAATTACTTGTTTCCCTTGATGTAGTAGGTATATATATATCTATATTATTATCTTCCCACTGGCTGCCATTGGTAGCGACTGGGTGCGACTGGTAGCGACTGGTAGCGTTTCGTAGATTCCGCTGACAGAGCGCGTCGTAGGATTTTCTCTGCTCATCAATAGCTTTTTTCACTGTACCCCACAGTATTCTCTCGCTTCCGCGAAGATCAGCGACCGTTCCATCTTTGGCATAGGCCAACATGGCTGTGAACAGTCTGCCGCGCTCCGCGTCGCCGAGGCTTTCCATGTTCTCGGAGAAATCGGTATCGATTTTCAGATACTTCATGTCCTGTACTCCTTTCTTGTCGGAATTGTCGGGGAGCAGGATCGTCTGCTCCCCTTACCGCTATCGTCTATCAATCGCCGAACGGTAGGTCTTCGGGGTTTATGTTCGTGAAGTCGTTCTGCTCGTGTGCCTTGTATTCTTCAGACGCCTTGATCCTGTCCTGAATCCAGTTCGGCAGCGTCTTCATCTGCTCCCATACATCGTCGCCGACGTCGAGGTCGAATGCGAAGATCGTCGTCTCGGCTTCCGCTACGGCAACGCCCTTCATGAGCTTGCTGACCGAGCCAACCGCGCTGTATTGCTTGCCACTGGTCTTGCTCGTCTTATTGACGATCGTCAACATGCAGGTCTTATCGAGGATGTTGTGCAGGTCGAACGACTCAAGTTCTTCGTCTGTGAATCCGCGACCGCGCCAAGACTCGAGGATAGCGCGGAGCTTGGCCTTATCGTTGAGGCTCGCGGTATAGGTTGCGCTCATCACGCGGGGCTTGTCCTCGCCGTTGATCTCAAGGCGTTCCGTCGGGAGTTCCCACAGGATCATGACCTGCCGCTGATATTTCCCGGCGAGGTCGTTCATCTGATTGCCGAGGTCGATGATCTGAACGCAACGTGCGGGATACGTTCCTGCTTCGAGGGGTGCTGTGTTGCTGCTGTTGCTCTTTGCTGATACGGTTAACATGATTTTTCTCCTTTAGCTGATAGTTAGATTGTTCTTTGTGTCCACATAGCAGCCGTCGAGGGCTACGCCGTCATTAACGAGCTTTTTGATCCCGTTCTTATCAAATTTGATGGTCGTCTCGGTCGTTGCGAGGTCGTCGTGACCGATCGTGTGGAGCAGTTCAACGAGCTTGTTCTCGTCAGTAATCTCAAGGCTCGTGCTCTTACGGAAGGCCAACCGCGCTCTCGGTGTGTCGAGCTTTGTCTTCCCGGCGACAGCCATGCAGGAACGCATGTATTCCCGGATTCTGTCGCAAGCGTTTCTCTTATACTTCGCCCGAGCCATAAGCCGCTTGGCTTCGTCCTCAAGGGCAACAGCTTCAGCGCCGAGGCTCTTGTACAGGCAGGCAATGTTTTCGAGCTTGATATCGAATTCCTGACTGATGGCGTCAAGCGTGTCGTAGATCGCCTGCTCGTCGGTAATCTCCTCGTCCGCAATCATGCGGCTGAACTCAGCGTAGGCGTCGCTGATCTCATACAACGTGGTCTTCATTTAGTCTCCTCCTTCGTTATCTTGTATCGAACGATGCGCTTCTTCGCACCGTTGGAATCGATGATGTCCTCCCAACTCTTCTCGACGATGTAGCCGAGCTTCTTCATGTCGCAGATACGACGTGCCGGGGACAGGATGCCGAGCTTATATACGGCGTCGAAATTGGTAATGCTGCCGTGTTCATCGGCGAATGCAATCATCTTGCGTACTTGTGTCATGAGGTCAGAAGTCATCGTTCTGATCCTCCACATCGTCAGATGTCGCCTGTTCGAGCAGCTTCTTCAAGTCCTTGACGCGATCGTTCAGGCGCTTTACCTCGGCCTTGAGCGTCTCGTTCTGATCCTGCGCTTCCTTGAGCTTCTCTGCGACCTCGCCATATTTGTAAACGAGCGTCGAGTAGAAGTCCTGCATTGTGTCCGGATGTACCGGAAGGTAAGTGATGTTTGCCATTGCTTTTACTCCTCTGTTTTTTTATTTGTATTTGATCCCTTGCGGAAATCGGACTGTGCGATAATCATCTTGCAGACCTTCAGCATGGCCTTCAGACGGATGTTTTCGTCGTGTTCCATGTTGTAAAGCTCTTCCCACGCTTGAGCGCGTTGCTCGACCTTGCGGTAAGCCTCCTCTCGGTAAACGCGATGCTCCCGGATCAGCTTCTCCTTGCGCTTGGCATTCATGTACAGCGTTCCGCAGATCGCGGCGGTCATGGTCAATACCGACCCGACGATGTAAAGTTCCATATCTTCTTGCTCCTTTTGCTCTGATGTTGTAGGTTCTGTAGGTGTGGTGGGTTCTGTGGGTTGTGTGGGTTGTGTGGATTGTTTGGGTTCGTTTTTCGATTCGGTCATTCTCGACAGTTCTTCCAAGCTGATGCCAACGTCGGCGGCCTTGGCAGCCTTGTCTCCGATGAGAAGATACTCAGGCGTCGTATTGAGCGCTTCTGCCAACAGGCGGAGGCGTTTCAGCGGAATGTTGTCCACGATCCCGCTTTCATACTTGTGGATCGCTGACTTCTGTACGCCGATCTTGCTCGCAAGGTCTTCCATCGTGAGATGCTCGCGCTTTCGTAAGTGGTGAATCCTTTCTCCAATCGTCATCTTGTAGGTCTCGCTTTCTGTTTTTTGTAGGTATTGGCTGATGTATCAATCGTACTGGGCAAAAAAAGAAGATGGCTTGATGTCCAAAGCGTCAAGTACCTTCAGCAACGTGCCGACGTTCGTGTCGAGAACCTTGCCGTTTTCGATGCGGCAAACTGTACCAAGAGCTACGCCGCTTTTCTTGGCGAGGTCGCGCTGCGTCAGTAGTTTCATGCGTCGCTCGTTTCTCAAAATCATGCTCTAACCTCCTTCTCGGTTGATGCGTCAATCATATCACAATATGGCTGATATGTCAATCGCTTGACATATTATTCACAAAGAGTTAATATTTGGATGAAGGAGGCGAAGCGAATGACATTGCAGGAAGTGTTGAAGCGATATCTATATGAGCAGGGGATATCAGCAAGGGAATTTGGAAGGCGATGTGGATTTTCAAACACCTATGTTTCGGTGCTAATATCGGGGAAGAATCCCGGATCGAAAAAGGAATTGAAACCGACGGTTGAAACCTACGAGAAAATCGCAAAGGGCATGGGGATATCTGTGCAGGAGTTGCTGTCTATGATGGGCTATAAAAGTGGCCTTATCGTTTCCGACAAAACTCCTTACAACCCGTTCTACGACGAGGACAACGATGCCTATGGCGATGACATTGAATGGCGCAAGATGCACGGAGCTATTGACGATAACGAGAACCTGCGTCGGATCGTGACGATGTGTGTCGGCCTTGACGATGCGACACTAAAGCAGATCGCCGCTGTTATAGAGGTATTAATTAATAATGGGCAGAAAACCTAAGAAGCGTGGAAACGGCACGGGAAGCATCTACAAGCGGTCAGACCGGGAGGGCTATGTTGCCGAGGTTCGCATCGTAGACAACGGAAACATGCGGCGCATCCGACGCTCCTTCCCGACGAAGAAAGCTGCTGCGCTTGCTATCCCTTCGATGCGGCAGGAATTGATGACGGAATCCGTCGCCCGGAAGAGCATCAGCTTCCGCGATCTGATCGACAAACTCTTTGCGACAGAATGGTACAAGCAGCTATCTTCCGAGAAGCAAACTGCCTACAAAATAGCTGTTAATAAATGCTCTTCGCTTATGACGCTCTCAGACGTCCGTAGAGCCGATTTTGAGACGCTACAGGGAATCATAAGGGGAATGACGTTCTACCCTGCTCGTGACGTCCGTACGGTGTTAAACAAGGCATTTGAATTAGCCATGCGGATGGACTGTCTCGAACGTAACCAAGCGCCCCTGTTAGAGCTGCCAAAAATGCCGCAAGCGAAGAATTCGGCATTCACAGATGAGCAGGTGCAGATGATCGAACAATGTCACGATCCGTTCGTGCCGTACATCCTGCTGATGATCTACATGGGGTTGCGCCCGGTCGAGCTTCGCGGAATGACGGTCGAAGATGTGCATCTTGACGAACGATACACGGACGGCGGGCGGAAGACAGCGAAAGGTGTGCCGATCGCAATCTTCGACGATGCGCTGCCGATCCTGCGGACGATGTGCGAAGAGACGAAGACTGGGAAGTTGTGCAGGATGTCCGAAGATGAATTCTATACGGCTTTCTATCGATGTCTCGCGGAAGCAGGAGTACAGGACGAACAGGATCATACACTGACACCGTATGCTTGTCGGCATACGTTCGTGACGAGGTTGACGCGGCAGGGTGTACCGCAGGCGATGATACAGAAGGCCGCCCGCCACACATCCTACAAAACGACGCAAAGGTACACGCATCTTGATATAACCGATGTGCTCAATGCGGTCAACAAGCGCTGATTTTCCTACTCCCCTTTTAGGGGAGTCCTTTTTTGTTTAGGGGAATAGCTCCAAAAATGGTGGGCAATAGGCGAAAGATAGGTGCTGTTCCTTGGTGGGCAATAGGGTGGGCAATAGAATATTGTATTTTAATTAATGTATTATTATTATGTTAACAAATTCGGACAAGAGACAAAGAAAAATGCCCTAAAATCGGGCATTTTTTGATGTGTGGCGCGGAAGGAGAGATTCGAACTCTCGCACCGGTCAACCCAGTCTACTCCCTTAGCAGGGGAGCAAAAACCCAGTATTTTAGGGCTTTTTCGGTCTTGGTGGGCAATTCGTGGGCAATAGAAGAAACAAAAAGAGCAGCTTATTTGCTGCTCTCGATATCCCTTCGGATAAGCTCCTTGATGTATCCCTGCATGCTTGGCTGCTGCTTCAGATGCTCGATGATGTCGGCATCTGTACTGTTCTGTAGCTTTAGCCCGAAGCGGGTCGTGTTCTCCTTCGTCCACTCAATGCGGCGTTGCGTTTCTGACATGGGTTAGCACCTCCTTTAGTCTATTCTATCACGGCAGGATTCGTTCGTCAACCGATCCAAGCAAAATGTTCACGCGATTGACCATCAAGCGTTAAGTCTATACCACGCGCTCATCGCGCTGCGCTCGTTTTTGTAGAGCTTACGAACGATGCGCTTGCCGCCTGCGCTGACGGACAGCAGAGCACTTCCGTCGGCCTTGATGGTGATACTTCCGGTCGCACCGGAAGAGAAGTCTTTTAGATATCGCTTCATGCGTTCTTCCTCCTCTTGGTGGTCTTCTTGGGTTCGGGGTATGGGATAAATTCCTCTTCCCCTTCGATGATGCTGTACGATGACCGAAGCAGGTAATGCGTCTCCTGCTCTTGATAGGCCCGGATCAGGGCGACGGCAAGCTCATGAGTGGACGCGCTGCCGATCTCGGTGCTGTCTTTGAAGCAATGGAATCTTGTCATGGTTGACACCTCCTGTATATATTGATCTTGTTAAGGGAAGGGAGCAGGTCACGCCTGCTCGCCTTCCGCGTCAGCGGTTTCGATATCGCCGTAGATATAGGCGACGGCCTTCTCAGCTTTGGACGCCGCGCTTACGACCATTTTCGGGTCGTTGCGCAAGGACTTGAGCCAAGACTGGATGTAGGCAACGCTGTTCCGGAAGCTGTTGTCAGTGGCGATGCCGAGCGAATGACAGATGCTCGCCGCGCCGATCTCGGCGACAAGCTCCTCCTTGCTGTAGTCCTGCGAACCGAAGCGATGGGAAACCTGCTTCGAGAATCGGTCAAGGCGCTTGCTGTGTCCTGTGCTGTGCGTTGCTTCGTGGAATGCTGTACTGTAATACTCAGCAGCGTACTTGAATTGGCGGATGCAGGGGAGGTTTATCAGATCGAGCGCGGGGCTGTAATAGGCTTCGTCAGAGACCTTGTCGGCAACGAGCTTGATGCCTTCGCGATTGATGTAGGAGTTAAGCAGATCATCAGCTTCGGGGATAGCGTCGGCATGGTCAGCAGGAATCTTAATAGTTTGTGGTTGCGTTACCTTGTCCCACTTGGCCTTGATGCCGATGCAGTCATCGATGTGAAACACACCGTAATAGCGAAGGAAGGGAATCAGTTTCTTAACGGGCTTGCCGTTATCATCGAGGATGACGTTGCCCTGCTCATCGACGGCGTCGACGGGGAGCTGCTTCCAGAAGCAGACGATCTGCTGCTTCGCGCCCTTGCGGATCGAACCGCCTTCCGCTTGGCACTGCTTGAAGGTAAGATACTCGCCCGCACGACCAAGCATAAGCTGGTTGATCATGCTGTACGGTTTTCCGGTGACGTGCGAAACCGCAAGAGCGCTGATGCGGATGCTTCCGCCTTGGCGGGAATACCCGACCCAAGGCTTATTCCACGGAATGATCCCCTGCTGTAATTGGTCGATGATGCGATCGGTAACGATCTGATAAACGTTGTTGCTCATTTTTTTGCTCTCCTTTCAAAATGGGTTTGTACCCTTGCTACGCCCATAATATAGCATGGGTTTGTACCCTTGTCAATACCCTTTTTTCGAAAAAGTGAAAAAATTTTTTATTGCCGATGCTGCGCCGAACCGAAGACCGGAAGACGTCTTGTCAAGTAAGAATTTAGTAAGCTGAAAATTGTTGCAGTTTTTCAAAGAAAAAACGTGCTAAAGTGATAGCGTCGAAAGATGTATAGATGCTCGACGTTCTCAAAAACACAGAAAGAGAAAAGAGAAAAGTAAGCAAAAGAGAAATAGAGAAAGAGTAGAGCTTTTATATCTATATCTCTTTTTTAGTTTAGTTTAGTTAAGTCCTTTAAGGGAAGGAGGAATACAGTATGCTTACAAGACCCTGTAAGTTACAAGACCCTGTTAAGGTACAAGAGGTTGTAGACGCTTATTTTGCGGATAGAGAAGAACAGCAGGAAGTAAGGGAACTGAAGAACGGAGACAAGCGTATCTATCGTAAACCTCCAAGCATTTGGTCGTTATCCAAGAAGCTTGGTATTACTGACGATTGTTTCAGAGAATATATCTCCGAAGAATCCGACAGTAACGAAGCGTATAACAAAGAGATAATCGCCATCTTACGTGACGCGAAGCAAAGAATCATTGATGAGTTATACGAAGGTGTTGCTTGTGGTTATTGGACAGAAAAGATCATTCTTGCACAGCTTCAGAAGTTTGGAGTTATTGGAGATACCGACGATCATCAAGTGAAAGTGGTTATACAGGGTTCAAACTCATGGAGTGAATGAGTATTTTATACAGTCTATGCAGTGATATTCATTGCATTATACGCTGTTTATGCAGGAATAGAGTGGTAACTATTCGTTAAATAGCTGTTTAACGAATAGTTGTTCTTTGTTCTTTGTTTGTTCTTCTTTGTTTTTCTTTTGTTTTTCTTCCCGGAAAGATTATTTTATAGTCTATACTGGGGGTCGAAAAATGACAGAAAAAGGGTCTATTTGGTTGAAAGGCAGAATGGTTCCATCCACCTCCTCGGAAACGTAATAGCCCGCCCACGGAAGATTACTGTATTTCGCAGAACCTTCACTCCCACGACTGATTACTGTATTTTCACAGGTTCGTTTACAACACAGAGCAACTTAACGGTTGCTCTTTTTGTTTGCCGTGTTTTCCCTGTTGCACGGCAATAGCAGTTACGGTACAGGTTTGCATCTTGGGTTTTTTGCTACTGTTTTTTTCCCAACACTCCTCCTTCCTGTACCGTAGCTGCCCCACATGGAGGAGTATATAAGCATGGCAAAAACATTGGAGCTTAAAGGCGCTCCGAATCCGAAGCAGATACAGTTCTTTGAGGCAAGGGCAAGGCACATTGCTTACGGAGGAGCGAGAGGCGGCGGTAAGTCTTGGGCAATGCGAAGGAAGTTCGTGTTGCTTGCTCTGCGGTATTCGGGGCTCAAACTGCTTCTGCTCAGACGGACATTCCCCGAACTGGAAGGAAACCACATCATTCCGCTTCGGGGGGAGTTGGACGGGTTTGCGAGGTATTCTACGGAAAAGCGGATGTTCACTTTTCCGAACGGCTCTATTATCAAGCTCGGGTACTGCGATACAGATGCGGACGTTTACCAGTATCAGGGACAGGAGTACGACGTTATCGGCTTCGAGGAAGCGACGCAGTTTACCGAGTTTCAGATGCAGTACATCTCTACGTCCAACCGTACAACAAGGACGGACTTCTCGCCGAGAATCTATTACACTTGCAACCCCGGCGGCGTAGGACATAACTACATCAAGCGGCTGTTTATCGAACGGCGCTTCACAGAGTACGAGAACCCCGACGATTATGTGTTCATATCGGCAAGGGTAAGCGACAATACAGCCCTTATGGAGGCTGACCCCGGCTACGTCAAGACGTTGCAGAGCCTTCCCGAGCATCTGCGGAAGGCTTACCTTGACGGTGATTGGGACACGGTCGAAGGACAGTATTTCAGCGAGTTTGACCGCACCCGTCACGTTATTGCGCCCTTCCCTATCCCTGACGGTTGGCGTAAGTTCCGCGCTATGGACTGGGGCTATCACGACCCCTGTGCGGTTCTGTGGTTCGCTGTTTCTCCTGACAGGCACATCTATGTGTACCGGGAGTATTACAACAACAAGACGATGGCGTCGGACGTTGCGAAGGAAGTCCTGAAGATGACAGGACGCGAGAGGATAGACTACATGGTCGCGTCTCCTGACGCTTGGCAGGAAAGAGGTCTTGCTTCCGGGATGCACGGCGAGAGTATTGCACAGACGTTCCTTCTCGAAGGCGTTCCGATGATCCCCGCCGACAACAGCCGTATCAGCGGTTGGAACAGAGTCCGGGAGAACTTGGCAGACCATCCTGACGGCAAGCCGTACATGATGATCTTCGATACCTGTTACAACCTCATTCGGACGTTGCCTCTGCTCACATACGGCAAGATCAGCACGAAGAAGTTTGAGGATGTTTCCGACGGCTGTGAAGACCATGCTCCCGAAGCTCTGCGCTACGGCTTGATGTCAAGACCGTCCCCGATTATGGAGGCGGAGAAGATTGCGCCGCACCGAGCCGTTTACGATCCGTTCTCTGCGCCTAAGAGACGCGTTGAGGGCGGATTTTTTAATCTTTGATTTCCGAGGTATCTATCATGTCTGAAGAAGTGAAAGTCAGCCAGTACGGGATTACCGAGTGTGCCGACAATATATCGACCATCATGGAGGGTTTGTATAAGCCGCATCCTGTCTGCGTCGAAGGCGAAGACCCGTTTGTCGCCGCGATCTATGGCCTGTTCGGGCGGTACTTTACGGAGAAGTATGCTACGGAGTGGAATCGTCTTGACGACAACAGCCGCATCTACAACGGCAATCATTGGCACGATTTCGGCGACAAGGAAAAGAACAAGAAGCTCCCGAAGCCGAACATTCCGACGCTGACATCCGCTATCGAGAACCTCAAAGCGGACTACAACGACGAGTACCCCGAAGCGGTCGTCGTCAAGGAATCCGTTCACAGCGAACTTCTCGCCAAGGTTCTTACCATCATCATCCGACAGGAGCTTGACACCGCAGGCTTCGAGGTCGAGTACGGCTCTATCGTACAGGACATTCTGCAAGACGGTTGGGGCTGTTGGGAAGTCGGTTACGACCCCGACGCCAATCAGGGCATGGGCGGCGCGTACATCCGCACCATCATGAACAAGAACTTCCTGTGCGACCCTGCCGTCAAGGATTTGCAGGACGGTCGCGCCTGTTTCAAGATCGACATGAAGCCGCGATACTGGTTCAAGCAGAGATACCCGGAACAGTACCCGTACATGAAGGATGACCGCGAGTACATCCAGTTCAATCACGAAACCATCACCGACGCCGACAACAACATGGCTGACAGTACGTTTGCACTCATCGAGATGTGGGTGCGCGAGTACGACCCGAAGACCATGCGGCACAAGGTTCACTTTGCGAAGGTCGCCGGGCATCAGCTCCTCGAACTGTCTACGGAACAGTACCCCGACGGCTATTACGCTCACGGCATGTATCCGTTCATCGTAACGCCTCTGTTCCCTCAGCGCGGCACGGAGCTTGGCATTGGCTTGGTCGATATGTTCAAAGACCCGCAACGGTTTTCGGACAAGACCTTGCAGATCATCCTTACGAACCTCTACCGTGCGGCAAAGCCTGTCATGGTATTGGACGAGGCTTACCTCGTAGACCCGACGGACGCGCTCGACATGGATAAGGAAGTCATCCGCGTTCACGGCAACGTTCAACAGGCTTACTCTTGGCAACAGCCACAGCCGCTTCCGAACACTTCGTTCAGCGTTGTCGATTACCTCACGGGCATGATTAAGAACGAAAGCGGCACGAACGACCAAAGCCGTGGACAAACATCCGCAGGCGTTACGGCGGCTTCCGCCATCACCGCCTTGCAGGAGATGTCTACGAAGCGTTCCCGGATGGGCGCACAGCGTTTGCACTTCTCGTTCCGCAAGGCTGTCTCCATGATGCTGTCCGTCGTGCAGGAGAAGCAGATCGTTCCCCGCGTTGTCGAGGTTACGGTTGCAGGCGAGCCTGTTGCCGTCTCGTTCGACGGCGAATGGGTGCGCGATCAGCTCAAGAGACTTGGCAACGGTACGCCTATTGTTCCGTTCGTGACGGTCAAGTCCGCCCGCCAAACCCGCTACTCGAAGATGATGCACAACGAGCTTGTCATTCAGATGATGCAGGCGACGCAAGGCTCTACCGATCCCGTACTCATGTTCGAGGCGTTCGAGTACGACGAGAAGGAAGCGATCCTTGACACCATCCGCAAGGCACAGCGCGGCGGCATGCTCAACCTCACCAAGCAGGTCGAGGAGCAGTCGCAGATGATTCAGCAGTTGTCCGAACAGCTTTCGCAGTATAAGCAGGCTATGGCAAGCGCTGAAGCCAACATGCAACAGATGGCGGCACAGCAGGCGCAACAGGCGCAGGCGAACATCGACGCTCAACAGGAGCAGATGACTGAAGGCGTCGAAGGCTTGAGTGCCGACAATATGCAGTAACGTTATTTTGGTGACGCCGACCATAACGGGCGAGAAAAAGGAGAAGTATGGATTACGAAACCACGGTCGATGTGAACGTACCCGAAGTCCCGGAAGTGGACACGCAGGCAGCCGACGTGCCTGCTGTGGGCAGTGATGAACCTGCTGTTGAAGAAGTTTCGGCGGCGTCTTTCTTAGAGGATCAGGGGGAAACGGTCGATACACCTGCTGCCGACGAGCAGAAACCCAAGATCACGAATCAGAAGGACTTCGATACCGCCCTTAACAAACGGCTGTCTGCGGAGAACAACAAGGGGTACAACAGAGCGCGGAACGAGATGATGAACTCGCCCGAGATGCAGTACCTCAACGCTATCCTCGACGACAGAGCCGCAGAGAAGGGCATTACTCGTGAGCAGGCGCTCGCGGAACTCAACAGCGAACGTATCAAGGCAAAAGCGCAGGCTTATAAAGCCAATCCCGAACTCATGTACATGGACATGATGATGGGGCGTATGCCGAATATGCAAACACAGCAACAGCCTTCCACAGGCTACGCGTCCGTCAACGAGATTGCCACGCAGATGGCTGAAGCCATTCGCGCAAATGAAATCCCGGAAGGATTCGACGTACAGCATCCCGACAACGACTTCTTCGAATCGGCAAGTCAGTTCGGCGTCAAAGCCGCGCTCCGTATTTGGAAAGCCGAACATGCGGGACAGCTCAAGGCACAGGACATTGCGAACGAGCTTCAGCGCAGGCAGAAAGCCCCGAAGCCGATGTCGCCTTCGTCTGCGAATCCCGCGACGCCTGCACCTCCGAACTATGCTGAGATGTCCTCTGAGCAGTTCCGAAAGATCGAGGAGCAGATCAAACGCGCAGCCATGAACGGAAAGCGTGTGCGTCTCGACTAAAAATTCAAATTCATAAGGAGATAAGAACATGCCTGTTCAGACTACTATCAACACCGCAGCTACCGCTACGTACCTCAACAAAACGTTCTATGATCGCAAGCTCCTTGAGATTGCGAAGACCAAGTTCGTGTTCAACCAGTTCGCGCAGAAGCGCCCGATCCCGCGCAACAACGGCAAGTCCGTCGAGTTCCGCCGCTTCAACCTGTTCACGCCGAACCTCACCACCAATAAGCTGACCGAAGGCGTTACGCCGAACAGCCAGTCCATCAGCCAGTCCAAGGTCGATGCGACCGTCGAACAGTACGGCGCATACGTCGAGGTTTCCGACCTGCTCGATATGACCGCCTACGATCCGCTGACCGCGAACATGGTAGAACTGCTCGGCGAACAGATGGGTACGCTCATCGACTGGATCGACCGTGACGCTCTCGTTGCGGGTGCTTCCGATCAGTTCGCAAACGGTCGTGCGTCTATCGCTACCATCACCGCTACCGATAAGCTGACCATCGACGAAATCCGCAAAGCCGTCCGTACCCTGAAGAAGAACAAGGCTCGTATGTTCGGCGGCGGTCGTAAGCCGCACTTCGTCTGCATCTGCTCCCCGGATGCGACCTACGACTTGCAGGGCGATCAGCTGTGGCAGGACGTTTCCAAGTACAGCAACGCGGAAGCGATCTACTCCGGTGAAATCGGTCGTATGTTCGGCGTAGTCTTCGTCGAGTCTACCGAAGCGAAGGTCACGCCTGTCGGTACTGACGGTGCTACCGTTCCTGTCCATCACTCCATCGTTCTCGGCGCTGACGCCTACGGCGACGTTGACGTTGACGGCAGCGGTGCTATCCAGTCCATCATCAAGCCTGCGGGTTCGGGCGGCACGACCGATCCTCTCGATCAGCGTTCCACCATCGCGGCGAAGATCATGGGCTACACCTCTGTTGTCCTCAATTCCCTGTGGATCGTGGACATTCAGCATGCGGTTTCCGCGTAATCGACCCTATATGAGAGGGGAGTGAAAGCTCCCCTCTCTCTTAATTCAAAAAGGAGGAGCAATATGCCTACTGCAAAGAAAACTGCGGCGAAGAAGACCGCACCGAAACCCGTTGCCAAAGAAGTTGTGAAAGAAGTTGTGAACGAAACCGTTCCCGCGCCTGCCCCCGTAGACATCGGCGAAGCTGTCGAGAAGGACACGCTCGAACGTATCGCGCAGGAAGAAACGAAGACCATCATCATCCCGCGTGATCCGCGTTTCCCGAAGGAAGACCAGTTTTGGGAATACTGCATCAACGGCGTTATCTACCGTTATCGGCGCGGTGTGCCGCAGGAAGTTCCTGTTACGATCTATGATTCTGTTGTCCGCAAACTGCGGATGCAGGAAGAATCCGCTGTCGTTATCGCAGAGTACGGCGGAAGCGGCAAGAAACTGAACTAAGGAGAACCTTACATGAATTTGCACGAAATCATTTCTCAAGCCCTGCTGATCCTTGGACTTGGCTCTCAGGCGCACGTCTTAGACGCCTACGCGGACGAGTTCAAGATGTACGCGAACGAAGCTGTCAAGCAGATTTCGCGCAAGTTCAGGCAGACGCGGACGGACATCGTTCAGCTATCGGAGAATCAGGAATTTGATGTCAGCACCCTGTCGCACGTCTGCGCGAAGGTGTGCGTCATCCAAGACGAAAATGGGATTCCTCTCCATTGGATGCAGTCGTCCTACGGTTCGGGGCTTATCCACGTTTCCCTTCCCGTCTACGTGATCGAGGCAGACGACGAGCCTGCCTCTGTTCGCGTGACCTATGAGTTCTATCCAAAGAAACTGGAACTGGACGCGGACATCCCTGAACTTCCCGAATTTGCTCACGATCCGATTCCGTACTATATCGCGGCACAACATAAGTTCCGTCAGGACGGCTCTGCGTCGGCTATGGGGCAATATCAGTTGGCTGAGTTCAACCGCATGGTCGCCGATTTGCCTGTGCCTTCGTATGGCGAACGCGCAAGCTATAAACTGCATAACTGGAATCGGGGGCTGATATAAGTGTACATCACAAAACTCGCGGAGTTCTTCGGAATCCAACAGCAGAAGGACGGTACGCTACTCAATATCGGGACGGCTCGTGAATCCGTGAACATGGAAACAGCTGACGGCAACCTTACCGTAGCCGAAGACTTCGACACCGTCGTCGAAGCACCGTCCACCGTAGACGGTGAAACGTGGAAGGCGCTGTTCGGTTTCGAGCGCGTCACAAGCGGGAGCATCCTTATCGCCTGCTCGACGCACAAGATCATGTTCCATACGGAAGCGCCTGATTCTACGACATGGCAGGAGATTCTGACGTTTGAGTCGCCGAGCGACAATGTATCGTTCGACGCACAGCTCGCCCGGATTTGGAACACGGACTATATCCTTATTGCGACAGGCATCACGCCTATCGTGAAGATTCCGATTGATGAGCTTGTTGTAGGCAACCCGTCTTACTCTTGGTTCGGCTCTGACGTGTACTACCTCAACGAGCCTATCGCTATCACGAATGTCGATACCACGGACATCAAGAACAGCATCATCACGGTAAGCGGCAATGCGCTGTCCGAAACGGAAAGCCCTGAGACGCGGATGCGAGCACTTGTCTACGGTGTCTATATCATGGACGGACAGAACGTGAAGTACCTTCTGTACCCCGACCTTGTCGAAGGGATTTCCTCGGACGGCTCGCAGATCACGCTCGACCTTACCGGGTGTACCGTCACAACGAGCAACACCATTCAGCTTCGCGGCGGCGTGTCTGACAAGAAGGTCGGAAGCCTCGAACTGTACCATGACCGTCTTTGGAGCGCAGGCGATCCCGAAAACATCTCTCGGCTGTACTGGTCTTGTGCGGCAGGCGAAGGAAGAACCATCGAGGATTGGGTGTCCGACGATTACTACGAAGACGCTTCGGGCGGTCATGTTGATGTCGGCGTTGCAGACGGGGACAAGATCGTGGCGCTGAAGGCGCTGTCCGATTGCATCCTCATCTTCAAGGTCAATTCGGTTTGGCGTCTGTACGGCGACCGTCCAAGCAATTATACGCTCGAACGCGTCAGCGACGAGGTCGGCGCTTTGGATGACAGCGAGATCATCACACGGTACGGCATCCCGTACTGGCTGTCCAAGGACGGCATTTACTTCTCGGATTCGTCTACTTGCCGCTATACGGACGGCGAGGTCAACTACCTTGCCGAGCTTTTCAAAGGCGTCGAACGCAACGCGAGACGAAGCGCCTGCTCCGTTCCTTCGCTTCGCCGCATGTTCTTCAACGTTCACAACAGCGAGATCGGGAACTTCATCCTCAGCCGTGACCTTGCGACTGGTTCGTACCTTACCTTCAACGGTGCAGAGTTTATTGACCTTTGCGAAGTGGACGGTGTTCCGCTGTTCATGACATCGGACGGTGCTGTGCTGAAGCGCGGGGACAGTACGCCTATGCTTCACTCGCATGACGGCGAGCCGCTTGAAGCGAGGTGGGTGTCACAGCTCATGGAGCTGTCGAACCTTACAGACAAGAAGCAATGCCGCATGTTGTTCTTTAGGGCATCGGGCGGCAGGATCAACATTAAGATACACTCCGACCTCGGCGACATGGAAACGTATGTCACGCCTGTCGAAATGCGGACGAACGTGATTGCTTTGCCTGTCGCTATGGCAGAGGCGCGATATATGCAGTTCACCATATCCAACGTCAACGGCAGCCGATTCAAGATCGAGGGCGGCATAAGCATCTGCTACGAGAAGCAGTACGAGGTGTGACATGGATAACATACCGATTGACGTTGTACGGCTTGCCGACTCATCTGACGAGCCGTACAACAAATACAAGAAGACGAACGAGGACAGGCTCAATGCGAACTTCAGACGCCTGAAAGAAGTTTCCGAACAGCTTGGAGAATCTACCGAACAGCTCGAAGATGACACATCGAAACTGCTCACGCCCAAAGCAAAGACTGTCACGAACAGCCATTGCACGGCGCGGTTTTATGCGATTGGCGGTGTCAAGGCTGTTAGAATAGATGACCCGAAAGGATTGACTACCAACGCCGTGACTACGCTTGTGTCCGCGTCCGAAATGGCAGACTATATGCCAGTAGGCTCTTACGTGCAAGACTGCGTAAGCATGAACTCTGCGATGGAGCGCGTCCGTTTCTACGTTGATTCATCGGGCATCCAAGCCTATAACTACTCTTCCAACACAAGCGTCATCAATCTGTGTGAGACGATCACCTACATCTAAGCGAGGCGAAACGACATGGCTGTACCGACTTATTCTGCACGATTGATTTACAGTGCCAATGGTGGCAGCGGCGCACCGGGAGCGCAGACATTGTCCACAGGCATGCCCGGAGAAGGCATTGCCTTTACGATCAGTTCGACACGTCCGTCTCGTGCCGCATATACGTTCAAGGGTTGGTCGTTCAGTTCGAGCGCGTCTTCCCCGTCGTATTATCCCGGCGGTTCAGTTACGGTCAGCGCGTCGAATACGGACGGCGGCATACAGAAATATACGCTGTATGCTGTTTGGGAACACGCTATCGCTTACGTCTATTACAACGCAAACGGCGGAAGCGGAGCGCCGTCTACGCAAAGCCATTGGGCGGGCTATTCCGTAACGCTGTCAACAACGACTCCCACAAGAACCGGGTATCGGTTCTTAGGATGGGCTGATTCAGACTCAGCCGCGTCTGCGGCCTATCAGCCCGGAGGAAAGTACGCGCTGTACTACACCATCACTCTGTACGCTGTTTGGGAACGCTTGACATATACCGTCAGCTACAACGCGAACGGAGGCAGCGGCGCACCGTCTGCACAGACGAAGACTTACGATGTCACGCTTACATTGTCGAGCACTATTCCGACACGGTCGCAGTATGAGTTCCTCGGTTGGTCTACGTCCAACACGGCTACCACAGCGACATACGCGGCAGGCGGCTCGTTCACAGCAAACGCGAACACGACGCTATACGCCGTGTGGCGAAAGGTTACGGAGACGTACACGCTAACCTACAATGCGAATGGCGGTAGCGGAGCGCCGACAGCAGAAAGCAAGACGGCTGTTCCGCCGATCACATTCACAGTCTCCTCGGGTGTACCGACGAAGGATGGTTACAACTTCCTCGGTTGGGCTGACAGCTCCACAGGCACAGCTTCCTATCACGCGGGTGATACCTTGACCATGTCGGGGAACAAGACAATATATGCCGTATGGGAAAAGGCGGCGCAGACGTATACGTTGACCTACAACGCCAACGAAGGAAGTGGAGCACCTGCGGCGCAGAGCAAAACGGCTGTCCCTCCGATTTCCTTCACGGTTGCTTCGGGGACTCCGACAAGAAGCGGTTACAGATTCCTCGGATGGGCTGACAGTTCTTCGGGTTCTGTTGCTTACCATGCAGGCGATACCCTGAGCTTGTCGGGCAACAAAACGATATACGCCGTGTGGGAGAAAACCTACACCGTCACCTACAACGTGAACGGCGGCACGGGAACGGTCGCTCCTCAGACAAAGTACAAGGACGTGGCAATCACCCTCCAAGGTACTGCACCGACACGAGCGAACCACACGTTCATCGGTTGGTCTACGGACAGCAGTTCGTTGTACGCGACGTATCAGTTCGGCGACACGTATTCCGATAATGCCGATCTCGCGCTGTACGCTGTTTGGCGCGAAATGTACGTCATCAGCTACACCGCCGAGGGCGGCAGTAACGTGCCTGCTTCACAGACGAAGATGCAGTTGGTTGACATAGAGCTGTCCTCGCAGATGCCTGTGCGTACAGGCAAAACGTTCCTGACTTGGGAGGACGGCGTCGGGAACAAATACAACCCCGGCGCTGTGTACACGACCGACGCCAACCTTTCGCTTCATGCTGTTTGGGAGGACTTTCGCGTGTCCGTCAATTACATCATGGACAACGGCTCGTTGAAACAGGCCGATGCGTTCGTTATCGAGAACGGCATCCCTGTTCCACACGACGTTTACGTATAAGGAGAAGCACATGATTAAGAACTATTCATTCGTCCTTGACCTCTCGTTGCTGAACAGCGTCAAGCTTCCCGGCATCGTATCGGGCGACACTGGCAACGTGTTCGACATTCTGCTCGTCAGCAATACGAATCCTGTCACAGACCTCGAAACCTCCCGTGTCCGTTTGGTGACGGAGAACAAAGACGGTCTGCACTCGCAGGACAGTATCGTCGAGGGAAGTGACATCACGATCATTTCGGGCGAGGTTGACGGCGTCGAGACGCAGGGCATCGAGGTTGTTGTCCATTCAGGCATGATCTCTGACGGTCGCAACAGCGGCTACGTGGAAATCTACCAAACCTCCGAAGGCTCGGAAATCGAATGGGATGTCAAGCTGACATCACAGGAGTTCACGTTCAACGCGGTCGGCTCTCCGTCCGAAGTGGCGGCGTCTTATCCGTCGCTCACCGGGCTTGAGGCAAGGCTGAAGACTCTGATCGAACAGCTTGAGGGGTATTTGCAGACGTTCGATCCGAGCAAGTACCTTCGCGTGGACGCACAAACGTTGACGGAGGAACAGGCGCAGACGGTTCGCAACAACATCAGCGCCGCCTATTCTTTGCACACTCACGGCAACATCTCCAACGACGGTTCAATCGCAAATGCGGCAAACAAGATCGTGGAGACAGACGATGACGGCTACCTCGTTGCGGAGAGAAGCATCATCGTCACGAAGACCGACCCGTCCTCGCTAACAGGCGTTCAGGACAACGACATCGTCTTATACGAGCAGGTGTAACTATGAGCAGGCTCGACGAGTTTATCGACCTTATCTGCTCACAGGTAGACAAGGGCATCTACGTTTGGGGAGGAAACGGTCAAGACCTTCTTACCGTTTCCAATCCAAAGGCTTGGATAACGAGCCACGAAACAAGTGACAGCCATACGAAAGATGAGAACATCCGCCGCGACATGGCACTATTCCAAACGCGGAAAGCGGAAGGCGTGAATCCGATCCGGGCGTTCGACTGTTCCGGGCTTATGTATTGGGCAGGCAAGGCTGTCGGCGTTTTTTCCAAGGACGTTGCTGCTCGCCACATCTATGCTATGTGCGACAAGGTCACAGACGTTCAACGCGGCGATTTTGTGTTCAAGGGGAATGGCGACAGCATTACACACGTCGGTTGCTACATTGGCGACGGCATCGTCGTCGAAGCCAAAGGTCGTGACTACGGCGTCGTGGAGACAAAATACAAACCGTCTGCATGGGTAGCTGTCGGCAGGCTTCCTGCTTTGCAGGAGGACGCCGAGGACGATACGCCCGAAGTCCCCGAAACGGCCTTGCCTTTTGTCCGTGTTAAGGGCGGCTATAACCGCACGGTTCGGATTCGGACGGGCAACGGCAAGAAGAACAGCAAGGTAGCGACTGCGCATGGCGGTGACGAGTTCCCATATCTTGGGAGGGCGGAAAGCGATCCGCATTGGTATAACATCGAATACAACGGAAGGACAGACACATGGATTACTGACGGGGCATCGTATACGGAGGTGATCTATCATGCCTGACGCGGAACGCACAATGATTGAAACACAGCTCACAGAAATCAAGACCATGCTCAAGACGATCATGGAACAGGGCAAAGACCACGAAACCCGGTTACGCGCCCTTGAAGGCGAGAAGGGCAAGAAGTGGGACAGCGTGGCGACGGCTATCCTGTCAGCTATCGTTGTAGGCGTTGTTGGCTTCTTCCTCGGCAAGTTCATTTAACGGAGGTACTCATGGAACAGTTTGACCCAAAGACTTATATTACCCGCAAGGAAAAATACCTTGCGAACATGGCAGGCAGCGGCGAACCTTATCCCGAACCCATTACGCGACACGAAAAATACCTCGCGGCGATTGCCGACCGTATGGGGACGGCGTCGGACGAGAAAATTGTGGAAGCCGTCGATGCATGGATGGAAGAGAACATCAACCCGGATGTTACCGTCGCTCTGGACAAGACTCTCTCAGTTGAAGGCGCCGCAGCTGACGCAAAGGCTGTCGGCAGCGTGATTGCACCGCAGTTCTCCCCGACCAAACCCGATGGGTATGCAATAGGTGACTATTGCATTCACGAAGGGAATTTGTATCGGTTCATCAACGAACACACAGGCGAATGGAGTGCGAGTGATGTCGAAGCAACCAATGTCGGTGAAGAGGTTGGTGAGTTAAGGAGCGCTTTTGATAATGCGCTGTCTCCGTCTGATGGTGGACTCCATAACCTTTGCACAGGAATCCAAAAAGACAAATACTGGGTAGCGTGGAACAGCGGTGATACCGTTACTTTGACGGATAATGCCAATTACATGGCGGCAACTGTTGTACTGAACGGCGCGGAGCATATCACGTTAAACTGGAACTGGGACAACAACAGTTTTTCTTTCTTCGTGGATGCTGATAATAAGCGCATAGCTTTAATGCGTGATTGCGTGTATAACGGTCTTAACTATGTCTACACCGTCCCAGAGGGCGCGGTTTACGCATATATTTCTCAAAACATAGCGAACGATCCCGCTTTAACCTATATTGACACTATCGGTGTCGTTGTCTTGGATGGTACTAATGTAATTAGGACAGAAATTACGATTGCAGATTATCCCTATGGCGGTATTGCGGAAACAAGTTACTACGCCGATGATTTAAGGATGAGTGCTGTTTCTGACAAAAAGCTGTCAGAAATTCTGCCGCCGCTTGATTCTCTGCCTAATGCCGTTATCAAAAGCACAAGCACAATTTATGGAAAATCTGGTCTTGCCGACTTTAATGACGCGCCCGATAATAGTCTTATAACTGTCCTTATTCCCGCTTCAACCGCACCTGCCGATCTCCCCGCTAACTATCCTGCCGGTCATGTTATCAAAGGCGTTGGTCAATTAGTCACCTATATTTCAAGCAATCAGCAAATTAAAATCCAAACCTACCGTAGCACCGCGCAAGGTCTGACTTACACCAGACAGTACGTAGTAGGAGACGGTTGGCAAGCGTGGTATCAGCCTAATGTAAAGAAGCGGTACACTTGCCTCAAAAATGGTAGTGGTGACTTTTCCTCCCTTGTGGCGGCAATCAACACCATTTGCGAAGATAATATGGATGCAGAACTGTTTGTCGGGCCGGGAACGTGGGACATTATTTCCGAACTTGGCGCGGACTACATGAACGCCGTTTCTTCTTCCTCTTCGACATGGGGGCTTGTCCTCAAAAACAGAATCCACATTATCTGCTCTGCCAACTCCCTCATTACTGCAAAGTACACGGGGAGCAACACAAATGTTAAGACCTACTTCTCTGCCTTTAACGCTGGCGAGTACGGTTTCACTTTGGAGAACGCAAACATCGAAACAGACAATGTGCGCTATACCGTCCATGATGACCGTGGCGGCGGTGGCGGCGAAGGCTACTACAACCGCTATATCAACTGCTCCATGAAGCACACAAACGGGATGTATACGGACTGCATCGGCGGTGGTCTTGGCACGAACGGTCTGATTGAGATTATCAACTGCTACTTTGAGGGTGACGCGAACGCCACACGCCTTGCGTATTACCACGGAAACAATTACAGAGGACAGACAAATGCACAATGCAAGCTCATTGTGAAAGGGAACTACTTTGCCGGTCTTGGCACTTTCGGACTTACCAAATATGGCGACAGCACGAAAGTCTCTACGGCCTATGTTTCTGACAATTCCGTTGGGTCTGCGCTGTTTGTCAATTCGGGGAGTTATGCGCCGCAGGACAATATGCGGATGGTTGAGTGGAACAACGTAATCAGAGAAGCCTAAAGGACACCTTAAATCAATGACCGCGCACACAATATCGGTGTATTACGATAACGAGGAATAACGCAATACTGTGATATTGCGAGTAAGGAGATGTATCTATGAGCAACAAAGTCTTTGACACTATCCGTTTCGTTCAGCAGTTAATCGTGCCGCTGACAATCTTCATTACCGCCCTGTCTGACATCTTCGGATGGGAGTGGGGAATCTACGTTGTCGCTACCTTAGCGGCGGCGAATACGTTCCTTGGCTCGGCTATCGAGGCATGGCGTAAATCGTACAACAACGAACTCAAGGCGGGGGAGTAATCCCTCGCCTTTCTTTTCACATCAATCGGGAGGTAGCAAATGCCACAGTTTACAGACGCAAATGTACAGCGGCAGTACAACGACATACTGAATCAGCTTGGGGCGAACAGCGGGTATACGCCTGTGTCTATGCCTGAGCAATCTTTGGACAGCATCACCGCACAGCTTGCCGCCGCCTATCGTCCGCAGTATGAAGCCGCTATCGCACAGCGATACGGTGCAACCAAGAAGCAGAAAGCGGCTATTGATGTCGATGCTGCCTCTCGCGGCATGGGTACGTCTACGTGGGTGACGGACGCGAAGAACCGCATCATGAACGCGGAAGCGGCGGACATTGCAGGACTTGAGGGAGACTATGCCTCCAAGCTCGCAGGCGACGCTATGGATCGCTATACGGATTACCTGAACGACCGTCTGAAGCTCGACCAGTACAATCAGCAGCTCGCACTTCAGCTCGAAGGCAACGCCTATGACCGCGCTATGGATCAGTACAACAGCGGCATGATCGAAGGCACTCTGCCCTATCAGCAGTTGATCTTTAACTGGCAACAGACGCAGAACGCGGCTAAGGGTGGCTCGGGTGGTTCTGGCGGCTCGCGCAACAGCACGAACGCTTCGAAGTATACTCTTGAGGAAGCGAACGCGGACGCGGAAAAAGAAGCCGACGAAATCATCGGTAGCATCCCGAAGATCACGAGCGACGCTTATAAGTCTGCTATGAAGGGATTCGACTTCGTTAAGAACCCGATCACTATTCGGACGCGCAGGCTTGGTCTTGACCGATAACTCGAAAGGAACAGCACATGGCACAGACTATTCAGGAATTTCTCGCGTCGTATGACGGCAACAAAACTGGCGCACAGCAGTCCTCTTTTCAGCCGTTGATTCCGTCCACCAAGGCGAACAACGACATCGACATGAGCAACGCAGGTGCGGCGTTTGAGCGACAGGCGCAGAAATACAGAGAGAATCAGCTGCTTAGACGAGAGCAGTACAAGGCGGCTGTGCTTGCTGATATGGAGTCTGTCAAGTATGACAAAGCGGCATATCAAGCACTCAAAGACAGCGGCAAAGGACTTGCGCAGATGTCCGACGATGAGAAGTCCTTTATTTCTTCCCGGTATCAGGCATCCGATCCTTCTTCTCGCAAGAGCTATACCGATTCTGTCGCAGACCAGTACCTTTCGTCTGTCGGTCTGCCTGCGTCCAAGGAACTTGCTGCCTATCGCAAGGCGTACAGCGATTACAATGCAAGCGGGAGCATGGAGGACAGGTACAAGGGTATCACCAAGGAAGAGCTTGACTTCATCACGAAGAAGTTCGGCGAGGATACCGTCGTCGGCTTCGACGGCAATCGGTACGAGAAGAAGAACAACAAGCAGGTCGAGTACACTGATACCCTTATCGACGATCAGCTTAGGATGATTGGACTCCCTTCTGCCGAGAAGATGGAGGTCTACCACTCTGCGTATTTGCAGGACAAGGAGAAGAAGCAGAAGTTTGCCGACCTCACGCAGAAGTTCTACGACGATGTGTTTCAAGAGCGCGACAAGGGTACAGACCTTGATACCGCGTGGACGATCGTCCGCAATAAGCCCGAATACGCGGGTCTTGACGATTATTTCATCGAACCCGCCGAGCTTCCGAACGAGGAAGACGAGGCGTACAGCGGCAGCAATGGCAGAACCAAATTCAATACGGATACGCTCAAGGCCATCGAGCAGAACCATGCTTACGGCAATGCGGAGATGCGCGTCTCCAAGGAAGATTACACCAAGTACGAAAGCCGCCTGTACAACACGTTCGCAAACGAGGTCGAGAAACAGCGCAAGCAGCAGGTGTACGACGCGGCTCAGTCTGCTTTGACCAAAGCGGCAACGACGGACGCAGAACGGAAAGAACAGCGCCATGCTTTACAGGAACTCGTTTCTACGTTCAAGCCCGAAGACGAGCATGGCAACCGCATCAAGGCTTCCGATTGGGACGGGTATCTTCAGCTCCTGAACGCAGGTGTTCCGAGCGACGTCATCAATTCCTCGCAGGTAGGCGGTGCTGCCGTTCTCAAAAAGTGGAACGACAAGACGAACGGAAATGATATCGCAAAGTGGGCAGAGTATGATCTTCTGTTCGACGGCGTTACCCGCAACGATTCGCAGTACGGCACGATGAAGGACGCCAAGATGCAGACCCTCGTTGCGAAGCAGATGAAGAACTTCGACGGTATGTCTGCTTATGATCCGCTTCAGTATCAGAAGCAGGTGAAGCGGAACAATTCCACCTCGCGTCAGAATGTCGTTTCCGCATACGGCGCTCTGTACAATGCCGTCAACGGCAAGACGTATGATCCTATTGTTGGGGCGACGCAGTATGAGAATCAAGTCCTGTCCACTATGACGGAGCATACGGACGCTGACAAGCCTCTTGTCGATTACCTTACGGACGACGAGCGCGGAACGTTCAACATGATGTTCAGCGAGTCACCTTACCAAGCACTCCGTTACCTCGACAAACTTGAACCGCTTCTTGACAAACGTGCGAATCGTGCGGCTGCTGTCTCCCTCGTTGCGGCAAGAAGTCAGCAGGAAGCGGAGGACGTCGCTTACTCGATGAACATCCGCAACGTTGACAGTCAGATCGACAGCATCAAGGAAGGAAGCACCGATTACTGGCATAAGGAAGCATGGGATAAATACCGCGATTACAGCGACGAAGCCCTTGACAGAATCCTTGCCGAGGATGTCAACACGAGTTCCGAAGTGATCCGCACATTCTACGAAGGCTCAAGCTCGATGACTGACGGCGAAGCAAGGGACATTATGTATGTCCTCGAAACGCGGCAGGGCGCAAGGGACAACGCAAAGCTCGCGGCATCCCTGTACGGCTACACCGACGAAGAAGGCGCGAAGGCGACGGAGTCCGTCAAGGCGAGCATCGGACAGCAGAACAACATGACGAAGTTCGTCAACGGTTTCGAGTACGAAGACAAGCCGACGAATCACGCGGATATCTCCTCGATCGATATGTCTGTTGACCTGTCGAACTTCAACCGCAACGAACTTGAGGAAGAGTATTATACTCCGCTTACGGCGCAGATGACGGACGAGCAGAAGAATCAGTATAACTGGCTGCTTGTCAACAAGGGCGAGCAGGAAGCTGCTGCTTACTTCAATTCCATCAAGCGCGGCCTCGACACAAAAGCCGCTGCTACCGTCATGTCACAGGCTCGCTCGGAAGCCGCTGACGATCCTTTCGGTACGTTCGTCGGCTCTATGGCATGGATGCCGTACAACGGCTTAATGTCGATGACTGGCGGCTTGCTGAACGACGTGCTCGGACTCGACACAACGGAAACGCAGGCAACACAGTGGGACGTCGGCGGTGTCGCGTCGGAGGCTGTCGGCATGAATCTCGCAGATTCTGTCGCATCAGCGTTCGACAACGACGGCATCGGTTCTGTCGCCAATTACCTGTATGGCGTCGCAAAGTCCTCTGCTGATAGCGCCGTCGGCGCGGGACTGTCCAAGGCTGTTCCTCTCGTCGGCGAACTTGCGCTGTCGGGATCGGCATATGCTTCAACCCTTCGCCACGCTCTTAATAAAGGCGTATCGTCCGACAACGCGGCGAAGATGGCTGCGGCATCAGGCGTTATCGAATTCGTTACGGAGCACATGGGCATCGACCATATCTTCAGCGCCATCGAAAAAGCCAAAGGGAAAGCGATCGAGCAGGGCATGCCGTACTTCCTCAATCTTCTCGCGGAGGCGGGAATCAACTTCGGCTCGGAAGCCATCGAAGAAGGCGTAGGCAGTGTGTTCGAAACTGCGGCAGACATGCTCATCAACGGCGACTCGTCCGAACTGTTGGAATACTACAACAACGCTATCACTAACGGACGTTCTCCCGAGGAAGCGACGAGACTTGCCGCGACGAAGTTCGCCACGGATGTAGGCCTCGAAGCATTGGCGGGCGGTCTTGCAGGCAGCGGTTCTGTTGTTGTCGCAGGCACTGTTCCCGGCGTCGCTATGGCAGTAAACAACGGTCTTGTCCGATATGCACAGGGCGATGACGCTCGCGCTATCATGGGTCACTCAAACAGCTTCGCAGCAGGTCGCTCCGTTATTGACGATCTTTACGGAAGCGTCGTAGGCGATGCTGTTCAGAAGTACCTCGACACGAGTGAGACCGTAGGAGACAAGAAGCGCATCAACGATATCGTCGGCGATCTCAGCGGCGTCAGCAACACCAGTATGCTGTACGGTGTCATCTTCGACAGCGAAGGCAACATGAAACTGGACGACGATCAGCAGGTCGCCCTTGCCTCTCTCCTCGCAATCGACGGCGCACAGGCAGACTCGGCCTCTATCGAATATACCTATATAAAGGAACAGGCGCTACAGCAGGGCGACGCACAGCGCAAGGCGAATTCTGCTGACGGCAAGGTGACCGAAGCGGTCAAGAACATCAAGACCGCGCAGGAAGTTCGTACCCTTAACAGCAACATCGAAGGGAATAAGGCAGGCATCCTCAAGGCACGTGAGGCCTACAACACGAAGCTGAACGGTGTCCTCTCCCACCTTAACAGACTTGCACAGCAGAAGGTCGCTCTCGCAAAGAAGATGGGTGCGAACGTCGGCAACCCGAAAGCGCAGGAGGTCATCCTCAATTCGCTGAAGGCTATCCAAGACGAGTATGACAGAGTCTTGACACAAAAGAACGAGATCGAGTCCGTAGACTCCATCACATTGGAGAACGACGTCCGTCAGCTTCAGGATCAGATCAACATCAACCAAGGCATCATCGATAAGCACTATGCTTCTTCGTATCTGTTCTTGAATGCCGCAACGTCGAATCGCGGCGTCTACGAAGGCGAACTGAAAGCGGCACAAGCAAAGATCGCCAGTCTTGGCAACAGGATCGACAGCATGATGGAGTCCGAAGCGACCGACGCGAGCGACGTGATCGTTCTCGATACCCTACAGCAACAGCTTGCCGACGCGCAGAACGAGACGGATTACTGGAGCAAAAAGCTCCGCGCTTCCTCTCCGACATCTTTGGCGAATGCTGTTGCGGCTCTCGATTCGGGTACTGCACAGGACTACATCGCGCAGATGAACAACAGCACAGAACCTGTCGCTGTTCCTGTCGCATCCTCGGAGACCGCCTCAGAGGCGCAGAATTCCGGTTCTTCCTCCAATACTGAAAACTCTACGAACGAGGCACAGAATACGGAAGAATCAGCCGCAGAGGATGTTAAACAAGAAACTAAGAATGAAGAACCGAAGAAGACCAAGCGGAAGACCTTCAACATCAGTAAAACGATGCAGACGAAGATCAACCGCATCGCAAAGAAACTCGGCGTAGAGGTTGAGTGGCAGACTCGTGACGAGATCGGAGGCAACGGTAAGTACGATCCACAGACTCCGAACAAGGTCTACCTTGCTACGGACATGATTGCGGATTCCAATCTTCGAACGGAGACCGTCGTTGCTCGTGAGTTCTTCACGCATGAGATCGTCCACTATGTTGCAAACACCAAGACCTACAGACGGCTTGCGTCCTTGGCAGAACGGTATTATAAGCAGCTTAATGCCGATAAGGGCATTGATGGCGCTGATTACTATCAGTTCCTCATTGATCGCATTATTGACAAAGAAAAGGAACTGCATAACCGTGACTTCACGGTCGAACAGGCTCGTGAGGAAATCACGGCTATGTTCACGCAGGAAGTCCTGTTCTCCGGAGAAAGCGGAAGCAAAAACGCTTTGAACTGGCTCGCGGACGCGAACAGCGGTATTGTCAAGAACCTCCTGCACTATGTCGAGTATCTCATCAAGCGCGGGCAGGTTCGCCGCATGAAGGACGGCGGAGCTATCAAAGCATTGCTTCTCGATTCCGAGAGAGCGCTGACTGTCGCTTTACAGGAACGGAAGGTTCTTGACGAGAAAGGTCTCAAGTCCGCATTCAGCGACGAACGCAGAACCGACGCGACGCAGACTGCGGATGCCGAAGCTCCTGCTGCCGAAGAACAAACTGAGTCCGTTGCGGAAACGGAAGCCGTCGAAGAAGAACCCGAGTCCGAAGAACAAACGGATGCCGAAGATGAATCCATTCCCACGGCAGAGGAAACTAATGCTGTCGACGAACAAGTGGAGACTGATGTGGATTCTGCCGACAGCACTTCTCAGAACGACAGCAAGCCGACGACAGTTAAAAAGTCTTCTGACAAGCAGAAAGCCAAAGAAGCCCTGCGCATCATTAAGAACGTGAGGGGCGTTGATAAAGGCCGCTCGTTCAGCAAGGGTGCGTTTCTTGGTGCTAACGGAAGGCAAATCGTTACGGATGCTTTTCAGCTATATAGGTTTAACGAACATGTTGACGGCATACCTATGATCGGAGAAGATGAAGTTGAACAGTATCAGGCAAAGTTGGATGCGATTACTGACAACTTCCGAGACAAGTACGAGCGTGGCGAAATGGTCGCTCTCAGTCCTATGCCGACAAAGGAATCTCTTGTGAACGCCGCGAAGAAGTTAGGATACTCGACACCTTTATCGAAGGCCGAATCAATTCCGATTTATTTCGGAAGCGGGTTTCCTGTTGTTAATGCGAGGTACATGTACGAAGCGTTGACCATCTTCCCGGACGCGCAGTTCTTTGCGGAAAAGGGGAAACAGCTTTCTCCTATCTATGTCACGAGTTCTGAGGGCGACGGTGTTATCGTTCCTATTCGTGAACAAGACTACGGCGAAAAGGATGACGTAATTCGTCAACGGCTGTTCAAGCGTCTCGCTAATCCGAAATTAACGGACTCGGAGTATTCTGATATTCGTAAGAACGTTGACTTTGACAACGTGTATTATTCGGACGGCGATACAGTGGACGACCTTGTAGGGTACTCGGAACGATACACCAATCCGAATGTAAGCGGCGAAGCGGCTACGCTTTCGGGAACGAATGTCGAAACGACTGACGTTGCCGAAGCGATTGACGAGTCTGCTGTTGCTGTCAACGAAGACGGCGAACCGACGATGAACGTCGTCAATAACGGCAATGCCGCGATGATGTCCCTCGGCACGTATGAAAACGGCGGTCGTGAGGCACTCGAGGAATACCTTAAGAAACGTTCGAGTGGCGAGAATCCTGCTTTGACAAAATCGCAGGCAGCCGAGATCATGGCGAAGATGGACGAAATCTACGCTTTCTCGAAAGAGTACGCCAACAAGTATGTCGGCTTCGGAAACTGGTCTTACGCACAAGTTAAGAAAGCTCCGAACGGTCTACCTGCCTTGTCTGTCGTTACTCCGAACAACGAGTACAACATGAACATCGACTTCAGCCTTGTCTGCGTCAAGCGCAGAGCGCTGAACGCCGTCATTAACGAACTCGTTCGTCGGGGCAAGATGGAAACGATGGACTTCTCGGGAGAGACGATCGCAAGGATCAACGAGATCATCCGAAGTGAAGGATATGAAACCGCTTGCCTTATGTGCTTCGTGGAAACCACTCGGTACAGACAGGCGTCGTTTGCAGACAGCTTTGTGGAGAAGTACAACAACCTCGTGAATTCTCTTGGCGGCGAAGCTGACTACCATAACTTCGGCGGTAACGAAACACTCCAAGCGAGAGCAGGCATTCACGAGTTGCCCGACGCTGATCTCGATTGGACGGAAGTTGACAAGGTTCTCGACAACTACATGGCTCGTAAGGGATTGAAGAATCTTCCTGCATACAATCCGAATAAGAGCCTTCGCGGTGGAACTACTGAGGAAGCGATTGCTTTCGAACTGAAGATGAATCCATCGTCCCGGAAGCTGATGCTTCGCGGCGATCTTATGAGCACGAACGGATTCGACAGCCTTGTGCAGAGAGCGCCGAACATTCTTCGTCTTTGGAACAAAAAAGGTGTAGGTGGCCCGAAGAACACTTTCTCCGACATGCAGTACCTGAACGATATTGCAAAAGGAGACTGGAATGCTGACAAGGCTTACGATGTCGGCGGCGTTAGGGTGCAGTCCTTCTCGGACTATGTTCCGACGATGTTCTTCGATTACGTGCAGATGGTCGCCGATCTCGCCGCAGGCAAGATGCCTGCCCATGCTTACACGAAGGAACTGAACTTCGTGAAGCTGTTTGGCATGACGGGGATCAAGATCAATATGTCCCTCGTCCCCGAAGTTGGTGACAGCGATATCGTCGGCATGAACTATGTCCGCGATGCTGAAGGTAACATCATGCGAGACGAAAGCGGCGAGCCTTTGAGAACCTATGCGTGGGCAAAGGAATCCTTTGGCTATGACCGCAAAAAGGGCGACCTTGATTACGATCTCATCAACCGAATCCAAGGTGACGAGAACTACGGAAAGAACTGCGGCTCTATTGCCATTGGTATCTCGGACGAACATATCATGCGGATGCTGCGTGATCCGCAGATTAAGATGGTCATCCCGTATCATCGGTCGAACCTCGCGGCAATCCTCGCCGAGATGATGAATATCGACCGCTTCGTGAATTACGAGGATACACAGCATACGCGCAAGTGGAACGGAAAACGTTGGGAAAACCTCTCCCCGAAGGAAGAGTACGAATTCAACAAGCATCTTCACGAAGATGGAGACCCGAAGAAAACTGTGAAGGGCTATCTCGACTGGTGTGCTGAGAATCACTACGCTCCGAAGTTCGAAGAGACCGATACCTCGACGAAATTCAAAAACGAGGAAGGCTATTACAAGCTCCTCGAGGACTTCACTCTGTACGACAACAACGGAAACTATACGCCGCAAGGCGCTGTGCAGATGAGGTTCGCGCAGGATGGTGAAGCAACAATCTTCACTCATCGTGGGCAGTCCATCCAAGGCGGAGTATCCGAACTGCTCCAGTATTCCCTCGAAGACCCTCGGCAGACGATGATTGAACAGGGCGCATCTGACCTTGTTGACAAGATCATCGATACGATGGAAGGCAGAAACGTTGGAGACGAAATGTACTCCGACGGCAGCACCGTCGAAGACCTTGTCGAAACGAACGAGGACTTTCGCAGGATGTTCTCGAATCGCGGCGAAGGCTATGAAACGGACGCTGATGACGTTCGCTACATGGAACTCGCAGAGAAGTACCGAGACGGATCGGCAACGGACGAAGAAACCGCCGAGCTTCGGAATATGGTCGAAGGAAGAGCAGAAGCACTTCGAGCTGAAGTGTTCGCTGCTACCGACGTTCCTGCTTATCGCATTCGCAGAGACGCTCCTCCGAAGAAGACCATCAAGGTGTACAAAACGTTCACGTTGACGGAAGACGGTCAGCCGAGCGCGTTGTTCGTCAGCAGCAGAAATCCGCTGCCTGTTGGCGTTTGGCTCGATGCGCAGGATACATTCCACTTCAAAGATCAGCGTAACGGTAGGTGGTATGTTCCGAGTACAAAGAACCCGAACACTAAAGGCGGTGCTACAGGACGGATGACGAAGCTCTCCGATATAAGTGAGAGTGACCTCGCTGAACTCGAACGTCTTGGGCATATCAAGCGCGGCAAAAACGGAAAGTACACGGCGAAGAACCTAACCTCTCTCGCGTATAGACCGGGATGGCATGCAGGCGACCTGCCGTTCTTCCCTCAAGGTGGGATGAAGGTCGATGATAGCAACTATGAAAACATTCATAGATACAATCAAGTCGTGTTTGAATGCGAGATGGCTGCCGATGAAGACTACACGTCATACGAAATAAAGGATGACGGTACGGTCAAGTACAACGACAGGCAAGAGATGCCTGTTAACGGAAGCTATAAGTTCGCAACGAATCCTATGGCTAACACGCAGGACATCGGCGCATGGTACATCAGCGGAAGTCTGAAGATCAATAGAGCCTTGACCGAAGAGGAAGCTAACCGTATCCTTGAATCCGAGGGTCGCTTGCCGCAGGAATGGCAAGCGTACCAAGACGAAACAGAATACAATGCGCTTAAAGGAGGCTCTGCGAAAGCGGCGTATGAAAAACGCATTGGTTCTCTCGACCTCGACCGCCTCGGTTATGATCCGAACCGCACAGCAGAACGGATGAAACTGCCCGACCTCGTCACCTATGACGATAACGGCGACATCATCCCGTTATCACAGCGGTTCAACAGCGAAGTCAACGATGTCCGCTACAGCGACGGCGAAACGATCGACGATCTTATCGCAGAGTACGGACTGAAGCAGAGAAGCAGACGCGGAGAAGCGAACAACATCAGGACTCCCGAACGCACAACGAAGACCACTCGTGTCAGCGACGTTGCGCAGACGCTGAAGGAACGGCAGGATGCTTCCAAGGCGGCACGGGATAATATCGACAACATCATCGTCGAGACGCTGAACGAGTCCGCTGTGCCTACGTTATCTGTCGGATCGGACGCAGGTCTTGTGTATAAGCCTGTCACGATGGAGCAGATGAACCAGTGGGCAGATGACTACATTACGAAGGCGGGAAGCCTTGACCAAGCGATGCGTGACCTTTCGCGGGATATCCCGATCGCAAAGCTGACGGAGCTGTCGAGATTGGAAGCGGCGGCTATGCGAGTGTTCGCGGAGATTGCCCAAACAGATGACTTCGACGTGCAGGCTTACCGGGAATTCGTTGCCGCTATCGGCATGATGAACAGCCAGTGGGGTCGTATGGGTGCGGCAATGCGCATCCTTAACAATTCCCCGCTTGGCAGAGTGGAGTACATGAAGAAGGTCGTTGAACGCATCAACGAGGAGAACGCAAAGGCTATGTCGAAGGGCGTCGATAAGCTCCTGCATCCGAAAGGCGTCAAGCCTATCGATATTCCTGCGCATCTGTACAAGGCTCTCGAACAGGCACGGACTCCCGAAGAGGTTCGCAAAGCAGAGTTCGATATCTCGCAGAGCATTGGCGAACAGTCCCCGCTTTCGTTCGCAGACGCGATGCGGAACTGGCGGTACTTCTCGATGCTGTTCAACCCTGTTACCCATGCGAGGAACATTCTCGGCAACGTTTCCATGCTCGGCATGAGAACAGCCAAGGATGCTGTCGCGGCAGGACTTGAGCGCATTGCAACAAAGACAGGTCTTATGAAACCCGAAGAACGGACGCACAACTTGAAACTGAAAGCGCCGAAGAACGTTCATGACTTTGCCGTAGACTTGTACTTAAAGAATAAGGACGCCGTCCAAGGCAACGACAGATACGGCGTCAAGGACAAGATGCGCGACGCTGTCAAGAAGTCTCCGATCAAGCCTTTTGACTGGCTGATGCGAGCCAACGGCAATGCACTCGAAGCAGAGGACGCAATGTTCCTGCGGGCAACATATACCGCTGCCGCGCAGCAATACATTATGGCTCGCGGCATCGACGTGGACAACATCACGCCGAAGCAGACGGCAGAGATCAATGCCTATGCAACGAAGCAAGCGCAGGAAGCAACGTACAGAGACGCGAGCGCTCTTGCCGATACGCTGAACGCATTGTCGAAGCAGAACGCTGCTTGGCGCTTCGCTATCGAAGCCGTCATGCCGTTCAAGAAGACTCCGATCAACGTGGCGAAGCGCGGCATCGAGTATTCTCCTGCCGGGCTTATCAAAGGCGTCTTTGACCTTGCGAGGTTCGCGCAGCAGAAGGGCAAGAACTCAAGCGGTGACTTCACGATCTCGGCATCGAAGGTTGCGGACGAACTCGGCAAAGGTCTTGTCGGCTCTGCCTTGACGCTTATCGGTATGTGGCTCGCCAAGGCGGGTATTCTGAAGCTGAAGGCAGGAGATGACGATAAGGCTGAAACGTTCGGCAAGGACACAGGGCATCAGGACTACAGTCTTGAGATCGGCGATCTGTCCATCAAGATCGAATCCGTCGCGCCGATGACGTTCCCGCTGTTTGCAGGCGCGGCTATCCTCGACGCATTCGGCGAAGATGGCGTCAGCTTCGACAAGGGCTTTGCGGCTATTGCCGACAGCATCTTGTCCGTTGCTGACCCGTTGATGGACATGTCTTTCATGTCCTCGCTGAACAGCGCGTTGAATTCGTACAGCCAAAACAAGATATTTGGTGTGGTCGAGAATGCGGCAACGTCGTACATCAACCAGTATTTCCCGACGCTTATTGGAAGGCTGAACACGATTACGACGCCGACGAGAAGGACAACGAAGTCTGCGCAGTCTGCAAAGGAAGGCATCGGTACGCAGCGCGATTACACGCTCCGCAGCATTGCAACGAAAGTCCCCGGGCTGAACAGAATCCTCGAACCGTATGTTACCGTGACTGGCGCTTACGATACGAAGACGTCCTTCGGGGATTATGCGCTCGCCGTCATGAACAACCTCCTCTCGCCTGTCAATGTATCCGTCATTGATAAGGACGAGGCGACAAGGGAGATTTCACGGCTTATCGGCGAGACAGGCGAAACTTCGTTCGTCCCGCGCAACCCGAACAAATACTTCACGCAAGGCGGCGTGACCTACAATCTCACCGCCGACGAGTACACTGAGTACGCCAAGGATCATAACGAGACCGTCTTCGCGGCCTTGACGAGCACGATCAATTCCGACGAGTATCAGCGAGCAACGGACGACGAACGCGCAGATATGTTGGAGAACACTTACGATGCCGCGCACAAAACCGCGCAGAAAAAGTGGAAAGCCATCATCGTTCAGCAGCGCGACAGCAAGAACAAATAAGCCAAAGCAAAAAGAGAGGGGTCGGTTATCCGACCCCTTTTTCTTTTGCGAAACATCCGTGCTGAACGGCGTGAACGATGACAATGTTGATGATCTGTCGCATCTTGTAATACAGCGTCCGCTGTGAGATGAAGCACTCGTCTGCGACCTTGATTGCCGTATCTCTGTTTTCCCGGCGCTTATGCCTCTTTCCGTCCAGTCCGTATATCTTGGTAGCAATGTAAGCATATCCATGATTGCTGCCGTCATCCATCTCTTTGAGTTCATCAAGCGCAGAATTGATTGCACTTATCCAACTCCTCTTTTCCTCGATATGTTTCGGAGGAGATGCAAGCGCGATACCTATTCTCGCTGTGGGGTCGGAGATTCCTGTCCCTCTGATCCCTGATTCATCATGCTTTGGCGTTGCGAACATCATGTTCTCGAATTCCGTGACATCATCGATGTCGTTGCTGTATGAGTACAGATGCCGCTTCGCCAAGCGTTCACGTTCCCGTTGCGTCATATCTTTCCCTCCTCGGCAAGTATGGAGTATATCTTTCTTGCCACAGCACCATCCACGAAATCAGTCACATTGTACCCGTGGGCTTTGATCCAGTCTGTACTGTAATGACTGACGCGCACTCTCGGATTCCCATCCCTTGATCGCCTGCGCTTCGGGGCATGTTCTGGGTACATTACGCGAAGCTCTGCCGTGGTGTACACGTCCGTCGGCTTGCAGTTCATCCGTTTGCAGATGTCCTCAAGCTGTTCGTATCTCGGGAAGTGGGCGAGGTCACGGGCGACGTAGGAGACAAGAGCCGTTGACTCGCCCGTCACTACCGCCACATCCCTTACGCCATATCCCGACTTGTCCATGTATTCTCGGAATTTGCTCATTCCAACATGCCTCGCGCCATCACTTACCGCCTTTCTCCGTCCGCGCAGAAATATGTAACATCTGTTGATCGTTCATGTTCATTACACCAACCGTTCACTTCGTTTTTGCATACCTCGTGATGCTTGCAATCCTTGCACAGAATCGGCTTTGACAGCGCAACGCCTTTCTTAAACCCGTCGATAAACGCATCACGTAGCATATTATTAAATCTTCTTCCGAACCGCGTCATGTAATCATCTGCCCAATTCTTGCTTGCAATATCCAACTTATCAATCATTCCGTTCTCCTTTCTCCGTCCGCGCAGAACCAGTCGTCATCGACATTTCCGAAATCGTAGTGCTTTTCGCACACGTTTCGCTCGTTGACAAATCCTTCGGCGTAGCAATACTTACAATCCTTGCACCGCACAACAGGCACAGCGTCCACGGTAGGCTGTTCCAATCGGTCGAGCCATCCCATTTGCCACATACGGAATAGGATATTGTCGATTACAGCCATCTCGTCCGCGCTCGTGTCGATGTTTGTCGATTCAATCAGTTTTGCCTTGTACTTTGCTATCAGTTCAAAGCGGTTGTCATTACACATATCACTCATGTTTCGCTCCTTTCCGCAACAATCGGTGTCATGTCAATAATGGTCGGTGTCGCGTCCAATGCCTTGCCTATCGTCTTTGTGCTTTGATGCGAATACTTCACAACGTTCTCGCAGAACACAGTTTCGTCAAT
>Ga0326513_10000321_pt1 | contig 39768 bp, 54 predicted proteins | sample 2_2465_0518_D_FD_203654 | JGI IMG/M metagenome (GOLD analysis project Ga0326513, IMG submission 203654) | Bovine rumen microbial communities from UC Davis, California, United States - 2_2465_0518 | ecosystem: Host-associated > Mammals > Digestive system > Stomach > Rumen | place: USA... | reverse complement strand
CACGGATATTTGAGAATCAATCTTAACAATAACAATGGAGCATCACAAGTAACATTCCGAGCAAAAAATATCCGAATTTTATAGGGTTTCGTTTTTCAGCGGTATAACGAATAATTTAGGAATTTTCACATTATATGATGTTGAAGTTTCAAGTGATACCACATTCACTGCTACATATGGAACAGAAACTGCAACAACAAATGTATACTTATGTCAATTCGTAGATTATGGAACAAGTACAAAACATAATGATACTTGGTATAATCAAAACTCTTCATTCACAAGAACAAGGACAGACAATGCCACTAACTTGAAAATAACCTCCCCAAGTGGTGCTCAAGCATATTTTAGTGGGGGAAGTGGTAGTTGGTCTTCTACAAAACTTTATACTGCTCCTTTCAATGTGGAATTTGAAATCACAGAAATAACAACTGGAACCCCGAATTTTGAGATTAGGGGAGATAATACTTATTTCACTTGGACTTGTTCTAACATTGGAAGTTATCGTGTTGAAATAACTGGTACAAAAGTTAGAAGATACTTAAATGGAGTAATAGATGCTGAATATGATAGGACTATGAATGAGATTTATGCGATTGGTTTCCGACAAAATGCAACTGTAGAATTTTCATATAAAAATTTTGCGATTTATTAAGAATTTCAGAATCAGAGAGGGTTAATCAATACTGTACATTCTGAAATTACTGTACTTGATGTTATCCCCACCACTATTGATTTCAAATACAAAAACTTCATAATCTACTGAAACATTATAATGCTTTGATTCTCACATTCTTGAATTGTACACTATGTGAAGTTCCAGTTGCATTGTAAATGTATAATTCCAATTGCACATCACTTGACCCCACATCATCAGAATACATACTCATTTCAGACCAAGTATTATTGTCTGTTGATATGTATCCTTTGCAGACACCATCTTCTCTTGTGAATTTGATGTATCTCCAATCATCAACAAGCAATCGTGCAATACTATGGTTGGAACCGTTTCTGAAACCAAGATAGAAAGCCCAATTGGATGCATAATTTACCATATTGGCTTCCATTTCCAATATTAAATCTCCACTGAAACTTGATGTTGAAACGGTTCTACCTGTGGAGGAGTTTGAATTGGTAGATGATAATGTGGTGTAATTGTCTCCTACTGTCTTTGTTACGGCATTACCCACAGTATAATTAGTGTTATATTTACTTGTAACTGCATAATCAACAAATAAACAATACTCAACCTTACAACTTGCACTAACACTTGAATATGTGGCAGTAAACATTGTAATAGTATCAGTAACTTCCACATCATATAAGGTGAATGTCCCTTGATTATTCGTTATACCGCTGAAAAACGAAACCCTATAAAATTCGGATATTTTTTGCTCGGAATGTTACTTGTGATGCTCCATTGTTATTGTTAAGATTGATTCTCAAATATCCGTGTCCAGTTGAAGTGTAACTGGTTTGTGTCTTGTATACACCATCGACATATGCTTTGATTGATGAGCCATCGCATACGAATTTCAATTCCTGAAAATCACTATTATGTGAAAGCAATGTTGTAGAGTTGATACTTACTGTTGTAGAGCTATTATAGCATTGGAAAGCAACATTATACCCATTAATGTACAGTTTATCATATATGATAGTCCAAGTATCCCCTACATCAAAGCCAGTATAAGAAGTTGATGAGCCAATATATACATTCCCTGCTGTTGTACTGATTGTCTTGAACTCCTTATACCCATCGGCTTCGGTAATTGTTACCTTGCTTGTACCTGCTTGATTGAAATAATTATGGTTATGATTGTCTTTAACTGCATAATCAACAAAGGTACAATACTCAACAGTACAAGTATTACTCACAGACCCATAACTTGCAGTGAAAGTGGTGTTAGATGAAACAGTAACATCATATAAGGTAAAAGTACCATTCAAGTTTGTTAAACCGCTGTATAACGAAGTACCATCTGACACAGTTACACTCTTGTTTGCTAACGGAGCACCTACACCATTATGCAAAGTCACAATCAAATCAGTCTTCTCACCAGATAACAAATACGGTCTACTCGCTGATATATGGATAATGGCATCACCAATACCTCGCAAATTAGATGCAGTGATCATCTCTGCCATATCCTGGATTGTATCCTTACCATCACTATTCTTACCGAAATCACAACTTATACCTCTTGCAGTGAGATTAGCTTCTAATGTCTCCCCTGCAGTATTAATCTTATCACAAATACTCATCTCAATTAACTCCTTACTTTATATATAATCTTCACAAGTACTGCCCTCGCCACCGACAAGGATAGTGTTAAACTCTCGGTTAGTGCCAGTATAACCCGCTTGATTGCTTATGACAGCCTTCAACAAATACTCCGCACTACTATCTCCACTAGTCAAAGTGTAACTTGCATTACCATTATAATTAGTCACACCAGTACCAAGCAATGTGCTGTCCTTATAGAACTCCACAGTCAAACCAGGAACACGCACATTGTTCAAGGTACGGACATTTACACTGCAAGTGATATTAGTATCAGTAGGCACACAGGAAACCTCACCAAGACAATTAGGGTTTGTTAGGCCGTTTCCTGCAAGGCCTACACTGTAAACTTGCAACATGTTATCCTCACCTAAACGGTATTGTTTAGTGGTCGCATTATAAAGATTGGTATGTTTAGTGATTACTGTTACAACCGCATTCTGATTAAGAGTGGTGTCTAAAAGGTCAGCATGTCCTGTTGAATCAGTAACCCCTTCAAACATTACATCATTGTTGACAAGAATAGTCAAAGGCAAACCAGTGATGCCTGTATCGTTGATTGTTGCAGAGACATAAAGGCTTCCGTCCTCTGTATGATTGTTAGGATTGTCACTTGTCTTGGTCCATCCAATGCTGATATATGGTACAAGGCCTAAATCCTGTATATCCTCTATGTTAACCACTAAAGTAGCAACACCTAAATCGTTGGTAATGCTCCATCCCAAAAGGGTGGTGTTATCATAGAATGTTATGATCTCACCGACAACAGGCTCTTCTTCCTCATTAAGAAGAGTGCCGTACAAGGTAATTGTATCGGTGAGTGTATCAATTTCATCCGGATCAATTGTTAATGTGAGAGTGGTTTCTTGCAATACATTAATCACTAATTCGTTCTTGGATTCATAGTAAAGGTCCTGTCTTGGAATCACACATTTCAATGTATGCTTACCTACATCTTCACTAGTGAAGTTGAAACCTAAACTTCCATCTTCAACACCGTATCCGTCCTCATCAGTTTCCATCTGACTTATAAGCTCATCACTTTCATATATGTACAAATCAACACCACTTACTGGATTGTTCTCATCATCAGTAACCAGCACATCTATATGAACGCTTTGCTCTGGAAGTATACTGAGAGTATCTAAAATGAATCTGATGTTTAACTGAGTTCCTGTACCCATATGATAAGTTTTCAATTCAAGATCATCAAACTCAACAAGAGAATCCTGGGCTTCCACCCTGCAATGCAAACCCTGTATGTTATCCTCATTGTCAAGGATATTGCCTAACCCTCTTACATGGGATGGTTGAATAATAATACTCTTCATAAAATTATGCTCCGTTACGTTTTACTCTAGATTGCAATCTTACCTTCACCTTATTATCCAAGTGTTGGAACAGATCACTATGCACAAGCTTGTAGATAAACCTATCACTAAGCTCGCTTTCCTCTATGATCCTTGCAAGTTCCACTTCATTAATGTTATTGGTAAGGTTCAAGAATTCATGTGATAATTTTCCGTCAATGTAAAGGTTGATGTTGGTATCCTCTACCACATATTGGCCTGTTGTTATGTCAAATCCTTTACCATTTGCAAGGTCTGTTGCAATGTTTCCTGTGGCATTGAAATTTAAGCTCTTATTGTTCAGGTTCACATCATCGAACCCATCCACTATGCTTTGACCTACGCTTTGCCCTGCAGTATATGCACTTCTTGCGGTTCCTGCAATGCGTGTTACAGTATCCTCAAACTCTCCAACAGTCTTACGTTGTATGATACCTGGTGATGCAATGTGCAATGCACCTAATACTGCACTCACTATATCGCCACCAAAACTGGTAGCTGCTCTCACTGCAGCACCTACACTTTCACGTATACGCTGACCAATCTTAATGAATTCATTGTAAACCTTATTAGGTAAGTTTTGAACTTGATTTATAACACTGTTTACAGTGTTGATTGCACCTCTTCCTGCATTTGTTGCCCATGCTCGAGCACCGCTTGCAATCCTTGAAGTTGTTTGAGTCACATATGAACCAACACGACTAGGAAGATTCTTGATGTTATTGATCACATTTGATATGAATCCTTGTGCTGCTTGACGTCCTAATTCTTGAATTGTTAGGAATGTCCTTATGACAGTTATGACAGCCCTTATTGGCAAAGTCATTGCATTCCAAGCGGCACCTACAGCATCTATCACCAGTCTCACTATGTCAAAATTGCCTGGAGCAGAAACATTAAAGAAACTGAGCACCCATCCTACAGCATTGCCCACTGCTCCTGAGACTACATTAAATGCTGCACCTATTGCAGTCAAGAAGGCCTGCACATCCGGATTGTTTATGAACGCTTCCCATAGACGATTTACACCGGCAGATATGGCATCTAACATTGAGGATACATCTGACCACCATCCGAACGCTTTACCGACCTCATAAACTGCAACTGCCAATGCGACTGCTGCAACTGCCACTAGGACTAATGGGTTCATAGCCAATACAGCATTCCACATTTCTGTTGCAATAGTTACTAAGCTGATTTCACCACTTAAAATCCCCATTGCAGTAGTAGATATAGTGGTGGCAGCATTTAATACTGTTTGACTTGCAGCCAATGCATAATTAGAGGCTGTTGAAGCAATATTTGCAGCTCTGAGCTGATTGAAAGTGGTTGTTAACTCCTTAATACCCTTGACACTCGTTCCTACACTACCAACTTGACCTATTAAACTGATTGCACTTGCAGCTGGAGACAAAACACCACTCAATGATAGGCTTACATCCTCCCATGCTGCACCTATCTGGTCAAGGATTGTCTTATGCTCTGCCTCTTCATTAGCCAATTCCTGCAATTGACCTTCATATTGTCCTGTGACAGCACTTGCATTGTCAAGTGTTCCGGCTTGAATTCCAAGAGCTTGTTCCAATTTGCGTGTATCACCATCAGCCTGTTCCAATGCCTCTGATAAACCGCTTAATGCAGCACGGCCACCACCGTATTTTTGTGTGGCTGCTGCAATGATTATGGAAGATTGGTCTACATCATAACCTAATTCCTTGAATTGAGCATCGTATTTCTTAAGGAAATTGTAATAGTTATCCATTCCACCTACAGTATTTGCATTTGCATAAGCCAAAGCATTAAAACTGTCAGATACATTGTTCATATCTACACCAAGTACGCTTAATTCCTGGCCTAAACTGTTAACTCTACCTGCTCCCATTCCAAAGGCATCGTTAATCTTATCCAAATCAGTAGCGGATTTTCCAAGATTACTTGCAGAAACTCCAATTTGGGATAATGATTTGACATACATCATTGCCTCATCATTAGGGAATGTAGCATTACTTATCTCATTAATCAATGCCACCATTTGAGGTTCTGCAATGCCAGTTTGAGTGGCAAGCTGACCTATAGTTATTGCAGCTGTGTTCATTTGTTGAGCCATGTCCTCAGTGTTTCCTGCAAGGTTCCCTATTTGCTCTGCAGCACCTAACAATAGGCCCCCTTCTATGATGCCCATACTGTTTCCTAGTTCCTCTGCGGCATCTGAAGCACCTCCAAGGCTATCGCCAAGTTCATCAGCACCGCTAGCAGCATCACTTGCAGCACTGCCAACCTCATCAATACCTGATGGATCTATACTGGCAATAGCTGATTCAACTTCCTCTGCAGCAGGAGCAATCTCATCAATACTAACCGAAGCCTCATCCGCACTAGCAGAAATGCCAGACATCATTTCTTCACAACTGGCTACAATGCTGTTGAATATTTCACTAGCATCATCAATTGCAGATATGATAACCTCCATATTATCTGCCATAAATTATCATTCCTCTTGATTTCTTCTCATCTTTTCTAACATTTTTCCACGGAAACTTGAAGGGTCATTATCATCTTCCTCGATTTTAACACCATTTGCTTTGCAAAGAGCATCGAATTTTGCGAGGAACAACTTCTCTTCCCTTATTTCCTCTGCAGCCATCAAGCTTAAGAAATATTTCTGATAAAATGTAAGGTCCTGCTGTGAATTGCAGAGCCTTACACCATTCTTATGATCTTTATATAAAATCTTGGCAGCATTTGTTTTAGAGAAAGTTCTTCAACACAGCCAAGTCTCCAGCTTCCAAGCCGGATATTTTTATGACTTCCTTAAACACTATGTCAGGCAATCCCTTAGGGAAATCTTCAACCTTTTCTACAGGGAATGTTTCCCCATCTACACTGAGGCTGTATGCTATAGCAGTGTATTTTGCTCTAACTTGCCTTTCTTGGTATTCTCCAGTATTGATGTCGGCCTGATTCTGTGTTTCCGGCTCCCCTTTTCTTTTGCCGTTATCATCAATTTTAACCTTAAAGGTTAATGATCCGTTTTCTATCTTTTTTAGTTTTGTTAACTCTCCATCTGTCAACGGCCTTATCTTAAAAGGATAATCATTATCTTCAAAATTAACTATTACTTCTTTAGCTGCTGAAGTTCCAGCAACTAATTTTTCTAAAACTTCTAAATTGGACATAAATAAACCCTCCATGAAAAAAATTATTCTAAAAAAAGAGTATAAAAATTAAAAAATTATAAAATTTTAAAAAAAAGTTTAATTTTAGCATAAAACTATTTAGTTTTATGCTGAAATGTAAGCACTGTCTTTACTGGTAATTGTTGCAAGACAACTGGTCCTTATTTTGGTCTCATCATCATTCAAGGTCACTTCACCTTTTAAGATAGCAAGTGATACATTAGTCTTGATTGCATCAGTACCTTCAATCGGTGTAGGTGTGCTTTTGAACCTACATCTTGGGAAATATAACTGCAATGTATTGCCGTCTACATCAGTGAAATCTATATGATAATCGAAGTAACTGGATTGTTTAGTTGGGCCGTTTTGCCCTCCCCAAAACTTGACAAGGTACTTTTTACCACGGTACTTTAACTCTGTGGTTACGCTAGGACTTTTCCCATTGCTGGTTAATGAATCTGGGAACATGCTTCCGAACACTTGCCCATCTTCAGGTTTAACGTTATTGTCAAAGTCAAAGTTGAAGCTGGTAGTGTCTGCTGTAATGTCCTCATTATCTAAGGTGGTTTCCGCTTCATGGAATGCAATAGGACATATCTCTTCCAAGTCAACAGTTTGTATCACTCCAGGTGCATCTCTTTGTGCTTGAATGCTAGCAGTACATGTAGCCAAACCATTGGATAATGCAAAACTTAATTTTGAAATTACACATCCATAGAACTGATGTTCAAATTCCTCATCAGTATTACCGCAGTCACCTTTACCCACCATTGCAGTGAATGATGGTAATTTATGACATCCTGCAGCCCAAATCTCATGAATGTTAGGATCACTACTGGTTGCTCCTTCTGTGAATTTGTACTGTCCGAATGCAAAATAAAGGATAGGCATTATGCTGTGAATGTCTAATGCCAATTCAACATCCCCTGAAGGACTGTAAAGTCCTGCTTTCACATCAGAGGGTGTTTCCTCAAAACTAGGCACTTCAATAGTCGGATCATCTGGAGCATCAAGAGTACATTTTCCAGCATTTAAGTACATTTCTGCTGTGGTGTTTGGAGTACCATATGTTGATTCTTTAGCGAATCCAAAATATCTGCTCATTATTATTCATCCTCCATAAAAAAATAGTAATCTTTCTTAAATTTATCTAACCACATATAGTGTGGGTTAATGTGAAAACACAAGCAATGTCTAATCTTTTACCATTTTGGAATAATGATACATTAAAATCAGTTATCTTTGTTCCTCTGACAGTATTTTGATGGTTACTGTCTTTTAAGTAAATCCAATCATCATTGTGTCTGAATTTGTATAGTATAATGTCAGCTATTTTCATTGCCTCATCATACCTTGCCCTTTGTGTTCCCTTGATCACAAAGGCAACAACACTATTAATACTGTTTGGAACATTGCGTTTTCCAAATGTATCATTGAAATCTTTGGCTCCTTTTACATATGCAATTCCTATACAACGATTGAACTGTTTAACATCATTTTCCCCAAGGCCTAGAATAACCTTGTCAAAAACCTTTCTGTTATTGTCATCCTTAAGGTCCTGTAACAGGCCCTCTAAGGCCAAGCCTATATGTGTCATTTTGTAACTGTTAGTCAAAAAAATCACATCCTCCCTTTTTATTCTGTTAGCCATTGAATGAAATTCTGCACTTCCATATCTGCCTCAATCTTAGCCATTTCTGCACCACGGTCAAAGTAAGGATTAGGTGCAGTTCCTGGGTGCAAAACACTAGGTACTGGATGAGGTGCTCCAGGCCAAAACAAAGCACCGGCACTCTTAGGGAATATCTCATGAGGCCCTGTTCCCAATATAACATATATTGCATAAGGAGCAGTACCTTCATCAACATAAACCCTTGAAGTGTAATCATCAATGTTCTCAATCTTGGTAGCTGCCTGCAAGTTATGAGTCACTACAGGAGCTTCATCCATGATATTGTTTTGGTAGATGAAAGCAACCTCTGACACCAAGGTCTTTAACCGGTCTGGTATTTCCTCTGCTTTGCGATTGAAATGTTCAACAAGTGTCGCTGTTTCAATCAAGGCATCCATACTCATAAGTTTTTACCTCCTGAGTATTCCAAGCTGATAAGGGTCAGGGCTTTGACTTACACCATAAGGAGATTTGAATTTCAACTCTGTAGCAGCCAAGGCATCCAATTGCATATCTATATAGTTATGGATTAACTCATCTGCCTTCTCATAATACGCTTGTTCATTACCGCTACGTTCCTCACCACTATATAATGACTGTAATATGTCGCTTACTGCGTAATAGTTTGCTGCTGTTTTCAATTCCACAGGTATATTGTTAGCGTCTGGTTCTGGAATCCTAAACTTTAACAATTTGGATTTCACTGTTGCATCTGCATTATCACATGCAAGGAACACAAGATCATCATCGGCATCGTCACCGGTGTATTTGATGAGGGAACGTACGCTTGTTGCGTTTGAATAAATGTTGGTATGTGAGGTTGTTTCCTCGTTTTCTGAAGTTTCCTCTACTTCCTCTTCATTATTGGTTTCCTCTTCAGTCAAAATTTTTAACCTCCTTAAAAAAAATTAAATAAATTTAAGAAAAAGAATTTTTATAAGGTCTCTAGTTAAAGTTTAACTAGATCCAGAGCCTCCGCTTCCAGAGCCTCCGGAACCGCTATTGGCTGCTGCAGTTTCCAATGCCTTAATCCTGTAAAGGATAGTGTCTGCAGTGGTTTCAGTACCGATTGCCGCTTTAATCTCATTGATGGCAGTGCTGTCACTGGTCTCACCATTTGATAAGGCAACAATCATATCGTAAACCCATTTGTCAAAGCCGCCTTTATGTCTTTGAGCGGCTGCAAAACCTTTAATAGTCATAAATCTAACCTCCTATAAAAAAAGGTAAAAAAAGATTGACGGATTCTATGATCCGTCAAGGTCAATAACCATAATACCTTTTGGTTCGACAACGTTCACGTTAGCTTCAGCCCAAAGGTAGACTTCATGTACACCAGGGACTCTTGGTTCAGGTTCCCAAATGTTGATGAAGGATTCAGGAACTTTCAAGTTGTCCAAGGTTCCGGCCTTTTCTGCTTTGAGTTCTGCTTGTCTCACTACACTGTAGTTAGAGTCTACGTATTTTTCGATTGTTGCGACAGGAGTGGAAGCATCAACTACAATACCAGTACCGGTGGATAAAGCACTACCCATAGGGATATAGTTTAATTCGGATTCAATCTTTCCGTTGAATGATTTCATGTACAATTGTCTTGCAAGGTAATCTGCACGTGATAGGAATACGGTGGTTGCTTTGAAACCACTGTCTCCTCCAGCTTCCATAGCGTCACAGATGTAGATTTCATCTGCCATACAATCGATGGTTTCCTCTCCCCAATCTGAAAGGTTGGATGGTGCACTTGCTCCAGCTGCTGCAGCGAATGCGGATAGGAAAGTCTTATCGTAGAACTGGGTCATGCTTGCTACGGCCTTGGTAAGGAAGATTTGCATGTTAGCGTTTAATCTGCCTTGTCTTGCCATCTTGTCGGTCCATTTGAACATGAAACCTTTAGCGATGGTTGCTCCACGTTTTGTGGATGGTTTTCCGAAGCTGATTTCGTTGAATTCAACACCTTCTGCAATGGTAATAGGATCTCCGATAGTGTCGACATTGTTGTCGATGATGTAATTGGTGAATTCACCGGTTTCGTTCTGTACCATTGGTAACTCGTTTAAGAATCTTAATTTTTTGTAAATTTGTTCTTGGACATAGTACTCCTTGTTATGTCCTCTAAGGAAATAGTCTTTTGGCAAAGTTTCCATAATTGTAACCTCCAATCAAAAATCTAATTTTTTTTATAAGAATAAGACTGCAATCTCTGCACCACTAGATGCACTAGCTGCTTCTAATGCTAATGCAATGTGGTTGTTTGAAGCTCCTTTGTCAAAGCAGTCTGCAGTGGTGGTTCCTGCCTTGATGTAATCACCGGCAACAATTGCACTGTTTCCTGCTTCAAGTTTAACAGTCTTGATCTTGTGACCACGGAATTCAATACTGCAGTATCTTCTTTCGTAGTATCCATCGTTTGCAGATGTGGTTGGTTCCACTGCCCAATCCACTGGGTCTGCTGCTGCAAATCCGATAGGAGTGTCTCCTGCCCCTACTGGTGCGAATAAGAAATCACCAGCAATCTTTAATCCCATGCCTTTTTTAACAGGGGTTGCAAGGGAGGGTCTGGTTATGTCCCCACCTACACCTTGAGTGGTTACAATGGTGAGGTTTCCTTCTTTTACTTTGAATGCTGCGGTTACACCGAAGCTTCCAATGTCATATTTTTCACTCATTTTAAAAACACCTCGATAAATAAGTTTATGATTTTATTTGTTGAATGCAGCGTTTACTTCTGCAATTAATTTTTCATCATCGGATAACTCTTCGTCACCCTCTTCGTCATCAAGTCCAAGTAATGATCTTCTAGCTTCCAAATCTACAACGATTGGAGCATCTTTCATTAAAGCCTTGAAGCTTTCCATGTCTGCAATTGCAAGTTTAGTCATTGCTTCCTTTTGTGCAGGCACCACTTTGCCTGCCATGATTTGAGCGTCGACAACTGCTTCTGCAGCTTCTGCTTTTGCAGCTTTAATCTCATCATTCTCTTCACCTGGTTTACCTTCATCGTCTGCTGGTTCTTCTTCAAGAGCTGCTACTCTTTCTTCTATAGCAGTTAATTTTTCGGTAACTGGGTTAAGTGCCTCATCAAGCAATGCTTGAATGTTTTCCATAGTAATGGTTTCATCTTCTGCCATATCATTAACCTCCGTATTGGTATTTATTGGTTTTCTTGCATACACAAAATCCCTAGCGTTAGTGGGTTTTGGTATTTTGCAAGTTGGACATGCACCTTCACCGACAATATCCACACGATCAATTGTAGTCTTTTCAACTATCAAAACATCATCGTTTTGTGGACATGTCTTGACAGTTGCAGGTGCAACTATACTCACACTATCCAACTCACCATCCAAGTATAACTGCTTGATTAATGGGTTGGTGAGTGTAGCTTCCTTGATTTCAATACTGTCATCTGCGGTATTGTAATCAACAGCTGTTATAGTACCTACATTAAGCAAATCCAATTTCTCAAGAATAGGATTCGCTTTTATTACTGCCTCTGGAAGGTGGTCTATACCAATAGGTACGCTTCCGTCATTGGTAAGAGTAGACTGCAGGTCCTTATAAGTATCATGTACGCTTTCTCTGGTTACATAAACCTCTTGAGGTTCATTGTTAAGGAATAATTCCAGTTTTCCTTTTGTCCAGATTTTAGTATTCTCTAACATAATTATTCAGTGTCTCCTAGTCTTTGTTCGACTGTTTTTGTGCTAAACCTTGGAGTGCATCTGCAGTTTGGGTGGAATGGTGGGAAATTATCTGTATCCATTATGTCAAAAATAGTGGATTCGTTACTGGCTTCAGGTATTTCCTGGTCTCCTTCAAGTTCCTTGTATTTTTCAAGGCATAACTCACATGCACCAGGATCACATTCTATAGTGTAGGATTGTGCTCCATTCTCACGTGCAGCTATAAGGTTAGATAAGTTGTTTGCTCTCATGGTTTCAGTTCTGGCTATGACTTGACAACGTGTAGTGGATAGTACATCTATCCTTTGTGCCATCACATCTGCTATTTCACGTGGAGCAAGTTTATTATTGTAAGATTCAACAGCTATTCTTTGTAGCTCTGTTTGTATGTCTTTGCCTACATTGGAGACATAAGTCATGCAGGCTTCACTCATTACTCCCTTGACTATTTCCTGGTTTGCACCAGGAGGGAGCTTTGTCATTTCAACTGTCTTTACGATGTTCCTTATTATGGCTGCTGCTTCGGCTCCATGAACACCATTGATTAGACAGTTCTCTCCAACATAGGGTTGTAGTTTTTCTAGCCATTCATCCAAGTCCTTGCTGTTTCTTGTCCTTGCTTTGACATCGTTACGAATGTCTTTCATAAGAACCTTGAAACGCTTTGTATTTGTATTGACTTGCTTCTTTAGGTTTGGCCTTTTCGGTTTTTTGCTCATATTATCTGATTGATTAAATTATTAGCCTCATCAGTTCCAGGCAATGTTTCTGTCATTGCATAATCCACATCAGCATCATCAACTTCACTTACTGTCTCCTTATCTACCTTGATTCCAGATTGCTCTTGAACAGCTGTAGAGATAAGCTCTTCAAACCAAGGACTGGATGTGTCTATAAGCATGTTTTGGCAGTAAGGCTGCAATGCTTGAAGTAAACCTAAATAGTCTCTTCCAATGAATGATTCAAACTTGAAATTCGGTGCCTTAGCTGATGATCCGAAATTCCATTCAACTATCTCATTTATCATTTCTTGGAAACATGAGGATATGTCTTCATGGATACCGTTGAAGATGTTGAGTGTCATTTCCATTTGGCTATTGCTTTGACTGTAACTTCCAGTTTGACCTCCATCTCCCATTAATAGGTTTCCTATGAACATCCTACGCATAATGACATTGTCGTAAAGGTTGATTGCATTGAAAAACCCTTCGCCACGGTGATTGGATTCCAATATTCCTATCTCATCTTCAAGGTTAACGGTAATGTTGGTTTTTCCACCGGAGATTTCATCGAAGCCGTGGCGTATTGCAGCAGCTGATTTGCCATCACGTGTTTTACCATACATTACAGGATTCTCATTTTTATGCAAGAATGTTATAAGCCATTCAAGGACTTTCTTTTTTGGTCTGACAATGTCATCCAATTCATTAAGGAGACTGTTTCCTTGTAGCTCATCGAATTCTGCATCAAAACTGTATAATAGTATTTTACCTATTTCAATGTCGGCAGAACCGTTAGTTGATTGTTGATGAATATGTGTAAGGTTGCCTTCATCATCAAATTTGAAAGGATTTGATTGTAATGTTTTCATGTGTAAAGGGTATAATGCGGACAATACAATCTTTCCATCAGTGTTTAACTTGTAAACTCTTTCATGAACACTGTAACCATATTTGATAGCAGTGTAAACGTTTTTACGGACACCTCTTAATGGTGTTTCCAGATTGTCTAGCATGTCCTGGATAAAATCTGCTATCATGACATCTTCTTCATCGTCACTATTGCTTGTTATGATATAGTTTTTGCTGAGAAGGAAGTTTGTCACTATCTGCAATGCTATCTTGACCTGGTAATCCTGGCTGATGGTTTTGTAATCATGGTAACTGTATTTGCCAGTATGCCTTCCCACTAATGCATCATAAAGACTTTGACCTGTTCCTACACTTGGGGAGTTGCTGTTATATGATTCCCTTGTTGTTAGGTTGGTTGGTATAGTTGATTTGATTAAATTTTTAGCAGTATCGTATAAGCTCATAATATATCACATCTTATCCTTCAATAATTTGTGTCTCCAGTTCCGTAAATGCCAGTTATATCGCCCTTGTCTTTAAGATACAGTAGAGCATAAGAGCAACAGTCTATGATGTCATCATGCTCTCCGTTGGGGAATGCCTTGAACTGGCTTAATACTGTTTTCCGTAATTCCTTATCTGGTATGTAAAAATGAATTTTCCCATCATACATTGCATCTGCCAATGCTTGAGCCCTATCCAGTTTTGTACCCCATGGCTCTGATTGTTCACAATTATACTCTTCCAAATAATCATCGCTCCATAGGTTGTACAGTTCTTTTGCAGCTCCACCTTTGGTACCTGTTTCAATAAGGATCTTCTTGTTCAAACCATCCATTCTTGCTGTTGACTGGACTTTACGGATATTCTCTTTACCGAATTGCCCATGTATGAAATCTTCAAAATGGTAATGGTTTTCATTAACCTTATATGCGTCCACACCATCAGTGTAGTCTGCATTTTTTGCATTTGGGTTAGTGGCTTCTGTATATGCCATATCCCAGCTTCTGCAATCATGAAGGTAATATGAATTTAAAGGAGTTTCCTCCCAAATGATGTTATCAGTATAAAAAAAGTTACTGGTCAAGTCTAAAGGCTTCTGCTGGTATAATGCTTGGAACATTCTGTCTCCAAGTCTTTTTTGCTTATGTAAGTAAAAATCCATATCGTAATATTGAGGCCATAAAACATTTCCATTATCGTCTATGGCTGGGAAGCTCATGAAATCGTATTTGTCTGGTTCCTCCTCTTGAAGATGCCCTATTAGGTCGTTACTGTGCCATCTGGTATGGAGTATGATTCCTATTGTTCTTGGGCGGAAACGTTGTTCTACAATAGTGGAATACCAGAGCCATTTCTTTTCCAGTAATGTGGGAGTTATGTCATCGATTCCTTTGTATGGATCATCGATTATAATCACATCTTCAGGATGTCCTGTAATACTTCCGCTTGCACCTACTAAACGGATGTGGCCTTTTGCCAGTTTGCCGTTCTTTTCAAACATTATGTAGGTGTTTGATGATTTGACATTGGATATTGTAACTCCATTCAACCCATTTAAGCGTTGTATAAGGTCTCTTATCTGTATACCAAAGGTTTCACTTAGGCTTGATTCTGCATTTATCACTAATATTTTCAAGTTTGGGTTCTGCAGTATTAGCCATACTGTATATGCAATGGTGATAAGGCTTGATTTACTGTGCTGTGGCGGAACACTAACACATAACCTGTTCTTTGCTGTAGGCTTGAAGGTTATTTCAGTTAGCTTTCTAGCTAATTTTTCTATGTGTGGAGCATGAACGTTATCCTCGTAACCGTTGGCTACGAATGCTCTGTAAAAAAGGTAAAGATTATTAAGTGTCTTTTTCAATAAAATCGGATTCATCAATAAACCTCAAAATGTCTTCCTCACTGAAGAGATCATCAAAGTTGTTATTGATGTTTACTTCAATGTTAGTGTCATCATTCTTTAGGATGTTGTTTTTAGCGTTTATTGCTTCGATTGCTTGTTTTCTTTGTTGAAGCTTTAACTTTTCAACTTGCACCTGGTCTGAATCCAGGTCTTTCTCCAATCTTTCAATGTCTATTTTTATGTTGTAGGAATCCTCTATGATAACATCTAGTTTTTCAAGGTCAGATACAACTTTACGGACCTTTCTCTGTTTTTTCTTATCGGTTTTCTCATCGGCCTTTTTTTCTTTTTGTCTTCTTTCATGGTAAACCTTGGCGGCCTCTTCTGTGACGTTGAGTTTGTTTTTACGATAATTGTTTATAGCAGTATGAGATATGTGTTCATTATATGAATCCTTCAACCAAGCAGATACAAATCTCGGAGACTTACCCTCCAATAATAAGTCATCTATTTCATCTCTGTGTTCGCTTCTCTCAACTGCACTTCTAGGTGGCATAATATACACATCATATAACCAATTTTTGTAAAGGTTTACAATATTTGTAAATGTAAAAGGTTGTAAAGGTTTACACCTTTACGCTAGGAAATGAAGCACTATTCCAACAATTATGCTTATTATCGGTATCAAGGCTATCATAGTATTTCTGAAACTTGAAAGGCTGCTTGACTGTTTAGTTACCTCATCCTGTAACTTGTCAATCTTATCTTCCAAAGCTTTAATCTTATCATTGTTGTCATGCCTTTGCTTTTGGCTTTCTTCTAGTAACACGGTAACCTTTGTAACCCTTTCAAGCAATTCCTGCTGGTGGCGTCTATCCTGCATTATTTCTTTGTTAAGAGTGTAAAGACTATCATTTTTGGTATCCATTTTTACTTTAAGTTCCGCTATGTCTTTTTCTATAGTAGCTAAACGTTCTTCATAGATACAATTGCAAGTCAATCATAACACCTTAATTATTTTTTTAAATTTAGTATAATTTTTTTATAAAAAAAAGGGAGAATCCTAAAGATTTTTCCCCCTGATAAGAAAAATCTTTTGGACCTCCCTATTTTTGGCTATTTCTTTTTTAAAGGCAAAAAAATTGTAGAAGCTATTAATAAATGTTTTTTTGCAAAATTTAATAAAGGAAGATACAATAAACCACCACACAAAAAGAAAAATGAGGATAAGCGATTTTATGAAAATAGGAATATATTATGAAATTATAAGATATTATGTTTTAGCGATTTTTTTTGTAAACATGTTATATGAAATATTTAAAGAGTTTATATGAAAATTAGAAATTAAAATCTAGATGACATCTACGAAATGATATATAAGAAAATATGCCCTATTTTCCCCCTTCTTTTTGCATGATGGTTTATTCTATCCTCCTTTCAGTATACAATTGTCTTTTGCCTCCTATTATGTACCCATATTCATAGTGATCTATACTTGGCACACCTTGCAGTACAAGGCCGCATTCTCTGCAATATGTTTCATCTTCCAGGAGGCATAAATTTGTACTGCCACAACAAGGGCAACTTATTCTACGTTTCTTGTTTGTGGTAGTCATGTTTTTATGCCAACCAGGAAATCGAATTTTTTAGATAATTTAAAAGGTATTTTTTTCATTGCTTTAAAAATGGTAAATTTATCACAGAATATGTGTAGTTCACATGGACGTAAAAAGAGAAAAACAATGCAATATATAGTTCTTCTCATTATATTGTTCTGACAATATAGAAACATTTTCTTATTTTGCTGCTAAAGGACCATTAAACTTTTTTATGTTGAACCCTATTCTTTTTGCTTCATTTACCGCCCATTCATGTTCATCTTCAGGTGTGTCTTTTGGTTTCGTTGAACTTGATGTGCCTTTGCTGCCAAGGCTTGTGACTGCTTTTTTGCTAGTGTTCCCTATTTTGTGTTTGTAGTAATGTCGCATGCTTGACTTGGCACTGTTTTCTGCAGTCAGCTTGTCCTGGCATTCCTTGCTGCAGCAAGCTTGATTGTTGTATTTTTTCTTGTATTCTTTTCCGCACCATTTACATTTGCTCATCATCATCAACACCGTCTTCAGGATATTGTATGCTGCATCTGCAGTTGGCATGATCAGGAACATTCCAAGTGACATATTGTTTTTCAGCTTCTTTTATCTTGTTGCGTGTATACTGATAATCCTTTAGGAACCATCCTAACATTGTTCCTGCTAAGAACATACTTATCATTGAGATGATTATTTCATAAGCTGCTTCAAGCATGATCTTTCCACACTCCTTAATGATTTAAGTTTTTCAATATCTGGTTTTGGCTGCATTTCCTCAGCTTGAATTTGTATCCTTATTATTCTTAACTTTTCATTCAGTTGGTTCATTATCCTCATCCTCTAAAGATATGAATTCAAATTGTATATAGTAAAGTAATGTTGAAGGTTTGATTTCATCATAAATTTCGTATAATGTTTCCTTCAATAGGTCTTCATGCAAGTATCCTTCTGTCCTTGCGATTTCCTTATTTATCTCATCGAAGCGTATGTATTCTATGCTTGTTATTTTGAGATTACCGAATGGTTTGCATCTTAGGTTTTCAAAGATGACTTTGTCAGCATTGTAAGCTTGAATCTTATCCTCTATTTTTGCATTGAAATGTCTACGTATTGTGCTGGTTTTGATTCCTTCCTTTATTGGGTTAATGTATTCTTCATTAAATCCTAAATCATTCAATTGTTATTCCTCCCTTCTTTCAACGTATTTCATAACTATATCTTTTGTTTTGGTATCAATCATAATGTCATTTACATAATATGCTCCATCCTCCACTAGAAAGAATATTGTGTAATCTTTTATCACTTTGAAAAACAATTTAATAAAATAATACTCTAATTTCTGTTTCATAAGAAATCCCCTATTATTTTTGCCGTGATGAAGCCTACAAGGAATATGGTAAACCCTCCCATTTCAGTATCCCAAGCCCAACCTATCCTTGAAGCCAGGTATATGTAAACCAGTTGAGCTATTATGATCCCTACTATTTGATAACATAATTTTGATATTCTCATAAATCATTTCTCCCAGTAGGTTTTGAAATTGTTAATGTCTTTTAGGGCTTTGTCGTAATCTCCATTGAAATTAATTCCCCTGTCATCCACATAACATACAGCTGCAGGTTTTATGCTTGTAACATCTTGAACATAATCCCACAAATTATAATCAACTAACCATTTTATGACTAGACTGTATCTGCGAACAGTTAATATGATTACAGTGAATCTTTTACTGAGTTTTTCAAGGAATTCCTTTGCACCGTCTTTTGGTGTTCCTAGGTTATCTCCATCATATCCGTTGTAATTGTTAAGTACACCGTCAAAGTCTATACATATTATTGGTTTCAGTGGCATTCTTTGGCCTCCCAGTATTCGCATTCTGTGATGTAACCGTGTTGTTCTGCGTAGGTATGTTCTTTGTAACGTCCTAAATCGCAATCGGTTACTTCTACTCCTTCAAAAGCGTATCCATAGTCTAAAAAGTTTTTGCATTGTTGACATGAAACTTTGGTATGGATCTTTTCCTCACTCATTAGATTCCACTCCTTCATAATCACGATCCAATAAAGGAGCATTCCTTAACTCTTCAATCATAGGTTGTGGAATAATATCCTCTAAAGAACTGATAATGCGATTATATGCATTTGCTCTTGCTTGAATTTCTCTCCAATGTTTATTTCTTAAGGTCTTTTGTCTTTGGTTATCTTGTTTCAACAGTTCATTCTCTTTTCTGTAATGGTTTCTGCTTTCTTTCACATTTTTACAATCTGTTTCAACAATATACAACTTTTTCTTTAACTTTTCATTTTCTTCTGCTAATTCATTCAATAAAACAACAAGGTCATCATCATAATCAAGATGTTTGCCTTTCCAATCCTCTTTAATAAATTTATGATTTTTCATATCGTAAATATTCCCTTCAATATTCCGAATAAATCGTTTCTCACTCATTCTTTCACCTTTCAAAGTCTGAACAATTTTCATTAACTAATGTCCAGTCATGGTCTTTCTCACACCATAAACCGAACATTCCATCTAAATGGAAATGTTTGCAATATCCACACGTTTTCTTTTCAATAGGAATATCTTTTATTTTAAAACATTCCTTTTGGATTTCCAATGCTCTTTCAACTCTTTTTCTCTGCCAATCCTTATCATAATTATTTAACAGATTACATAACATATCCAAGTCAGACATATAAAACCTTTCACCAGTCAGGTTATCTCGAATGTAAATATCCTTGTTTTCAAAATACTCATACCTCTGCCCAGTAGGGTAGCTCCTATGAATACAAGAATCACAAACTCTTTTCTCACTCATCTTCAACCACCGTTTGTCTTCGGTTGCTTACCATGAAAATGCAAACACCCATTACTGTCAACACTATAATTCCCAACCTTCTTATGATTAGTGACTGGTAAATGCCATAGCATATCCCATAATATACCATTCCATTTATCTGCAGTCTTCCTACTAATCTTCCTCTTACCATCATCAGTCAAGCCTTTCTTAATCCAAAAGCTTATCTCCTTGATTAAAGGATCCCTTTCCTCATAACAAAAGTCAAACAATTCACGGTCACTTATTGTTCCTTCCTGGAAAACTTGATGCCCTAAAACAAGGACCAATGCAGGATAAGTAGATTCTATAGGTTCATAATTGGAATTGATTCCACAGAAATATCCTATATCTTGGAATTGGACCTCATGTACTGGCTTGATTCCATCAACAGTATCTATCTCCACTACAGTATCATCATCAAGACCTTCCAATATTTTCTTCAAATCTCTCACATACAAACTCATCATTCATCACCATTCACTAGTTGATCTATAACTTCATAAACCTCACAGCGTAACTCATCCAAAGTCCACTTATGGCCGTCTTTGGTAGACTCCATCAAAGGCAAATGGAAAATGCTATAATCTCCAATATGAGCATAATCCCAACCGATAACCCATTGCCCACCAGTAATTATATTATCTCTTAACAAAGTAGGTTCACTATATGTCAAACCAAAATGACACTTAATGGGAATATCATCATAATGTTCTCCATGATAATTATGTCCTTTAGGCAATAGTACATAACAGCACGGATGACTTCCAAGAGTTATGATGTAATACTCATAACCCTCATACTCTTTGTTCTCCAAGATTATAGGTTTCTCCAACCTTTCACCATAGTAAATTTTCTTATCATCCATCATAACAACCCTAACAATTCTTTTATCCTTACAATTAACTTCTTGCCGAACCAATCACATTCAACATAATCATAAGAGCTCACATCAGTAGCAGAGCAATATTGAGAAACAACTCTACCATTTAATTTTTTAGTCTTATAATTCTTGCAATACTTGCAAATACTATTATCTGCCATTATTCAATCCCTCCGGTAATACCATTTAAGATAAGATAACTGTGTCTTGTAATGTTCAATGAACATTCTCAAGATACTTTCACTGCAATAAAAAGGAACAAGAGTCATCTGAATACTATCACACATCCTCTGTTTCCTCCACAAAATCACTTTTAAAAGAGCATAAGCTTTTAATATCATTCAATGAAAACTCACGCATACTAATAGGATCATCAGTCACATCATCCAATTTAGTCAACCTGATAACATTATCATCACCGTTGATTTCCAAATGATGAACATGCACCAGGAATTCACCTGCACCCATAAAATCCTCATCATCACAATTAATCAGCAATCCGTCAAATTCTGATTTGAAGTCTAAAGGAGGGATTCTGAAAGGTAGGAAAGTGAAACTGTTATTGTTCTTGCAATTGAATATCACTTCATGTTGCCTTTTGGAAGCTTCATGAATGAATTTCCTTAAACTTCTAACATTCATCCTTTATCACCTAGTGTCAAGCAACCAATCAGGGCAATCTGTTTTTTCAGCTTTCAATCGTTGATGGGTTTTGCCACAGAATTGAACATGCTCTTTTCTATCAAAATATGAATCGTTATACATGCAAGCTCTGCATTTCCCTTTGTCCTTCATCATTTCCTTTTCCCATTCTGTCAAGCCACAAATGATTATCGTATTATTTTTCATCATTCCCCCTCCTGAAGATGCAGTTTTCAAAGAACAATACATCATCAAACAAGCCACAATAATCATCAGTTTTATGTTTGCAATCCTCGCAAAAACTCATATGTACTCACCTATCCTTTTGAACCTGACTTCATAATCATATGGCAGAATATCCAAAGCCATGAGAACATCTGCAAGTTCTTCACATACTGCCTCATGATTGTCTCCAGGAATGCATTTAATCTGGATCATAACATTAAAGCAATTGGTTTTCATAATTCATTCCACCTTAAACCTCTTCTGTCAATGTAATGGAAAATACTGGAGACATTGCTGTATCCTAATTCATCTGCAATTGCTTGCATAGTCATTCCCTTATTCTTTTCAGCTGAAAGGAAGGTTACTCCTCCTGCCTTGTCGATACGGCCATTACCCCAATTGGGATTATTGATCATGTTGAAATGCAATTTATGATGGTTGGACTTGCTTATCAATACTAAGTTTTCTAAAGCATTGTTATTTTTATCATTATCAAGATGGTGGATGTGGAATCCTTCTGGTATTGGTCCAAAGTTTTCTTCATATATCAATCTGTGCAATAGCTTGCCTTGGTATGTGCCTGAAGAAATTTGGAAGTAGCCATCTTTCCTTTTATAAGCATTTCCAAACTTTGTACTAATCATATGGGACCCTCCTAATTTTCTTGTTTATTTCTTCTTGGATTTCAGGGTCATTTTTGACTTCATCATATTTCTCCAACATCCCATCAAGTATTTTTCTGAAGTCTTCCTCTGGCAATTCATACATTGTTGCTATGCTTGTTATGACTGTAGCACAAACACTTGTCACTTCATTTGGATTGTTTAGTCCCATTTTCATTAGCATTGTGAATAATTTGAATTGATTTTTACGATTGGATATGTTTCCTATCATATTGAATATTCCCATTTCATATCACCTTTAAATTTACTTCGTTATACCTTCAATATAATAAATAAAAAAAATATTTTAATAATATAATAATAATAATGTAAAACAATTAATGTAATACAATTGTACGAAAGTATATTCTAAAAAAAATGTTTTACAGTTTTACACAAAATGTTTTACGTAAAACATTTGATTTCAACAAACCATCTTCGCAAAAATGTAAAACATTCATTGTAAAACATTTAGCTTACCACCTCAGACAACAACAATTCCTTGAACTCTCTCCACTTCAAACCTTTACCAAACTCTGAATAAACATTCCGGACAAACTCCCCATTCAAGCTGATAAAAACATCTAAAGCTTCACCAGGAGTAGTGTTCTTACCTACAATCAACTCTTTTTTATCATCATACACCGGTTTGATTCTGCTAATGGCCTCTTTAATATCATCACTCAAAACACTATTTTGGTCTGGAGCAATACTCATAATCTCAATAGGAGATTCTTTAACTTCAGGATATTTCCCTTTTTCCTGAATGAGATCATCAATCAATTTCTCTTTATGCTCAATCTCTAATTGAACCTCGCATTCAATTTTTTTAAGCTTGTTAAGTTCAATCTCTTCCAAATCTTGTTTTATTTCGAGTCTCCTTCTAGGATTCTTGCTATAATACTCATTCACAAACCATTCGATTGCTTCTGCAGCATTATAACCTGTTTTCATTAATTTGTGTTTTGTTGATTCATGTAACCTTGCAGTTACTTGAGCTCCTTTTTTAAATTGCATCTAAAGACCCCCCTAATGCTTTTCGGATGTGTTTGCAATGATGTTCAATATCAGTTAATTTAGCACATCCATATTCTTGGTTTTGTTTTCTGAACTTGAAGTCAGGACAATCACATTTAACAGTCCTTTCTTCAAGGTCTATAGTGACAAGGTATTCTGTATGTTTCTCATCATTGTACACTAACCAATCAATGAAAATATCTGAATTAAAAATAAGTGTAGAGGAGATCATATGATTACCTCCTCATAGCATTCTCTTTCACCATCATAGACAAGGATTAGTTTTTCTGCACCGGATAAGTGCTTATAATCCTTGAGTATTCTTTCCCTTTCCTTTTTGTTAGTGGTGTCTAGGAGTAAGGAGCCTGCGAGGAGAGTTCCGTCCTCTTTGACTCCTTTGTACTGCTTTCTCATGATAACAACCTCTCTATTTCTTGTTTGATTGCTGGGCATTCTTCATCAGTTATGAACCCATTGCGATTTAAGCGTATGAGTTCTTCATATGCTTTTACAAGGTTTTTGGTTGGCAATTCCGCTATGATACTTGTTGCTATCTCTTCAGCATTATCAAACGGATTTAGTTTCTCCACCATTTCCTGTAGTTTTTCGGTTTTAGGTTCTTCAAGTTTTGCTTGATTAGCAGTTACAGTTCGGCTAACAGTTACAGGGGTAGGTTCTATTTTTGGAGATTTAGCCTTTGGTTGTGGTTTGGCTTCAGCTTCAATCTGTTCTAAAGTCCTGAACTTTTTCACATCATGCAAGTACTGGCCTTTGTCATCAATGTAAGTGTAGTATTTTTCATTAACCATTGAATTGACTTTGATGACTGCTTTAGATGATTGACTGTCATCGTTAAAAACGAGTTTCATGTCAATCTGTCCTATGAAGATCAGGTTTTTCTTGCTTGAGACCAGATTCCTTAAGATGTCATTCCATCTTTTGGATCTATCAGAATATGCAGCCATACCTTTGGCTTTGCTTGTTAGCATTTCCAATAAGCTTGTGACTCCATCAAGGATAATAGTATCATATTCGGATTTGGTTATTTCCTTAATGGTTTCCTTGATTGAATTGTAGGTTGTCAAGTCTGTAGTCAAGTTGATTTCAACTATAGGCACATTTGTATAATTAGTATCGTCAATGTCTATACAGATTGGATTCAATCCGTTTTCTCTGCAGTATGTTTCTGCAAATGTACTTTTACCTGAACCATCCATACCGTATATGAGAACCTTTTTGAGGTTTGGTTCTTTTGCTCTGTTTTTTAATTTTAAAACCATGAATAATCACCTTATAAATTGTAAATAGTTAGGGTTTGTTTTCCTTTCCCCATTCAATAAGTTCTACATCTTGACAGAATATCATGGAATAGAGATATTCTAAGTCATAGTCATCTAGTTCTCCTGGTGCTGTTGCCCACATTGTTAATCACCAGTGGAAAAATCCGTATGTTGGTGGGATTAACCAAAAGCACACTAGAATGAATAGTATCGCTACCAGGATTAGCAATGTTGTGAAGCTAATTCTTATGATTAGGTCTTTATTGAAATAAGACTCTGCAGGGTTTGCCCTGTATAATCTTACTGGTTCTTTGTTCATGGTTCCACCTCTACAGTTGTAACACTTTTAGAGTTGAAATCTGTATTAAAACTAGGTACTATTGGCCTTAGTGCAGCGAGTGCTTGTAAGGCTCTCATAACTTCTGCGTATTCCTCGAAGTTGAGTTTTACGCCATCTTCTAAAAATTCCATTTTTGTTTCACTTCCTAGGTATTTTTTGTGCAGTTGCCCCTGCACGTTTTACCTTTCTGTAATACTATGTTTGTTTTACTAGTATATAAAAGTATCTATTTTATATCTTTTTTATATATACTTATATGTATATTTTATATATATTAAAATACATAATTAATATTATAAAAAACACATATAAGGGAGTATGATCATGTTTAAGTTTAAATCAAAAATAGGATTTGCAAATCCTAAATCAAAATCATTGAAAGTCGGCTTACCGAAACAGATTGCAGAATTTTTGGAAGTTGCTCCAGGGGACACTATGGAATGGATTGTTGAAACAGCTGAAGACAATTCCATAAAAATCGTTGTCAGTAAGCACAAAGAATAAATTTTTTTTAAAAATAGTATTTGTTTTATTATATACGAACAGTTTAATTTATCTAAAGCATTCGCTAAACCTTTAAAATTGCCAATGCTAAACTCTTTAAACTCTATTTTATATTTAACCCACTTTAAACCATTTTTTAAAGTAAAGTATAAATATATATAACAATCATATATAATATTGTCGCAGCTAAAAATATAATCACTTCCTAGGTGTTTACTATTTTTTCACTGTTGACAAACAGGTTGATGAGGATTATTGAATGTTGCCCCATTCTTTAATTCTCGCTTGAAACCTGTTCAAGAACTATTTTTTCCTATACTAATTTTTATCATTCTTAATATATAACACTTTATTTATGATCAATTCTTAACCGATTGAATAATATTCAATTGATACTCTCGGTAAAATTATTTTTAACATCTGCATTATATTTATTTTACGATAAAGAGAGCATATGAAAACTATTATAGAGATAATGTTCAAGTGTAGACTGTTCAGAAAAATAATGAAATATTTGAACAATTAAAAGTTTGAAAAATAGAAATGTATGGGATTTATTTTTTAGTGTTCAACTCCCATACTGAAAATATTGAACAGTCATATAAAATTTTAAAAATACTAATGATTAAACTCCATCACTCATCTTTATCAGCATTCTTATAGATTACATGGAACTGTCCTAGGAGATTATTCTTCAATGTTTCATGATCAACTAAAAGAACTTTTTTCCCATTGTTTAATGCTTCCATGATTTCTCTCTCTTGCTGTACTGTTCTGCCATAACGAGGGGCTACTTCTAATCTCACATAATCTTCCTTAGATATTTTCTCATAGTCATCACAATTGATACCAATATTAAGGGCATTTGGAATATGGTCTTTAAGGCATAGGTATTTGTTCTCACCAGAATACCCTCCCTTTATAGCAAAGTGCTTGCAAGTAACACAAACATTCTGTTTATTAGTATCTTTCTCAATACTGGTAGGAGGATAATAGCTTGATAGTAATGTTTGCAGTTTGTCTGCCTTATCTTTTCCAGGAACACTCATGAAGTCATCATACTGTTTCTTTGTTATCCTGAAACTTAACTTTTCTGATTTTTTTGTGTACTGGTAGATCTTCTCATTGTACATTATGAAAACATAGTCAAACAATAATCTTATTTGCTCTTTTTCATCTTCATGTGCCATCCTTATGTCTGGAATTGCAGCTAAAATATCAAACTGTATCTTCTGCACCTTGAAGTATTTATTTTCTAAAGGTACTGCTGGACCGTTTCCTATGAAATAGCTTATCATATCTGAAAAGCTTTCGGCTTCAAGTTGATTTAATCCATTGTCTATTGCATATTCGTAACTGAATGTTTTCCAGTCTTTTATTTCTGTTGCCTCTATTATATGTGGAGGCCATATTTTACTAAATAACATTTTTTATCACTTCCTAGGTTAATTAGGTTCTAACCTATATTTTATATATAGGTCTGCACATATATAAAATTAACTGTTGAAAAAGAATAGGGTCATAATTTTATTCTCTAAAATATGGCCTCTATCTAAGTATTCATAAACATTATATTTCTAGCTCCAACCTTCCTCTTTGACACCAGACATATGGCCTTCAACATACTCAAAGAATATGCTGCATAATTGCTTATGCAAAAACTGGACAACATAAGTCACATTATCGCAAACAATATCACCTTTCTTGCCATCAACGCTAACGCTAGTGATTGTTTCCCATGGCAACCTCAAGTCTTCAGCCTTATTGATTGCCTTCTTGAAAACAACACCCTTATCTGCAATGTAAGCTACAGTCTTAACTTCTAGCTTTTTTCGATTGCTCATAGTGAAGTTAGATCTTCCACCTGATAATGCTGCACCTGCATAATTGTTAACATCCATATATGACTCGTTAAGCTGCACCCAACAATCAATATCATACTGCTTTACCCAGGAGCAATCAGTAAGGTATTCATTAACAAGTTCTGGAGTATTCTTGTTAAGGTCTACTCCTTTACTTTTTAAAAATTCCCTATAAGTCATTCCCTCTATGTCATGTTGACGCATTAGTTTTTTAGCTTCAAGATTAAGCTTTCTTTCATCTGCATTTGGAGCATTTTCAATAATCTCATTATGCTTTTTCTTAAGTTTTCCAAATACCATAAGCATTCACCTATATTATTATGTTTATAGCCCATGTTTTTTAAGTATTTCCTCAATGCCATACTCGTTAAACACTTCACTTATTTTCTGATTCACTGCAGAATCAATATCCTTTTTGATTCTTTCATTCTCTTTCTGAAGTTCTAAAGCCCTTTGTCTTTCCTGCTCCAAATCATACTGCTCACGATAGATTGTGTTGAAAGGTACAAGAGCAGTATACACTTGTCTCAATTCACTATCAAAACTATCCTCCTCAACAGCATCATAAACTTCACTGTTGCTCATGTTTGGAGGAGTATGTCCTGTGAACAATGAGACTATGTCTAATTCCCTGAACTTATCGTTACGATTTTCAACATTTATTTTAACCATATTTACCCTGCATGTTGTACTGAATAGCTTACGAAGGTTATGTGCTCTGAAACGGCCGTAATTGTTATCCTCATTCTTATAATTATAATCAGGCCCTAATTCATACATTAGTTTCTCATTCATGTCATAGAATAATCTTCCCATGCTTCCCTTTGTCAAGCCGGTTACCCTGGATAAATTTGAAATGAACAATGGGGATTCTGGAGTGATTTTCAGTTTCTGTATCCTTTTTTCAATACGGTTTTTGCGATGCTTGTTCTTTGCCCTCACATCATGCTTCAATCTTTCAAGCTCATCTACAGCTTCCTCATATTTCCTTTGTCTCCACTTGGTGTATCTGAAGAAATAATATGTCCATTCTGGAGTGGCAAATGTTATGCAAAGGTTACCTTGCTTTTCTGTTTTCACAGGGTCTAATTCAAAACGTGGTATGATCTCATAAGGGTTCTTGCTCAATAGGTCTTCAAGTGTTCCGTCATGATAAAGTTTTGTTGCTTCCAATACTGTGTTATAGGTGAAGGTTTCTATATCACTTAAACGAAGGCCTGTTACCCTTGGTGTCAGGAATAATAAAGGTTGCACTGGTTCTGTTGACAATTCAATAGCTAGTTTCAATTCACTGTCTAAAGGCAGTTCCTTTAATCTTGTACGTGGTTTTTTGATGTGGAATATTGGCATGTCTGGAAGTTCTATCCTATGCTTATTGAATAAGCTTCTGAAGTATAGCAATCTTCCTTTGATGGTTGATTCCTTTATGTTGCTATTTTTTCGCAGGTATTCCTCATATTCCTCATGGATACTGGTTATGGTTCTGAATGGTAGGTATTCGTATGTTTTCTCTCCCTTTTCGTTGGTTGCGTATGGATCTTGTTCCTGAAGTCCAATCTTTACTAGTTCTGTAGGTGTTCTTCCTGTCAGGTGGTATATGTCATCGAAGACATAATTGTATTCCTTTTGGCTTGACTTTGATAAGTCTTTTACCCTTTGATGGAGTAGCTTGTCGGTTTGGCAAAAATTGTTTCTCTTCATTTTTAATCACTTCATATTTTTTTATCTTTTTTAAATATTTTTGCCTTTGTTGTATAGAGCATGTGAAAACTAATAAAGCTTGATTTTGTTTACCTAGTTTTCAATGTTTAGCCTATGAATGTTTGGTTTGTTTTTGTTCTGATTTACAAAGCCTACTATTGTTTACTTGCTTATTCCAAATAAGCAAGTGGATATTTTCTGGCTTGGTTATGTTTTTTTAATATTTAAAAAAGAGTGATTATTATTCTGTAAAAACTAGTATATAAAATTAGAAACCTAAACAATCTCATATTATACGAACAAATTAAAATTTTACGAAACTTGTCTAAAAAAAGAAAAAAAGTGAAAAAATTATAAATAATGAAAAAAATAGTTCCTAGTAAAAGAGGAGCATTCCAAACAATCATTACTACGAGAAAAATTAATAAAAAGTAAGTGAACTAAATAAAAAACTCGAATCCCTAGTAACTAAAGAATAGACTTAATCAAGTATGAAAATCTAAAAAAAGATTCCCATAATTATGAAAAAAATACCAACCAAAATATGGAAGATACCTTCTAAGATTAAGGTCATGGCCAATCCCTCCTATAGAAAGGCCTTGACTACAAGGAACGCTTAGTTCTCGGTAAGAATCCCTGGATATAGCCAAGCCTAGCTTTAATTAAAAAAACACATACCATATTTAGTATTTATTTTTTTAATATGACTTGGGTTAGGGCCATATCAATAACAATTACAAAGAACACTCCTCAGTATAAATATTGAATAAAATAAGATTTAAATGTTTTCAAAAGAGCATATGCAAAGAAATAATTTAATGAAAAAAAGTAGATTATTTAAAGCTGTTTAATGTGACCACATTCCTAGGAGTGGCCACAAGCAATACAAGAACAGTACAAGTATGCAGAAACAGCACCGAGGAGTAGTCAATTAAAACCCAACATTGACTATACCCAAGAATTTTGACTTACCGAGAACTAAGTCAAATAATATTATGTGATAAGTATAATATAAATTTAATGTTTTTTACCCAAAAATAGTAAAAAAAACTTAAAAAAATACTAAAAAATGAAGAAAAAATATAAAAAAATACAAAATTTTTTATAATTTTATATTATTTTCACGTAATATATCCTCAAACACTTTACGGGCTTCCTTCTGTTTAATTAAGTTCATTAAACCGTAATTTTTAAAAAAAAAAGAAGGATTCATTATCAAGTACTAATCGATAATGAACCCAGAAATTATCTACACCATAAAACACTTTACTTATTAGAAAATAAGTAATATTATTTTTATTCTTAGAAGCATATAAAGATTAAGCGAGAGCATTTGAAAAATAAAAAAAAGGAGGGAATCCACAAAAAATGGGACTCCCTCCTAATCCTTTGATACATACAAATAGTTGTTGACTTAATAAGGTGATTGTTAAGGCAGGAAAGGCAAATCAATAATCAATTAAATAATAAATTAATACAAAATTATCAAGAAGAGTAACAAAAATGAAATGATAAAAAAACCAAACCATACATCAAAATTTTAATATAAGCAAAATTTGCCTCTCCTACTATTTATTTATGGCCTTAATCACTTATTAAACTGCCGATTTGTAATACAAGCAATGTAATACAATTATTTTAAAAAAAAATAAGAGACCATAAAACAATCAAGTTTTAGGGCCTCACAAAAACTAACTTTTCCACAAAAATAGGGTTATTTTTGGTCCTTTAACATCCATCATCAGAAACATCCTCAATTTCTGAATCATCTGGAGCTATATACTCATCATTCAAAACAATGCCACCATCCAAAGGAGCACCAAGAACAGTAGCAGACTGCTGTATCGCTAACTCTTCAGCACGTACAACTCTCTTCTCTTCAGCGTACTGATCCACTATTGCCCCTGCAAGGATAATTATAAGAGCAGCACATCCGGCAAATTCCTGTGGCAAATAAGCTGCCAAACCTTCAGGAGTCATAGTGGCTATGGTAGTCAAAATTGCAAATACGATTGTAACAATAATTTTTACAATCCTAGATGGTATTTTTAAGCTTTTCATGTTTTAACACCTCATTCATTATTGTACATAATCTTCAATCAATTCCTTTTCATCAGGAAGATCTAACTCATGCCTCTTGCCATTGATGAAAACTTGTAAATTTATAGTGATTGAATTGTCTCCAATGATCTTAAAAAACAAATCATTAACTTTTTGTAAAAAATCTAAATAATCCATAAACATCATTCATCCTTTTGTAAGTATTATCAAGCTTTTCTGACTTACTGCATCCATATACTTCTTCATTGTATTGCATGACCTGTCCTCAACATAACCGCAATAGCAGTTGCTGGTGCATTTGTTGCCAAGGCTGTTCAACACTTTCGCATAATTTGTTGTCAGGTTCAATTGGTTCATCACTTCGTAATGGCCGTATTTTAATCTGTACTTGTTGTGGAATATAATGTCCTGGTTCTTGTTGGCCAATACTTTAGCTATTCCTTTCCATCCGCCTATCTCTGTGAATGTCTTTTCAGTCACTTTGATATTGGTTCCTTTTTTCTTGTTCACATATGCTACAGCTGTTCGGATTCCATCATGACTTGTTCCCTTGGTGGTGGTTCCGGCATAACCTGCAAGGGTCTTTTGAGAGAAGTCAGTTATGCCAAATTTGAAAAGGCATTTTTGTAATGCTGATACTCCACAGTAATAGCTGGTGTCTTGGCCCATTCCTCCGCATCCTTTTTTGGTTGGATGTGGGGAACTTGTATAAATGTTAGTGTTTGTACTGGTTGATGTAGATTTCTTAACCTCTTTTTTCACTGTTGAGGTAACCTTTGCAGTATTTGAACTGAATGATTTATTAAAATTGCAATAGTTCGGCATTTTCTTGTTTTTATCAATGAACAATACGATTTTACTGATACAATAAAGGTACAGTTCAAATGATACCTTAACATCAAGACTTGGAACTGTTATGTATCTTGGAACACGATGATATTTCCTGCAAAACTTTATGAAGTTATCAATCATGATCATGTAATCCTTCTTGACAACATCAGCATTGATGGTGTCAACATGTTTCTTTGCAGGATTGTAAATTATCACATTTACCAAATCATAACTCTTGCTTTTAAGATTATCTTTCACTGCTAAAGACAACAAGTATGCAATACTGTAAGGGGATAACGTTTCACCAGTAGTGAGTGTTGCAGCTTTAGGCACTTTCTTATTTTTCTCAATGAAATTTTTTATTTGTGATGCTTCAGTTACCAAGGCCTTATTTCCATATTTCATATTTTCTTAACCTCTTGTTTTTCTTGTTTCTTTTTTCTCATTTTCACACTACAGACAACAATGTCCTCTGACATCTCACATCCATATTCAGCATTTGGATTGTGGAATGCACAGTTTAAGCAATAATCATCAGACATATAACTCATCCCACATGAAGATTAACAGTCTTGCTTGAAGGGGCATGTTCCAAATCCCCACCATAATTGATAGTGACCTGGTAATCTCCCTTTGCAAGATTGATAGGAATGCTGAACTTCCCATCACTGCCAGTTGCCCTGGTATAGGTTTTCATAAATTTTAATGATTTACCTTCTAAAGTCAAAACTTTAACCCTCCTTATTAGTAGACTTTGCAGCCTTTGAAACTGTAACCTTTGCTAATCAATGCACCGCTACCATTCCAGTAATGGCCCCATCCTTTACTTGTTACTGTATCCATGATAAACCAGGAATGGTTGATATAGTACTCTCCGTAGAAATGGCCTTTACGGTGAACATACCTTGACTTTATGCCCATTGCACGTGCCAATGCAACAGCAAGAGCTGTTTGGTCCGCACAATTACCTTTCTTACTGGTTAATGTACCAGTTGCACCACGTTTCAAGCATTCGTATTTCTGGTATTTGATATTTCCACTTGATCCTAATCCCATCCAATCTGCAATTGCCCTTAACTTTGCAGTATCTGTGGTTTTGCCATAACCTATCTTCTTTGCCTTGGCAACAACTAATGTAGGAACACTGTATTTCTTGATGAGCTTTTGTGCAGCTGGACTTGCTGTAGGATCTTTAACATCATAATTCTTACTGTTGTTTGTTTTTTCTGTTGCAGTGGTTATTGGAACCTCACGTGTAACGGTAGTGTACTCACTAGCTGGTGTCAATTTCCATTTTTTACACCAGGTCTTGTTTTTCTTGTCACCTCCGCAGTTGATACAGTAGTCCGCTCCGCAAGAGGAACATGTGATTTCCCCATCCTTGCATTTTTTAGGATTATCCTTCAACACCATTGTTTTGCCACAATGAGGGCATTTGTTCAAGTAGGTTTTCTTTACTTTCTTGTAAGGGTTTTTAGGATATGCACAGCAGGAACAGGTATTGTAACCCCAAGCGGTTATGACATCAGTACGCTTGACCTTCTCTGTGATGGTCTTTGTCTTTGCCTTTTGTGTTGTCACTCCCTGAAGTTCCACTCCCTGAACATCAATGACAGGAGTTTTCTCTTCAACATATTTCTGAAAGCTTATGCTAACAACCGCATTTGGCAATGCCACACCTTCACTTAAGAGCTTTCCAGTCAAGGCAGTTCCTTTCTTATTGATAGTTACAGTATTGTTGGTGAGATTGTCAACGGTAAGGCTGGTGCTCACCTGTGTCACCTTTGTACCTACCTTCGCATTGCTTATAGTGATTTGGTTTTCACCAACATCCAAAGGATCCTTAACTGTCTTGGTGACATAAGCCTCTATAAGTGTATTGTAACCAGGAACCTTAACAAAGACCTTGTCAAACACATTATAACTTGAATCATGATCTCCAAGCATAAGGTTAAGGTCTGCAAGTTTCACATCAATATGTATCTCAGGATAACGCTTTTCAAGCAATTCCCTTGCACACGCATTATAAATCAGATACTTATTGGTTTCTGAAGTGCTGATGGTTCCCAGTTTTGGGACTTTCTTTAAACTGTCATTATCCTTTTTGCTGTAAATTTGGTTATAATTGGCTTCGGTTGTGCTGTAATCTGAATCCGGTCCGCTGTCATCTTCAACATATAACTTATTGGCTTGTTTTGTGAAAGGAGCATACCAGTAAGCGGTTATCACTTCTGTCTCGACATTGTTCTCAACCTGCTTTTCAATGATCATAGGTATGCTAGTGCCTTTTGTAACCTCTAATGTTTTGTAAGCGTTAATCACTGCTGCAAGTTCAGCTTTTGTCATGCTTGTAGAGCTTGTAGCTGAATTATCTTCATTGAGACTGAATTTTGGACTTACACCACGTATAGTATCTGTCTCATCTACAGTGCAGCTGATATTATCCAGGTTACGGCCTACATCCAATGCCTGTGTGAAAGTGTAACCTATATTTCCTGGTTGCTTTAGGCTAAGATACCTTTTAATGACATTGTTTGATGTTTCAGACAATTCATATTCAGTTACAAAGACCATACCAGTTTCAGCTTCAATAAGACGCATGAGCTCAATCAGAGTCATTGTACCTACAGGCTGAATCTGATTGTTCTGTCTGGTAACAAATGAATCTACCTCTTTGATGGTGAAATAATCTCCAAACACACTAGTGAGGAAAGTTGAATTCACAGTTATAGGGCTGCTGCCAGTATAGCTGTAGAGCTCGACATTGTTCAGCTCGACAAGAACCTCTTCTGCACGTAAGCTAACAGTCTGGTCCTCCCATGTATCCAATTCGTAATCCTGATTGATAACGTAAAGGCAGGGATTGAGGCCATTGCCTCCACCAACAAATATCTTATTGCCTTGCCTGTACCATTTCGACAATTCAACATCCTCAGTTAAAATATGCTTAAGCTGGATCTCCTTAATCATGGCCGCTTCATTGGTTTCCTTCAAGTCAACCACAGTGGTGTCAAGCCAAGCTATGAAATTTTCATCTGGGGATAATATTATAACATCAACTACCATAAACTATCACCATCTTTCGCGGAATCTTACATTTTGCACAAGTGCAGTCTCCCCTGCGTCAAAGTCATATTCGCCAATAATATTAAACCATTTGCTGTCAAAGTCAACATGATCTGTAATGTCAACTGTGGTGAAAGTACCGTCATCCTCTAATGTGTTTTTGGTAACTTTCATGTTTTCACAGTCAATAACAATATAATCGTTAGCGGTTATGTCATTGGTTCCAGTAGCGATAAGGTTAAGGTTCTGCCCTGACTTTCTCTCTGTGAGGTCTACAGTATCATCCAAGGCCAACAATTGTATTACAGGACTAACCTTTGCGATACCATTGTTTGCACCTTGACTTACTGTCACAGACTCTTCAATGCTATAGGCAGTACCTGCTGGGATTTTCAAACTAACAGTACATTTGTAGATTCCAGTTTCAATCTTTTCCTTGATATGGTCCTCCATGATATACTCATAGAAAATATCAGGGATATGTGAAAACTTAATCTTATTCAAGTATGGGTTGTTAAAATCATCCCTATTATTGCTGAATAATTTGCCCACACGTTGCAGGAATATTGTAGCCTCTTCAATGCTGCAATTTCCAATGCTGAACTCAAGGTCAAGGTTCTTACTTACAATATTTGATAAGTAAGGGATGGTTTTATCCGAACCGTTTACCTGGTAATAGCTGACATCATTGTTTGCACCAAGCACTCCTTCAGCATTTCTCAGGCTCATATTGTAATATCTGCTGCTAATCCATTTCTCAACAGCCTTGCCTGTATCATCATCAATGGTCTGTTCCTTGCTTATCCAGAATTCAATGAAACTATCATCCAATTCCAGATAATGATATTCAAGCAATGCATTAGTGATTTCAAGAACACTATCGTAGAGATAAGGGTTCTGTGCAATGACCTCTATCTCAACATCCTCCAAGGATTCTATGTTAAAGTCCTCAAAGTCCAATCCCCAAAGGTCAAACTTTCCACCTATGCTTATCGGCCCATTGGTTTCATCTTCAAGGTTTATGCTCCTTGAACCTACCTTGCCGTTAGGCATAACCAATCTGCATAATAGGTTTGTGCTTTTATCGGTCTGCACATCCAAATGAACGCTCACACCTTCCACAACTGCATTTAGCAGCACTAACTCATCAGTATCAAGATCATATAACCTAACGCCAGTAGTGTTTTCAAGCTTAGCCATATTGAAAACCGAAGGGCTTACTATTGCATCCTCTTCAACATCCTCAAGGTCATCATTATAACCTATTGGAGTGTTTATCCCATGTATAGGGACAGGATAATTGCCTGGCAATTCAAAACCATCATTCACGCTTTGCTCTATTATGCATGCTTCAGAGAAGTAGACATCCATAAATGTGGCCTGGTTTTCAATGTATTCACCAGTCCTTATGATGTGTATCGGTTTGCCCTCTTCAAAGTTGAAGTTAACGGTTAAAAGCTCCCATTCTCCAAGGTTGCTTATTGGGTCAGACCATTCTGCGATTTCAAGCATTTCAATCTCGTTCTGGAAATCCCCCTGGACAACACCTAAACGGTAATTATATGCGTATGTTTCAAAAAGGTCCTGCTCATCCGCTACAGTTTCTGGGTCATCAGTGATCTCTACCTTCATGTAGCATGACACATTGTAATTCACGCCTTGGCCAAAGCGGTTATACATCTCATCTGCCACTTCAGTAATGCTGTAGAACGGTACAGTTAATGTTTCCGGCTTCACATGGATAGAGCATGTGTTTATTACATGCTCTTCATCAGTGACGTCTTTAAACACTTGAGAGTAAACTCCACTGCTAGTTAGCTCTACAGTGATTTCAATCTCTGCATGTTGCTCTTGGAATTCCACTTCCCAAGTGATGAGGTTCTCTTCCGCACCATTTTCAAAAGTTGCACTTCCATAATCAGTATCAACACCATCAATAACAATTTCCGGAGGCAAAGTAACTTCCAATTCCTTATTAACAGCTAAAGGGTTTGTGCTAAACACTTCAAGCGTATATGTTACGGTATCGTTTTCAATGCCATCTGTTGGAAGGCTAGGATAACATACCAATTGCTCCGCCAAGGTTACAATACCAATCTTCTTTACAATTTTTGTATCATTTGGATTGGTGACATCTGTAATTATTATATAATGTGTTCCTACTGTTGCCCCTATGACGCTGAATTGTATATGTGCTGTGGTGTTTGCAGTGAGAACTTCCCAGAAAAGGCCATCATCGCTGGTTATTGTCCCATCACCTTCGGTTTTTTCCACGAATGTGAAATCTTCTCCAAGATCTATTTCAAATTTCAGTGGAGTGTTAGCGGCTGAAGTTGTAACATCCACATCAATAAGGCACGTATCCCCTACAAAAACACTAGTCGCTGTGCTGTTAATCCCTACAATATCCTCTACAATCTGAGTATTTGTAGAAGTTGTAGTCTTTTTAACCGCTCCGCTCACTTGTTTCTGTACTTTTTCATAAACCACCTGTACCCAACAGTAACCTAACTTGATTGCTCCAGGATTAGTGTTACTGTTGACTGGGTAATTTATCTTAACACCGAAATTGCTGCTGATAACTTTAGACCTGTTTGGTGAAATGCTGAAACTTTTAGTGTATTTAGAATAATTTATAGGAACTGCATTCCCTTTTCCACTAGCACTAACATTTATCAAGCTAATTGTAGGTGCACCTACATTAGGATAAGCTGTCTTGCTGCTGTAACTTACCTTGTTATGTGCATAACCTACAACAATCTTTTTAATGATAATATCCGTTGGCAAACTGATATTAAAATTAGTGAAAGTAACAGTTGAAGGCCGGTTATGGGTCCCATTCTTACCTGCAAGGTTGCTACATGTTGCATAATTTGAGTCATCTGCCTTCAAGGCATCTAAATTTACAAACTGCCTATACTTACGTGGATTTTGAGGATTAGTACTATTCCACACTGTGTTTTCTGAAGTTTGTGTTATGTTTTTAGCATAGAATTTTTGTGTTGTCACCATAATCTATACACTTCCTTGTGCTGGATTGTAATAAACTGTCAAATTAGGCCCTATCACATAGAACAGACCAGGATTAGTATTAGTGTTAGCTGCATGTGAAAGGGTTAACTTCATGCTGCTGCTGTTAACGTTTGCTGCGGATACATTTGGACTGGACCATGTCTTGCTTGATGATACATATGATCCGTTACCACCTTTACTTCCAGTTCCTGTTAAAGTTAAACTTCCAACCTTCAATGTCACTGTACCTGCAGGTATGCTTGGGTAAGCGTTACCACATTCACCTTGCTTACTCTTCCATGCACAGACTATTTTTGTTATTGTTGCACCGGTTGGAATGTTGAATCCCCAACCTGTCTTAACAACATCAGCAGGCCTATTGTGGGTTCCATTTTTACCTGCAATAACTGCAGAGTTACAGGTGTTACCTGCACGTATAGGATTGTCATCACCATCAGTATAGGTATCATACCATTTCCTATATGATCCACTATCGCTAGCAGGATTTGATACGATAGTGCCTGCCGCCTTTTTAACGCTTTTAGGACTGAGTATGTTGAAGGTTCCTGTAAGTGTAACTGCATTGTATTGTGAATCACCAGCAAACACATATTGCACATATATTTTCTGTGCACCGCCAGTGATTGTTTGACTGGCCTTACCACTAGAGTTAGTGGTTTTGTTAAATGTGCTCCAGGTGCTGTTATTTGTACTAATCTTTATGCTTACAGTCTTGCTTGATAGGGCGGTTCCTTTACTATTAGTCAATTGGCAAGCTGTAACCCATCCACTGTAAAGATCTCCAGTAAGTTTAGATAGTTTCGGAGTGTCTTTTGTAACATTGACAGTCACATTTGAACTTGTTGCCTCATGGTAATCGGTGGTTTGTTCAAACACTGCATGATAAATATGGCTTGTTATGCTTGCATTCGATACAGTATACTCTGCAACTCCATTAATAGTGTTTACCGTTCCTAGAAGTGTAGACCCTTCATAGAATTTCACTGCACCGTTGATTAGGTTTCCGTTTGCGTCCTTCAATGTTGCTGTTAATGTGAAGCCGTTTAGGAATATTGTTGAACTTGCACTGGATACTATTGAGAGGTTTGTGTATTCACGGCTATCTATTGCTATTGTTTCCTCTACTGTTACAGTGTCATAAACGCTTGTGATGTTTGTTGTTATTGTCACTTCAAGATCATCATCAGTAAGGATAGTGTAATCAAATGTATAAATTCCTTCAGAATTTGTAGTGCAACTGTAACTGGTCCCATTTATTGTGAGAGTGAATCCTAGATTTGGTATTGGTTGCCCTTTACGGTTGGTTATTGTTATTGTGATGGGTATTATATCGTTGATATGGTAATTGTTGGTTGGTGTTATGATTTGTATTAGGGGCTCCGATAATTGCATTGTTTTTTGTATTTCTTCGGATTCACTGCTTATGAATTCGTTTGATAATTGGAATTTTGCTTTAAATTTATACATTTTTTATCAAAACCTTTTTTTAAATTTTAAATTTTTTCTTCTTTTCTTCGTTTAACAGCGGTATAACGAATAATTTAGGAATTTTCACATTATATGATGTTGAAGTTTCAAGTGATACCACATTCACTGCTACATATGGAACAGAAACTGCAACAACAAATGTATACTTATGTCAATTCGTA
>Ga0326513_10000320_pt1 | contig 39844 bp, 43 predicted proteins | sample 2_2465_0518_D_FD_203654 | JGI IMG/M metagenome (GOLD analysis project Ga0326513, IMG submission 203654) | Bovine rumen microbial communities from UC Davis, California, United States - 2_2465_0518 | ecosystem: Host-associated > Mammals > Digestive system > Stomach > Rumen | place: USA... | reverse complement strand
TATTTGCTTGACTTGGTTCTTTAAATACCCATAATGCTTGATTACCTGGTACTAATGCTTTTACTGCTGCTAAATCTAATCCTTCATTGTAATAATCTAAATCACTTATATATGTAGGATCATTTAAACTTGAATGCCATACTACATTTGGATATGTTGGATTACCACTAAAGAATACCCTATTATCAAATGTTGTTACTATTGAACACTTTAATATTCTATCTGCATAACCACTTACTTCTTTTTGGTATGTTATTACTACATTACTTTGTCCATCTGTAGCAGGTACTGATGGTGCTTCATTAAATGTTACTGTTCCACTTGATACATTATAGGAATAATCAGTAGTAGGTATTATTTCATCATTTACCCTTACTTCTGTTACTGTATCTATTACTGGTGCATCTAAATGATATTCTGTAGAAGTTCCATCTCCTACAAACTCATTCTTTCTAAATGGTGATAACATATTTACATCTTCATATATTGCTCCACCACCTGTTGGTGTTCTACTTATTGATGTTGTAGGTATATATCCAACTACATTAGAAGCAGTTGTTCCATTGAATTGTACATATTTTGTATTATCCTTAATATAAAGAATATTGTTATATACAAAAAATGTACTCTTTACTGGTGCTAGTCCTGAATATATTTCAGTTGGTTGTGTTACATCTGAACTTGGTAGGATTAAATCATATAGCTTTGTACCACTATGTACTACTAAATGTTGTTGTGTGTTTACAGTATAAAAAAAGAACCCATATACAGGATTACTAAAACTTTTAAATAATGCTGTAGATGGGCGAGTTTCTATTGCTTTTCCTAAATCTCTGTAGTTCTTCCATACATTTAGAGCATCTGGACTTCTATTTAGTGATACATCTTTACCAGTAAAATCTACTCCTCTAAAGTCAGTGTATACTCTTGTTATTAAGTTTCCACTTACTGCCATCTATATCAACTCCATTCCATTTGCATCTATGTAAATTGATCCTGTGTTATATCTTGAATCAAGTCTTTGTAACATTGTTTCATATCTTTGTTGATATATTTGTCCATATGAGTTACTTACATCACTCTTAAGTAGGTCTGCTGCTGCTCCATATGGTAATATCTCTAAAGCATCATCACTTAATTCAAATACATATTCAGAATCTGTTGTATCATCATCTATTCTTGTAGGATATTTATAGTAATAAATTGTAATATGTCCTGCTTCTGGTATCTTGTAATAGTTCATATTTACATCTATTTCTCTTTCATTTCCTTCTAAATCAGTAAATCTTATATTATCTAATTGATAAAAGTTATCTATGTCTTTCAAGTTATACTCTAATCCATGTAATTCTATGTATTCTTCAGTATAGTCTTGCTCTAGTTTTTCAGGTATCTTTTTCATTCTTGCTAATTCAAACATAACTTGGTTGATTACATCATTTAGTTTTGCACTTATATCAGGATCATCTGTATAAGTTGCACCTTCATTAGTTTCTTCTATAAGTCTTAATATCTTATATTTCATTTCTTGTAATGTCATAAATACCTCCTATAGGTCTACATTTAATTCTTCTCTTGCTTCTTCTATTGTCATAAAAGGTTCTAAAGGTTTTATATATCCTCTACCTTCTTCTTCAAATATCAAATATTCTCCTTCTTCTAAATGGATAGTAGTATCATATGTACTTTCATATCCTTCTCCTGTTACTTTCATTATTGTATGTAATGTTAAATCTTTTAATGTTTGTTCTACATTTTCATTCTTAAATTCTAATTCTAATTCTTTTGTTACTTTTATTCCTGGTTCTGTATCTAAACTAGGTTTTTTAATTAGTCTTAAATACTCCATATTTCCTCCTTTTGGTCATGCTTGGTAGAGTTGCACTACCTAACCTCTAAACATGATAAAAAGGCCATTTCTGGCCTTGTATTAAGATGCTAATGGTACTTTTACTACTTGGATTCTTGCTTCATCAATTACTTTAGCTCCAAATGTATCTAAACCTCTAACAATATCTTTGAAGAATTTTTCACTTCTCATTGATTCTACATCATTGATTTGTCCAGCAAATGCAATTGCTTTCTTACCTCTGATATCACAATAAGCATATTTAGTAGTTCCTGTTGTGTCTTTTGCCATGTTGTTACTCATGATAACTTCAAATCCATCATACATACCAACAACTCCTCTTTTAATGTATTCAGGATTGTCTGTTGATAATGTGATTAATTCAGTTTTTACTAAATTATAAGCATCTGGTGTAATTTCAATTACTCCTTCTTCATCAAAGTTTCTTTCTCTTAATGCTACTATTCCTGCATCAATTGCTGCCATTACATTAGCTGCAGTTCTTCCTGCTGCAGTTGTTACATTTGCTGCAGTAGTTACTCCTTTAATTAAGTTAGCTACATATGTATCTCTCTTAACTGCTAATCCATGTACTGCTTTTGCTTGATATCTTTCTGGTAATCCAGGTACACTTTGTGCTTTGTTGATATCATCTACATAGAATGCAAAATAGTTTGCTTGGTCAATTGTTAATGTTTGACCTTTGTCTGTCATTTCTTCAATTGTGATTCCTGCAGAAGTTACTGCTGTATAATCTCCAATTGTTGGTTCTCCAACTCCTAAAATTTTAACTGAACGAGCATATTTTACATCTCCTTCATAATCTCTTAAACAGTTTTGAACTAATTTAGTTTTTAATTCAAGATCATCTTGAATCTTTTTACTCCATATTGTTTGTATAAAATTTGTTACTGCCATTTATAATACCTCCCTTAATTTTTTAGGAAAAGTACATTACCACTTAGTCATTGACCTTTCTACTGCTCTAAAAAGTTCAGGATTGTTATCAAAATCTTCTTTTGTAAAACTCCTTGCTTCTTCTACTGTATAAAAGTCTTTAACCTCATTTGAGTCTTTTATAGTCCTCATGCTTCCTGCACTTTCCTTTCTTGCAGAACTTGTTTTTTGATATATCTCATATATCTCTTGTATAGGAGTATTTGAATTGAATTTATTAGCAAACTTTTTAAAGTTATCACTATTATATATCTTTTCATCTGCTCCTATTTCTTGTAGACTTCCTAAATTTTGTCTACTATTTAATTCTTCTTTTAATTTTTCAAGTACTAGATTCTCTCTTTCAGTTAATGGTTCTTCTTCCATATTTGAAATTTCTTCTTCTAGTTCTTCTGTTGAAGCTAATGAATCAATAATTTCTCTAGCATCAGCATTTGCTAATATTTTTAGATCATCATCATCAGTTTCATCTTCACTTTCTTCATAGGTAATTCCTTTTTTAGAATAAAAATCTCTACTTTGTTGTAGAGTATCATCTAAATTATCAGTACCTAATCCTTTTTGAGTTAAGTATTCTAGTTCTTTATACTTTGATAATTCACTATTATACTTTTTCTCTAGACTTTTCTTTTGTCTAGCAAGTCTTTTTTGAGTATACTTGTCTAGCTCTTCTTGTGTGAACTTTCTTTCAGGTTCACTAACAGTTTCTTCTGTTATTGTTTCAGTAGCATTGTTATCTTTTTCAACTTCTTCAGTTGGTTCAGTTTCTAGCTCTTTAACTTCTTCCATTTTTCCTCCCTCATTTAAAGTCTGGTAGACTATTCCATAAAGTTTAATGAGATTAATGTTTGCTCATGTACTCTCTTATAAGTACCATAGAATAGATAGTGAAATGTAAATTGTATTTAGCTTTATACTTAACATTATCTACTCTATGCTACCTACTAGAGATAGCATTTAGACAGTTAAAAATATAAAATTGGTACTCTTTATAAGTACCACCTAGATAATAAGTAGTACAAAAGCAACAACTCCTAAAAGACTAAATGAGTTGTATTCATAACCTACTATCTAGGTGCTACCTACCAAGTAGCACTTTACCAATTAAAACAATAGAACTAAGTGTTCCTACCATTAGTGCTTTAATAAGCACTGTGTATGCTAATAAGTATCCTGAAGAAAACAACTTTAAAAGACTAGAAATAAGTTGTTATTATTACCTACTAACATACACACTACCTACTAAAGATAGTGTATAAAAAAAGAAGTCTATGCTTCTGTTGTTTGTGGTGCTGCTTGTAATTGTCCAGCTCCACTTTGATTTAACATACCTTCAACTTGATTTGGATTATATCCACCCATTTCATTAGGTACTATTTGATTTGTATTCATTAATTGATTTATATATTCTTGCATTAATGATCCTTGTTGTTGTATCTCCTGAATCTTCTTTTGATTCTCTTCTCTTGTTTTTACAAGTTCTTCTAGTTTGCTCTTAGGCATAACTGAATCATTGTCTAATAAGCTTGTAAAGTCTTTTAACCATGCTGTATTCATAAAGTTAGGACTTTGTGCTAAATTCTCTAAACTTAATTCTTGTGCATATCTATCATAACTACTCTTTGGTGTTACATCTACACTTATTATTGCTTCTAAGTTTTCTATTTCTGTTGCACTAACTTTTAGTGTCTTAACTTCTTCTTCTTGACTTAATGGATCAGTTTTAATTTCTTCTAGTGTTAATCCATCTTCATAATATGTTTTTAAATGGTCAAACCATATTCTTCCATAATCTTCTACTGCTTGGTTAAAGTTAGATACTTGGTCATTTAATGGTTGTTGAGATGCTCTTTGTACTGCTAGTATTGCTTTACCTGAAGCACTTTCTGGATTAACTTGTCCTGTTGCTGTTGAACTTGCATTTGCTAGTTCTCTTGTAGTGTTTATAAGTTCTTGTCTTAATTGTGCTACATCAGGACTCATTTGTTGTGGTCTTGTTATTGCAAATACTTTATTTACATCTTCTAACATTTCTCCTTTTGCTTCTATTATTCCACCTACTTGTGATATGGAACTTGGATTAATTATCTTATCTTTTAAATATATTTTTTGAGGATAAGCTATGTTTTTAGCTGTTAGACTTGCTCTCATCAAGTTCTTGTTTACTTCTATTTGATTACTTATATATGGTAGAACTTCTCCTATTCCTCTTGCTGTTCCCATCTTTTCTTCCCATACTAAATGAAATAATGGATATCTAGATAATCCTGTATCAGTATTTTCTTTTATCTTTACATACTTTGTACTCTTTTCAAAATGAACTTTACCATCTTCCTTAAAGAACTTTGTTAATACTGTTACTTTATCATCAAACTCTTGTTTATCTGCTCCTGCTTCTTCTCTAAAATCTTTATCTCCAACTATCTTTTCAATATTTTCATTACTACAATCATATCCTTCAGCTAGATTTCTTGCTTCTATTACTGTCATTCTTTGTTTAATTATGATATATGGTTGCTTTTGTAAATCTTCATTTGTTTCATCTGCATAGAATACATCACTCTTGCTTAATATTTCTGTTTCTTCTGTTTCTTCTTTATCATCATGATATACATAACCTATGGATTCACTTGTTACTGCTGCTTCTTTAGCCATCTTCCTGAACTTTTTATCCATCTCATCTCTTTCATAATGTCTTGCTATTCTAGAGTTAAGTAATTCACAGATTTGTCTTGCTTTCTTTCTATGTTTTGTATTATCTACATTATCAGCATTAAATCTTATTGCTCTTAGACTTTCTAATACTACTCCTAATTTATAATTAATTATTGGTTTAATAAAGTTTAATGTTACTGGTTCTACACTCTTTACTCTTAATCCTTCCCATTGATCTCCATTGTAGAATCTTATTGCTTTGTTTGTTTCATCAAATCTATTTTCCATATATGCATAGTTTAATGCTTGTTCATATAATTCCCATGTATCAGTTGTCTTTATTTCTTCAGTATCCATCTCTTACCTCCTATCTTGGTAGTTCTTTTTGACCTTTTGAATCTCCACTATAATTATCTATATTTGCTAATTCAGTTTGTAATAGTTGTTCTTCTCTATTGTATTCTTGTATTCTTTTCTTTTCTTCTTTAGCTTCTTTAACTATCTTTACAGGATTTACTGTTATCTTTTCTCTTGCTGCTGTCTTTTGTCCTAAGATTATTCCAATTACTATACTAAATAAATTTAATGTTGCTAATAATATTACTTCAATCATTTCCATTTTAAATTACCTCTATTTGTTCTCCATAATCACTTTCTATTGGTTTTTCTATACTAAAATTAAAATACTTTTCACTTACTACATTTGGTGTTTCTGTTGCTTCAGCATGAGATACACAAAAGTACCTTAATGCATCTGGTATATGTGTTATTTCATGTGGTTCATTTGCTACATCATTTGGTTCTTTATCATCATGTTGTAATTGTGGTAAACATCTTATTAAATTAGTACAGTTACTAAATATCTTTAATCTACTTGTTTTTATTGCTTCTCCTGTTTGTTCATTCCTTGTTTTGTATGGATGAATCCACTCTTTAACATTTAACCACCCTGCTATTCTATTATTACTTGCTTTTATAAAGTCTATTCCTGCATTATAGAATAACTCACTTGTACTCTTTCCTGTATCTCTATTCCTATTAAATAAATCAGGTGGTGCATATATTCCTTTATATTGTTTTCCTCTCATTATGCTTTTTAGTGTTTGTATAGCTTCACTTACTATCAAATCACTTTTATATATCTCATTGTATACATATGCATTGCCTCTTGTATCCATTGCTACAAATACTACTGCAAACATATCTAATCCATAGTCTAATGCAATGTATTTATTCCATTCATCAGGTATTACAAATGGTTCTATTACATGGATACTTCTATTAAATTCAGGAAAAAACTGTCCATCAAATATATCCCAATTACCATATAACATTGCTTGTTTTCTATCTTCTGGTAGATTCTCTAGTGTTTTTATATATCCTGGATCATTCTCCATTAAATACTTATTTTCAAATACTAGACTAGGTATAAATTTATAATCATCAGGATTTTCAGTTTCTCTATAATCTCTATCTATAAATAATCTTTTTACCCATGCATGACCTACTCCACCAGGATTACAAGTAAAGTACATTCTAGGTTTAAATTCCTTTTTTAAATTTCCACTAAGTCTGTTTGATTCTGTTAAAGTTTGAAATTGAAATTCAGTAAACATAGTAGCTTCTTCTAACACTATAACTTCATATGCTTGTCCTTGATATTGCAATACATCTTTTTCAGCATCACAATAACCTAATACTATTCTTGAACCATTTGGAAATATAAACTCTTTTGAGCTATCTCTATATACTGCTATATCTTTTAATAGCTTTTGCAATTGTAATATATGGTTTTCTCTTAATTCCTTTAATGTTCTTCTTAAAAGCAATATTTGTATTCCTGGATAATATAATGCTAATAATGTCATTTTAATTCTAGATACATGAGATTTACCTCCACCTCTTGCTCCACCATAGCATATATATTTATTAGTTGCTTTACAGAATTCTATTTGTTTTGGATAAAGTTCTCCTATATCATAATTCACTTTGATAAATCCTCTAATTCTTTACTCATTGTTATTTTTAGTTCTTGGTTTTCTGTTGATTCTCCTTGAACTAATCTATTCTTATCTATCAATGTTCCCATTGAAGTTGTTATCTCATTTAATGTATGTGTTCTAACTTTCTTTAACTGTGATATTTCTTCTCTATTAAAATCGTTATCTTTACAAGCTGTGTTTGTTAATATTTCAATTGCTTGATCTATCTTTTCAGTATCTTCCATTGCTCTATTTACTTCTTTTTCTAATAGTTTATTCATTTTATCTATAATCCTATTAGAAGCTTTTACAAATCTTTCTCCTTTTTCAATTCTTATTTGTTCAAATTCAGGAGTAGTTTCATATTTTCTAATAATTTCATGTAAACTTGATTTAGGTATATCTAATAATCTTGAAGTTTCAGCTAAAGAATAATTAGTAGCATATACAGATAACATATTATATATTTCTTCTTTAGTATAATGTGGTTTGCCTTTTATCTTACCCATAATCCATTCCTCCTGTTATACCTATGCTTAACCCTCACTAGCTCTTTATATAGGTATCTAGTTCCCTTATATCTCCCTTTTATTTACCATCTATCTAAATAATATGGTTTTATTAATAACTTCCCTTTTGAAGTTTTATCTTTTTTATGTTTATCTTCAAATGTAGATAATAAGTACTCTATTATTTGTCTTTGTTCTTGTGTTGGTTCATGTTGTTGTTTATTTATAAACTCAAATATCTTATTTAATGCTATATAAGTATCAGGATCAGCAAATTCAATGGTGTGCAAGTATTGATGTGGTTTACTCATTAATAAAGCACCATTCTCAACAATTTCTAACCCTCCATCACATTTCTTTATAATATGATGAAATGTCATTTGATTCCTTACTATCTTGTAATTCATCCAATCCAAACCACTCAATGGTTTGTATATCCTTAACATCTCCCTCGTTATTTGTTTCATATAACTTTTGCTCCAGCTCTTTTATTCTATTCATTAAATTTACATTTGCTTCAACTAACAAATTCCAATCATGTTTCATCTCGTAGTAGCTATCAATTATTCTTTTGTTTTTATACAAATCCATATATAACTCCCCTTTGCTACCTCAAATACACTAGCAAGGAGAACTTTGCTAATGTATTTCAGCCAACAAAAAAGGAGAAATTAATTCTCCAATAAGAAAAAGACCTCTGTGAAATAATTTAATACTTCACAATATCATAGTAACATAGTTTTTAATGCATTTTAATGCAAGTTATTTTTAATTTCATTTAGATGCCTCCATATTGTGCTTTGATCCATTGGTACTCTTTTTTCTATTTTGTATGTAGATAAATTATCTAAAAAGTAATATTTGTATATAATATCATTCCAATCCTTGCTTTTTCTTAGTTCATCTTCTTTCACTTTTAATAATCTTTCTCTATCATCTAATATTGATCTTGCTTCTGCTAATCTTTCATCTATTTTTTTGTTTTCTTTTATTATTATGTAATCATCAAATGCATCTCCAATTTTGCCACCATTTACTTTTTCTTTATCATACTTTGTTGCTTGTGGTTGTGTTTTTGAAAATAGTTCTTCTTTTTCTTTGACTATATCATTATATTGTCTTTGTGCATTATTAAATCTATTCTTATATTTGTGATATTCTATGTAAATCATATTCCCCCATTTCCAAACTCTCTTGATATTTGGTTTTCTAACACTCTTATTTGAAGTTTTGTGCTTTGTATAGCTTCTTGATTTGCATTGTATATTACTTCAGCTACATCTCTTTCAAATCTTAATTTTGCTATTTCAGGATATCCATATATAACTGTTTGAATTAGAGTTACAGGTACTCCATTTTCTCTTAACTCCAATGCTTTTTTATTTACTGCAATTTTATATTCTTTTTCACTTTCTGCATATGTTGTACCTGTTTCTCTTAACTTCTTTATACTTATATTTAATTCTTTTATTTTTTGTTGTAGTTCATTTAATAAATCCATATCTAAAATGGTAGATCATCATCTGTTATTTCTAAATCTTGTTCTATAATCTCTTCTTCTACTTTCTTCCCCATTTCTCCAAATGGATCATCATCAGTTATATCCTGAAATTCACTTTTTGGTGTTAAAAATTCTAATTGATTTACCATTACATAATATCTAGTTCTTTTGTTTCCATCTTTATCTTCATAAGAATCACTTGTAAGCTTTCCTGTTATTCCTATTTGATTTCCTTTGTGTTGATACTTACTCAAATTTTCAGCTGTTTTATTCCAGCATATACAAGGTACAAAATCTGTTATTTCTCCATTTCCTACTGCTAATGTAAAATCACATACAGCTTTATTTGTTTTTGTGTATCTTACTTCAGGATCTCTTGTTAATCTTCCTATAATATTTACTATGTTCATTTTATTCTCCTTTTTCTTTAGGTTCTACTTTATAAGCTAACAAATGTGCAACCAAATTTTGATATGTATGTATGCTTTTTATTTCCATCATCAATGGAATTATTGGTATATCATTTTCATTAATAAATTTCCCTAAATCTTTATCATATTTTATTTTTTCTAATTCTCTTTTACTTTCTTTTGGTATTCCCATTTTTGAATATTTACCACTATATGTTTCTAATGCTTTATCAAATTCTTTATTATTGTACATTTCCTTATAACATTTTTTTATAGCTTCAGCCATGTTTATTTTTTCTTTCATATAATCCTCCTATTAACTAAAATCTTTTATTGTTGTTTGTTTTGTTTTTTTTTGTTTTTCTTCAGGTTCTCCTAACATTACAACTTGTCTTTTTAATACACTAAGTGTATATTTTTTTTCATATAAATCATCTAGTGTTAGTGGTTCAGTACCATATCCACTTATTACAAACTTTCTTTTATCATTATTGTTTATTACATCTATTACTTTCATTTTCAATCCCTCTTTCTAATTTTTTTACTTTATCAGGTACTTTAGTTGCTCTTACTCCTGTATAATCAGGATATTTAATTAAATACTTATCTAATTCTTTTAAACTTTCTAAATTAAATCTTATAGTTCCTTTTGGTGTTTCAATTTCTATTTTATACATTATTTAGTCCTTATTTATCTTATCTATTACTTCGTAAAGTTTTTTTACAATACTCACATACAAATCTTCATCAGAACAAGCACCATAAGGGGGTATATCTTTTTTTATCTTCTTATCTTCTTCTACTACTTCTACTTCTTCATTTAGAGCATACATTAAGTTCAATTCTTCACAAATCAAATATTCTTCTCCACTTTTATCAATTAACAAATAATCTCTTGCCATTTCATCATATTTCCAAATATCATTATCATATTTAATTTGTAAAGGAATATCTATTCCATTTGCTATTCTATTTAATAAATCTATTACTTTGATATTTCATCACCTGCTTTATCTAATATTTCTAATAATTCTCCAACATTGTCTTTATCAAATGTATGTGTTAATACTTCACCATCATATCTATCTTGTATATATTCTCTTACTTCTTTTATGATATGATGCAACCACTCGTTTTCGTGTTTTAAATCTACTAAAGCATCTCCAAACTCTGAACCATATTCGTTGTAATTGTATGCTATTATTTTTTCTATTAATTCTTTATTCACTCTTTATTCACTTCCTTTAGAATATTATTTCGTGTGTTATTAATACAACAATCATCACTATAATTAATATTATTGCTATACCTGCTACTAGGTCTAGTAAATCGTTATCTAATAAATAATTAAGTATTACTATAAATACTATTATTCCTATTATTGCTATTAAGATACTTATTATCCAACTCACTCTTGTTCACTTCCTTTAAAATCAAATATACTCATTTGTGGATTTATTTCTGGTTTTAGATTACATACATACTCTATTCTTGCTTTTGATATAGGTAGATATTCTTCTGTTAGTTCTATTCCTATGTATTTATAGTTTTTATTTCTTTCTTTATTTTCATACATAACTGCTTTACCTGTGCTACCACTACCATTAAATGGATCAAGTATTGTTGCACCTTTTGGACTTACTAATCTAACTAAATATTGCATTAGTTCAGTAGGTTTAACAGTAGGGTGTGTGTTTTTACTCATTGCACTTTTTGATTTGTCTGTAATAGGATTTTCACAATGGCATATTGTTTCAGGAGAACCTATAAACTTTTTACCACAAATAGCACATCTATCATTAAATGTTCTGCCTTTATTTTCTGTTAAAGTTTTTGGTTTTTCTTCAAACTCATCTAGCCCTTCATCTCTATCTTTCTTACTTGCTTTAGCACAATAGAAATATCTTGAAGCAGAACCACTATCATTATATGAACTACTATCTATTCTAGTTTTATAACCATATTTTAAAGTATCTGCATTTTCTCTATGAATTGTTGTTTCATGTTTGCTATCTTTATTGTATGTAGATTTTGTATTAGGAAATCCACCACATACTTCATCAAAATCAGTTTCATCATAAGTTAGTATGGTGTTTGCTGGAAATCTACCTATTGTTTGTGTCGTAATACCTGTCATTTGTGTATGATGCCCTGCACCTAATTTATTCCCATGATATTTTGTCATATCTTTTTGTAATTGTGTTATAACTTCACTACCAACTCTACACTCATCAATATTTATTCCACCAACACCATTTTTAATAACATTATCTACTAAACTACCTTTAAATGGTTTTCTTGCTACTATGATAGGCTCAAAACTTGGTTTTAATGCAGTTCCCCACCCTTGCCATTCATTTGTTGCTTCATAAATAGGGTTTTGTTTTCTTTCACTATTTTCTATTTGACCAAAACTTAATTTATCAACACCACTTAATTCTTTTTGCTTTTTTCCTGTATCTCTAAAATCCATCATTGTTCCTTGATACCCAACGATTTTACTTTCTACACCATTTTTCTTGTCTAATGCTAACCCTATATTCATACTTTTAGGAAATCCACTACCATATAACCACATAATAGTATCTCTTATTTCAAAACCTGCGTCTTCAATAGCACAAGCAATTCTATGAAATGTTCTACTACCACCAAATGCTAGTAAATATCCACCAGGCTTTAATACTTCATAACATTGTTTCCAAGTATCAGGTTGAAATGCTATTCCTGAATTGTCCCAACCTTTATTCATAAAGTTTAATTCATAAGGTGGATCAGTTATTATGCTATCTATACTTTCTTTTTCTATTACTTCTAGCATATCTAACATATTACCTTGATATAATTTGTAATTGTCATTTTCACTATATAATTTCATCTGTCTTAACCTTTACTTCTTCAGTTTTTAATAATCTCCAATTTATTAAAATTAGCTCTTTATCACTACCATATGATAGTTTTATATTTTTTATCATTTGTTCTATATCATCAGGAGTTTCAATTCTTTTTGGTAAATCTATGTAATTGTAAATATACTCGTTATCTAACAATCCTACATAATAGTATTGATATATTCCTATTCTACCCATTCTTTTAACCTCTCTATTTCTTCTAATATTGAATCAAATTCATCTTGACCATAATTTCCTATACTTTCATAATCTTTATGTATATATTTTTCAATTGCTTCTCTAATTTCTTCCATATTATCTCCCATTTATGATTGCTAGTATTATTAGTGTCATTAAGATACTTATTACTACTAGATCACTCTTTCTCAAATTCTTCACTTAAATCTATTAATTTACCTTCCTTATTTTGTGGTAACCATACCATATATTTTTTCTTTATTTTTTCTCCTGTTAGATATTCAATTGCTTCACAGTACATTGACAATTGTTTCCAACATTTTTCTCTATTATGTTTTGAATTGGTATTATATGTTTTCCAATCCCAAACAGCTTTTTCATAAAATTTATTTTTATTTTCATTAAATATTCTTATGAATTCATCTATCTCAGGTGTTATTCCAATTTTTCCATCATTCAACCATTCTTCTATTTCTTGGTGTACTATTGTTCCTTTATCTTGTGCATATTTTAATTTGCTACTATCTACATACTTATATTCTCCATCATCAAGTAGTTGTGTAACACTTGGTAGTGGTACTACATCATCTCCTAGATACATATGAGTATCTTCTATAAATTCTACAGGTACTTCAAAATCATCAATTCCTGTTATTAAATCTACTTTTCCACCAAATTTATCAGTACATACTAGATGTTCAGTTAGTAGCTTTAGTTTCTTCATTTGTCCATCCTTGTTTCTTGATTATTGCTTCTGCATATTTATCTTCCATTTGTTTTAAATCTTTTACTTTGTAATATACTTTTAGTTTTTTTATCTCTTGTTCACTTGCATTTTTTTCTATAATTGCTAAATTTTCTTCTGTTATGTATTCTATTGGTTCTTCAGGTAAATCTTCTCCTGCATAAATGTATAATCCCAATCCAAACATAGCTAAATTTTTTGTTAAACATCTCATTATTGTTTTATTAATATCAAACATTGATGCTACTTCTACTGTCTTATCTTCATATTCTCCTGTCCATTTACCTTTGTCATATTTTTTAACTTTGTATTGATATTGATGATCCAACATTGTTTTATTTGCATTATCCATTACTGGTAACCACATTTCATGAGTAATATCTTCAATAGTAACTTTAGTGAATACCATGTATCCTGTTTTTGAATCAAATACATATGGTAAATTATTTTCAAACTTTTCTATTTCATATGTTGCATTTGGATATTTCTTTTTTACTTCTGTCCATGCCCATGCCCAACTTAAATAGTTAAGTCCATTCTTTTTTTCTGTTTTTTCATTTACATCTATTTGATTTAATATTTCAAAATGTTCCATTCTATTCTCCTTTTTTCTTTTTTGATTTAATGTTTCTGTATTTATTCTTATATTCATTTAGTTCTTCTTTTAACTCTTTATTTTTCTTTTCAAGTCTATTTGCTCTTGCTCTTTCACTATCAGCTAAATCTTCAGCTGCTTCTAGTTTTACTTCTAATGTATTTATTTTTACTTTGTATCTATTTGGTTTTACCCATTCTTTAAATGTTTTGCATAATTCAATCGTTAAACCCACAAACAAATATATAAATCCTATTGTTATCAATAAATTACTCATATTCATCATATTCTGTTAGTTTTCCCCCTCTTCTCCATATACTTACTTCATGTCTTAATAAGTTTGTTTCATCTCTTAAAGAATCAACTTCATTTAATAATTCTTCTATTATTGTTAAAAAGTCATCTCTAGTTATATGACCTGTTATATAATCAGTTCCTAATTCTTCAGTTGCTCTTGTTAATATTTTTCTTTCTATTCTATCCATTTCTTAACATTCTCCTTAGTTTATTTCTAAATTCATTCTTTTTTTCTTCTTCTTTATCTAGGTACACCATTTTTCCACATACATTACAAATCAATCTTTTGTACTTATTTGTAATATTTATAGAGTGTCCACATTTGCATTTAACATTTACTTTTTTTAACTCTTCAGTAATTTTTATAAAAACATCATTTTTGTTCATTTGAATTCCTCCAACAAACTATTCATTTCTTCTTGTTCTTCTTTTGATAGAGGTTTTACTACTTGTTCTTCATTAAACCATTCAGGTGTTTTTGAATCTTGTGATGTATTTTTTTCCCAAGTCCTTACACAAGCTTTCCAATCTTTCATTTTATTTTTCCCTACATACCAACCTTTGCTTTCATAGAAGTTGTAAAATCTATCTGGATCAACATTGTTTTTTCTTTCTTTACAATATGAATTAATTTCTTCTATTGTTGGTTTTGTAAATTTTTCTTTACTATTACCTATACTTTCCTTACCTAACCTATCCTTACCTAACCTGTGTATACCATTGGTATCCATTTGGTATACCAAGTTTTCATCAAGTGATAAATTTTTTAATTCTTCCTTGTATACTGTTTCCTTGTATCTATCACTTCTCAAATAGTTATTCATTCTCCAATGCTTAATAATTATTACTCCAGTATCAAATGGAATTATGTATTGTTTTGCAATTAATACTTTCAAATCATCTTCTTTATGTCCTGTCATTCTCATAATTGATTTCCAATTATCTACAAATCCATCATCATCAGCATTCATACTTAAATGAAAATATAAGTTTTGTGAGCTATCAGGCATTTCTAGAAAACTATCACTATTTGTTATTGTTTTACTAAACATTCTTCTTTGAGCCATTTTTATCTCCTTGTGATATAATAAAGGTGCTATCCTTTTATATGTGCTGAGCAATAAGTTTGTGTATACCCATTATTCATACAAACCTCCATTGCTTTATCAGTTTCATGTATAAGAATAGTAAATATTAGGACAGCTATTATTAGTAATACAATTAGTATTATTGAACCCCATAATAGTTGTTCTTTTTTTTGTTTTTGTATTCTTTTGATTTTTTTTATTCTTTCCTCTTCTTGTCTTTTTCTACATTGGTTGTTTATGATCTCCATCATCTTTTGAGTTTCTTTCATTTTCATTACCTCCAATTAACTCTATTAGCACATCATTGGTAATCATTAATCTATTTATCTTAGGTATATAGATTTTTTTATTTTTCATTATTTCTTGTCCTGCTTTTAATAAGTTTCTTATCTCTCTTTCACTTAAACCTAAGTCCATCTTTTTAATGTCTTTAAATGATAAGTAATTCATTCAATCCCTCCTGTTGTTCAATTACTTTGAACTTTGTCTGTAAAAAAAATATTCTGCTATTTTTTTTGGTGGAATATCTAGTACATCACACAACAATTCAATATCAGTTTGCTTAAATGGAATCTTTTGATTCATCTTATATGATAGTGTATGTAATGATAATCCTGTTTTTCTACTAAGTTCACTATAAGAACCACACTTTTCTATGATTCTACCTCTTAGTCTGCTATAATCATACATTGATATTTTTTGCCTCCTATCTTTTGTTCAATATCCTTGAACAATACCAATTTATCATAGTATGAATGATAAGTCAATAGAATATTCAAACATTTTGAATAAATGTTGTCAAGTGTAAAATTATATATTATAATAATGGTACAAAAGAGGTTGATATTATGAAAAACGGAAACACTTCTTCTAGATTAAAGAAAATAATAGCTGAAAGAGGTTTAAAACAAATAGACATATTAAGGTTATGTGAACCATATTGTAAAGAGTTTAATATTAAAATGGGAAGAAATGATATATCTCAATATGTTTCTGGTAAAGTTGAACCATCTCAATGGAAGCTAACTATATTAGCAAAAGCACTAAATGTTAGTGAAGTATGGTTAATGGGATATGATGTACCTATTAATGATGATAATGATAAAGATAAGATCATTACAAATAAAATTGAAAGTTTATCAGAAGAACAAAAAGATATTGTTATTAATTTGATTGATAATTTAAAATAGGAGGTTTATATGGTTTGGAGTAAATTATGGGATACAATCCTAAATGTAGGAATATGGTTATTTCTTATAATACCTTTAATAATTGGAATTATTGGAGTAATTATTGAAAGAATAAGAAATGGTCATGGTTGGTTTGGTCAAGGTTATGGTAAAAAATAAAGGAATGGTTGAATTATGGTATACAAAAGCAATAAGTCCACTAAAGATGGTAGAAGATACTTTTTTAGAGTAAAGTACAAAGATATTTATGGTAAAACTGTTGATTATACTTCTTCTAAATTTTTGACAAAAAAAGAAGCAACTGATGAAGAAGCTAAGTTCAGGTTGAAAATAAATGAATCTAAATTGAATAGATATAATCCTACATTTAATGATATATATTTAGAATATCTAGAAAAACAAAAGAATATAGTAAAAAAACAAACTCTAGTTAGATACTCATATTTATATAAATATCTAGATTCTATTAAAGATATAAGAATAAACTCATTTGATTTTGATAAATATAAAAAATTTACTCATTGGTTAGATCAACAAAATGTTAAGAATGAATACAAAAATAAAATTTTAAATCTAATTAAATCACTTATCAGGTACTCTAACCAATTATATAACACTAAACTTGATATTCTAAGGTTCATAAACCTTTATAGAGAAGATAAAATAGTCAAGGATATGCAATTCTATACCTTAGATGAATACAAGCAATACAGGGCATTTATTAAAAGCAAGGAGTGGTTAGCATTTTTTGATACACTTTACTTCTTAGGATTAAGAAAAGGAGAAGCACAAGCAATTACATTTAGTGATATAAAAAATAAAGAACTTCACATCACAAAAACACTTACTACAAAGCTAAAGGGAATTGATTACTATATATCAACTCCTAAAACTAAAACTTCAAACAGAATATTACCAATTCCTGATTTCCTTTTAGAAGAGTATAATGAATTAAAAGAGATTGCAAAACAATATAGTGATTACAATGATAATTGGTTTATGTTTGGTTATACAGTACCATTTAAAGATACTTCTATTGATAATCATAATAGAACATATGCAAAATTATCTGGTTTAAAGCATATAAGAATACATGATTTTAGACATAGTTGTGCTACAATGTTAATAAATAAAGGTGCAAGTATTCCACTTGTATCAAGATATTTAGGTCATTCTAATGTATCTATCACATTAAATGTATATTCACATTTTTATAAAAATGAACTTGATTCTATCACTCAATCATTGGATAGGATTTAATTTTTATGCAAAAAGTGTGTTTGATAGTGTGTTTTTTAACTAATACAAAATAAAAAACCCTTTAAAATAAAGGATTTTATAACAATATGGTGTCCCGTGGGAGAAAATAATTAGTGTATCATATTGTTTCAATTTCCTTGATTTTATTGAGTTTATGCTATTGATAAAATCACTATTTTTCATACTTATTCATTAAAAGTGTGTTTAAAGTGTGTTTCAAATAGGAGGAAATATGAAAGAATACAGTATTATGAAAGACAATCCACCATATTGGAGAAATAAAAGATATCCAGGTTGTCATAGACATGAAATATTTGAAGGTAGAACAGGTAATAGAGATAAGTCTATAAAAGATGGACTTGTTATATTTGTATCTCCTGAATATCATAGATTAATTCATAAAGATTATAAAAATACTTGGTTACCAATTAAAGTAATTGGAGAAAAAACTTGGTGTGAATATTACAACAAAACTCCTGATGATTTTAGAATCAAATATGGTAGAAATTATATATAAAAAGAAGCTATATGCTTCTTATTTTATTAACCAACAATATTCTGCTATTCTATCACTAGGATCATAGTTATTACCTCACTTGCTTAAATTATTGCACAAAAAAAGAAGCTGAAATTATCAGCTTCTCTTTATATTATTATAATATTTCTTTAATTTTTTACTAAGAATAGATATTCTATAACTTACAGTTGATGTGCTATTATTATATCTTTATTAATATACCTTTCTTTAGTAAATCTAGCATCTTTTTGTTTTGACTAGGTAAACCAACATAAGCAGTTATACCATTCTTTTTTGCTATTTTCTTTCTATAACTAAATGAACTATCTACTCCTATTGCTTTTAATCCATCCACTATACTTACTGATTTACCTGTATATTTTTTGTAATAAGATACACTAGGTTTAGTTTCTTTTTTTAATGGTGGTAGATATTGAAATTTTATATTTCTTGTTTTTAATACTTTTGTGAAGTTTTTATCTATATAAAATATATCTTCAGGTTTTCTGCAATCTCCTTTTGTTACATATTTTCCTTTAGAATTTTTTACTGATTTATTAGCACTACCTATTCCACAAGTAAAATGTAAATGATTAGCAGTTGCAGTTTCTTTACCTTCCAAGCATATAGGTTCTCCTGCTTTAAATACTTTTCCTTTTTTTATTCCAAACTTCTTTACATCACTATCTTCAAAATGTACTGCAGTCATAAATATTTGATAATACCCTATTGGTGTATGTACTTTTTTTGTTGATACTAAAAATACTTTATTAGATACTTTACTATTACCTATTCCTTGTACATTTGTTACTTTCATATCTATAGGACTGATGAGATAATCTCTCCCACCATCTTCTCCACCTAAATCTGTTGGATAATCTTTTGGTGTTGCACCATACCAATGTGCTTTATGATTTCCTTCATTATATGATTGAGTTATTTTAAGATAATGCATAGGAAATTTAGCATAATCTTCATATCCTTTTGTAAAATGAAATGCCATATCTACCACTCCTCTTCATCAAAATCAAAATCTTCATTAAAATCTTCATCTTCTGTTGAGAATATCTTACCTGTTGTTAAATATGCACTTATTACACCTGCTATTACTATTATTGTTGCACTTACTTTATCTATATTCCAATTCCATACATTTGCTAATCCAAGTAATAGCATATTAATCATATTTAGTATGTTTACTACATACTTTGATATTTTCTTTATTTTTTCTTTCATATTTATCCTCCTAATCTATTACTTCAATAGTCATATTTGTTTGTATCATTCCATTGACTGTATATCTTACACTATCTCCACTTAATCCATAGACATACATTCCTATTAAATCACCTTCACTAACAGGTATTACAACATCTGTTATTGCTAGTGTTCCATTTTTATTTGTAGAATTTTCATATTTAATTTGCATTGCTATTGTAGTCCCATCTAAATTGTTTGCATTATAGTTTTTTGTAATTCTTAAATATCTCAACCCTGCACTTGCATAGTTATAACCAAATGTACCACTTACTTTTATGTGGTTTATTCCTGCACCTATTTTTACTTGATTTGAACTAACACTTAATTTTGTTCCAATCGTTGTTCTTGCACTTAAATTTAATTTTGTATATGCATTACCAAATGATTGTGAACCTGTTAATTGCATTGTAATTATATTTTTACTACCACCACTGCCATTTTTGACTTCTGTCATTATATCTGTTGCTTCCCATTTAGTGCTATCAAATGTTCCTGTTGTTGCTCCTAAACATTTTTGTAATGAACCATCATATACACAATAATCTCCTGCTTCATAGGTTTCTGTACTATCATATCTAGGTGTTCCTGTTAATCCAAATACTTCAACATTGTTTTCTCCATCTTCATCTGCTAGATTTAATTCTCCATTGATTTGTAAATCACTTTCACCTAATGACATTGTAGGAACTGATTTTAATATTGTTGTTTCTTTTCTAACATTGTTGTATAAATCTCCTGCTGTTAAAGTTAAGCTCCATGCTTTTTGATAACTATATTCTAAAGGTAATGTATAATTTATTGACCATGTATTGTTTAGAGCATTTAAAGTAATATTACTACTATCTATATCTATATATGTTATTGTACTACCACTATTTTTTTCTATTATTCCATATGCTATGTTACATGGATTTGTTTCATCATCTAACATTGTTCCACCATACCATGTACCTAAAGCTCTTACTGTAATAGTTCCACTTGTTGAATTTGATCTAGTTGCTTCAAGTGATGATATAGAAATAGATTTATAATTTAATAAAATAGGTGTATATGTACTTGTTGCTTTATTTCCTCTACTATCAGTTACTGTTGTTATAAAAGATATATCAGTTAATGTTCCTGTTATTGTTCCAAATAATCCCTTGTATGTACCACTTGTACTGTCATAGCTTAATGTTATACTTTGTGGAATATATCCACTTGTTGTAGATGAAGTTGATACTACTACACTTGATACATTTGCACTCTTTAATGTGCTACAACTTACTTCTACACTTGGTTTACTTTCATTTGTTATGCAATAACTAAAGTCTGTATATCCTTTTGATGTTAATGCAACATCAGTTTCTTCATAGTTTGTGCTATCAACTGTTGGATTAGCATTTACTATTGTCATTGTATTAGATAAGCTACTATATCCTAACTTTGTTGAACCATTATAGGTATCTATTCCTAAAGTTACATTATATTTGTTACTTGTATTACAAGTTGCTAATATTTCTTCTAACATTGAAGAGTATGTTGTGCTATTTATTGCAGGTCTTGTAAAACTCCATGTATAAGGAGAAGTTACAGCAGTTCTATAACCTGTATCATATGAATAATCAAGCAATGTTGTTCCACTTGAATTTTTAATTATCAAATATGGATATACTTTAAATCCACCTGGATTACTAAATTTTATAGTTGGTGGAGATTCATCTGTAAAATCATTGCTACTAGACATTGTAGCTACTCTTTTTATTGTTGGTAATGCTATACTTACATTTCCAGAACCACTTACTGAACCTTTTGAACTTATCTTATATGTGATTGTATCACTATATGTTCCTGTTGCAGTATGATTTACTGAATAGGTATATGTTGCTAATGTTTTTTCACTACCATTTGAATAACTTGTTGAACCTAGACTTGTTGAATAACTTGTTGTACCACTTGTAGGATTATATATTCCACTTATTCCACAAGAACCACTACTAAATGATCCATAACTACCATTTCCATATAATCTTAACTGAACACTTATACTTGATGTATTATTTGCAGTACTTTGTGAATTGTATTTTGCATAAAACCTTAATTGAGAATATGTACTTGTATTTATAGAACCTATCTTCTTATAAGATGTAGTTAATGTTGTTGCCATATTCTAACCTCCTACATAGAACCAACCAGTTCTATCTTTATTGTTTTCAGTATATTTTTCTATTCTATGATTACCTGCTGTTAAATAATTGTTTATTGTTGCATTTTTTAATACAGCTCCATCTTCTGTTATTTCTTCTAGTGTTGTTCCTTTTATGTCCTCTATTGAAAAAGAATCATTATCCATCCTTGCTACTATTTCACTATTCTCATTGAATACTACAAGTCCATTTTCTCCATCTATTGTTAAAATATCATTGAAAACTTTTGGTACTCCTGTTGCTAAAGTATTTTCTATGTTTGCTACTTTATCTTGAAGATTACCATATCCTGTTATTACATCTGTGTTAAGTGTACCTGTTGTTATTAAACTTGCATCAATTGATCCTGTTGTTATATTGCTACCATCTATTACTGTTGAACCACCAGTAGCTAAATCAGTAAATTTAACCCATTTATCAGTTTTTTCTATTACTGTTCCACTTAATATATGAGTTGTTTCTCCACCTAATTCATCTATTGTTGCCATTGCTATTGCATTTGCATATTCGTTAGAATTTATCCAATCATTTTCATGATATGTATCAGTTTCATTTTGTCTACCAACTTGACAAAACATCAATGTTCCATCATCTAATACCCACCAATCTCCTGAAGAGTAATCAGGTGTAGGTGTTGTAAAAAACACTTGTCTTTCATTATCATCAGTATCCATTGCTGCATTAGAATATGCCATTGCAAGGACTAAACTTTTATCAGTTTGTTGAATCCATCCATTTGTTGTGTATTTATATACATATCCTGTTTCTCTGTCATAATAGAAATCTCCTATTTCATCTTGTACATTTTCCCATAATATATATGGTTCATTAGTTGTTGTTGGAACTCCAGAATAAAAGTAAAGAGATATACTAGATTGAGTATCCAGTATATCCCCTAAATTTATTATTAGTGAATCTCTTATGTATTCAACACTATTCTGCATTTTTGTTACATTTTCTGTTGCAACTTCTATGTTCTTTGTATTATCCAACATAGATTTTTTTAATTTACCTAAGTTATATTTTCTTTCTAATTCATCAGCAGTTCTTACTCTTTTCATATAATCACTTCCTACTATCAGTTAAGAACTTTACTTCATCTTCTAGATGTTGAATTCTTAATGCCCAGTTATTATGTTCATTAACTTTTTTTTCTAGAATATCAAGTCTATATGTTATTAATGCTGTTGTTTTTTTGTTAGATGACCATGTTGCTAATATGGATGGTATTGCAACACATAATCCACTTATTAATGCTATTACTATTTCCATTCCAACCTCCTATCTAACTGTACCTTTTTTTCTATCTACTTTATATCCTAGCTTTTCTAATGCTGTATATTTTTCTTCTACTGTCATGTCCATATTATTTATGTAATTTACAATCTTCTTATTATTCTTTTTATCACTTTTATAAATGCTTTTGAATAATACAAGTTTTTGCTCATATGATAAATCTAGTTTATTTATATAAGATACAACTTTTTTCTTTCTTGAACCACTTATTGTTTTTCCTGATTTTGTTTTATCAGCTTTAATGTTATCTATATCTTCTTTATATTTTTTATAAGATACTACATCATCTGTTATTGTTTTAGATAATGTATAACTATTTGGATTATTATAAGCCCAATCATATGCTTCTTTAGATTCTTTACTCTTTGAATAATCATTATATGATATTCCATTAGATTTCATCCAGTTATACTTATCTTCATTTTTAGTAGAATATGTATATTCTTCATAGTCATTAAAACTATTCATTTCTCTTAGGTTTATCTCTTTTGATTTTACCTTTGTTAGTTTATTTATATCTTTATCTACTACTTCATATTTTGAATTATATACTGTATCAGTATCAGGATTATAGTAATAAGTTTTTGTTACTTCTTTACCATTTTTATTAGTGGTAGTTTCAGTATATTTATCATATCCATATTTATCTTTAGTGTTATCACTACCAAACAAATCATTTGCTAATGCATTCTTACTCTTATATGGTAGATCAAGACTATTTATATAGTTTAATTGAGCTTCTTTCTTATTTGCTTTTGTTAATGTAGTTATATCTTTACTAGACTCTTCTCCACTCTCTGTGTATACTTGTCTACTATTTTTATCATAGTAATAAATATCTCCATCTTCATCTTTGTACATTTCATATCCTTCTTCATTTTTCAATGTACCAGCTTGACTTAATCCACTTTGAATTTCTCTATATTCACTACTTGTTAATCCAAGCTCTTTTACTAATGGTACTTTCTTACTATTAATTGATTTATAACCACTTTCAATATAATCATCAGCTTCTTTACTTGACCATTGTCCAAATAATAAGTTTCTTGCAACATCTGCTGGTTCTGTACTTGCTGTAAACCTTAAATTACCTGAATCAGTATAACTACCTGGTAAATCATTAGTATACATTTTCATACTCTTTAATGTTTTTTGTGCTTGTCCAAATCCAGTTGGAGAAATGTAATATGGTAATGCTTCTTCTAAAATTTTCTTTCTTGATTTATCATTTCCATATTGATCTTTACCTGTTATTAATTCAGTAATTGGTAATGCACTACTTATTGGTATTCTTCCACCACCTGTTAAAATATTTCCAAATGGTAAATTCTCCAATAGCATTAATATTGCTTCTTCATTTCTTTCTTCTTGTGTTTTATCATCATCATCTCCAACTCCAAATAATGTTTTGATTATTTCAATTGGATCAAATGCTGCTCTACTTCCTGTTACTTGCTCAAACAATTCATTAAAGAAATATGAATATCCTGCTATTTGTCCTAATGTAAATACTGTTCCTGCTGCAGCTTTTGCTTTATTAGATTCTGCTTGATAATCCATTTTTGTATCATGAATCATATAATCTAATTGGTTATTTACTTCTAATTGGAATTGACTTATTAATCCTAAAGATTTTGAGTTAAATACTTCTGCTGTTGAACCCTTTGATCTATCTCCCATAACTCTTGCTGCAAAATCATCTGCATACTTTATTGCTGCTTCTTCTGTCATTCCATTTTGTAGGCCTTCAAAATATTTACTTCTTGTTATTATTTGTGATGTTAAATAATCACTACCATTCATAAATATTTGTCCAGCATTGCTTATTTTTTGCCATAATTTAGGACTTAATGTATCACTACCATATCTTCTGGTTAAGAAATCACTTTTATCTGTAAACCCATCTTTGTGCATTAAGTTATTAATTGTACTTACTGTACCTTTTATTAATGCTACTTTATTTGTTTTAGCTCCTGCAATCGTAGATGATATGAAGTTTGTCATTGCACTTCTTACATTGAATCCTGTCATATTAGAACCAACTTGTGATTTCAAAGTATTCATTACTGAATATCCTTTTCTTCCTATAAGTCTTTCTACTGACCTATCCATTGCTCCTTTTTTTCCAGCTAATGCATTTGCTTGTTCATCTAACCATGCTGCATACTTACTTAACTTATTATCTAATATATCTTTTACTCTTTGTGTTGCTTCTTCATCACTTAGTGTATCTAGATTTTCAAATCCTTTTGTTTGACCATAAGTATCTCTTATCATTTCACTTAATGCTCTATATCTTTGAATATCTTGTGTATGATATATTAAATTACTTGCTCCTTCTAAGTATTGATCTATTCCTGTTATTGCATCATATGTTGTTTTTGCTCCCATTCTTTGTTGTGCTGCACTAAACCATGCTTTTCCAGGTCTATTAAATTCAGTTAATCCATTAATATCTGTTGGTAAATCATTTTCCTTTAGACTTGTTGGATTAAATGGTGTTCCCCACTTACTAAACACATCTTGCAACTCTTCAAAGTGATGCATATAATCACTTCTCTTAGGTATAGTGTTATATCCCATATAATCTAGTTCACTATTAATTTGATCTAAGTAATTATCATATTTTTCTCTCAATACTTCAGCTGCTTTTTTGATTTTTTCTTGTGTATTCTTATCACTAAACTCTTGTGCTAACTCTTTATCTCCATATTGCTTTATTTCTCCATTTTTGTCTACATATTGTTTTTCTCCATATTTTTGTACTGCTGCACTTTCAGCACTTCTAGGTTTAATTCCTAAATTTTTGATTTCTTCTCTTTCTTTATTTAACCATCTCATCCTATCAGCTTCATTGTGTTGAGTTTTTCTTATAGTTGCATCATTTATTTTGTTTCCTAATTCTCTTCCAAACACTTTTTCATTTAATCTAATAGGATCAGTTCTAGCAACATTTATAGCACTTATATCTTTACCTTTATCTATATCTTCTATTGTGATTCCCATTTCATCTCTTAACATTGCTCTTACATCTTTTCTAGATATTTTCTTTTTATCTAGTTTTTCTTGTAATTCATTTATATCTCCATCAGTTAGAGAGTTTGTTATTAATTTATTAAAGATTTGTGTTGCAGCATTATTAAGTTCAGTATCATCTAATCTATATTCATCAATAGTATTTATATCTCTATTCATAAAGTCTGCAAGTTCATATAATTGGTCAGCTGGACTTGCATCTAAATTTTTGAAATATTGTGGATACATTTCATTTAATTCTTGATATACAACATCTACTCCTTGATTACCTTTATCAGTTAATCTTAACTTTCCGAAATTTTCTTTTCTAAAATCTCCATAATCAGTTATTTGATTCTTTAATTCAGGAGATATATTTATTGGTGTTTTTCTTATTTCTTTTTGTACTGCTTTTAATTCTTCATCAGTTATTATATAACTTCTATCAGCATAATCACTTACCATATTGTAGATATCATTGTATACTTCTGCATTTGTTAGTTGTTCTCTACTCCAACCTTTATATTTAGATAACTTATCTCTTAATTGTGCTTTTTCTTTTCTTGTTAATTCTAAGTCTTTTGTAGACATTCTTATTGCTTTATCACTTACTCTGTTTAACTTTTCTTCTATTCTTTGTCTTAGTCTTTCAGTAGGTATTTCTTCATACTCTACATCATCAAATGGTAAATCTACTTCTCTAGTTGGTAGTTCTGTTTCAGTTTGAGTTTCATTTTGTGATTCAGGTTGTAATAATTGACCTGTATATACATCTCTTTTTATTACATCTTCACTATATGTTAATCCTTTTTTTCTTGCTGGTGCTATATCATTTGACATTGAATATCTTATATCAGGATCATCAGTAGGATTTGTATTGTCATATGCTTTGAATTGATTAGAATTAAATGTTACTATTTCTTGAACAGGTTTATGGTTTTCATCTTGTTGTCTATATTCATATATAATTCCATCATAACCAGCTTTTTCTAAAGCTTCACTAAATGCTCTTTCATTTTCAACTTCTGTTATAGTATGTATTTCTTGTTGATATTGATTCCATCTAATAGTTCCTTCTGGTATATTGTTTTCTTCTATGAATTGTTTCATTTGTTCTTCTGTTTTTATGCTTTTCCAAACAAATGGATTTGTTATATTTATATAACCTTCTTTTACATGTTGATTACCTTCTCCATATTTACTATAACCATCAGCTAGTGTTTCTTGATTAGTAAAATAAAAACCTTTACCAAATAAACCTTCATTATGAGTATTAGAACCTATTTTGTTTTTATCAAATATTGTGAAATTGTTATAAGTTCCATGATATACAGTTAATAAATTACCTTCACTATCTCTTACTTTGCTATCTCTAAAGTATTCTTGTTGTTTTTCACTTAATTCTCTACCCTGTGAATCTTGTTTAGATATTGAATATCTAATATCTTCATTAGTTGTTGGACTTGTATTATCAATATTTTTTACTTGATTACTATTAAATACTGCATAGCTACTTACTGGTTCTAAAGAATCACCAACTCCATAATTTACATCTTTATCTAAACCTTCTACAAATTCTACTCCATCATAACCTTTGCCTTGTAATGTTTCTTTTTCATCAGAAGCATATTCAAATGGAGATTCATCACTAAATTCTACTATGTTTCTATATGCTTGATATAAACTATCGTATTCTCCATTATCTACATAACTTTGTATTTCTTCAAGTGCTTCTGTTTCTCCTATAGCATCAAACCAGTTTCTAACAATATTATCTAGTTCTTCCCCACTATATTTATATTCAGCATTATATGGGTGTGTAATTGGATTAGTAATATTAGCATACATTTCCATTGTGTTGCCTTTTTTACCTTCACTATTTATATCCCCAAATCTTTCACTAAAGTTTTTATTTGTAGTTACAAATGAACCAAAAGCTGTATTGTCATATCCAGTATTTTCTCCAGCTCTGTTTGTATCAAAAATAGTAAACTTATTAGGTGTAGTATGATATACAACTTCTAGTTCCCCTTTTTCATTTCTAATTTGTGAGTTCTTAAAGTATTCTAATTGTTGAACTGATAAGTTCCTTCCTTGATTATCTTGTTTAGATATTGAATACCTTATATCTTTATTTAATATTCCTTTATTTAATCTGTTTTCATAAAAAATTGTTCTATCATTACCTGCAAAAGGCATTGTTCTTTTTCTTTCTTCTGGTGTCATGTTCATTCTTTCTTGAACATTTCTTGCTTCTTGTTCTCCATAAGTATCTTGGTAAAGTTCAAAAGCACTTCTACCTGTTATAATTTCATATCTATCTCTCAAATTCTTTAAAGCATCATCAATTTGTCTTAATTCTTCTATTCTAGGATTATTTTCAGGATTATATAAAAAGTCATCAACCATTCTTTTCATATCTTCATATCCTAATCCTTTTTCTTTAACTTCAGACATTATTTCATCAAATCTTTGATTCCAACCTAATTCATTTAACAAGTTATCTCTATCTGTATTATATTCAGATAACTTTTCAGCAGTTAATCTTTTAACAGCACTCCAATATTCTGTATTACTTCCATGTGCAAATCCTTCTTGGTCTTGAATAAAATGTTGTATCTCATGTAATAAAGTTGATTTCAATTTTTCTTGATATGTTTGACTATCATCATACTCTGATGCTACTTTTTTTAATCTCTCATACTCTCTGTTTATTTGTTCTTCATTAAATCCTAACAGTTCATAGTCTTTAGCAGTTTCTTCCCAATTGTTAAAGTTTCTAATATCATTTTGTGTTTTAGCAGCATCTCTATCATAAACATTATTGTTTATACTTATTGTCAACCTATCTTTTGATAATCTTCCTAAATTATCAGGACTATCCATTGTTTCAAATGTTACATTATATTCTTTTAATCCAGGATATATTTCATATAGTTCTGGGAAATCTAAAACTTCTCTTAGTTTATAATGTCCACCACTAAATATTGAATCTTTAAGTTTTATAGTTGCATTACTGTCATCTAGTTCTTTTCTTACTATTCCATCTTTTCCTTCAAATAACCCTGTTTCTAAATATATATCTTGTACTGACTTCTTTTTCTTTAGCAACCTTTGATAATTATTTTCTTCTATCTCATTTGCTCTTATTATTGAATATTGAACATTGTTTTCAAAGTTTCTTCCTACATTAGCATATTGTCCTTCATCTACATTGATCCATGCAACAAAGTCTGGATTAATTGTTTTAGAATAAACTCTACTACCTTCTCCACCAGCATACATTTGTGCTTGTGCTAGAGATGTGCTAACAAATACTCCATTTTTAATTGGATAACTACTATATATTGTTATCTTTTTGCTATCTAAAGCTTTTTGAGCATCTTCCTTACTAAAATCACCCCAACTATAACCTTCTTCTGTTTTTTCTGCATCTTGCATTGCTTCTTGCCATGTCATTATTTCTCCAGGTTGTCTTATTCCTGTATGATAATCATCTAACATTGGATTAGCCTTTTGTAATAGTTTGAATTGTTTTTCTTTAAAAGGTGTGCTTTTTTTATTTATTTCTTCTATCTCTTGTTGTTTCTTTAATTCTTTTTCTTCAGTTAATTTTTGTTCTAATTCTTGTTGTTGTGAATATAATCTTTTTGATTCTGCTACATTATCATCTATTTGTTTATTTATATCTGTTAATTCATCATATTGTTTAAACATACTATAGTTTGGTATGCTATCTACTATTTCTTGTCTTTGCCTTCTTAATTCAAATAGATTTTGTCTTAAATCATCTCTTTGATTAGTTATATCATTTAATTGTTGTTGTGTGCTTAATGAATATTGAACATTATCATTGTCTACATTTTCATTTGTATTTGAAGTCATCTCTTTATACATATCTATGTATTTCTTTTGTGCTGCTTTTAATCTTTGTTTTTCTTTGTTACCTGTTACTTTAGTTATAAATCCATCTAAGAAATCTATCATCTTTTGTAATAATGTTCTATTACCACTTAATTTTTTAATAAAGTTTTCATTCTCAAATAATTCTCCAGCTAAATCTGCTGTTAATTCATACTCTACATCTTTTTCACTATAAGTTTCTCTTAATTCATTTCTTAACTTCTCTAATTCAGCTTCTGTTTTTTGTGAATACAATAACTCTCTTAATCCTGAATAATCACTTGTATTCTCTAACATATGAGTTATTTCATGTCCTAATACTGTTTCATATGCTTTTTGTGATTCTACATTAATATATATTGTATTACCATCTTTACTCTTATGTACTAAACCATTAATAGTACTATCATCACTTACATTATATCCTAATTCTTTTAATTTGTTTGTATCTACAAGTTCATATTGTGTATTTCCTGTTTTTTGGATATTTGCTAATGTATCAACTAAATTTCTTGCTTCTTGTGTATTATTAGAGTATTTTACTGCACTATCTCTTAACTTAACTTCTTTTGAATCCATCTTATCATTTTTCTCATATTGATATGATGAATATTTATCACTATTTTGTATTTGATCTATATAATTCTTTGTTAGTTCTTCTCTTCTTTGTTGTATCTCAGTTTCTGTTGGAGCTTGTAATGAAGTTAATCCATTCTCTTGTAGAATTGATAGTTGTTCTTCAGTACTTAATTCAAATGGAGTACTATTTATCTCTTGTGTTGCTTTTGCTATTCTTTCTTGTTTATCATTTATTTCTTGTTGTAATCTTTCTTCTACTGCACTTTCTATACTTTTAACATCTAATGTTTGACCATTAGTTAGTTTCATACCTTTCATTAAATCTTGTGCATTTTTAGTTGCTTGTTCTTTTACTTCTTGTTGTTGATTCCAACTCTTTCCTTTTTCCATTACATCTTCAAATATATTAGAGTAATTTTCAAGTTTTGTTTTTGCATCTTTAAAAGTCATATTGTTGTCTTTTGCATAACTTTTAATTACTTTATTCTTTTGACTTTCAGTAACTATTTTAGAACCACCACTTGTTAGCATTGCACTTGCACTTGCAGTTAAGAATTCTGACCATGTTTCAGGATCTTTTAATACATTCAATGTATCTTTCCATATATTTCCTGTTTGATTCTCCATACCATATGTATAGTTTTTGTTTAATGCATGGATAATATCATTTGCTTGTGCTGTAAACATGTTACCTAATAATTCTTCAGCACCTTCTCCTGCCCATCCTACAATGTTCTTAACTACACCTGCTGCTGTTGAACCTAAATACTTTTCAGTTCCACTTCCTATTGCACTTATTATTGAATCTCCAAGTTTTGAGTTTTTGTTTAATCCTGGTATAACACCAAATATAAGTTCTGTTGCACCATCTATAGTTCCACTTTCTAAAGATGCTGTTATTGAATTGAAATCATCATACCCTGCTCTTCTTGTTGCACTTCTTGTATTTCCATAACTTGATAAAAACATAGGTACAAATGTAGCTGCATTACTTGTTTGAGATGCAAAAACAGCAGGAGTTCCTAATGCCCCAGCACCTAATCCTGCCATTCCTACTGCTGCTCCAGTTGTTCCTATTCCTTGTCCTATTTGATCTCCATATTCTCCTAGTACTGAACTTGTATTTATACCTTTTCTATAATCATTTGAACTTAGAATTACATCTTTTTCACTATTTTCTCCAAATATTTGTTTAAAAGAATTAAAATCAGCATTTTCTCTTAACCCTTTTGCTGCTTTTTTGTTTCCAAAAAGACTAAACATATCAGCAAGTAAATATTGACCTGTATCTGCTACTCCTTCAGTTGTATTAAAGAATCCTTCAGCTACATCTAAACCAAAATCTGTAACAGTTCCTAATGCTTGTTCAAAGAAGTTACCCTTACCTTTTTTTATAAGAGATTTTTCTCCTTCTTCATCATACCAAGCCATTTTCTTTTTCTTTTTTGCTAAACTTTTACCAGTTCCTCCATATCCTGAACCTATATCATCTATTGCTGCTTTTAAATAACTGTTTCTATCATCATCATTTTCAAAGTCTACAATTTTTCCCATAAACTCCTCCTTATCTAATTAAACTTCCCAAAAAACTTAATCCTGGAGAACCATTTAAACCAAATTTTAGTGTTGTCTTTAATGCTTTTGTTTTATTGCTTTGAGCTTTCTTTGTAGTTGCCTTTTTAAGAGTAGTTGGTGTATTTACTTTCTTATCATTTGCATCTGCTTGATATTTAACTCCATATTGTGAAGCTATCATTACTTTATCAGCAATTGATATGTTTTTAGCTTTAGTTAATTTTGAAGCAAGTTCACTCTTACTTATATTTTTAGGTAATGACTTCCAGAACTGCCATGCTGTTTGACTACTTAACTTAGTTGGAGAACTTCTTTGTTTTATTGTTGTATCCTTAGGTTTATCTATTTTCTTCTTTGGATCATTACCAGTTATTTTATATGCTCCACTTCCAGAACTTCCAGACCTTCCAGACCTTCCACTAGAACCTCTGGAGCTTGAAGCTCTAGCGTAAGCTTTTTTTGATAAAGCATACTCCTTATCAAATTGTCTTTTTTGTTCTTTTAAAGATTCATTATATTGTCTTACTTGTTCTTTAAATTGTTTTTGTTTCATATCATAATCTCTTTGACTTTGATTAATTGAAGTAATAGCATTTTGATATGTTGTAATATTGTCATTTAATGCTTGGTTTCTATTGTAATATGTGTTGTCTAGGTTTTGTAGATATTCTAATCTCTTTTGATACAATGTATTCTTGTATTCAAATCCTTGTAAACTTAATTGCATTTTTTGTTGTAAAGCATTTAAAGCATTTTCTGCTAAAGTTGCATTATTCTCTAATAATGCTTGATTTATTTGGTTTTGATATTCTTGATTTGCTTTTTGTAGACTTTCTTTTGCTGTTGCCACTCTACTTTGATATGTGTTATACATACTTGCCATTAATGATTCAGTATAACCTTGATTAGTCATACCATTACTTGCTAAGTTTTCTCTATTTGCACCATATCTGTTTGTTTCTCTCATGTAGTCAATATAAGAACCTCTTACCTCTTTTTGTGTATCTTTAGCTGCTTGTTCTTTTTGTTGGTCTATCAATCCTATTTGATAATCAGTTCTTGCTTGTTGATTTTCATTTGCAACTCTTGTTTGTTCATCTACAAAGTTTTTTTGTTCATTTAATAATTGGTCATATGAATTAACTTGATTATTATAGTTTTCTTCATATGCTTGTTGTTGATTTGCTAAAGCAATATTATTTTGTTCTATTTGATTTTGTGCTTTTGTTATATCGTTTTGGTATTGCAATCTATCATTATCAAAATTCACTTATTATCAGCTCCTTTTAACATAATTTCCAATATATGCTTCTAGAGTACTTTCTACTATTCCAAAATTACTTCCAGAAAACTTTAATTGAATTTTATTCCATTTTTTTCTTTTTAATTTTGTTGTTATCCAACCATGATTATTTGTATATGTACCAACTGTTTCAAATTGTCCATCATCTGTTCTTGCACTTATTGTAATATTAGTTCCTGTTACATCAGTTTTAAATCCTCTTTTATTTGTTTTCTTTAACATTTGTGGATAATTAAAATCATCTAATGATGTACACCAATAACTATTAATTTGTCTGTTATTTGAATCATCAGTTAGAGTATATATTCTTCCTACTCCACTTTCTGCTTCAGTACATAAATAAAGAACATCATTATGTACACTTGCACTTGCAATATTATGATCTAATTCCCAATAGAACCATTCATATTCATAATGATTATCTATTCCTATTTTTTGTCTAGAATCTGCTAAATATACTTTGTTATCTATTATTACTAATAAATATCCTTCCCATTCTACCAGAATCATATCTTTATAATTTGGTTCATTTAATAGTTTTCTATCTACAAATGTTGATCTATGCCCTATTACTTGTTCACTATCTAAACTATTTTGTATTCCTTCCATTCCTCTATTTGAAAAGAATATAATGTCATCATTAAAGTTAGTTCCTGTTGCTAAACAACCTGTTGTTATTGTTGAGTTTATTGTTGGATATCCTTTTACTACTCCTATTGTTTCATTATCTACAACTTGTTCAACTGGTTGATGGTAATAAATAGTTGTATTTTCTTGACTTGGTTCTTTAAAACTCCATAAAGCTTCATTACCTACTGCTAATCCTTTTATTTTTGCTCCATCACTACCATCTAATAAATAATTCAAATCAGGTATATATCGTGGATCACTTTCTCCTGAATACCATATTGCATTAGGATAATCTACATTACCACTTACAAATATTCTATTATCAAAAATAGTAGCAAGAGTACAATTATTAATCCTATCATGGTATCCATTTACCTCCTTTTTATATGTGATATATACATTATCTGCACTTGCTGGTTCATATGGTGCTGTATTAAAGGTTACTATTCCATTTGAATCATCTACTGTATATGTTGAAGGTTCTTGTAATACTGGTACTCCTGTTTCTTCATTTACTATATATACTTCACTTACTAAATCTATCTCTTTACTATCTAAATGATATTCAGTTGAAGTTCCATCTCCCCAGAAATAATTGATTCTGTAATCACTTATCAAATTTACATTTTGATATTGAGAACCACCACCTGCTGGTTTTCTTGCTATTGATGTTATAGGTATAGTTCCTATAACTTCTTTTAGTGTTGAACCATTATATTCATAATAGTGTAATCCATCCATTATAAATAAAATATTATTCATTATAAAAGATATACTTCTCTTTGGATTCATGCCTTGACTTAACAATACTGTTTGTGTTTGTGTTGCAGGATTATAATCTATTAATGAAGTACCTACATGAATTATCCAATGATCTACATTGTTTATTGTATAAAAAAACAACCCATATACTGAGTTGTTAAAACTTAACTGTAATTCACTTCCTAATCTAGTTTCTACTGCTCTACCTAGTGTTTTGTAATCCTTCCACATATTTAGTGAATCAGGACTTCTGTATAGATTTGTTACTTCACTTGTAAAATCTACACCTCTAAAATTATTGTATCTTTGTAGTACTAGACTTCCAGCTGCATTACCTGTGTATGTACTAGACATCTACACCATCTCCAATATAATAAGTCATTTCGTTTGTATTTATATCTAATTTTTGTAATGCACTTTGATATGCTGTTTCATATACTCTTCCAAATTGTGCTGCTACATCATTCTTTAATATATCTGCTGCAGCTCCATATGGTAATATCTCTAATATATCTTGACTTATCTCAAATTCATAAGTATCAGGAGTATCTTCTGTTATTGGTACAGGATATTTATAATATTTTACTGTTGCTACTCCATCTCCTTCTGGTATTAGTGTAGTTCCAAATAGATCAAATCCTATTGAATTACCTTCAGCATCTTTTATTTCTATATTTCTTATTTTATATAAATATTCTACTTCATCTTTAACATCATATGTAGTTCCACTTTCTACTTCAAATGTTGCAATTTTAGGTATCTTTTTGATCCTTGCTAATTCATTTTGAATCATATCTATACAATAATTGATTTTAGCTTGAATATCATCATCATCTGTTAAGTATTCACTTTCAGGATTTATTTCTTCTATTAATGATAGTATTCTTTTTTTAATCTCTTCTAATGTCATATAATCCTCCTATAAGTCTACATCTAACTCTTTTCTAGCTTCTTCTATTGTCATAAATGGTTCTAAAGGTTTTATGTATCCTCTACCTTCTTCTTCAAAAACTAAATATTCTCCCTCTTCTAAGTTTATGATTGTATCATATGTACTTTCATATCCTTCTCCTGTTACTTTCATTGTTGTATGTAACTTTAAATCTTTTAATGTTTGTTCTACATTTTCATTCTTAAATTCTAATTCTAATTCTTTTGTTACTTTTATTCCTGGTTCTGTGTCTAAACTAGGTTTTTTTATTAGTCTTAAATACTCCATATTTCCTCCTTTTGGTCATGTTTGGTAGAGTTGCACTACCTAATCTCTAAACATGATAAAAAGGCCATTTCTGGCCTTCTATAATTAAGCTGCTAATGGTACTTTTACTACTTGGATTCTTGCTTCATCAATTACTTTAGCTCCAAATGTATCTAGACCTCTAACAATATCTTTGAAGAATTTTTCACTTCTCATTGATTCTACATCATTGATTTGTCCAGCAAATGCAATTGCTTTCTTTCCTCTGATATCACAATAAGCATATTTAGTAGTTCCTGAAGTATCTTTAGCCATATTATTACTCATGATAACTTCAAATCCATCATACATACCAACAACTCCTCTTTTAATGTATTCAGGATTGTCTGTTGATAATGTAATTAATTGTGCTTTTACTAAATTATAAGCATCTGGTGTAATTTCAATTACTCCTTCTTCATCAAAGTTTCTTTCTCTTAATGCTACTATTCCTGCATCAATAGCTGCCATTACATTAGCACTTGTTCTTCCTGCTGCAGTTGTTACATTTGCTGCAGTAGTTACTCCTTTAATTAAGTTAGCAATATATGTATCTCTCTTAACTGCTAATCCATGAACTGCTTTTGCTTGATATCTTTCTGGTAATCCAGGTACACTTTGTGCTTTGTTGATATCATCTACATAGAATGCAAAATAGTTTGCTTGGTCAATTGTTAATGTTTGACCTTTGTCTGTCATTTCTTCAATTGTGATTCCTGCAGAAGTTACTGCTGTATAATCTCCAATTGTTGGTTCTCCAACTCCTAAAATCTTTACTGAACGAGCAAATTTTACATCTCCTTCATAATCTCTTAAACAGTTTTGAACTAATTTAGTTTTTAATTCAAGGTCATCTTGAATTTTTTTACTCCATATTGTTTGTATAAAATTTGTTACTGCCATTTTATTCATCTCCTATTCATTTTTTCAATAGGATTACCATTTTGTCATTGACCTCTCCACTGCCTTAAATAGTTCTGGATTCTTATCAAAGTCCTCTCTTGTAAATTGAGATGCTTCTTCATATGTATAGAACTCTTTTACTCCAGTTTCCTTGCCTGTATTTCCTTTTAGTGATCCTATTGGTTCTACCTTTGGCATTGGTTTATATTTTTTGTACATTTCATATTTTTCTTTTAAACTTAAATTTGGATTTAATTTAGATGAAAATTCATTAAATTCTTCATCTTTCAATAAGGATTCATCTACTCCCATTGCTGCAAGTTCCTTCTTGCTTTTTTCTTCAGTTAGATACTTTCCTAACTTGTTAAATGTTAGTCTTTCTCTATCTGTCATATTATCTAGTCCTATATCAGCTAATCTATTTGCTTCATCTTCTACTTCTTTGTAGGTTGAACCATTGATAATATCTTCATAATCCCCCTGTGCTAGAATCTCTAAATCTCTATCAGAGTATTCACTATGATAAGTTGGAATATTTGCTCCTCTTTGAGTGTAGAAGTTTGTTAATTGTTCAGTTGCTTCTTCAATGTTATCTACATTAAGTCCTGCTTTTAGAACATTCTCTAATTGTCCATACTTCTTTTCATATTCTTTTCTTATCTTTGCTTCCCTTCTAGCAAGTTTCTTTGGTAATACTTCATCTAACTTATTATTGAAATCTTCTTCACTATATTTAAGTTCTGGTACTACCACTTCTTCTGTTTGTTCTACTGTTTCTTCAGTGTTTTCAGTAACATCAGTTACAAGGTTTTCTTTTTCTTCCATATTTTTCCTTCCTATTTATCAGAGTTTGCTTCTCTATTCCATAGAGTTTATTGACTTCAATGCTTGGTCATAATAAAAAGAAGTCTATTCAACTTCTTCTTCCTGTGTTTGGTCTACTTGTTGCATTGCATCATTTATTTTACTTGCTTGGTCATCTGGTGAACCATTCAAGAATTGCATTGCATTTTGTTGCATCATCTTACCTTGTGCTTCTATCATTGCTATTCTCTCTTGTTGTTCTTTTACATTTTCTATTGCTTCTTCTAACTTTTGTTTTGGCATTACTGAATCATCATCTAATGTACTTACATAGACTTCTAATTCTCCTATTCTTTCAGCATTGAAATATCCACCTTTTAATAAGTTCTCCATACTTACCTCTTGTGCATACTTATCAAATGCACCCTTTGGTGTAATATCTATTTTTACACTTGCTTGTAATTGTTGTAATGCTTCTTGTGGTACATCTATTACTTCAGTTGTTGTTTCTCCTGTTTCTGTAGTTACTTCTTCTTCTAGTTTTACTCCATCAGGATTATATACTGTTATCATATCTAACCATATCTTTGATAAGTCCTCTAGGAATCCTTTAAAACTCATTGTTTGCTCTGTTAATGGTTGTTGTGATGCTTGTTGTACTGCTAGAATTGCTTTACCAGAAGCATCTTCAGGATTTACTGATCCTGTTGTTATATCTCCTGCTCCTGCTAATTCTCTAGTAGTTGAGATTAATTCAGTTTGTAATAAGTTTACATCTGCACTCATTTGACTTGGTGGTATGTTTGTAAATACTCTTTGAACATCATCTACATTCATTCCTTTAACTTTGATAGTTCCACCAACTTCATTTACTGCACTTGGATTTTGGATTTTATCTATTGCTACTACCTTTTGTGGGAATGCTGTTGATTTAGCTACTATTAATCTTCTCATAATAGTTTTATTTACTTCTATTTGGTTAGGTATTAAAGTTTTTACTTCTCCTGTACCTCTTGCACTTCCTTCTAAATCTTCCCATAAGAAGTGTGCTACTGGATATAATGTTAATCCACTATCTGTATCTTTCTTAACATCACAATATCTTGTTGCTTTTGCATAATGTACTGTTCCATCTTGCTTCCATAGTTTTGTTATTAATGTACACATATCATCTATTTCTAACTTTGCTGCTTCACCTGATTCTTCAAATGTATCTTTATCTCCCTTTATTAGTTTGATATCACTTTCACTTGTTCCCTCAAGTCTTGCCATTTCTATTACTTCTATTACTGGCCTTCTTTGTTTTATTAAGATATATGGTTGCTTTTGTATATCAGGATCATTTTCATTTCCATAGAAGATATTATTCTTCTTTAGTATTTCATTCTCTACTTCTTTATCAGTAGTATTCCAGTTTGCATACATTAATCCTTCAGAGTTTATTGCTGCATCTTTTGTGATTGTTCTATTTACTACATCTAGATTGTCTTTTTCCCATATTCTAGATGCTTTCTTATTTAACATCTCACATATTCTTTCAGCATTCTTTCTAAACTCTTTATTCTCAAAGTTTTGACTTGAATAGTTTACTGCATATAAGTTACTATGTAATACTCCAGTTTTATATCTTACTATTGGTTTTATAAAGTTAAGTTGTACTGGTTCTACTCCTTTTAACTTTACTCCTGCCCATTGATCCCCATTGTAGAATCTATAGTTCTTGTCTGTTTCATCAAACATATTTATTGTT
>Ga0326513_10000319_pt1 | contig 39851 bp, 47 predicted proteins | sample 2_2465_0518_D_FD_203654 | JGI IMG/M metagenome (GOLD analysis project Ga0326513, IMG submission 203654) | Bovine rumen microbial communities from UC Davis, California, United States - 2_2465_0518 | ecosystem: Host-associated > Mammals > Digestive system > Stomach > Rumen | place: USA... | reverse complement strand
TTTCCCTAGAAATTTTTTAAAACTTTTTTTACCACCCCTACTCGGAGTAATTTTTATCACAGATAGTCATATAACGTCGTACAAGCCTCATATAGACGTTTTTACAACTTATTCGATAAAATTATCAATAAATAATAAAACTCGCTTAAATCGTCTTGTATGCGTTTATACGAGCTATATCTATTCTTATGATGTTCTAACGTGTAGTTTGACGTCGTTTAAATCTATTATGTCTATCGTTATGACACTTAGTACATAACAATTCTAAGTTATCGTAGTCAAGTCTACGAGTCCAGCCGTCTGGAGTCTGTATTGGTTTAATGTGATGTACTTGAGTAGCCATACGGCCGCACCCCTCACATTTGTATCCCTTGTCTTGAGTATACCTAGCAGATAGTACTCTCCACTCTGACGAATGATAGAAACGTATATACTTAACATCTCTCCTTTTGTTATATCGCTTATCACTCTCACGCTTAGACTCTACACGTCTAGCCTCACGCTCTGCCTCTACGATAGGCTTACACCTTGTACAGTACCCACCCCCATAAGGAATAAGATTACCACACCTATTACAAGATTTTAATAACATATAATCACCTCCTAATTTAACCATTAAAAAAGCCTAGTACATTAATAATATACCAGGCTCTTTTACATGGAGGCTTAAACCGAGTGGATCCTCTAACAGATTACCACGATACTATCTTATTATATTTAAATGAAAAATGTAATGTTGTTTTTATGACTACTTGATGTAGTTTTAATGTCTACATTATGTCATAAAAAAGAGACCAATTACTTGGCCTCTATTTCAGTTAAGAGCTTAACACCCTCACTATATAGTCTATATACTGTACGCACGTTATAGTTAAGCTCGTCCGCTATGTCCTCTATATTCATACCATTGACAAAAAACAACTCTAATACTTCTATATGCTTAACGTCCTCTAACTTATCCAGCTCTTCAGTTATTTCATGTTTTAATTCTCTGTTTATAAGTTTCTGTTTAGCTATCCTCTCCTCCAGCTCTTCTTTATCAGCTATAAGATCTGTGATAGTAACCGGAGTACCACCTCGAGGCATACCACTCATATTAGGAGAGCGTACTGACTTAATACGCTCGTCCAATAAATATAGTTTTTCCTCTAGCCTGGATAATTTAGCTAGACTTTTTTTGTAGCGTTTTAAACTACGCTTTTTACTTTCAATTTCCTGGATCTCTATCTCCGTCATTTCATACCTCCGATTAAAAAAACACAACCATAACAAAATAACAAAAAAAATTACAACTCCTTATACTTTTCTTTTTATAACATATTTTCTTATATATATTATATATAATATATATTTCTTCTTAAATATAGAAATAATTATGTTATTATGTTATAAATATACCTCAAACCCTTGTAAATACTGCATTTTAGCCATAACAAAATCATAACAGAATGTGAAAAATCGAAACAGTTTTTGTTATGATTTTTGAGTTTTTGTTATAGTTAAATATTTTTAACTATTTACCATAACAAAAAGTTTTTGTTAAAAATGAGTTTTTGTTATACATTTTGTTATGGTTTTTGTTATACTTTTTGTTATACTTTTCCGGTCGATCCGATACCGCCTCGAGAGTTTTCTCTCAAATGATCTACTACCTCGAAAGTAATACCAGGCTGATTTTTTACAATTCTAAACTGACAGATTCTATCATTTTTATGAATAACTGTATCTCTAATCGCCACCGCCGGAAACTTCCACTCGTCAGCGTCGCCGGAGTAGGAGTTATCGATTATACCCATACTATTAGCGCATACAATGCCAAACTTACTAGGAGTAGACGATCTAGGTAGGACGTGAGCCTCGTAGCCAGCTGGTAGTATCATTCCAACGCCTAAGCGAATCAGAGCGTACTCGCCTTTTTTAAGCTCTACAGTTTCAGCGGATCTTAAATCTATCCAGTCTCCTACAGTAATTTTTTGGATTTTATCAATCTCTTGGTCAAAATACTTAATTTTAATTGTCTCCATTAGTTATACCTCCTATAGATGTAAGACTCTTTCTTTAATTTCTTGAGTACGTCCCTGGTTCCAAAAATTTGTACCGATATAGCCACAAGTACGTCTAGCTACATTCATTTTATTTTGATCTCTATTCCCACAGTTAGGACACTCCCATATTAACTTATGATCCTCTTCTACTATTTTAATTTCTCCATCATAACCACAGACTTGGCAGTAGTCAGATTTAGTATTGATTTCAGCGTACATGATATTATCATAGATAAATTCTATTAATGTTAATACTGCTGGAATGTTGTTTTGCATATTTGGGACCTCTACGTAGCTGATAGCTCCTCCAGGACTTAAAGCCTGGAACTCTGACTCAAATTTTAATTTACTAAATGCGTCAATAGGCTCTCTTACGCATACATGATAACTATTAGTTATATAGTTATGGTCCGTAATACCCTCAATAACTCCAAAACGCTTTTGCAAGCACTTAGCGAACTTATAAGTAGTAGACTCTAAAGGAGTACCATAAAGACTAAAATCCACATCCTCTTTAGCTTTCCATTCGTTACAAGCGTCATTTAAGGCTCTCATAACCTTAAGAGCAAACTCTTTACCGCCTCCAGTATGAGACTCTCCAGTAATCGCTTTAGTACACTCGTAAAGACCGGCATAACCGAGGCTAATAGTACTATAACCACCGTGTAAGAGCTTGTCTATAGTCTCGCCCTTTTCTAGCCTTGCTAATGCTCCGTACTGCCATTGTATCGGAGCTACGTCACTAGGAGTACCCTCTAAACGCTTATGTCTACACATAAGAGCTTTATAGCACAACTCTAAACGATCGGCTAATATTTTAAAGAAGAGATTCTCGATAGATTGCTGAGTCCACTCGTCCTTATTAGGTCCAGCTTTTATTAATTCCTTAGTAGTCAATGCTACATCTACGAGATTAATAGTTACAACACCCTGGTTAAATCTACCGTAGTACTTTTTACCTGGTACCCAGTTTTTAGCATTAGCGACGTTCTCAGTCGTACGATCCGGAGTAAGAAATGATCTACAACCCATACAAGTATATACGTCTCCTTTAAGCTCTCGCATAATTTTAGCACTGATATAATCTGGTACCATTCTCTTAGCGCTACATTTAGCGGCTAATTTAGTGAGATAGAAATACTCGGTACCAGGTTTAGCATTATTCTCATCTAAGCAGTAAATAAGTTTTGGAAAAGCTGGAGTTATATATATGCCTTTTTCATTCTTAACACCCTCTATTCTCTGTCTAAGTACTTCTCTGATAATAATAGCTAAGTCATTACGAGTCTGTCCCTCCTCTACTTCGTTAATATCCATATACACGGTTATAAATGGAGCTTGTCCGTTAGTAGTCATTAAAGTTACTACTTGATACTGAATTGTCTGTACTCCGTCAATCACGTCGTCTATAGTAAGCGCCTCAATCTCTGCCTCTGTTAAATCTGGATATTTTAGTCTAAAACTCTTACGACTTTCGTCTACAAAAGGCGCTAAGTGTGCTAAGCTGATAGACTGACCTCCGTACTGGCTACTAGCCACCTGGGCGATAATCTGAGTAGCAATATTACAAGCGGTACTAAATTTGTGAGGTTTATCTATCATAGTACCAGATATTACTGTACCGTTTTGTAGCATATCTCCGAGGTTTACGAGACAACAGTTATGCATATGTTGTGCAAAATAATCTGCGTCGTGAAAATGAATAATACCGGCCTTGTGAGCCTCTACAATCTCTTTAGGCAATAAATATCTATTAGTTATATCCTTACTAACCTCTCCAGCCATATAATCACGCTGAGTAGATACGATCATAGGATTTTTATTACTGTTTTCTTGCTTAACTTCCTCGTTTTCATATTCAATAAGTGTCATTATAGCGTCATCTGTAGTATTTCTATTTCTAGCTTTTTCTCTGTCGTATCTGTATCTGATATAAGCTCTAGCTACTTTATATGCACGAATTCTCATTAAGTTATCTTCCACTATATCTTGGATTTCTTCTACTGTAACTGCTCTTGTAGATTTGTTGATCTGTTTAGATATAGAGTACACTACTGTATTGATCTCGTTAGTCGATAATTTATCTATACTATCAATCTCAGCGTTAGCTTTAGTGATTGCTACTAAAATTTTATTTGAATCAAAATCTACTTCTGATCCATTTCGTTTTATTACTTTCATTATTTAACCTCCCTTATTATACTAATTAACCAAAGTAGTACGATAATACCACCTAATAATATACAAGTTTTCATTTAGTTACCTCCTATTTCTGTAAGAGTCCTTAAGCCTCCAGGACTCCTCGTTATATTTCTCTAAGTATTTACATTTTTTAGCTAGGCACTTATGACGACGAGCTATACGGCTATTTAAAGCTCCCTCGTGTTTACTACAATGGCAAAAGCCGATAGCGTCGCCGATATATTTACCGTTAATATCTACCTCTCTCATAGGCTATATTTTTAGGACAAAATAGCGTTTACCATCCGCCTTTTGCTTTGGTTTTTCCTCAAAATCAAATTTACCAGTTACTTCTTTAAAAAATGTCTTTTTTCCAGTTACCATACTAGCTTTAATTCCGGATACTTTACACCAGTCAGCAAACTCTGAATAAAAAACGTCTCTAGGCTTTTCTAAAAAGTAGTCCTCATTAAGCTCTTTATCGTCTATCCAGCTAAGCACAGTAGAGTTATCCGCCTTATAAGCCTCTAACGCGTCTTTAACGGACTGAGGCTCTGTAAATTTACCTTTACTCATTAACCTTTTAGCTCCTCGGATACCGACGTTTAAAAGGTAGCTAAGAGCCTCGTCTGTAGTGATCTTATCCTCTATCATAGGATCGTAGTCCTCGTCGTCAACGCTAAACCTGGCGCTAAAAGGAATTAAAAGCCAACGTCTATAGAAACCGTCTGACTTGTCGAATGATCTAGGAATATTATTAGCGCTATATATGTGAGTAGCGTATGGCTCTATCGTATAAGGACGCTCGCCTTTTCTCTCTACCATAATAGCATTACCACTAAAGAGCTTTTTAAGTGTACCTGTATCTCTTAAAGTAACATTATCTACGTCGTCTCCGATATTTGCTAACTTATTTTCTAACTCTGCCGTATTAAATCTATCCGTTACCTTTTCTAAAGCTATAGCTGAGTAGTTACGCGGCCCTAGAAACTTTTTAATTAAGTTCAAAATAGTAGACTTACCATTACTACCAGATCCATAAAATAAAAAGGCTTTCTGATATCTGGCATGTTTGATGAGTACTGCGCCTAACATTTCCTCAAAAAGATTGATAACTTCACGGTCTCCGAGAAACACACGGTTAAGCATTTTATCGAGGTCGGCACAATAGGCGCTAGGATCATAAGTAACCGGTATTCTGTCAAACTCGATAGCGTCCGGAGTAAACTCCATACACTCTCCAGTTTTTATGTTTAATCTTGTATTTTTAAGATTAAGTATATAAGGATTAATCTTAAGATCTGAGGCTACTACGTGAGTCTTAATACGGATATACGCCAACACCTCCTGGCGCTGACGTTGCTTAATCCCTGGATATAACTCGATCATTTTGTTTTCAATAATTTTATCGTCAGCCTGGTAATATCCGTTCTCATAGACATATAAAATATTATTAACCTCGACGATATTAAACTCCTGGATTAGTAAATCCCCAAACTCATTATGATTAAAGCCGACCTTTTTATCCTCCGCTTGTGCGATCTGTTCAGCGATCACGTCGTCCGGTTTAAAGGCCTCGTCTCTCATTATAGTGGCAAGCTCCGACTCCGGTAAAGGATCCTTGAAAACATACTCATTAATAACTCGAATCGTCTCCTTAATCTCCTCTCTAGTAAATCCTTTAGTTTGTAGATAGACGATATAATTAAATAACTCTTGATTACGACCGCTACCCTCTCCCATATCCTTAAATACAAACTTACCAGAGGGAGCGGATACGGTCCATAAAAATTTAGGTACGACGTCCATATCGGAGGCCTTAACTTTGCGGATCCACTCTCTAGCGTGACCGTCTTGTTTAATCTTAACGTAGGCATTACGGCCTCCGGCTTTACGATCTGAGTAAATACCACACGCTAGGCGGTTTTTAATAAAGTTTTTAGGCTCCTCCTCCGGAGACTTAAACCAACAATGTATACCTCTAGTAGTTTTCATAACTCTAGTTTTAAGTCCTAGACCGTCTATGATCCTAAGCATAATATCAGCGTCGCTAGTCGTATCAAAGTCTAGGACGACATACCCTTTAGGTACGATACAAGCTATATTATCAAAATCTTTAACCTCGTCCCAAGTCTTAGTACCCTCGCCGTCTTTAAATTTATGAGTCGCTCTTTTCTCCTCGTCCAGTATAATATACTGCATTACTAACCTCCTCTCCGTACACCAGGTAGTCTAGTGATACGTTTAATAGTTTAGCTATTTTACCGATAGTAGTCACGTTAGGAGTCTGTCCGTAATATAGGATCCCGTAAATAGTAGAACGACCTATACCAGTTTTTTTAGCTATCTCTGTAACTTCTAATCCGGATTTTATATATGTGTCGTGTAATCTACTATTAAATCCGATTGGTTGATAGTGTTTTATTTGACTCATGTGGTAATCACCTCCTCAGCATATGGCAAAGACTCAATCCATTTTATAAAACCTACTCTCCACTCGTCTAACTTGTGGTCCTTACGAGATCCATAGATATTGTAAAGAGTCTCATAATTAAGAGTAATCGTCCTTTTTTGATTATAAGAGCTAGGGAGTAACTGAATCATATTCCACCAATATTTTTTATCTTTACTGTCTAGATATAAAATTCTCTGTTTATTAAGTTCTTCGATAATATCTAATGCACATCCGCATACACTATCAGTTAGATTTTCAAAACTAAAATCTCCAGGTGTAAATTCCTTAGCCTGGATCGTGTGCATGGTGGAGCAACTGTTAGACACCGTACCGACCTTATAAGTATCGAACTCTTTCCACCAATAAAGCGGAGCCGTGATATCCACGCTTACGAGGATCTGTCTCATAAATTTTCTATGATCTGATCCGGACTTAATAAGTCGCCTCATAAGGTCGAGATCTGACTTTCCGATACAGAAAATATCCTCTCTAAACTCCTCGTCCTCTCCTCGAGGACACTTATCAACAGTTGCTTTACAGTCGTCGAAATCTCTACCCGGACAAATCGTCGAGTCTGATTTATCCCAGGAGTTTAAAGGATTTCTCATACCTCTAACGGCTCCTTTAAAATTCATAACCTCCGTGTGTTCGAATTTAATCATTAGCCTCAACCTCCAATAACTCTTTTATACGCCTATCTATATACCATTTAGCCTTTTTTAAATCTTCTATTTCTTTATCAGGATCCTTTTTACCAGCTCTACTGATATATTTAATAGCATTACCTAAACAAAAACCGAGTTTTTTATCTTCTATATATTCGATAACCTCGATATTACCGTCAGTATAGTATGACGGATTATTTACTGAATCATTCATACATCTACCTCCATATCTTACCTGTTTTTTTATCTTTGAGGACTAATCGCTCCTCTATATGAAATCCGGCTAAATCACATAAATAAAAAATAGTAGCTAGTAGCTTTTTAACTCTAGCCTCTGCTCTCTCCTCAGCCTCTATATTTTTAAAAGCCTGGTAAGCGGTTAAGTCTTTATAACCGTCTTGGTTTAGTGTTTTTCTATCCATTTCAACTCCTCTCCGGTTATCCACTAATATAGTTAAATACCTTTTATTTTACTAGCAATCATATTTGCCATGTGAGTATAGAGTACGTTTGGATACTTCTCTATAGCTCGTCCGTAGTATCCCCATAGCTTAGTATCTCTCTCATATGATCCCATATGCCAGCGGATACAAGCTATTTCTTCATCAGTCAAACTGTAATTGATATATTTCTGAGCTAATATAACGCTTTTAGCTCCGTGACCGTCAAGGATTTTATCATTATTATATTTATACATACCTGTTTCTATATCGTAAACGTAATGATCACACTTACATAAGTCGTGAAACATACCGATTATATAAGGACTATCATCTCTTACCCAGTCTAATTTTAACTTTTTAGTTAAGTCTACTAACGCCTCCGTGACCGCTAGACTATGATCGAATAATCCGCCCGCGTAATTTACATGATACTTAGTAGACGCTGGAGCGTCAAAAAATCCCATATCATCTAATATAAAACTGGATATATAGTTACTTGCGATATGATTTCTATAAATATTTTTTCTATCTTCTTTATTCATTTATTAAACCCTCCACTATATCTATAAACTCCTCCAGGCTATAAGGCGAGTAATGAAGTCCGCCAGATCTCTCGATCCTCCTCTTATGGATAACCTGGTCAGCTTGCATATCGTTAGCTCCGACTTTAAGCTCGAAAGCTACGAACTTACCGTTAATACAAGCTATAATATCTGGCTTACCTTTACCGCTCCAACCGTCACCATATAAGTTAAGGTGATAGATACCTCTATCCTTGAGGTATCTAATCGCCTTATCCTGGAGTCTTTTCTCCGGCTTAATCATCTAAGAACGAGTCGAGGTCGTCGAGATCGTCGTCCTCTACTGGATCCTCAGCTTTAGCCTTAGCGCCTCCGAAACCGGTAGAAACTGTATAGTCGTTAAGTCTTACCGCCGTACCCTCTGTACCGGCTTTCTCGCCCTTAGTACGTGTATAGGTCTCGTGTTTAACTGTAGCCTGTATATAGCAACCTACTATATCTTGAGTATCGATCTCGTCCGCGTTAAAGTTATTAAGGCAAGTACGAGCGAAGTAGCTCCACGCCTTAAGAGCGCCCTCATTAAGCTCTCCGTTAGCCTTAGTAAGTGTAAACTGTTCATTATGAATCTGTCCGCTTGCAGTCTGTAACTTAACTACCAATTTCCCAAAATCCTCATACTTAGAGTCATCTACCTCCATTACCTTAAATACTGTTACTCCCTCCGGTACGATACTAAATCCACCCTCTAATAATTTCATTTTTGCCATAATATTAATCCTCCTTATCTTCTTTTTCTACAATATACTCTAACCACTCTTCGCCATCTTTTCGGCGAATTGTGTTACACATTACAACTCTAAAGCCATCTTTTAAAGCGTCTTGTAAATCTCGTATTTTATTATAATCTGCATAATAACCTATAGCCGGCGTAGCCGTTCTTATTACTTTTTGGACTTTCATACCTGTACCTCCTCTATAGCTACGGTCTTAAGGCTATAAACCTCTGACTTTTTGGAGTACTTAATAAATACGTCCGGTAGCTCTTTTTTTAACTTGGTGGAGTCTAAGCTATTACGCTCCGACTTACTAAGCGTCCAGGTATATTTCTTACTAGCGATCTCAACCTTTTTGTCTCCGTCTCTGAACTGAGATTTCATAGACTCTTTAACCTGGTCCTCGATCTCCTTAATACGCTTTTTCTTATCAGCGATACGAGCCTCGGCCTTATCTACGCTTACTCTCAGCTTATCAGCCTCAGCCATCAACTTGGCGATATCCTTATCACTTGCCTCGGTTACGTTCTTACGCAACTCCTTAAGAATATTAGCGTCTTTCTTCTCGTCGAACTCCGGAGAGATACCGGTTAAGACGTGATCCCTCCAAAACTTAAGAGCCGGATCGATATAAGACTCCTTAAAAGTAGGGAACGCCTCCGAGAGCTTAAACTCGATTACTACCGTGTTATCGACTGTAGGCTCGAACGCCTCCGGATCCTCGTAGTCCTTATCCTGGAGAAACGAGCAAGTCATAACCACATTATCGAAACCTAAAAGGTAAGCGTATAACGACGCCTGGAGCTTATAGTAGATAGGAGGCTCGACTTTACCGTCGACTCCTCTCCAGTCCTCTACTCTCTTAGTGGTCTTAACCTCGACTACGAAATCGTCTCCCAGGAAGTCCCACATACCGCCGAGTGCCTCGACGTCGTGAAAGAAATCGCCCCAAGTCTTTTTAAAGTAGTCCGGTCCGTATACGTCCGTCGGACTCTTAATATCCATAAAGTAGCGCTCTCTTAAGTAATCGCAGATCTTAGGCTCAATCACCTTACCGGCGATCGTGTAGATACTATCCACAAACGGCTCCTCGTACGTTCTTGTCATTTCACACCACGCGCTAAACGGTGTACTCCAGGCGTTAAGGCCCATTATTGTAGCGAACCTAGTAGCCGTTAATTTCTTAGGTTTTTTAGGTGGATCAACTACCACCGTATTATTTTTAATTTCCATTAGTTAAAGCCTCCTTTATTCTTATTCTTCAATCACTTTAGTACTTAAATGTCCTAACACTTTCTTAGACTTTTCTTTAACCTCAGCGTTAGCGATAGTTACTACCTCGCTCGTCTTAAAGCTGAGGATCTGACCGTTAACCTCGTCAGTAACTACTATCCACTCGTTTTCTAACTTATCCAGGCTAAAAGGTACTTTAGTCTGAAAAGGTAACGTCTTACCGTTCTTAAATGAAATAACGTTTAGATACATCTTTTTTCACCTCCTTTTTACGAAATTTAGTAAATCTATGTTAAAAAAATTTACTCCGTATTTGTAAATCAATATATTACTCTGCTACCTTGTTACCGATCTCAATAAGTAAGTCCTCAGCCTCTGTTTTAGTAATACCGGCCTTAAGTCTCTTAACACTAGCTCCGATATAGCTCTCGTAATCTCCACCCTCTTTATCTCTAAGCTTTTTAAGACCGTTCTTAATAGCCTTAATCTGAGTAGCGGTAGCCTCTCCGTCCTGGTTAATAAGCTCCTCCTTGACCTCCTGGCGCTTTTCCAGGCTTACTGGCTTATTACTTTTTTTAGGAGCCTCAGTTTTACCAGTCTCCGGATCAGCTTTACCACTTGTAGCGTCCAGAGCGTCAGCCTCTACGATATCCAGAATTAACATGTATAAATATCTCCTAACGTAAGTGATACTAGCTCCTAACGCCTGTATACTATTCATTCCAGCGGGCGGCTTAATATTACCGTCTTTATCTGTAACTGTTAAATCTACTAAAGGTAACTTAACAGTTATACAGTCTGTAGGATCGTCTACATTGAATAAAATACCTGTAGCAATGCCACATAATATAGTAGTGCTAAATAACAACCCTAAGTCGTTAAATATACTAGTAGCAACTGGTACTATATCCTCAAGCTCGAAGTATTTAAACTCAGCGAAACGATTAACTCCACTCTTTTTCACCGGAGCGCTTAAAAATCTAGCTCTAGCCTCTGCTAATTTCTGATAAACATTTTTCCCCTCTGTTTTTTTTGTTTCTGCCATAATAATGACCTCCTTGTTTATTTTATTTAATTTTCTTTGGATACTAGGATCCATATTTATATACTTATCGATACGTTTATTAGCCATATCGATATAGTAATCTAAGTCGAGATCTGCTACTGTTAGCTTATTCTCGTTATCAATACCGGTATGATTGGGACACTCACTTATAACGGTCTCACTCCATACTGGAGGATCTACTGGAGTACTCTCCATTTTACCGGTATCTTTGTTTTTTTTACGCTTTTCGGTAATCCATTTACCCTTTACGACCTGGCCGTACTTAGGATCCTTTACGGCGTAGACTCTGTTAACCTTTTGGATAGGTACTCGCTCGCCATTAATATACTGATACGATCCCTCGAAAGTACCGCCGGTCTTTATGATTTGCTGAAAAGCCGTAACGTCCTTACACTCTCTTATAGTTGTCTCCGGATCGATACCTTTTACCAACTTATCCACGATTGCTTTGTGGATAATCTGTAAGGAGTTAGTCTTAAAGTTACCTCCGTCGTATAAGGATACGAAACCGCCCTTAGTCTTAAAGTGACCGTCCTTATAGATACCGATATAGTTATTAACGTCCTTTTGGATCACCTTATAAAAGTCGTCTCGCTCCATAGTAAAGCCGGTTAACTTACACCAGTCAGCTACTATCTCCTCCGATAAATCTACCTCCTTACGATCGATCGTAAACATAATACCGTCGGTATTGATATTTACAAAGTCAATAGACTCGCAACGCTCGGCGAGATCCTGGATTAAAATACTCATAGCTAATTGATTAGTAATACACACGCTACGACCTCCCAGGCGGTCGTTAAGACTGTTACCCGTGCTTAACATAGCTCCATAACAACTGTTAATAATGAGCTTAAGACTCGACTGTTTAGAGTCGTAATCGAAATACTCCTCAATCTTTTTATAAGTATCCTCGTCGGTTCCGGCCTTAGCTTTATCAATATTAAACACTAACATACCGTCCTCGTCCGGATCTGAAAAATCGTGATACCACGATCCGCCGAGCTTAGTAGAGATCTCTTTATTAACCGCTTTTGCCTTAGCCTTAAAGTGTAGTCGCAACTCTACGAGCTTTTTGTACGCCTCCGGATCTTTCATAGACCGAGACGTATAGCCGAAGTTAATCATACTGTTAGGATATAGGGATCCGACGTCCTGGTTAATGATAACTCTGTCCTCGGTCTCCTCAATCGTTACGCAAGGCTTAGCGCCATGTACTCCGCCCCAGGCGTAAGTAACCGGACACTCTCCGGCTGACGTCTTAAGCATAAGCTCGAGAGTCATACCCTTAGAGCCACCTTTGCCGGTGCCGAATAGCTTAGCACTCGGGATCGACTTGTCCTTAATTTGCATAAAGAAATCTAGGACTATCTTAGGTATCCGATTAGGATCCAGGTTAGGAGGAAGTACGTACTCTCTCTCGTCGTCTCGCTCCGTGTACTTGGCCTCTAGTGCTATCGCTGATAGCTTAGCGTTAGTATAGCCTAGAGCGTCCTCCGGACTAATATCGTATATACTACCGGCTAGGATCTTAGCGTCTAGATAATTCTCTTTACGCTCCCAGTAGAGGCGCTTAGTCGAATTAACGTCAATACGACAATACTTAATTACCTCCTCTAGCTCCTCGTCTGTTAGCTTACGATCTATATCGAAAGGGACGCTACTCTCTACGATAGGTAATTTTAAATTACCCTCGATAGCCTTAAGACTTAATCCCTTATCCGGGATATCGTCCTTAAGATCAAAACTCTTAAAAGGCTTTTTCTGATACTGGATAAAAGGAATCTCCCAACCTTTACCGCCTCCTATAATATAGTCGTTAGCTCTCTTAACCTCGATATTAGATCCTCCAGCTAACATAACCATAACTACGTAGTCGTCGTAATGCTTATTATTAAATCCGCCGATAATAATATCCGGCTGATCCAGGAAAGCTCTAAGCCTGGCATTGTCGTTGTGTATCGTAATATGAGGAGCGTCTAACTCCGGCCTACTAAAGTCTACGATCCAATCGTCCGAAAAGACCTCGATATCGTAGATATAAGTATTCAATCTACCACCTCCTCAGTCTCCTCTACCATATAGACCTTACGATACTGAACTCCATAGTCTAAAGCTCTATCGTGATTGTCAAAATATATATCTATCCTATCTCCTTTAATAGCTCCGCCTATATCCTCAGCTATATATTTTTCTCCATTAATTTCTACTATTGATCCTAAGGGAATAACTTCCGGATCTACTGCTATAGTGCGTCCCTCTTGTGTCTTAACTCCACTTTTAGTTATTCCGTCTGACTTCCCGCAACACTCTACACAATCGCAGTAAGCAGTAGTCTTAAAAGTACCTAAGTCTATTTTAATAGGCGCCATCTGTACGGTAGTCTCCGGCTCAACCTGGATACTAGGAGTCTCTCTTATTGTAGTTATCATGTTGTAATCAGCCTTAACAGTCTCGACTTCTTTAGTATCTTGTGAATGAATACCATATAGAGCCAACGGTATCCCTATTGCTATGCCTATTAAAGCGCTTATTACATTATCCTTTAATGTATATTTTTTCATTTTCGTACCTCCTTTACGATATTTCGTTAATCAAGATCAAAAGAAAGTTGCTCGTCCTCGTGATCCTTTTCATACTTCTTAGCTAGTCTACAGTCCGGACGATATTTTTTAAGCATTTCGTACCTCATAGCCTCGTACTTAGGCCATGTATTATTAAACTCGTTCATATACTCCGGATCGAAATCTAACTTAACACCCTGTGCGATATATACGTCCTTTAGAAAACCTAACGACGCCTTATACTTTTTAGGCTCCTTAACATAGAGTACTTTTAAATCAGAGTAAAGCTCTTGACTAAACGGACATAAAAAACAACCTGTACGCTTACAACCGTATTCTGTATAAGCTCTCGATAGTGGCACGTTATATTCCTGGATAAAATATTCTAAGATTTCGTCCGACCAATCTACTATAGGAGTCTTGACCGTATACGGTCCTTTAATTCTAGTACATACACTTTGTCCGGAGGCTAATTTTTTTTCAAACATCATTTGTCTAGCACCACCCTCGGTCATTCGCTCGCCAGTAAAAAAACCCTCTATGTTATGATCATCCGCGTAAATTTCAAAAGGTATTTTTTTCATTTGATGACAACACTCTTGCGATACCGGTATATCAAAGTCCTCATGTATAAAGTGTAAATCTTTATTAGCGATATATATTTTTTTACTATTACAATTATTTTGGCTTATCATATAATCCCAGGTTTTTAGCTTAGTTTTATCCTTACCATTTTTTACGGCTTTCTGAATACGGCTTATGCTTTCAGCTTTCATTTTGGATCGTAAAGGCTTACCGTATTCTTTTATAACCTGGGCGAAAGATTTAGGAGTCTCGATAATCTGTACGTTTCCGTAGTAGTTATCTTTTACCCAGTTTACAAAATCTAAAGTAGCGTCCATTTCGATTTTGGTATTACAAAATACCGCCGGGATCGCGTTCTTAGGGATATCTCCATCCTCCTCGCATAACTTAATCAAAGCCAGGACTACAGTACTATCTTTACCTCCGGAAAAACTCAAGTAGCAAGCTCCGCCGGTCTGATTATACAGATCTCGGATTCTCTTTTTACCCTTAGCTACGCTAAGCTCTAAATTAAATTGCTTTTCTTCATCTTGTTCAGTCATTTGTTCTAACCTCCTTTATATCAGCTCTAGTATTCCACGATAGTATTGTCGCCTCCTCCTCGGTTACGTCTTTTAAAAACTTACTAATTCTAGGATTACGAGCGCCACAATTTAAACAATAAATCATACTAGCACATTTATTAAACTTTAAATTATCACTACCACAAAAAGGACAAGGTTTTAATGCGTCCATATTTTTACCTCCTTTACTGGTTATAGCTCCTACGGTATCCGTCCATATACTCTGTAAATAGTTTCTCGCTAAAGTCTGAGTAACCGGCTAAAGCTCTATAGATATCTACCTCGACGGTGCCTTTAGTTAATAGATGTATATAGCTACATTTATTAGTTTGGCCGGTTCGGTGGATACGGTCTCTACTTTGCTCCAGGACTACTGATCTAGTAGTCGGCTCGTAGTAGATAATAGTATCGCTACTAAATAAATCGATACCGGCATTAGCTGATTGATACTGTCCTATAAAAACTCGTATCGACTTATCAGCCTGGAATTTACGCCATATCGTCTTATCCTTTTGCTCTCCGTCTAAAGTGACGTATTTAATCTTTAGTTTTTTAAGTAGATCCTCGATCTTACGAATACTATATTTAAACTCGGCGAAAATAACGATCTTTTTATCGTCCTCAAAACCCTCTAGTAATTCCTGGAGGATCGAAAGTTTTTCATTTTTGGTCTCGATAATCGTACCGTCCTCTAGCTTAATAAATCCACTGCATAATTGACGGAGCTTTATTAGTCTACTTAAAGGATTTTCCGCTAAGATCTCATACTCCAGGATGGCCGACTCAGTAGCGAGCTTTTTATATAGCTTTTTCTCGCTTAAGTCTACTTTAACTATCTCGTCCGGTAGCTTGTCCGGTAGGTCTAAACATTCGCTTTTTTTAACTCGATAGCTATACTCGTTTATAATATCTTGTAGCTCTCTGACGTGTATGTAGCTACTAGGCTTATGGTACATATTAAGAATACAATAGCGCTCTAAAAACTTACTATAGGATCCTCCAAAGATACGCGAGTACGGATAACCTCTCTCGATATAACCGTCCAGGAAAGTATAAAGGCTCCATATGTTTTCTAACTGGCCGTTACTGATAGGAGTACCGGTTAAGATATATCTATAGTCCGCCATAGTAGCGAGCTTAAGTAAAAACTTACTACGCCGGCTTGTCCTATTCTTAATGTAGTGAGCCTCATCTAAAATGATACAACCATACTTTTTATAGTACGGACTCTTAGCCTCGCCCCTCCATACCTTATCGTAGTTAATAAGAGTAATACCGTCTCTTAGGATCTGAGCGTCCATATCGTTAAATAGCTCGATATCTCTCTCCCAGGCTCCTAGCGCTGACTTAGGAGCTACTATTAAAGCCTCCTCTATCTGACCGCCTTTTAAGAGATCCAGTATTCTAAATAAGCCTACTAAAGTTTTTCCTGTACCTTGCTCCATAAAGAAAGCAAAAAAATCATTTGCTCTAGCGTAACTAAGAGCTACTTTTTGGTGTCTATACAGAGTTAACAAGTTTACCACCTACTCTACCTCGCTAAATAATTCGGTATCTATTTTAGCCATTATTTTTGCCATAGTTAAAGCTATCATTAAACCGTTAGGCCCAAACTTTAAGGACTCTTCACTTATAACCTTGCTCGCTACTGTATTAAGCTCCTCCGAAGTAATAGTAATACTTTCTTTTTCTACCGGAGTTTTTTCCTTTTTTTCTTCCTGACTATCGAGTGCTATATTTTCGATAGGTACTTTTTTTAACTGCTTATCATCAAAAAACCATACAATAGCTATTGATCTGTTTGCGATATACTTAACTTTACCTTTTTTCAATACGCCGTTCTCAATAACTACTACTAAGTCCTCTTCTTTAATCATTGCTTAAAACCTCCATTTTTATTTATTCGCTTTAATAAGCTATAAAGCTCTGGAACCTTGTCCGGCTTTATGATATGTCCCTCGATACTATCTGTAGTGGTTCCGTCAGCTAATATGTGTATAATCTTCACTATCACACCTCCTTACAGTAAAGCTCCTCGAGAGTGGATCCAGGACTTACGATATCGCGTAAACAAGACGCCTCGTCAACTGTAAACTCAGCTTTACCGTTAATTTTCAAAGATAAAGTCGAGATATTACAATCAAGACGACCGTCTACCTTACCTCTCTCCAGGATCTCGTTATATGTGAGTCCACTTCTAGCAATCTCCGCTTTTAAGTTTTGATATGCCATATTTTTTTACCTCCTTTTTTTTGTGATATTTAATAAGTGTTTGTGATATTTCGTAATCACAAGACTAATGATAAACGATAAAGCGATAATAGTCAACCATTATTTTCGATATTTCGCAAAATTTGGTAATAATACATAAAAATATTTTTTCGATTTATCGAAAAACTTATTGATATTTCACAAAATGTATTATATACTATTGTCAAAAGGAGGTGATATTATGAGTATCGAATCAGCTCTCAAAAATTTAATTATCGAAAAATACGGATCTATATTAGCCTTTTCGCGTGTCTGCGAGGTACCTAACTCAACTATCAATTCATTTCTAACCAGAGGTATAGGTACGGCTACTCTATCTAATATACTTAAAGTCTGTAATACATTACACATCAGCGCCGACGAACTTTCTAAAGGGCGTATCGTATCCAACTTTACGATTAAAGATAATAAGTCTATAGATATAGTAGACATTTTAGCAGACGCTAAAAGTCAGCTACTCAATAATGAGGCTCTCATGTTCAACGGCAAGCCGGCGGATGAGGAGTCTATCCAGTCTATACTATCAGCTATGGAGGTAGGTATAGCACTAGCTAATAAAAAGAATAAAAAATAAATATCCTGGTGGGAGGGATTATTATAATTTATGAGATAGTAGAGAGGTTAACCAAAGAAAATGAGACTTGCGATCCTTTTAAAATAGCAGAGGCGTTAGGCGCTTTAATAGTGTACGTCCCTTTAGTAAGAGTAAACGGCTTTTATCAGAGATACCAGGATCAAGACATAATTTATATTAACCAAGACTTAACGGAGGAGGAGCAAATATTAGTTTGTGCACATGAACTAGGTCATATGGTACTGCACAACGACATAAATAGTATATTCCTGGAAACTACTCTAAAGGTTAACGGCTTATACGAGCTAGAGGCTAACGCGTTCGCGGTCCAGTTGCTACAAGAGTATCTTAATCTTAATGAAGAAATACCGATCATAAACTGGACGATTGACAACTATGGTATAAAAAGACGTGTCTCTTTAGTCCGAAAACCATAACAAAAACCATAACAAAAACCATAACAGAATCGACTTTTTTCTGTTAAAGTTTTTGTTACCCTAAATTTCTGAAATTTAAAAAATGATAACGACATAACAAAATCATAACAAAATAACAAAATCATAACAAAAACTTTTTACATTTTGTTATGGCTTAAACGCCCTATTTATAAGGCTTTCAACATAAAAATAACATAATAACATAATTATTATTAACTTAATATAAGAAATATATAATATATATAATATATAAAGAAAAATAAAAAAGTATAAAGAGTTAAGATTTTTTTTGTTATTTTGTTATGTTCGATAAAAATGGAGGTAATAATATGATGAAAAAAGAAATAGTAGCTCTTTATGTCAGAGTATCGACGCAAGAGCAAGCGAGAGAGGGATACTCTATAGAGGAGCAAAAAGATAAACTAATAAAATACGCTGAGGCTCATGATTGGATAATTTATAATACATACGTCGACGCCGGCTACAGTGGTGGCAACTTGGATAGACCAAGTATTAAAAGATTGCTAGACGACGCCGACGGTAATAAGTTTAGTAAGGTCGTAGTATATAAGTTAGACCGTATCAGCAGATCTCAAAAAGATACGCTCTTTTTAATCGAGGACGTGTTTATCCCTAACGGAGTGGATTTCGTCTCTATGTCTGAAAATTTTGATACATCTACTCCGTTCGGTAAGTTTATGATCGGTATATTATCCACGTTCGCTCAGCTCGAGAGAGAGACTATTAAGGAACGTACTAAACTAGGAAAAGAGGGACGAGCTAAGTCTGGATTATGGAGCGGCGGCGGACGTGTACCTATTGGTTATAGATACGATAACAACGACAACCTTACTATAGATCCGTACGAGGCTAGTATAGTCAGACGTATATATAAAGAGTATACAGAGGACCTTAAGACTATCAGAGAAATAAGTGTACAATTACGTAAAGAAAAACTACGCTCTAGTTATGGACCTTTTCCTAAAACTACAGTCTTTAATATTTTACATCATAAAATATACGCTGGTTATATAGTTTACAACGGCAAGGACTACGCCGGTATTCATGAACCTATCATCAGCCTAAAAACTTGGGAAAAGGCCCAGGAGCGACTAAAGTACTATCAAAAAGAGGACAAGAATAATTTAAACTTTTATAAAAAGGCGTCTATCATTACCTCTATGGTAGTATGTCCGTACTGTGGCGATACCATGATACCTAAGTACGATAAAGTAGGAAATGCTAAAAACTGGACGAAAGAAAAAGGATATAGAATATTTTTAGCTTGTAAGGATAAGACTAAAAAGAAATGTCCTAACAAACGATACAGACTAAGCGAGCTAGAGGAGTTAGTATTAGCAGAACTTAAAAAACTTAAACTAGATCCGGATCACTTAAATCAAGTCAGAACTAAAACAGAGTCAGCTTTCGATATTAACGAGCGTGATATATTAAAAGAGCGTATTAAACTCAATGAGGATAAGATCTCTAAGTTAATGGACTTATATTCGTTAGGTACGATAGATATACATACGATAAAAGCTAAAGTGGACGAGATTAACGGAGAGATAGACGGCTTAAGACTTAGGATAGAAGTATTAGAGAGTAATAACGAGGGATTAATTACGAACGAGGAGATCGTAGAGAGGTTAGATAGATTAGAGTACTTTTTAGATTTAGAAGATATAGAAAATACACACGCGATAATATCAAGTCTGATAAACAGAATAGAGGTAACACCAGACGAGGCTCGTATTTACTGGCGTTTTTAACGGTAAAAAATTTTACTTAAACGTACCAAAAAAGTATACAAATCGCGTTGACGATTATAGCACCTTTTCGGTACACCTAAAAGTGTACAAAATAAACAAAATAAAGTTATTAACTTTGTGCATTATGTCAATATACATATTACATCTACGGATGTATAATAAAGACAGTTAAAGAAAACAAAACACAAAACAAAATGAAAGGTTAAAAAAGGTGATTATTATGATTAATTTAATTGATGGATATGTAGATGTAACAAGGGAATTTAACAATGTTCCTGATGGATATGTAGTATGGTATGAAGATAGTGCAGATGAGTATAATGTTATTAACGTTGTAGATGAGTTTACTGAATTAAATACACAAAACGAAAAAGAAGTACAGAAATTTTTTAATGAAATTTAATAACATGTAAAACCGACCTGGAGCGGTTAATCTCCAGGAGGAAAGAGGGTAATTATTATGAAAGATAATAGAATAGTAAAAGAGGAATTATTAAATGCTGAGGACGCTAAAGTACTAACTAAAGCTATAGATGATAATTACGAAAGATATTATGGCAAAGGATTAGAGGAGCGCTTAAAGGCAGAGCGTGAGGCGAATCCTAACAGAATAGAAATAGACGGTAAGGCTTTCGATATTAGATACATCAAACGACTTAAACTCTATAGAGCTAAAGCTGGATTATCTCAAAGTAAATTAGCCGAGTTAAGTGGAGTTAATGTTCGTATGATCCAGTACTACGAACAAGGTGCCAAAGATATTAATAAGGCCCAGGCTAATACAATACTAGCATTAGCTAAAGTATTGAACTGTAATATGAAGGACTTATTAGAAAAATAAAAAGAGGCCCGGAGTTATTAGCTCCGAGCCTTTTCTTTTATCTAGGATACCTCTATAAGCTCGTAGGAGGCTCATAGAGGCGTTTTTATTGTTTTGTCGATAACTTTATAGGTTATTTACTAAATATCGTTAAATAAGCCGTTAAATGCGTTTAGTGTAATCTAAACATATCCAGCCGGCGCCGCTCTTTAACTTACCCCAGTTACCGCTCGTCTGTACTATAGTGTAAGCTCCTCTGTCGCGGATACATCCTCTTACGGGATAATTAACTCCGGCTCCTCCTCTGATATTGAGAGCGCTAACTGTAACTCTTACTATATAGCTAGTACTAGCTGAAGTACTAGTACTACCTTTAAGGATCTGAGTAACTCTAGCCTGCACCTGGTTATAATTATAACCAGCTTTTTCTAAAGCACTTTTACGAGCTGATCCATTACCCCATCTGCCAGCTATAACTTCTCTAGCTATAGCGTCTATAGATTTAGTAGACTGAGTAGTAGGCTGAGCTACTTGATTAGATCCAAGTCTAGCGTTAACCTGGCTCACGATATAAGGGATTTTACTCTCTAAATAAGGACCAGGACAGTTAGTAGCTTTAAACATTTTATGAAGTGTTAAATTACCGTTTCTATCGCCTGTGTAGTTGAGACTTTTAATACCATTACGCTGACAGATATCGACGCACAAGTTAATTAAACTACTCATAGCCTTATCACTTACTGTCCAGTTAGGAGCGAGCGTATTATTAGCAACTTCGATAGTAACCGCCTGGGAGTCGTTCCAAGAGCTACTAGAAGTCCAGGCTCTATTAGACTCCTCCACATAAAGACCGATACGACCGTCTGTACCGATACCGTAGTTACTAGAGGCCTCTCTAGCACCATTAAACACATTAGCACAAGTTTCTACACTTAAATTACCAGCCATGTGATGGATAGTGATTTTTTTGTTTACCTTATTAGTCATTTTAGTATAATTTTTAACTAACTTGGTATAATTAACTAATTTACTATTACTCATAAATATACCTCCTATTCTTTTACGGCTTGAGTGCCGAAGTAAAACGCTATTACTACAGTAAAAATCGTTAAAAATTGATCTGTAGTAACTACTTTAACGATACACAGATAGCAAAAAACTAAAGTTAATAGTAGCGTAACGATACTCTTGATCGTTAATAATTTAGAAAGTCTTTCTTTCACTATCACCCCTCCTTTTCTAAAGGCAACTCTTTAAATTTGTCGTGTATTTCATTCATTACGCCATTGGCTCCGAGGTTGTGATACTGTTTCCACATGTTCTCGAAATTTTCGCGAGCGTAGATAGGAGCGTATCCTTTTTCTTTATAATGATTGTACGACTGTAAAAGTCGATCTCTTAATAAAGCCTGAATTCCTAAACATACCGCCTCAGTCTTGACCTCTGTCTTTTTAATTCGATTAACTAGATACTTACCTACAGATACTAAGATTCCAGAGCCTAATAAAAAACTCATTAATGGATAACTCATTTTTCTTTTTTCCTCCTATGATGTCCTTTTCCAAATGTATACTGCTAAATAAGGAGGTATATTATTATGAGCTAATCCACCTCCTCTAGTGTAGCCTTGCATTACTAATTCATTACCAGATACGATCTTGTAAGGTCTGTTAGCATACTTGGAGTAGTCAGTAGCACTTGAGTTTATGTAGTAGCTATTATCGTCTCCGCCTCTATCAGCGTAGCCAGAGTTGTCAAAATTACTATACAGATGTCCCTCGTGAGCTGGTATTTCATTAACTGTTAAAGTATGCTCTGCCTCGCCTCCAGTACTTCCAGCTGTGTAAGTATCATCTGCACCCAATAAAAACTTACCACTTACTCTCTCCCAGGTACCACCAAATAAGGTACCAGGATTCACCGAGTTAGCGCTCATATAGATAGAGCCTATTGGATAGATAAGATCGGCTAATAAATTATCTTTAAATTTTAAAGGTATAGCTATCTCAACCTTATCCGTCTCCTCTGATACTTTACCTATGGCCATACCTTTACCGCTTGCGTTGAAGTCTAAAAGCGTAAAGGCCGTACTTATGATAGTGGATACTGTAGTAGTGTTAAAGCTATCCGATACCTCTAAAAGTACGTCGTAAGTATAATTAATGTCTACCGCGTCAGCTAATACTTTAGATCCTACTAAGTCGCTAAGACTAACGTTAGTATAGTCTGTCTCGTCTTTTTTCTTGTATTTAATATTAGTACTTACCTCGTTAGCTCCGTTTAAGCTAGTATAATCTACGTCGTAGTTAACTTTTAAACTACCTCCACTCTCTGAGACGGTACCGCTTGCGTCTGATCTCTCTGCCGTAAAAATATTAATTTTTGGCTTAGTATAATCTAACACATTGATAGTTATTGACGTAGTACCAACGTAGCCTCTTGAGTCTGTAGCCGTTGCCGTGATAGTCATATCTCCAGCAGTGTTTAGAGGCTCTGTAATGGCGCTAGAGTCGTTGTAAGTCGCTCCGTTAGCTTTTATACTATAAGACTTAATAGAGGCGTTAAATTTACCGCTAGCGCTTACAGTTATAGCTAACTTGCTGAGATCTTTAACATAAGTTCCTATTTTAGTTTTAACATCTTCCATCGCCTCGGCTATATTTAAAGTAACCCCCGGCTTAGTGTCTATAATATCTGGCACCTTGCCATAGAAACTTACTGACTTAGAGCCTATCAGCGTAGAGCCGTTATAAGTATCACACTTAATAGTACCTTGTCCTAACGAGTTATTAGGAATGTAATTAGCTAAACTTAAAGGAGGTGTCCAAGATACGCTTGTACTACTTGTCTTAGTAGCGATTGTATCGCTAGTACTCCCCCAGTTATAAGTTAATGTGTGAGTAAAAGAGCTACTAGCTCTATTAATAGTTATTGTACCAGGTGTACCGAGCGTTAGCGTAGGTACTGATATACTAGAGGCTCGAGGGATTGTGTCAAGTGTAAAATTACCGGATCCGGTACAGTTAACCGCATAAGTATAAATAGCACCGCTTACACTGATACTAAAGCTCTTTGTACCGTCTGAGTTATGACTCAATACTTTACTACCGCTCGCTACTGTAGTATTTCCGTACAGTTTAATACGACTATCTGTAGAGGTAGAGTAGACGGTAGAGCCGTCTATAACTACTTTAAATCCTCCAGCCATATACCAATAACTAGAGTTACTACCAGCTCCTTTTAAAGTCCAGGATATAGTAGACGTATTATTTTCTATATTTTGTTTAGCGCTCCAGGTTACTTGTAAAAATCGCACCTCGTAGGCGTTAGTATTGACTGATCCGCTTAGTGCCATATCTTCACCTCCTTAAATTTTAGTAAATGATAAATTACCGTTCGATCGCGGAATAAAAGCAAAATTGCCTATTACAATTTGATCTAATATTTCAGCTTGAGTAATATATAACTTTTGGTCTGTGATGTAAGCGACTTCGATATTATCGTTGTATAAAAACGATATACGGCCGTTAGAGATCTTAGTCGTAAGAGGATTACCTACCGCTCCTAGTAATATATCTCCGTCCTTAAATCTAATATATTTAGATATCTCGTCTAGGTTTTTAATAATCTCGCCATTTTCCTCAGTAATACGCTCATTAATTGTATTAAACTGTATACCTAACTCGTCAGCCGTCTGTTTGAATACTGTAGATATAGCCTCTTTTAACTGAGTAGTATCTGTAGTAGTTGTATACTCTTTTAATAATGTTTGTGTGTTTTCCTCTGAGTTAACTATCTGCTCGTTAACATATGTCTGAGTCTGTGCTATAATACCCTCTGTTTTTTGACTTACTATATCGCCTATCTGATTAGTAAGTATATCTATTCTATTAGTGTTATCTTTGATGTTATCCGCTAAATAACTGCTCTTTTCCATTCCTAAAGTGATAGTTGAGTTAGCTGGACTTAGTAAGTCCATTTTATAAGCAGTTAACAGTACCTTATCATTGAGGTCGTGAGGCTTACTATAAACTCTGACATAATCGCCTAATTTAAACGCCTCTATAGTCTCGTCTGCTAGGTGTAAGTCTATAGCTTTAATAGTTAGCTTAGTTGATATTTTAACCTTATTAGCTAGATACGCTTTAGCTTTTTTAAGCAAGTTACTAGGAAGTGTTACATCTTCCCAACTTACAACCTCGTATATTTTACCGTATCGTGCCACCGCGTCTGGATCTGATACATAATCCAAGCCACCATTGACACTTTTTATATTAACGACTTCTCCAGTCGTCTCATTTTTAGCGCCGTACGCGATTATACAAGTTGCTAAAGTATCAGCTTTAGTATCGCTAGTTAAATCTAACAAGTTAACGCTAAAAGCTATATCTTGAGTGGCTACGTCTGTAAAATCTTTGAGATAGTCGATATAGTTACCGTCGTCCTCGTATCTAATAACGATATATCCACCTAGGTTATTAATTAATTTACTAGTGATCTCACTCCACGTAGTTGGATTCTCTGTCGAGGATCTGATGATATAGTCGTTATTGTCTGTTACTGTAACATTACCTAGCTTAAATCTTTGCAGAGGCTCTACCTGGCTATTATGCTGATTAATCAAAAAGCTGACGTAATTTTTTACGGAGCCTTTAAAGTCGTAACTTCTAACGATTGAGTCGTTAAAGTAGCCTAATACTCCCTCAACTTCTATAGTCTTGGTTTTTTTAAAGTCCTCAGAGTTACCATATACTCGACCTTTAAATAGTATTCGATTATCTTGATAGATAGTAATTATACTTTTCATTTTAACAAAACTATCGTAATACGGATGTCCTGGGAGGATCTGAAAAGAGGCAGAGCCTACTTTATTAACTTCTAAGTTAACTGTAGGCTTTAAAAGTCTCTTATCATTGTCTTTAGGTGTCCAGAGAGGTTTATCGTCTAAATATATACTAATCATATTCTAGCCTCCCTATATTGTACCGTTAAAGAACCGGATCCAGTTACTTTTAATACGTTAGCTCCAGGCTTTAACTCTAAATTAGCTAAAAGGTAACTTCCACTGCTTAAATTATAAGTATTAGTACCTACTACTATTTTAGCGCTATCGCTAACTATTACAGTAGGTATAACTACTACGCCGTCGTTATTAATAATTAGCTCCTTAGTGACTGTACTTAACTCGATACCTCGATTAGTTAACTCTAATCTCTGTCGAAATGGATCAGCGTTAATTTCTAAAGTAATTTTAGCGAGTACGCCATCTCTTTTAACTTTAACGCTTGCTATTCCCTCGTAGTACCAATCTGAAGTATCGTCGTCAATGATAGTTATACGCTCGCCGTGTAGACTGTTGAATATATCTATAGTATTTAGTAAGTTATCTCCGCTAGCTAAGTACTGAAATTTTAAAGTCCTATTTTTGTAACAAGTGTTACCCGTTAACGCTTTAGTTAAATCTAACAACCCATTACGTCCAGGTACTTCTACTGTGTAAGTTTGAGGAGTCGGATTACTCAACTCTTTTACTTCCTGGACTACGTCTAAATCGTCTCCAGTGTGTACTCGTAAATTATCTTTAATTATTAGTATGCCTCGCATAGATTACCACCCCCTAACTACTTTACTATTTCTATCGCTTAACGCCGTATCTACGCTATCGACTCCAACGACTAGAGGTCTATCCATAATTCTGAGAGCGTCTGGGTAGTAATTAGCCATTAAACTAATAACCTGGTCTAGTTTGCTCTCCAGGTTAGCGTTACGAGTATCTACGGCCTCAGCTACATATTTTTGTAGTACGTCAATAGGAGCTACGGCCTCCGGTCCAGCCTCTCCGACGCCTTTAAATCCTCCCTCAGTTGAGAAGATGGTAGGTCTTGAGAATACACCACCGAGTTTATACCACTTAACGTCAAAAGATGGCAATTTACCATATCCCGCAATACCCCAAGGAGCCTCACCACCGTCTACGGATACATGAGGTAGTTTTAAATCGAGCTTAGGTACTATACCTTTAAATATATCCTTTACAGTAGTTTTAATAGTGTCAATAACTGTACTAATTGCATTTTTAGCGGCCTCAATTGGTGTCGTGATGGCGGTTTTTATGCCATTCCAAACCGTTTCGGTTACAGATTTTATAGTATTCCAGACACTCGAAATCGTATTTTTTATACCATTCACAACATTACTAACAGTATTTGATACAAAATTTATACTATTGCTTATCGCATTTTTTATGCCAGACCAAACACTCTCTGTAACTGACTTGATAGTATTCCAGACGTTTGATATCACATTTTGTAAAGCTACAAAAACTGGATTATTAGTTATAGCCGTCCACGTATTTACTATAAATGATTTAATAAAATCTACTACAGTAACTATAACGTTTTTGATAGCGTTAAATACAGTACTAAACAGAGTTAAAAATCCGTTTATAATCGGTACTAATATGTTCATAATAAGAGCAAATCCGACCATCAATATGTTTTTGATAAAATTAACGGCGGTACTAACGACTGTACTTATAGCGTTCCAGGCTATCGAAAAGGCATTTTTTATTTTTTCTAAAATTCCGCCTATAAAATCCGTAATTCCGTTCCAAATATTCGAGAAAAACGAACTAACGCCCGACCATAACTCCTCCCAGCTAGTGCCGAACCAGGATAAAAATACGTCGGTTATGCTCAAAAATGTATTGATACAGTTTTCCAAAGTGCCGACTATTAAGTCCCAAACTGAACCGAATATTTCTTTAACACCATTCCAGACACGGTCCCAATCGCCAGTAAATATACCGACGAAAATGTCTAATATACCGAGAATTGCATTAAAAATTGACGATAAAGCTACCTCCATTTGTTTGAATGTACCAATAAAAATTGGCGCCATCAATTTACAAAAAGCGGACCAGATGGCTTTTATAACGTCAGTTATGTCTTTAAATTTAAAGCCTAGAGCGTTAAGTCTGTCTACTATACCTTGACTAAAATCCTTAGCTTTAGTTACAATACTGTTCCAAATAGCCGTTACCTTTTCACGAAACTCCTCGCTATTTTTCCATAATGTTATAAAAGCTCCACTGATAGCGGCTATAACGGCAACTACTGCTAAAAACGGAGCTACGGCACCTAACGCGCTAGTACCTATAGTACCAAATAGTGACGCAATTTTTGGCGCCCAGGTCATTATAGTACCTACGGCAGTCGTCAGTTTGCCTAGTATAATTAACAATGGTCCTAAGGCGGCTACTACTAATGCTACTGTAATTATTACTTTTCTCTGTCCGTCTGATAAATTATTCAATTTATCGACAAACTTTTGGATATGTTCTACTGCACTACGTATTATAGGCATAAGCATTTCTCCTAACGAGATAGCTAATTCTTCGAGCTGAGATTTGAGGATAGTAAACTGGCCTTTTAAATTATCGTTCATGGTATTAGCCATTTTTTCAGCTGATCCGTCACAGTTATAAACGGCGTCTGTTAACTTGTTATAATCCTCCTCGGACGCGTTGACTATAGCTAACATACCAGCCATTCCCTCTTTGCCAGCTAACATAGCCGCGTATTTGGCCTTTTCTGCACCCTCTGCTCCGTACGCTAATCCAGCTAATTTTTCCAGTTCTGCGTTATACTGTTTATCAGTCAAAGTACCCTCTTCGTGTAGAGTGGTTAATCTTTGAAACTCTGAGTTATATTCCTCAGTACTAATCATCATATTGCCAAAACCGGCTCTCATGTCATCCATTACTTCTTTCAAGGACTTCATATTACCCTCGTTGTCTTGTAAAGATAATCCTAAGACGTTCATAGCCGTTTGCATTTGGTCTGTTGGTTTAGCCATATTAACCAGGATGTTTTTAAGTGAAGTACCCGCTTGAGAGCCTTTAATACCCGCGTTTGCCATCAAACCAATGGCTATAGATGTATCCTCCATACTGTAGCCTAACGATCCAGCAGTAGAGGCGGCGTACTTGAACGTCTCGCCCATCAACTCGACATTAGTATTAGCATTACTAGACGCGGCGGCCATTACGTCTGAAAGTCTACCAGCGTCCTCTGCCGTTTTTCCGAACGCGGTTAAGGCGTCTGTGACTATGTCGGATGTAGTAGCTAAATCACTACCAGACGCGGCGGCAAGGTTCATTATACCACTGATACCGCCTAACATATCCTTAGTTTTCCAACCGGCCATTGCCATATATGACATAGCGTCCGCGGCCTCACTAGCACTAAATTTAGTCTGTGCGCCCATCTCTCTAGCTTTATCTCTTAAAGCTTGTAAATCGTTACCAGTAGCTCCAGAGATTGCTGATACATTAGACATAGAGGCGTCAAAGTCTGCCGTAGTCTTAACCGCCATAGCTCCGAGACCAGTTATAGCGCCCGTTAATGGTAACATTTTTTTGCCGGTACCCTCGATTTTATCGCCTACATTTTTTAATTTTTCCCCTACTAGAGCTATCTGCTGAGCGCCTACTGATCCGAAGTTTTTTTGTTCTTCTGTTAAACTTTTTAACTTAATCTCAGTGTTAGCAATCTCTCTTTGTAAATTGCGATATTCTTTTTCTGTCATCTGGATTTCTCCAGAATCAACTTTAGCTAATACCTCTTTTAATGAATCTAATTTAATCTTAGTTTCAGCAATAGAGCTTTTTAATAAGTCTGATTTTTGCTTTAAAAGTGTGACGTTACTAGGATCAAATTTAAGTAACGTATTAACACCCTTTAACTCTTTTTGTAAGGCGGTACTCTGTTTAGTGGCACTCGAAAGAGATCGTCCAAGCTCGGTAGTATCGCCTCCAATTTTGACAGTTATACCTTTAATTCCTCCGGCCATAAGTTACCCTCCTTAATGTTTAAATTTAGCTCGCAAACCGTCTTTGTCCGGTTTAGTCTGCTCTAATCTCCACGCGTTATCTAAATACTTTCTACCCTCTTCAGACTGATTTAATTTAGATATAAAAGCGTCTCGTCTTAATATTAAGTAGTCGATATAATCTAACTCCTCAATTTGATATATATTCAACCCTGTATAGTCAGCTACTAACTTTTCCCAGGTCGTTGTTGTCTCGTATTTATTACCCTTACCTTTATCCTCAGTAGGATAGTAAGGGAGTTTTAGTTTTTTCCCTCCATGCCCTCATTTATAAAATCCATATAGGCGTTAAAGAAAATAGTAATATCCTCAAAGTCGAAAATATCCTCTAGTAATTCTTTTTCAATTTTTACTCCGCCTTTGTTGTGGCTCATTATTTCAGCACAAATATCATAAATATCGTCTAGAGCCTCCTCTGATAAACTGTTACCATTTTCGACCTCTGTCATAACACTCTGTAAATTAGATATAGCTCCTAATACTCGTTTAGTAGGCGTGCTAATCATAAGAGTGGTTTGGTCTTTGTCTGCTAAAGTTACTGTTAAATATCTCTTTTTTATATTGTTAAAATTTAATGTTTTCATGATTTTATACCTCCATATATTAAAAAAGACGGAGGAGATTATCTCCTCACGCCTTATATTCATTTATTAGCCGGCTACTGTAGTAGTCATTTCCTCGTTATACTCGATAAGAGTACCAGCTTTGTCAATAGGCTGACACTTAAACTCAGCGTCAATAACTGTCTCTTTATCCTTAGCAAATGCTAAACTAAATCCAGCCTGGTTTACACCTCTAATAACAATCCAAACGTCTCCGTCCTGGTTATCCGTATGATGGAAACAAAGTGCATAAGACTTACCGTTATTGTTAGCAACACCACCAATCTTTACGTTACGGATACCGTCTTTTTCTGTTACTCTCGCAGTACTAGCTAACTTCGCAAGTGTCTTACCATTCCATGTGAGTACACCACTCTTAAAAGTAGCCTCTTCCTCTGTGATTATTGTCTTTGATACTATACCTGTATCGTCCTTAGCCTCGTAGTAAGTAGGCTTATACTCTAAAGTAGCTCCGCCCTGGATACGACCAATCAAGTCAGTCTCAGCGCTAAACTCTGTATAAGCCGGTACGCCAGTAGTAGCGTCATACTCTTTGACCATTAAATCGCCTGAGCCTAATGTGATTACTTCAGCGTCTCTGTTTTTTACTTCTGCCATTTTTTAATCCTCCTATTTTTCTATATAATCAAAATCATAGATAACCTGGTAGAGTCCCTCAGACTCTAGCCAGTATCTATTATTTTTAGTGTAAACTATACCTCTACTATCGAGGATAGTTTCGAGCCTTTTTTCCGCCTCCGGATCTGGAGTATAAGAATAAAGCTCTATACTGTAGCTATGTTCTTTGATTAAGTTAACGTCATCAGCTCCTCGGCTCTCGTAAGAGTCTAAATACACGCAGTACGTGACAGTAGGAGCTTTTAAAAATCTACACTCTTTAAAGGTTTTATTTTCCACAAAACCCGCTCTCGCTAAAATCTCTTTAACCATTTTTAATTATCTCCTCTATCATTGGCAAGTACCAGTCTATGATACGGTCTGTATTTTTCTTAATAAAACCGTACGCCTTGGTACGTCCTCCGTCTCTAGTAGCATGTCCATACTCTAGTAAGTGAGAGAGTCTATAGTCTGGACTTTTCACATACCACATTTTTTCTATACCGAATTTAGTCTCACTCTCGGTACGCTGAGTAATGTGATCTCTATAATGTTTCTCTCGTTTACCTACCGGAGCGTCTGCCTTAGTGTTTTTCACTAAGTCGTTCATAGCTCTGTTAGTTTGCTTTTTTAATCCTATAACGACATTCTCGTTATATTCAGTTAAAGCATTGTTTATCGCCTCGCTTAACTCATCTACATTAATTAATACATCTTTCAATACGACACCCCCACCATTTTTACATTTTTATGTTTAAGTGCAAAGTCGTCATAATCTGTTATGTTATAAGCTATATCATTATACATAATTCTATATAGCTGAGTATTATTAGCTACGTCCTCTAAGTCTTTAAAATATCTCACTTCAAAAGTAAGAGTCCTTTTCGCCTGTACGGCTCCAGCGTCTAAATACTCGCTATTTTTGTTAGACTTATTAATATAAGCGTGTAACTTGTACACGTCCTCCCATTGTTCTGTAGCCTCGTTAATTCTTTGAATAGAGATAAGTTTATCGAATACTCGCATATTATCCCCTCCTCAACTCGAGACGTAATTGCAGACTTAAGTCGTCTACTAATCTCCTGGTATTTCCAGAGATAGTAGACTGTAAGCCTCTGTTATCGTATAAGTCCGATATTATTATTAACGCTAATTCCTTAGCTCTAGGATCGTCGGTAGGATAGTCGTTACCGATTGATCCTTTAAGATAGGCATTAGCGGTATTAATCGCTCGCTCGATATTAGCATTAACCATATCGTCAGCGTAGTCGATACCAAGGTACGCCTTTACCTCTTCTATAGTAACTACCATACCGTCGCCTCCTTATCACTGATTGTTAGTAGATAAAATAGCGTTAATAAGCTCTGTTTTAGTACTCTTAGACGTCACACCCTCAACCTTAAGACTATTAGCCAGGTCTAAGAGCTGAGACTTTGTTAAAGCCTCAAGCTCTGCCTCGCTATAATCTCCGTCTCCGTTAGTATCGGCGAGGGATGTTATTCCCCCACCTGGATATAGCCATTAACGATAGAGTCAGCGTCTTTAACTCTGTAGTCGTTTCTCTGAATAGCTCTCATAAGAGTCATATTCTGAGCGAAAGCATTAAATTCTCCGATAGTCGCTACAGTAGAGGCGTCGATAGTGATCTTCTTACGATCGTACTTACGAACGTAGTCGAATAAGTTACCTACGATAAATGGTACTTTGTTACCCTCGCCGCTAGCTAATACTGAGTTAGGAAGTACTTTAATAGGAAGTACTAAAGTACCACATCTAAGAGTCATTCTAGCTGAGTCAGTAGGATCTGGATTAAGTAAGTATCTACCATTTTCATCCTTAAGAGTATCGAGATAGTTAAGTCCGTCGTCGTTAGTATAGATCTTAGCTCCAGCTTTGTAAGCCTGTCCTAATGTTACATTTACTGCTTTCTTAATTCCGTCGATATCTACTAAGTTAGTCTGAGTTTTTTCAGCTACTTTAGCTAATACTTTAGCATTAGTAGTATTTACGTCAGCTTTTCCAAGCCATTCTGCTACAATCTCCACGATATTGGCGTCTGAGTCGTCGATAAGGTCGTTAGAAACTGGCATAAAACCGGCTCTGTCCTGGATAGTGTAAGGAAGTCTTTCGAACTGTGGAGCCTGGATCTCCTCTGTGATAGCTCCGTTTTCGTCAATATCAACGAAAGTATTAGGAGTAGTCTTTTTCTGATATGTTCTAGAGCCTTTGTTAGTAGATACTGGTACTACGTCGATATCAGACTCAAGAGCGTAGTCTACATCTTTGTAATGCTCGATACGTGTAGATACGTCCTCTGGTACTGTATAACCACCTCTAGCGTCTACTGTTTCAACTAAACCAGTACCAGCTGGAACGTTTTTAACAATATTTTTAACGACTTTAGCGAATTTTTCGATCTCGCTAAGCTCTTTAGATTTTGGAGCCTCTGCTACTGGCTCTACTGGAGCTACTGAACTCTCAGCGCTTGCCATTTTTTCAGCCTCAAAGATCTTTTTCTCAGTTTCAAGCTCTTTCTGTAAAGCGTCAACCTGGTCCATAAGCTCGTTAGCTTTAACTACGTCTTTGTGTTCTCCCTCCATAAAGGCTTTAGCCTGGAGTGTCTTTTCCTGGATCTGAGCCATAAGCTCTCTCATTTTCTTATTCATTCTTTTTCTCCTCCTTTAAATGAATTTATAATTATTTTTTTGTATTAAAAAAGGACGTCCACTCTCGAAATCCTAGCGGATACGATACGTTCGTCCATTTTTTCGTTATCTGGAGTCTCAACTACTGGAGTCTCCTTTTTTTCTTCTACCGGCTTAGTAAATCCGATAGACTTATGAGTACCGGCTCTAGGTTGAGCTGGTACCGCTACGAAACTAAGCTCGTAGGCCTCTTTAGCTCCGTGTAAAAGCATTTTACAACGACGCTTTGTAGCTTTACCCTCGGCGTCTGTAACCTCGTATTCCATGCCGGGCCAATGCCTACAATAATCTTTCATATTGTCGGCTCCGCAAATACTACAGATCATTTTTTCCGGTACTGTAGAGGTTGATACTTCTTTTTTAATACCGCCCTTAATTTCAGCGATTAAGTCTTTGTTAGACTCAGTCTTAACGATATACATCTTAGCGATAAGCTCGGTATGTAGCTCTCCCAACTCTGTAGTCTTGTTAGCGTCCTGGACTAACTCAGTATCGTAGATACGCGCTATCTGATTATCAGCTTTACGATTATGATCTTTTAACATTGTCTTACCAGGATACAACTTTTTAAGATCCTGGAGAGCTTTTAAATTAAAAGGCATATAGTTTCTATCGTCTTGTTCATTATCGGCGATACTTGCTTTAAAAATAAATACTTCCTCAGCACTTAAAGGACTAAGAGTATATTTATTAATTTTTTTAAGGTCCTCGTCAGTAACATCTAAAGACGATACTTTAGCGACTTTCTGAATGACACCAGGTAAGGCGTCCGGATCGTTAAAGTTTGTTAACTTCTCGTTATCCATTTTTTGCTCCCTCCTCTCCGTTAGTATCGGTACTCTCCTCAGTGGTAGAGTCCGTATATTGTAAACCGGCTAATTCGACCGGGATACTAGCACCATTACCGAGGAGCTTATCTCCTCCAGGTTTAGCCTCTAAGTCTAATAAGGCTCTAGCCTCGTTCGGTGTATAGATAAAGTTAGCTACACCGTTACTCAAAGTATTAATTTGAGTATGTAAGTCAGCTCTTAAGATTACCGCTACATTAAATTTAAAATGATAGCCGGTATCTATCTCCTCACGACTTAATAGTTTATAGCTAATCTCCTCCTCATACTGTTTTATGATATATAAAAGAGTATCTACTAAAAAACTTAACTGTTGAGCCTCAGCACTAGCATAGCTAGACTTAGTATAATCTCCTATCTGATAAGGCTTAATACCAAAAGCACTAGCGATCTGTAGAGCGGTATACTGTCTAACTTCTACGAACTGATTATCGGCGAGCTTAACGTTTAAAGGATTAAGACTAAATCCTAACGGAATAGGGATAATATTCTCCACACCCTTGTCCTTTAAATCGCCTTTAGCGTAAGCCTCTGTCATTCTAACAAGCTCTTGGACGTTAGCGTCGTTAAGCGATCCTGTATAGTTTAATACTGCCTTAGCAGTAAATCCACTATCGTACATCTTGTTAAGCATTTTTTGAGACTTAACTCCGCCTCCTATCGTACTTTTTAATTGTTCTTGTACGCTAATACCTACGATACCGTCTAAAGTATTACTAGACTTAAAGTGTAGTACCTCCTCAGAGCTAAAGCGATAATTTTTACCACCTCCGGAGTATACGTAGTAAATATCTGGCTGATCTGCTAAAATCTTAGCGTCGTCGTAATAAACTGTAACCTGGGTAGATGGTAAAATCCATAATTTTAAGTCTTTACCGGCTCCCTGGATCCATACATAAGCATTTCCGTAGTGATTACGGTTATACTCAACTGTAGACCAGAAATTTGTAGCCGTCATATACGGATTAGGTCTATCGTGTAAAGCATAATATAGCGGATGTTTACGAGCCGTCTCTACGCCGTTTTTATCGTTATATTTTAGCAATTTAAGAGGTAATTTACCTACTCCCTCACTAAGTACTTTCATACAAGCAAAGTAGGTAGCCTCTGATATAGCTCTCTCGTCCTCGTCTGGATTAATTCCTAAAAACTTATACAAGTTATTAAGTTCTACTGTCTGTCTATCTGATTTATTAAAAAATTTAAATAATTTAGGTATTTTCACTTTTACACCTCCTTTTTATTTTTTCCACCCTATTGCTTTTAGGTATTTATCTAGCTCACTCTCGACGTCTACGACTTCCTTAGTCTTATTTTTCAGCATTAAAGCGTGAGCGTCTATACAAGCGTCAACTGGATCAATACGCTTAAATCTATTCCCTGGTTTTTTATCTACTTTAACCTCGTCGAAACTGTTACGAACAAGACTAGCGTTCAAAAAGCTCCAGGTTAATAGCTCGTTGTTAAGGTTATACTCTACAGACTCGCTCTTAGTGAGTAACTGTATATCTACTGTAGCGTCGTTTAATGACTTACAAGACTGTACTATAATCACTACCGGACATCCGAACGCCTCAAGATCTGATAAAATACCGTCAGCGTTATGAGGATCAATACCGATTCCCTTAAATTTAAGGTCGTACTCGTCTTTTAGTCGCTTAAGATCCTTTATTATAAACTTATAGTCATTTTTAAAGTCTCCGGAGCCTCCAGTAACTGTTATAAGCTCCATACTTTCCCACAGATCATAAGGTGCTAAGTCGGTCTCTATATGCTCCTGGAGTCGTCCACGAGGCATAAAAGAGTGAGAATAAAAATAGTACTTATCTGTATCGTTTATCGGCTCAAACTCTAACGAGTAAGTAGTTAAATCTCCGCCGCTTGATAAGTCCAAACCTACCCAGCACTCTCGACCTCTAAAGTCCTCGAGAGTTTTTTCAGATCCACATTTCTGCCACTTCTCAGCGTTAATAAATTGGTCGTCGGTATTTTGTACCCACATATTAAGACACTTAGTAAGGAAGTCTCTTAAGTCACTACCGCCCATATCCTTAGCGGTCTGAGCGTCGGTCTTAAGTTGCTCGATACCCTCCTCCGTACTACATAGATACGGATTAGCCTTAATCCAGTTATTAGGATCCCATATATCATCAGTAGGATCGAGACAGTAAATATCTACAAAAAAATCCTCGGCGGTCGCTTGACCTCTGAGGATATTTATAGCGTAGTCGTCCATCTCTTTACAAAATGAGTTAAGATTATCGCCTCTTGTAGTTATCATTGAGACGAGCGTCTCGTCTAAGGCTCTTGTACCATTGTATAGAGCCTTGTATATTTTATTGTCCTTATGTTGATGTATCTCGTCGATAGAGCTAAATATTGATCTAAAGCCGTCGTCAAGACCGGCCTCTTTACTTAAAGCCTCTATAGTACAGTTAGTCTCGTTAGCTATGATAGTCGAGATATAGTCTTTAACCTCGAAAAACTCGCCTAAATCCGGATCTATTTTAATGAATTTACTCATTTCCTCCCAGGCGAGACGTGCTTGTCGTTTTTTAGTGGCTACAGTAAATAGCTTACCGTAGTTATACCCACCAAAACCGGCTATATAAGTACCGATAATACCATTCTCGAACGTTTTACCGTTCTGTCTAGCCTCAGACTTATAACGACGTCTAAATCTTCTCTTGTCGTTGGATGATTTAAACCACCCAAACGTAGCGCCGAGGTCAAACACTTGAGAGTCTAATAGCTTAACCGCTTTCGGCTCCGTTCCCTCGGCTATAGTTAAGGTTTCGGCGTAGCTGATTATTTCCTCAGCCTTAGCCGGATCATAATAGTAAGGAAAATCCTTAGTATTTTGCTTTTTAAGGTCGTCTAAATGCCTTTTACAAGCTAACCTGTGTAGCTCTCCAGCTACTACTTTACCGGCGACAACCTCTCGCGCGTACCTGGTTACGCGATCATTTAAGATAGCCGAGTTATCCACCAGCTACCCTCTTCTCGAATTTTTTAAACTTGTTTTCTTTAGGAGTCTCCTCCTTGTTAGCTCCAGGTACTACTAGCTTACATCTGCTAGTAATAGTTAATCCTAAATCATTTGCTGAGGCTCTAACCATTTTAAAGCTACGCTCTTGCGTTTTAATCCATAAATCATAAAGAGTAGGATCGTTTTTAACATCTGACTTTCGTAACTGTTTAGTCGCGTGTATATAGTTATCATTACTGACTATATAACGAGCTAAGGCGTCTACGTCCGTCTCTCCCATGATCTTAAGTTTTTGTAACTGTCCGGATAACTTGTAAAAAGTATCTTTTTGTTTTTTTGTTAAGTAGCTCGGAGCGATAATACTGTCGGTTATCGGCTTAATCTCTCGCTCCTGGCGCTCCTGGATCTCTGCTTTAGTTAAGTGTTTAGATCCTCGTGCTTGAACTACTTCGATAGGTAGTCTCTGTCGTCCTCCCATATTATCGCCTCCTCCTCAATGCTAAAAAATTAAAAGTTAATAGTAATTGTAAAAGTCTTTGTTTCATTTGGCTTAATCGTCACTGGATTTTCAAGCTTTGAAATTTCGATATAAAAATTTTTTCCCCATGTATTATTATGTACAGAAACTCCAACGTTGGTCACTACTAAGTCACTTGTAGAGATATTTGTCCAGGTACTAGTATAGACTATTCTGTCATCTGATATATTTGTGCTTTGATTTGAACTTGTGAAATTAGAGTTGTCAGAGTTAAAAGTATGCATATCTTTATATATATTCTCATCAGCTATACCTATCCCCATATACCCATTATTTAAAATTCCGTCTGCTCCTACTATTTCACTTGGTGTTAATGTTTTTGTATTTCCCGCTACATCTACTACGTTACAATCTCTATTTGATAAAATTCCACCTATTAGATTTTTAAAATTCGTTAATAACATATTTTATCCTCCTATTCTACTTTTACACTTGTATTAAATGCTTGTCTGCTTATGTCTACTGCTTCTACAAAGCTACTTGTGATGTTTATTATATCTACAAAGTTACCAGTTCTAATTATATCTAATACTTTTGAATTGACATCATCTGCTTTAATTTCTGAAATTGCATTTGCCATTTCAGACACTTTAAATGTACCAGTAGTACTTGCCTTTTCTCGAATTGCATTAGCTATATTCTGTATGTCTGTTTCTTCGTAAAGTTTATTCATTAATAAGCCACCCCATTTCCATCAGAATAGTCACCGCCTATATTTAGCCACTTGTTGTCTACAAACATATACTCTTCGTAAGTGTTATCAGATTTTTTTAAAAAATACATAGTATTGCTATTAATATTCGTCGTAGGTAACTCTGTAACTACTGTGGTGATAGGATTAAATACAGGATCAACTACGGCGTTAGTCATAAATATATCTATACCCGACTCAACTCTATATCCACTTGTTACAGTGTCTGGAGTTGAATATTTTACTTTTCTATCAGTAGTTAATGTTAAAGTGATACCGTTAGTTAATTTTCGATCTTCATCTTCAGAAACGGCTGGATATTGTTCTCCGTATTCAAATAATGTTATTTTATCAGATGTAGATACGTCTGCTAATACACCAGGTATATGTTTTATTAATAATAGATTGCCTAGCGAATATAATTCAAATCCGCCTCCGTATACTGTTGTACCTTTTTCTATAAATATAGCTTTTGCAAAGTTAGTAGCTAGTCTATTAGTCGCAAAGTCTACGTAACTTTTACTTTTATTAAAATATGTCTGTATATCCGCCTCAATAGCCTCGTAAGTTAAAATCGGCACATTGTCAGTGTACTCATAGTCCGACGGTTTTACTCGCTTATTAACCGGTATTAATACTTTAAAAAGTGTAGTAGCTTTCTGATCTTCCATAGATACGATATAAGCCACTATATCTAAATCCTCTTTTAATAAAATATTAGGTACCGGACAACTAATAACGCCCTCGCTCGTAGTTGACTGGACCAATAAAGACTCTGTACTGTTTCTATTGCAGAAATGAATAACCGGCGATACTGGTAAATCAAGTCCAGCTATTTCGAGTACCTGGTTTAGATCCCATTGATATACTGAATCAGTGTAAGTCGAACTAGAATCGTTAAAATTTACTCGTAACATTTAATTTTCCTCCTTTATTCGTAAAATATTTTATAAAAAAAACGTCTAAAGTCTCAAAAAGGGACTTTTTGCTACAGAGAAC
>Ga0326513_10000318_pt1 | contig 39944 bp, 53 predicted proteins | sample 2_2465_0518_D_FD_203654 | JGI IMG/M metagenome (GOLD analysis project Ga0326513, IMG submission 203654) | Bovine rumen microbial communities from UC Davis, California, United States - 2_2465_0518 | ecosystem: Host-associated > Mammals > Digestive system > Stomach > Rumen | place: USA... | reverse complement strand
CTGCGGCTCTTGACGCTGTTATCACTATCTCGGATACCATAATCGACAACATCGACAAGGTTCTCGATACTGCGGAGGATATTATTTCGGGACTTGCTGATGCGCTTGTTGACCCGAAAACGCTTGACTATTTCACCGAAAAAGCTCCCGGTGTTGTAATTCGGTTGACTGATGAACTTATTGCCAATATTCCCGAAGTTGAACGATTCTGTACACAGCTATTCGACAGAATTGCGGAGGGACTTGTCAATTATGACTGGGCGGAAAGCGCAAGGAAAACCGAGCAGAACATGATTGACGCTTTTTTCACTAATGATGTGCTTGTTGGTGATATTGCAAAACTTCTCGGCGTGGATGAAGAACAGGCGAGAGCGGCTCTCGATAAATTCAAAGGTGACTGGACAAAAACAGTTGACATGATTTCTGCCGAAGCTGAAATTGCACAGAATAAGTTTCAAGGGTATTACAACACAGGTCATCAGAGCGACGAATGGCAGGATATAATCGGCACTGACAGCAAAACCGACAAGGTTGAACTTGACAAAAAAGCACAGAAAAACATTGCGGACGGTTACGCCGAAAACGCAAGGAACGCCGCAGGGGTCATTACTCAGGCAAATGCGGAAGTTTCCGAAAGTACCGCTGAAACTGCCGATACACTTTCCGATTCGTCGGAGGAAATCACTGAATCAACCGGCAAAATCTCCGATGATTTCAAAGCGTGGTACACCAAACTTGAAACACTCAAAGCGCACGACGATATTGACGACGACGAGTTTAAAAAGCGGCTCTCAGATAAGCTCCACAGTTCGGCGGAATACTGGGATTCTGCTTATAACAATTACTGGGATAAAATCAAAACATCAAACAGCAAAGCCGCCGCAAACGCCGGCGCAAAAGTATCCGACGACTTTAAAACATGGTACGAAAATCAGGAACGCCTGCTTTCTCTCGGTGAGGATAACGGCGGCATTTCCGAAGATGTCTTTTACAAGAGGCTCGCCGAAAAGCTTGACAGCGACGACATCAAAAATAATCCCGCTTACAACTCCTACCGCACAAAGCTGAAAAGCTACCGGGACAAGCAGCAAAAAGAAGCCGAACGCCGAAACAAGGAAGTTTCCGACGACTTCAAAGACAGGTACAACACTCTGAAACTGCTTTTCGATATGGGCGGGGAAAACGGAGGTATCTCCGAAGAAGAATATTATTCACAGCTTGAAAAGCTGCTCGAAAGCACTCCCGACAGCAAGGTGAACGCCGCTTATTCTCAGTACTGGAAAGCTTTAAAATCATACAACGAAAAAGAACTGAAAGAAGCCGAAAAGCAACAGGCGGCTGTTTCGGAAGAGTTTAAAAAGTGGTATGACGAGCAGCAGTATTTGCTTGCAAAAGGCGTTGAAAACGGCGGTATCAGTTCGGAAGAATACATCGAGAACCTGCGGGAAATGCTCGGCAGCTCCGACGAGTTCGACAAGGTTCAGTATAAGCCGTACTGGAAGGAAGTCACATCTGCCGACGAAAAAGCCGCTCAGGAGAACCGGAAAGCACTTGACAACGCCGCAAAACAGCGTTTGAAAAATCTCAAAGACGAGGCAAAGGACGAGCTTGCGCAGCTTAAATCAAGCATTTCCGACCTACAGAGTGAGTACAAAAACGAACTCAATAAACTTGTCAAGGAACGTGACAGCTTTAAATCAAAACTATCGGTGAATATCTTCTCCACAACGGAAGAATCCGTTACCGACAAGCGCACCGGTGATGTCACGAAAAAGAAAACAGATACCGTTGCCGATATTAAACAGAAAATTGAATCACGGAAGAAACTCGGTACGGCTTTACAAAGCCTTGTCAAAAAAGGTATTCCGAAAGGTCTTTTGCAGGAACTTGCGGGAATGGACCCCGACGACGCTCTGAGATTCGCTGAACAGCTTGACAAGCTCGACAACACACAATGGGAAAATATCGTTTCATCGTATAACGAATACGAGGAGATCAATCAGAAAATCGCTGACGATATTTATTCACCCGAAATCAAGGCTCTGAATGAACAGTTTGCTAATGACCTGAATACCCTGCTTGACGGGGTTTCGGGCAGTGCCGCCGAAAAAGGTGCAGAAATGATACGGTCATTCGTTTCCGGCATTGATACGGGGTCGGATGATGCAATTCAGCAGATCAGGGATTTTTGCGATGATGTCACCGCAGAAATGAAAACCGCTGTTGACGGCGCAGGACTTATTGACGGCGGGCTTATGCTCGATGAAGACTTTGCGCAGGCTATTGCTGACGGTTTTGCGGACAATGCAGCAGTTATAGGCGATACAGTGCTTGCCGCATGGGGTGAGGTTTTCGACGAAAAATTTCCCTCGATAACTGCGGCTGTCGATACCAGAACGACGGGATTATCTCAGGGTATAGCGACACGGGCGGTCGCTTCGCAAGAGCCTGCGGCGGCAACTGTTAATCAGGCGGCGGTAAACGTTCCCGATATTACACTCGGCAATATTCAGCTTGTTATGAAAGACGGTAAAGTCCTTGCGGAAGTTGTAAATAAAGAAAATCTCAATTATCAGATTCAGGGAGGGAGAATATGAGCGAGCCTTTATTGAAAATCGGCGATACCGATGTATCGGATTACATCACCGAAGAAAACATGACTGTTTCGGAACAGGCTGTTTATGACGGTGTGAGTTTCACCAACGTTTACGGCGAAACCACACGAATTCAGACGGGAATTTCTGTCAGAATAAACGCTAAACTTTCCCTCGTTCCGTCAGATGTTGTGGAAGATATTCTGTCGGAATGCGATGCGGGAAATATCAGCGTTACATATGCTTATCCGGCTGAACGCACGGGAAATTTTGAACGTCCCGATGTTTCGTCAACTCTTGTTTTTACTGATGCAGACGGGTCAATGTGGTACTATGATGTATCATTGAATCTTAACTGCCCGTTTATCGCCCTCGACGGTCTTTAACAAATTAAATTATTCGCTCACTGTCGGCGATGCGCTGAGTTTCACAGGCGATGATCTTTCCGATATTTCGATGTCCTCTTCCTGCTCCGGAATGGGTTTTTCCGGTATCTCTACCGTGCAATTCTCGGCTCGCTGCAGGCTGACAGATGATGAAGTGCTTACCGCACGCACTCTCGTCCCCGGCTCGGCGGTCGTGTTTACGGCTTCGGGTTATCCGGATATTCCGACTTTCATTCTCGGATTCACTGAAATTTCCGACCACATTCTCTCGGTCACCGCTTACGACAAGACCGCAAACAGCGACATTATTTTCACCGACGACGACACGGTTTTCACGGAGTTCGACGGTGACAGGGTCGACAGCGACGGAAACCGTATCAGGAACAAATACAGCGGTCAGGTAGTTCTTGAAGCGGCGGCTAACAAGATCGGTCTGGGTGCGATGTCGGTCGATAATCTTCCTGAATTTCTTTACTATTCGGAGTTCATCGGGAAAAGTGTCAGGACGGTCATAAACGACTTATCCGCCTGCGCTGTCGGGTTCTTCTATATCAGAGATAACGCCCTTTCACTTGCGGCTTTCGGTACTGCAACGGGTATGATCTCGGCAGACGACAGCAAGTGCGGGAAGCTCGAAACTTCCGGGCAGAAACATATTTCACAGGTTTACATCACTGATGAAACGTATTCCGAAACTTACAGTGTCGGCAGCGGACAGTGGTACGAAACCGTGAGTATCGGCTCGCCGTATCTTATCGGCGAGACCGCTTGTCTGAATGCGGGCGGGAAAATAAACACGAAAACTTACAAAGGGTGGAAGATCAGCTTTATTGTCGGCGACACACTCCCGATTCCCGGTATGTTCTGGGAAAACAACGAAAATGCTCCCGTTATCCGTGAAATAAGCCTGCGTTTCGGTGCTGTGAGTATTATCGCCGATGTCGGTTCGCCTGCCGTTCAGCAGTCTATGACCGATTTTCACGACGAAAAAACCCGTGCTATAAATACGAAGATTCAGGAGAACAAAATATACGGCAATGTTTTCATTGATAAAAACAACGGTCTTGCGATAAATTATAAGGGGGCTGAGGTCTGATGCCGGACGTTACAAAACAGTCTTTTCTGAAAGCCGTTGACGGCGGGCTTGCGTATTTTCCGGGTATTGCGCTTATCAACGGCAAGCCTGTTGACCACATTTACTGGAAGTTTTCGCAGAATGACACCGTTCTGACAGTGCGTGTGTTTTACAGTGATGAACTTATCGAAGAATTTTCTCTCGACATTGCCGACAGCGGCACAGACCCCGACACCTCGGAAACTTACGATGGAAAACTTTATGATTTAAAGGAATACTGGAACGGCGAGCTTATTATAGGGAGTGATGACTAATGACTCACACTAAAGCGGCGGTTATTTCTCTTGCGGGGGTTTTCGGCGGAATCTTTACATCGTTTTTCGGCGTATGGAGCGATGATATTCTTGCTTTGCTCGTGCTTATGGCAATCGATTTTATCACCGGGATCATCGTTGCGGGACTTTTTCAGTCGTCACCGAAAACGCAGTCGGGCGGACTTTCCTCAAAAGAATGCTTGAAAGGTATCGCCAAAAAGGTTTGTGAGCTTCTGCTTGTCGCTGCGGCTTATCAGGCTGACAGGCTTATCGGTTTTGACTACGCAAGAGGGGCGGCGGTCGCCGCTCTGTGCGTCGCCGAGATAATTTCAATCATGGAAAACGCAGGGGCTATGGGTATTCTTCCCGAACCTCTGCGGAATATTTTTTCAAGGGTTATCGATATTTTAAACAAAAAGCACGATGACAATAAAAAGGAGTGATTTTTTTTTGATAAAAAACTTCACGCTTGACGGGCTTACAACCATCGACCTTAACCCGGACAAAACTTTTCCTTATTTCTATTTGTCCGACAGGTTCAGCTGGATCAAGAACGAATCAGGCGGAACGGTTTACGCTTCCGCTGACGAACACTGTGTTCCCGATGATGACGGCACGGCGGAAATACCCGTTAATTCTGTCTACAGAATGAACACTCCTCAAACTAATATCCTCTATCTTTACGGCAGTGGTGACATTGAGATCACCACAACAAAATCAACTCAAAGCCCGTATCTGAATGCAGGCGGAGGGGGCGGCGGTTCGGGTACGGACGATTACACCGCTCTTTCAAACAAGCCGAAAATCAATCATATCACGCTCATCGGCGATAAGTCTTTCAGTGATCTTGGGCTTGAATGGGTCGCTCCCGATGTAGTTACTGATATTTTTGATCCTGCTGAAAGCTATTCCGAAAACGATTATGTAATGTATGAAAACAAGCTTTACAAATGCACAGCGGAGCATTCCGGAGCGTGGAATGCCGCTGATTTTGAAAAAGTCACCGTTATGGAGTGCGTTTCATCGGGCGGAGGTTCGTTCAACATCGTAAATACTCCGACTGCCGAAGAGATCGCCGCTTCAATTGCGGAGATATGGGGTGATTAGATATGTCTCAGATCGACAGCGGGCTTGGCTGGAAATGTGACAGCGAGTATTTTGTCAACAGTGCCGACACATATCTGAGCAAGCACAGTTTTGTGTTTTACAAAACAAACGACGGCAGCGCAGTGGCTGTCGAAGCGCATTTCTTAGGCGCATACGGATATGATTATTATGCGCCGTTTCTGGTTTCCACAGTGGAGGAAAACGTTTATTACACTTCAAACACAGACACCGGAGGCTCTGTTATTATTGACGGCGTAACGTGGTATTACTCAACCACGAACTATGCCGATCTACAAATTGACGGAGCGTCGGCAATACCGATGATGGACTTTACAGCATTGGCGAACAGGGCTGATTGGGTCGTCGAGATACTTACAGCGGCACATGTTGTTCCGTCTTCGTCTGGCGACGTTCCGTCAGTGAATTATGTTCAAAAGTATGTTGAGGGAGTTCTTAAAGGACTCCCTACCATAACAAATGAGCAGATCGATGATCTGTTCAATTAAATTTTCAGGAGGTATTTTTTTATGGAAAGAGCTCTTCTCGATTACGCAGGTCTTACACACTTCAAGGGCAAGGTTGACGAAAAAATCGCCGAACGCTTGCAGTTCGGCGACACTTTCCCGTCAACTCCGGAAGATGGTCAGACGTTTTTGTACATGGGTGATACAACTTACACCTACACTGCGGCAACTCTGACCGGCGACGAAAATCCCGCAGAACTCGGACTTTACGAAAGTGACAGTTCTGGCGGTTATCAGCTCACGGAGGACACGACCGTAACATCCGGCAAAACCTATTACACACGCTCGGAGGACAAGGTTCACGGCGTGATCTATGTGTATGACAGCACCGGAACGGATTGGATCCCGCAGTCAAGCGGTGATACCATGGTCGCCATTACAAACGCTCAGATCGACGCACTGTTTGATTGATTTAGCGATTTTATCTGTTACTTGATTAGTGCGTGTAATGGGTAAATGTAATTTTATCCATTACACGCCGATAAAGTGAGGTATTTCTTTATGACCGACAATTACTTGAATTTAACGGGGCTTGAAAGAGTTGCCGAGAAAATAAAACGAAAAGAGCCGCTGATTTTCAAGGGTACTGCCGCAGAATGGGAAAATCTCAGTCCGGCAGAACAGAACGTTTACGGAATGCGAATAATTGACGACGATTATTCCGAAACTGAAATAACAGCAACGGTCGTTGACGTTGTTGCGGAGAACAACGTCAATGCCGTAAGCAGCGGGGCGGTTTATGCGGTTGTAGCCGCCATGCAGGAAAAACCATCTGCGCTTGAATTTGTCGAAGATGACGAAGATTATACTCTGCCTGCGGGAGTTACTCCGCAGACGGGCGAAACATTCGACACGATCACAGCAACAGTCAACAGCATTGACAAGGTTTACGGGCTTGGTAAAATTAACGATGTTTACACACGAATTGTTCACCCCGACAGCGATGTTACAACGCTTGCGGGATTTTAAGCAGGAGGGGTTTTTATGAGTGTTGCTGTTAAAGATTCGCTTGGTCGTTGGGTTCAGGTTGCGGGTCAGGGCAAAGCTGAGTACGGCGCAAGCACTGAGCGCAAAGGAGACGTTACAGTCCCCGCAACAACTGCCGGCAATCATCAATCAGTCAGCGTTGTTTTTGCACAAGCAATGCCTGATAACGATTATACTGTAGTTATTGACGAGGGTTCAGATACATGGGCGCACTGTACTGTTAATGTTACAAACAAGACTGCTACTGGATTTACTCTGTTTTTCTTGAACGTAGCAGGGCAGGATGCTCCGCAAATGACTTTTAAGTACCGGGCTTTCAAACTCTACACCGATACAGAATATAATTCATTGCTTGATTTGCCTGATAGGGTTGAGACACTGGAAACAACTACAAGCGGAAATATATCGGGTGCAACAACAAATTCGGGAACTATAACCAATGCTACATACGCAAGGTCGGGTAACGTTGTTCAACTCAGATTAACATTAACGGACGCATCTCTTACAACGCACAGTGCTACTACCTTAGTCGTAACTATGCCGTCTACTGTACCCGTACCTGTTATGACAGTTGACGGAGTGGCTAATGCGTGGAATGGTTCTGTCGATGAAACCGGACACGTCAGAATGAGCAGCGGGAGCAGAGATGTTGTTATCTATTCAAGTAATGACAGTGAAACTGATGAAGATATAACCGGTGCGGATGTGTGGGCAACTGTTACTTACATTACGCAGTGATATAATATGCAGCAAATTAAAAATCCCGCACCGAATTTTAAGGGGGGCGGGATATGAAAAAAAACTTAAAAAAATTTCTCAAAACCTCTTGACAAGTTCACGGTATCGTGATACAATATATATTGTAAGGAGGTGATAAATTGAAATGGCTGACTGAAAAGATTAAAGAGCTTACCGAGTTGGTGAGACAACTCAATAAGCTCGCAGTTGAAGTGATTGGACTTATCGGCTGGATACTGATTATAATCCATCTCTTCAATAACTAATCTGAACGGGGCGGCGGTGAGAGAGCCGCCCTGATAATAAAATTATAACATATGCCGTTTCAATTGTCAATATGAAAAGAGAAATTTTAAAACTTGCCTGGGAATTATTCAAGCTCATTGGTTTAACGGCGGGAATTGCCGCTCTGCTTGTTCTTCTGGTTAAGGGGGTTATGTGATGAACCCTTTTGACGGATTGATGTCTTTCAAAGAAGCCGCAAACCTATGGAATATTGACGACAGCACTTTGAGAAAAGCCGTAATTAATGGCAAGCTCATTGAGGGAAAAGATGTAAAGAAGTTCGGCAAGCAATGGATAATAACCGTTGATGCTATGGAAAAATCTTTCGGAAAACAAGTGAAATAATATCAACGTCATAGCTGACCGGAATTGCAGATAATTTGTATATATGCAATTCCGGATTCCTTTTGAGGTGATTTCATGAAAACAATTCAAAAAAACTCCACAAATCACACAACTGCCAAAAAATCCCGCAGTATTGAGTACATCGTCGTACACTACACTGCGGGTACGTCATCACGGGACGGCTCTGCTACGGGGCTTGCCGATTATTACCGCACTTCAAAAACAGAAGTCAGCTCCGATTATATCATCGACGACACCGCCGCAGTTCAGTACAACGGCGACATTAAAAACCGCTATACCTGGCACTGCGGCGGCTCGAAATACGCCACAAAAGGCGGCAGTTTCTACGGAAAATGCACTAACGCAAATTCGATCGGCATTGAAATATGTTCGACGAACTCGACCGGCAGAATGCAGAACGCCAACAACAAATCCTATTCGTTCACGCCTGCCGCTGTTAATAATGCCGCTGAGCTTGTCAGGATGCTTATGTCGGAATACAGCATTCCCGCCGAGCGTGTCATTCGTCACTACGATGTGAACGGCAAGCCGTGTCCGGGGATCGTCGGATGGAACGCCGAAAGCGGCTCGGAATCGGAATGGCAGAAATTCAAAGCTGCTCTCGGCGGTGATCCTGCCGCTTTGTATTATGTACAGGTCGGTGCATTTGCTTCACGGGAAAACGCCGAAAAGTACCTTGAAACGGTGCGGAAGGATTTTCCGGGGGCGTTTATTAAGGTCCTCTGATCAGGCGGCTATTATTATCAGGGTTGTTTTGTGTAGGGTTGCGAAGATGCCACAAGCCGACACCCTGCACAAAATCTGTTCCAGCGGCGGTTCGTTGGTTTCGTCGGTAAGGTTTATGAGTATTATTGCTTTATCATCATACACATAAATGCTGTTCACAAACACTCTGAGAATCTCTTCGGGGGTATTTTCTATTATCCTTTCGAGTATCGCTCTGAACTGGTCTACACTGAACTCGGGCAGCGGGGTCGGGGTTTCAAGCAGTGTTTTTTCAAGTACTGCTTTACGCTTTTTCAATTCTTCAAGTTTTTCGGTCAGCTCCGCAAGCTCCACTCCCGCAAGTATCGCTTTGACTGCGTTTGCGATCTGTCGTTCAACGCTTACTATCTCTTTTTCTATTGCGGGACGTTCGTCGGGCTGTGCGGCTGTTTCTTCCTTATATGCCTTATACGCCGCTTCGGCAAACTCTGTTATCTTTTCCGGAACAAGATATTCACCGATTGCTGTTATTACTTTCTCGTGTAGCTTATCCGCCCTTACTCTGTGTTTTTGGGTCTGGCAGGTATAATAGAAGTATTTCCCGCCCACAGATACCCCGCTCATTCTTGTGCCGCATTCCACACAGTGAAGCTTGCCTGTCAGGATATAGTTATATCCGGTGCGGTTCTCTCTTGTTCGTCTGCGGGAGTCTTCAAGCAGTTCCTGCACTCTGTCAAACACTTCCGGCTCGATTATTGCGGGACACGGTATACTCCCCTCAAAATCTGCGTAACGGTACTCTCCTTTATAGATCGTTTTGCGCAGAAGCCTGTCTATATCGGATTTTGTCCACTTTGAACCGACGGAGTTCGTTATCCCCTTTTCGTTCAGGTGGCGCACGATCGCAAGTTCCTTTGTACCGTTGAGATATTTTTGAAATATCTCTTTCACGATCGGCGATGTCGTTTTATCAACTACAAGTTTGTGGTTCTCTTTCTGATAGCCGTATGGCGCAATGTTTGACAGGTAACGCCCCTTGCGGAACGATTCTTCAAGACCACGGCGCATTTTCCTTGACAGCTCTGCGGAATAGTACTCGTCCATTCCTTCAAGTATCGCTTCCATGATTATGCCCTCGGGTCCGTCGGAAATGTTTTCGGTCGCTGATATGACCTTTACTCCGTTTTCGGACAACTTGCGCTTATACATTGCACTGTCAAAGCGGTTGCGTGCGAAGCGGTCAAGCTTATAGACAAGAACAGCCTCGAACATATTCTTTTCGCTGTCGGAGATCATCCGCTGAAACTCTCTGCGCTGTGCGTTTGTGCCTGTTGCCGCACGGTCGATATACTGAGCGATGATCTCAATGTCATTGGTGGCGGCGTACTTCTCGCAGACATGGAGCTGTCCCTCTATGCTCTGCTCGGTCTGATTGGCGGACGAATAACGCCCGTAAAATACTGCTTTTTTCATGTTTTCCTCCTTGATTTTTCTTTGCGGTTATGCTATAATAGACTTATGATAAATTTTCACGATCCTCCTTTCGCCGTAAACGGCAGTGCTTTTTACAAGTGCCGCCGTTTACGGTGTTTTTTATTTTCCGCCGTAAATATAGCGGGTTATCCGTGCTATGCGAGGCGGATTTCTTCCGTTTCATCATCGGCGTTTTCATAAACCGTTTCGCCTTGATAGATAACATCGCCGTCGCTGTCGTTTTCCACATCAATGACAGTTCCCTCGGTAAGCATCCGCATAATATTCAGAAACAGCTTTCTGCCGTCCTCGGGCAGATTGCGGTATCTTCTGATAAACTCGTCGTCGCTTATATCGTGGATAGTTATCCCCAGCTGCGCCAACGGATTAGTCGGCGGCTCTCTGCCGAGCAGGTAGTCTGTCGTTACTCCGTAGAAGTCGGCGAGTTTAGAGAGCATTTCAGTAGAAACATCAGTATCATTTTTTTCATATCTTTGATATGTCATATGACTGACACCAAGTATTTCTCCCATTTGTTTTAATGTTAAGTTCTTTTTAGTCCTTAACTCTTTAAGTTTTTCGCCAATCAACAAAAATCACCTCCTACATAAAAGTATATAACACTTTCTGTTAATTGTCAAGAGAAAATATATATAGCTTATCACAAAATGTAAATATGCGCCAAAACCATTTAACATAAATTGTGCATATATACAAATTCACAATAAACGTTAATTTTTCCCTTGACAATTAACGTTAATTGTGATATTATAATATTGTACCCGGAAAGAGTACAGTAAAACAAACGGAGGTGATGAAAATGAAAGAGTTCGAGCTTGAAACCGCTTGAAACCTTTCTGAAGATGGTTCTTGCAATCCTTGAAGGTTGCAAAGACCTTCAAGAGGCTAAAGAACGAATAAAGGCTCTGCTTGATAGATAAGCAGAGCCGATAGGCAAAAATCAAAAGGGAGCGGGACTTGCCGTGTACTCCCCGATGACGAAAATATTATACCACACTTTTTTGGATATGTCAAGAGGTTTTAAGAAATATCGGCACTCTTCCGGGTATGATTGAGGATTTGAGGTGATTTTTCAGATGGTTAAACTCACAAAGAAAGAATGCGGAATGCTCTGGAAATACGTCAAGAGAGAGTATAACAACACAAAATACCTTGAACAGAATAGCAAAGGCAAACTGAAAAACTTTTATGCCAAAGAAGCTGCAGCATGGAAAACGCTTGTTGACGTAATAGAAGCAGAAACCGGATATTCCGGAGAACCGAGAAAATCAGACACCTACTTTGAAGTCAGGTATGGTGATGAACGTATCGCTTACGCAAAGACGTTTACCGAAGCTAAAACCTGCGCAGAAGACTATTGCAGAACTCTCAAGGGCGATTATACTAACAATCTCTATTACATTGACATATTTGAATGCGAGTGCGGAAATTGCGTATCAGTAAAGAGTATGTTTGACAACGAATAAAGACTTACAGCCGAGCGGTGACGGCAGGTTCACCGCAGCATGAAAGGAAGATTTAAAGTGACATCACAGAAAGCTGTTGAACAGCTCGAAGCCCTTATCGAAGACCGCCGTTCTTTCCTTGGCGGCGATAAGTCCGATGATGAAATCTATCAGAAAGACATTTGGGCAATCAGAATAGCAATAACGGCTATTGATCTCCGTACGCCTAAAAAACCTAAGAAATCTGCGTTTACAGGCAATTACATCTGCCCGAACTACCTTGCTGTGACAAAGCCGAAAACCGAACGACTTTACTACTGCATATGGTGCGGACAGGCACTGCACATGTAAAAAGGAGGAATAACCATGAACAAAAACACAAGAACACTCACGCCCGACGAGCGGGAACTGCTTGCACGCCGCAAGGCACTTGACGAGAAAAGCCGTCTGTATTCGGCTGTGATCTTTGACACGCTTGAAAACTGCACAAGGAATTTTGCGCAGATGCGTGCGCTTGAAAAACAGATCTTCGAGAGGGTGAAAGAATGAAAGCGGCTTCGGACATCAGAACGGCGCAAGTCTTTGAACTGAAAGACGGCATAATCGCAAAAGCCACCGCCCTTGCACTCGCACGGATCATCCTTGATTATGCCGCACAGCACCCCGACGAAACCGAAACACTGAAAGAAAACACGGAGGTATACGCACAATGAAACGATATGTCTACGCAATTATCATCATCGCTTACTGCGCCTGCTACAACATCATTCAGCACGGTGCGGAAAAGACTTTTTTTATCGGACTTGCTGCCGCTGTGTGCGGTATCGCAATGATGAATTACAGCATAAAAGGCGGTCTGAGATTTTATCCCGAAGAGACCGACTATTTCGACGCTTTTTTTACGGAGGATAACGAACAATGAACAAGTACAGAATTACCGCCGAAAATTCGGTTTTTGCCGATATTGAAGCACCGTCGCCGTTTTATGCTCTGCGTGCTTTCAGGACAAGGTTTCCCGGATATATGACGGTCACGGAGGTTTCAAAAGTCATCGGAGGCAGAAGAACGGAAACGCTTTACAGACTGGTAAACGATAAGGTCGTTGCGGGAGGTGCGGCGGTATGACAGAACGCACACTTATAACAGAAGCGGGATTTTCCACCCGGACACTTGCCGTAATCAGAAGGGCATTTCCTTCGGACATTGCAACACTCGGGGAGCTTAAACAGGCAATGACAGATAATCCGCTTTGCAGGAATTTAGGCAAGAAAACTATCGGGGAAATCGAGGCGGTACTTGCCGAAACAGATACGGAAACCGATTCAACAGCAGTTTCCGAAACTGTTGAAAGCGAAACATCAGCCGAAACCGGCTTTGATTATTCGCTGGTAGACGATGACACAGCGCAGTATCTGCGGAAAGCGACTGAGCGAATCGCACAGAACCTAATAACAATTATGAGCAGTCAAGCGGAAATTGGCGCTATACTGATTGAAGCACATGACAGATTGGCTAACCACTATCACGGCGGTTTTGAAAAATGGTATACATCGTTAGGAATGTCAAAGTCCTCTGTAAACAGACTTATACAGGTGCATGAATTTCGTGAGAATCTTCTTAGGTCGTCCCAATTGGGACAACTTACAGACAGCCCGATTGACTTCTTCGACAATCTCCCAAAAACCTTACAGGCGGACATCTCCTCCCCCTCAGCACCCGCAGAAGCCGTAAACGCCGTGCTTTCGGGGGATATTACCACGCATAAGGATTATATTGCCTTGAAAAAGCAGCTTGAAGAGGCAAAGAATAAAGCCGACATAATCAGCAACAATTATGACAGACTTTCAAAACTCAATACAAGACGCTTTGAAGATTACGAAAAAGAGCGTGAAAAAAACAAAGACCTTGAACAGGAGCGGGACAAGCTGCTTTCGGAGCTGAAAGAAGCCCGTGAACAGCCGAAAGAAACCGTCACTATTGAGGCAGACCCGACGGAATCACGGCAATACAAGGCTCTTAACAAGATGAACGATTCTCTCAAAGAGGAGATCGAGAATTTGAAAGAACAGCTCAGAAGCAGCAGTACCGTTACCGTTCCGGCAGGTCTTGACCACGATCACCTGCGGGAGTTCTTTGAAGATCTTTACGGCAGAGCCGATGAATCTTTCCGTGACTGCTGCCACTTCATAAAAGATGATTATCCCGCAGAAACAAAGGAATATGTCAGAAAGCGTGTCAATGAACTTTATGACCGCTTTAAAACATACATTGAATTGAATTTCAAGGAGGAAGAACCATGGCTGTGAATACACTTTTTGCTATGACCGCAGAGTTTGAGGAACTTTTCAACCGCTACGACGAGATCGTGAACTTTGAACCCGATGACGGCGAAGACCCCGACGAGTTCAGAAAGTCCGCCGAGGAAGCGTGGTTTACCACACTCGACTGCATGGAAGAGGATATTGAGGTAAAGGCGGAAAACACTGCCTGCTACATCAAGTATCTGACAGCTCAGGCGGACGCTATGAAAGCCGAAGAAAAACGCCTGCATGACCGCAGGACTGCAAAGGAAAACGCCGCAAAGCGTCTGAAAGATTACCTGATGTGCTGCATGGACAGCGCAAAACTCGCAAAGATCGACCGCCCGAAAGCGTGTGTTTCGGTGAGAAACAACGCCGAATCGGTCAATATCACAAGCGAGGACAGCTTTATTGACTGGGCACTCAAATACGATCATCAGGAACTGCTGAAATTCGCAGACCCGACGATAAGCAAAACAGCGGTCAAATCACTGCTTAAAAACGGTGAAGCTGTTCCGTTTGCGGAACTTGTCCGCACTCGTTCCGTTGTTATAAAGTGAGGTGTCGGAAATGGGAATACCCGTGCTTATTCTCGGCGAAAGCGGCAGCGGAAAATCTACTTCAATGAGAAATTTTGATCCGGGAGAAGTCGGTATCTTCAATGTCGCAAGCAAGCCGCTACCTTTCCGCAAGAAGCTTCCGAAAGCTGATGGAGCGAATTATCCATTAATTTTCCGAACACTTTCAAATCCGAAGCTTAAACGCTATGTTATTGATGACAGTCAGTATCTTATCTGTTTTGAGTTTTTCGCTCATGCAAAAGAAAAAGGCTACGACAAGTTTACCGATATGGCTCTGAATTTTTACAATCTGATTCAGTTCGTCATTTACAACACGCCACCCGATGTTATTGTTTATTTCCTGCACCACATCGAAACATCCGCTGACGGGAAAATTACGGCGAAAACAGCGGGTAAAATGCTTAATGAAAAACTGACTGTTGAGGGACTTTTCGCTATTGTTCTCTGCTGTATCACCGATGGTACAACACACAGTTTCGTTACGCAGTCCGACGGGAAAACTCCCGCAAAATCACCTATGGAAATGTTTCCTCTTGTTATTGACAACGATTTAAAGTATGTTGATAACGAGATAAGAAATTATTATGAAATGTGAGGTAATGACAATGGTAAACAAACCGAAAGATTTTGACACGGCACAAGGCTACGGAGAGTTCAAGGCACTTCCCGCAGGCGGGTATGTCTGCCGCATTATGAACGTTGAGGAAACCGTTTCGCAGAGCGGGCGTGATATGCTGAAGATCTCGCTCGACATCGCAGAGGGCGAATATAAAGACCGCTTTGCGACTATGTACCGCACCGATTACCGTCTCGACAAGAAATGGGGCTGTATCGCTTATCAGCTGATCTATGACCCGACAGACAACGCAAGCACAAACAGGGGCTTCAAGTCGTTCTGCACAGCCGTCGAGGAATCCAACAGAGGATTTACAATACAGTGGGGAAACAATTTCGCAGCGTGCTTCAAAAACAAAACTGTCGGCGTTATTTTCCGCCGTGAACAGTATATCGGAAACGACAACGCCGCACACTGGTCAACCAAACCCGTATCGTTCAGAAATGCCGATAAAATACGCAAGGGAGATTTTGACGTTCCCGGGGACAAGCCGCTTGCGAATCAGCCTGCGCCCGCTTACAGCGGTTATCCCGCAGCCGGTACGGCAGCCGTACCGGCATATGCCGCAGGCCCGTTTGCGCCGTCGCAGAACGTTCAGCCTGCCGCAGCTCAGGCGCAGCAAGTGCAACAAGCGCAGCACACTCAGCCGATGAATGTTCCGGGACTGGGAGACTTCGAAGAGATCATCTCCGACAGTGATTTACCGTTTTAATGGAACTCAGGGATTATCAGGAAAAAATGATCGCCGACATTCACAGCGCATGGAAACACGGTTTTAAACGCCCGTGCGCCGTGATGCCGTGCGGTGCGGGAAAATCGCTCACTGCTGCCGAGATTGCAAAACGTACCGCTGCAAAACATAACAGAGTTTTGTTTCTTGTTCATCGGCAGGAATTGTGCGAACAGATCTTTAATACATTTTCCGCTTACGGTGTTGACATGATGTACTGTGAGATCGGTATGGTGCAGACGATCTCACGGCGTATAGACACCACCCTTCCGCCTGCGCTTATAATCACAGACGAAAATCATCACTGCATTGCGGCATCTTACCGTAAGATTTACGACAGTTTTAAAACTTCTTACTGCGTAGGATTTACCGCAACTCCAGTAAGGCTGAACGGCGGCGGTCTGGGAGAAGTCAACGACATTCTCATAACGGGTCCGACCGTGAAAGAGCTTATCGAAAGAAAATGCCTTTCGGAATTTGACTACTATGCGCCGCCTGTTGCCGATCTGTCGGGGCTGCGTTTACGGGCGGGAGATTTTTCGGCGGAGGATATTGAAAAAGCACTTAACAAGCCGAAAATTTACGGAGATGTCGTTTCTTATTATCACAGACTTGCGGACGGAAAACAGGCTGTCTGCTATTGTGCGGGGATCACATCTTCAAAAGCTATGGCTACACAGTTCAATGCGGACGGAGTTCCCGCCGCACACATCGACGGAGATACCCCGAAAGCCGAACGTGCGCAGACTATTGAAAAATTTCGAAGCGGTGATTTAAAGATTTTATGCAATGTAGACCTTATTTCCGAGGGCTTCGATGTTCCCGACTGCGTCGCCGCTATTCTGCTCCGCCCTACAAAATCGCTGACACTGTATATTCAGCAGTCTATGAGATGTATGCGGTTTAAAGAGGGAAAACGTGCGGTTATTATCGACCATGTGGGAAACGTTCACCGTTTCGGGCTGCCGGATCAAGAATTTGAATGGTCGCTCGAACCGAAACCTCAGGGAAAGAAAAAGGAAAAGACAGACGAAGAACTGAAAATCCGTCAGTGTCCCGAATGCTTCTGTACTCACCCGCTTGCGCCCGTATGCCCGAACTGCGGATATGTTTATCCCGCAAAACAGCGTACCGTAAAAGAAGACAAGGACACTGTCCTCGAAAGAATAACCGAAACGGTGCGTCACTACACTAAACCATCCGAATGCCGTTCAAGGGCTGAACTTTCGGCTTACGGGAAAATGAAAGGATATAAACCGGGGTGGGTTTATTATGCGTCAAAAGAACTTGGTATCTGATTTGAAATCCGAACACGAAATTCAGAACGAAATACGGGTCGCTTTGTCGCCGTATGCGGTCATTTTCCGTGCAAATGTCGGCAAAGTCCGCACTCCCGACGGGCGGTTCTTTGACACGGGACTCCCGCCCGGTTTTCCCGATCTGTTCGGTTTTCGCAAGTCCGACGGGAAAATGATCTTCATTGAAGTGAAAAAAACGGGCGGGAGAATTTCGGAATTGCAGCGGAAATTTCTCGCAGCACTTCACAATTACGGTGTTGTTATTGCGGGTGTGTGCCGCTCTTCCGAAGATGCCCTGCAATTGATAGGAGCTGATGAAAATGCTTGAAAAATCAGTGCTTGAACGCCTTGACAAACTCGCTTTCAATCGTCCCGGCACGATGCCGCCCGAAATAATGCGCACCGATAAGGCGGCTTACAAGGTCTACTTCCGCTTTATGTGCTGTCTGTATCTGATGTACAGAAACGGTACTCTGAATGCGGAAGAACTTCGCAGGATCAAAGCGGAATTTATAAAAGACTTTGAACTTTACGACCTGTTTCAGAGTGCGGCAATAAAAGGCGCAAAAGAATTTATGAAGCTTGATGCGGCGATCATCGCCTGCAACAAAAACAAGGACAGCTGTGAATACTGCCGGGGTATTTATAACGCAAGACTTGCCGCTGCGGCGGACGATCCCGATATTATGATTGAAAGAGGTGAAGCGGTTGGACAGCAGTGACTTTCTCAGCCGTCTGAAGCATGTGAAAAAAGTCGGCGGCTCGCAGTGGTGCGCCGACTGCCCTTCCTGCGGCGACAAAAAGCAGCACCTTTACATAAGCTTTGCGCCCAACGGAAAAATCCTGCTTGATTGTAAGAAAGGCTGCTCGTTTGCTGACATTGCCGCAGCTCTGGACATCAGGCAGAACGATTTTTTTCCGCCCTCCGAAAGAACAAAAAAAGAACCGTGGGAGCTTATGCGGGAACATATCTATACAGACATCAGCGGCGGCGTTCTCGCCAAAAAACAGATATTCAGAAAACCCGACGGCTCGAAAACGGCAGTATGGTACAGGCTCGAAAAAGGCGCATACATAAAAGGTCTGAACGGCATGAAACTGCCGCTGTATCATCTGCACAAATTCACGAAAATGACAGGCACGCTTGTTGTCGTTGAGGGAGAAAAAGACGTTGAAACCGTTGAACAGATGGAAATTGCCGCAACCACTTCCCCGAACGGCGCAGGCGCAAAATTCCGCAAAGATCTGATACCGTACTTTAAAGGAAGAAATGTCGTTATCATCACCGACAACGATGATGCCGGAAAAAAATACGGTCTGGATATTGCCGAAAAAATCGTGAAAACCGCCTCCGGGGTCAAACTTATCGGGGCTGCGGAAATTTATCCGCAGGTATCTCACAAAGGCGATATTTCGGATATTGCCGCAGAAGTCGGCATACAAAAAGCGAAGGAACTGCTTACGCAGGCAGTCGCCGCAGCTGTTCCGTTCGCTCTCTCTCCGCCTGCCGCCGATACTCCCGTACAGTCACTGCCGGACGAAACCGTTGCCGCAGATAATCCTATAACGCTGAAATTCGCCGAAAATCCTCCCGAAAGTTTTCCTTTCAACGACAAAGGAAACAGCGCATTATTCGGCTGTGTTTTCGGTGATGTCTGCCGCTTTAATGTAACGGCAAACGAATGGTATGTGTATGAATGCGGTTACTGGCAGGCGGACACGGGCGGAATGCTGACAAGCCGTTTCGCAAAGCAGCTCCACAGCGAGCTGATACGGCACTCGATAAAAATATCCGACGAATCACGGCAGAAAAGCTTCCTTGACAACGTAAACCGTATGTCAAGGCTAAATGTGAGGGAAATTATGATAAAAGATTCAAAGGAAATGAATTTCATTAAATCGGAAATTCTTGATTCCGATCCGTGGCTTTTTAACTGTAAAAACGGAGTTTATGACCTCAGAAACGGTTATTTCAGACAGCACCGTCCCGACGATCTTATGTCAAGAATGTCAAATGTGGTTTTTGATGAAAACGCAGATTGTCCCGTCTTTAAAAAATTCTTTCGTGAGATCACCTCAGAAGATACCGAAAAGGCTCGGTTTCTGCAAACCGTTTTCGGGTACTGTCTTACCGGTGATACATCGCAGGAATGCTTTTTTATTCTTTACGGCTCGACTACCCGAAACGGCAAAGGAACGCTGATGGAAACCTTCTGCCATATGCTCGGGAATGACAAAGGCTATGCCGCAGCAGCCAATCCCGAGTCCTTCGCCGTACACAGAAACCGTGACAGCCGTCAGGCAAGCGGAGATATTGCGAGGCTTAACGGCGCACGCTGCTGCAACGTTTCCGAACCGCCGAAAGGTATGCAGCTTGATGCCGCTCTGATGAAAACACTCACAGGACGTGACACTATTACCGCACGACATCTGCGGGAACGGGAATTTCAGTTCCGTCCGCAGTTTAAGATCATCTTTAACACAAATTATCTGCCTTATGTCAACGATGAATCGCTTTTCAATTCCGACCGTGTCAGGATAATAACCTTTGACAGGCATTTCGGAGAGAATGAACGTGATCTTACCCTCAAAGACCGCCTTATCACCCAGAGCGAAATATCGGGTCTGTTCAACTGGTGTCTTGAAGGTCTGAAGCGGTATCGCTCGGAGGGGCTTATAATTCCTCAGTGCGTTAAAGCGGCTACGGGAAATTACCGCAGTGACTGTGACAGACAGCTTATTTTCTTCAACGAGTGCATGACCGAAACGCCGGGACGGAACTGCAAAGCAAAGGATGCTTTTGAAGTTTACCGCAGCTGGTGCAAAGCAAACGGTTTTCAGCCCGAAAATAAAACCAATTTTATTGCGGGTCTGCGTAGACGGAATGTTCTGTCGGAGAATGGGACGGTTGACGGAGTGCATTATCACAATGTTATTTGCGATTACAGCATAGCACCCGAGTATATTCCGGGATCATCCGAAGAATATGCTGCACCGCCATTCTGAATTGTTTTAACATTTTGCAAATATTTTTATCTGGGCAAAATGGGCATTTTCAATGTAAATGTCTGAGATTTGCTTTCTTAAGGAGGTTTACATGAATTTTGCCCATTTTGCCCGATTAACCAAAAGCAATATATTTATATATTTAATAACCGATACAATTTGCAGAACAAAGGAGTGCTGTATTTATGACCGCAAACGATGTCAAAGTTATTCTTACGGATGTCCGGACGGCTTACAAACGTTATATTCTCGCAAAGGATAAGGCACAGGCTTTTCGTGATATGGCTGTCGGAAGTTCGTCACGGATTTCGGATATTCCGCACGTCCGCAGCAGCAACATCACAGAAAACAAGCTCGTTTATTTCGTTGACGGCGATGCGGAATCGGCTCAGAGGTTTGCGGAGTACGAAAACATACGCATTAAAGCGGAAACGCTGATCTGCTCGCTTTCCTCCGATACCGAAAAGGAAGTTCTAACACGGCGGTATCTGCTTTTTCAGCGGTGGGACACTGTTGCCGAAAAAATGGGATTATCTGAGCGACACACAAGGCGTTTGCATAACAAGGCTATCGAAAATATATGTGAGAAAAATTAAAAATGTCCTTGAATGTCCGCTTATATATGTGATACAATTATAATAACAAAGATTTTCCGGGCGGCGTTCACTTATGCGGTGAATGCCGTTTTTATGTGGTGGTGACGATGAATGAAAAGAACCTGATTCCGTTTACCGAACGAACAGAGAACGAACAGAGAGAAATTGCATCGAAAGGCGGCAAGGCTTCGGGCAAATCACGGAAACGTAAAAAGTCAATGAAGCAGTGTATGGAAATGCTGCTCGCTCTTCCCGCATCTCCGGATGACTGCGATCTGCTTTCGGAACTGGGCGTTGCTTTTGCGGGTCTTGACGCCGATGAACTGAACAACATGATCGTTGTCAATGCCGCTTTGCTTAAAGCCGCTAAGTCGGGTGATGTTTCGGCTGTCAGGGAATTACGGAACATTATCAGGGACGATGAACGGATCAAGATCGAGCGTGATCGCCTGAAACTCGAAAAAGAACGGCTCGAAATTGAAAAGAAAAAATATTCCGATGATAATTCCGATGTCCTCGGACGGCTCGATGATGTTCTCTCGAAAATTGGTGAGTAAATGGCTTTTTCGGTTATGCAGAAAGATTATTTCAAAAACGCTGTTCACAGGTGGAATATTAAAGCCGGGGCTACCCGCTCCGGCAAAACTTATGCCGATTACTTCCTGATACCTAAACGAATAAGGTCTGTCTGCGGTTTGGATGGGCTTGTCGTTTTGCTCGGAAATACCAAAGGTACTTTGCAGCGCAACATCATTGAACCGCTCCAAAGTATTTGGGGGTGCAGGCTCGTTTCTTCGATCGGCAGCGACAACACCGTCCGTATGTTCGGCGAAAAGGTTTATTGTCTGGGGGCGGACAAGGTTACAGGCGTTGACCGTCTGCGGGGTTCGTCTATAAAATATTGCTACGGCGATGAGGTCGTTACTTGGCATCCCGAAGTCTTTAATATGCTTAAGTCCCGCCTTGACAAGCCTTATTCAAAGTTCGATGGGACTTGTAACCCCGAGGGTAAAAACCATTGGTTCAAAAAGTTCCTTGACAGCGATAATGACATCTTTTTACAGAATTACACCATTGATGACAACCCTTTTCTTGACCACTGTATTGTCGAAAATCTTAAAAACGAATACAAGGGTACTGTCTATTACGACAGGTACATCAAAGGGCTGTGGGTCAATGCCGAAGGGCTTATTTACCGTGCGTTCTGTGACGCTCCGGAGCGTTTCATCATTAACAGCCTGGACGGGTTTGACCTGATCTTCGCTTCGGTCGGGGTCGACTTCGGCGGCGGAAAATCTGCCCATGCTTTCAACTGCACGGCGTTTTCAAGGGGCTTTGAATATGTCGTTACGGTTCACGATTACCGCAGGCTGGACGCAGCTACCCCCGATATTCTCTACGCTGATTTTTTACGCTTTATTTCAGAGTGTCGGGCAATTCTGCCGAAAAACTGCCGTCTTGTTGATGTTTATTGTGACAGTGCGGAACAAACTCTTATAAAAGGGCTTGACATCGCCGCCCGCAAAGTCGGCGCAGGGCTGAATATACACAACTCAAAGAAAAAACCGATAAATGACCGCATTCGATTTTATACGGTTCTTATGGGCGCAGACAGGTACAAGATCCGCCGCTCCTGCGCCGCTACGGTTGACGCACTCTCTTCCGCTGTTTGGGACGATAAGAAACCTACGGAAGATGTGCGGCTCGACAACGGTACTACCAACATCGACAACCTCGATGCCCAGGAATACAGCACCGAGCCTTATATGAACGATATTATCAGCCGTCACGGCTCTTGACCGCTTCGGAATCATTTGAAAGGAAATGTGTGTTTTATGTACTCGGATATGAACAATACTCGCCTTATCGCTGATGCTAAAAAGGCATTTCCCGACATCGCTTTCCCGGAGTCGGACAAGTTCTACAGCGATGTTATCTATGTCTGCCGTGATATTTACTGCGGTTCTCCCGGTTGGCGCACCGTTAAAAAGTCGGGACTGTACAGCGGCGGTTTAAGGGATATGTCACTGATAAACGCCGCTAAGGTCCTTTGCGATGAACTTACCGCCTTGACCTTCTCGGAAAGAACTTCCGTCATTATCTCGGACAATGCGATCAACGATTATGTTAACCGGGTTCTCGATGACAACGGCTTCTATGAAAATATGCCGCAGTTTCTCTCCTGCGCTTACGCTATGGGCGGCGGTGCGATCAAGTGCTATATCGCCAACGGCAAAACTGTTCTGGATTATCTGCGGGCGGATTGCTTCGTCCCCGGTGAATACAACAACCGCCGCATTACCGGCGGTGTGTTCCGCTCCGTTTCTTTCGTCAAGGGTTTTTATTACACGCTCTTTGAACATTACTCAACAGGCAGGGTTGAGCATAAATTGTTCCGCTCCGGGAGCAAAGATACCCTCGGTACTGAATGCCCGCTTTCGGAACTCTACGACATTCCCGAAAGTACCGATTATCACACCGATGTGCCGATGTTCTCTTATTTCCGTCCCGCTGTTTCAAATAACCTCGATGACGGGTGTTTGGGGCTGTCGGTTTTCGCTAACAGTACAGATACTCTCAAGGCTCTTGACGTTGCCTTTGACAGCTTCTCACGGGAGTTCGTTCTCGGTCGGAAAAGAATTATTGTGCCGTCGGCTTGTGTGCGGACGGTCGTTGATCCCGACAGCGGCGAAGTTCGACGGTTCTTTGACGCAGATGATGAAGTCTATCAGGCTATGAAGTGCGATGAGGAAAAGGATCTGAAAATCGTTGACAACACTATGAGCATTCGTGTTTCGGAACACGTTGAATCAATAAATGCTCTGCTTGATACGCTCTGCTTTCAGTGCGGTCTTTCGGAAGGGTATCTCTCTTTCAGCGGCAGGGGCGGTATTAAAACCGCTACGGAGGTTATCGCCGAAAATTCAAAGACTTTCAGAACCGCTAAATCTCACAAAAACCTTTTGGAAGAATTTCTGATTGATACCGTGCGGGCAATTACGGCAGCAGGAAATTTCCTCGGTGAATGCCCTGAACTTTCAGATGATACGGAGATATGTGTGAGTTTTGCTGATGATGTTATCGAAGATGACGCAAGCATTATCGACAATAATATCAAACTTGTTCAGGCGGGCCTTAAATCAAAACTTTCCGCTATTATGGATATTATGAAGTGTGATGAAGATACCGCCCGTCAGGAACTCGACAGGATCAATTCCGAGGAAACGGCAGTCATTGACGCCGGGACTTTTGACCCGTCCGAAAACAGCGTTATTTGACGCTGTACGGCGTTTTACGGGGTCGGCAGTGTAATTTATAGGGGTTATGTTTTAATCGCTGTATGGGGCTGTTTTTGATGAATTATGACAATGACGAGATCAGGAAAAAAGAAGAAGAAAAAGAACGTGAACTTGCTGAACTTATCGCTCTGGGCGTTCTGCTTTTTTCCGATGAAGAAGACGAAATCCTGCGGGCAATCGCCGCTTATCTTACGGTTGACGATTTTAACGGCGATCTCAACAAATGGCGGTCGGCTCATTTGGCTCAGGCAAACAATGTTGACAGGACTGTTCGGGAAATTATAAGCGGCTATTCTCAGGTTCAGAATGAAGTTGTGAGCGCAGTCATCAACACAGCGGCGGTCAATGCCGTTAATCGTGTTGACGCTCCGCTTGCGTCGGCGGGCGTTTCCGCTGCCGGCGGCGCAAAGAATACCGCCTCAAAAGCCGCACGTTATTTCATAAATCAGGCGAAACACGACATCAATACCTGCAATACAGTAATGCGCTACAAGGCTAAACACGGGTTCGTTACTGCGGTCAATGCGGCGTTCTTCAATGCCAAACAGTCGGAACGCATTTGGAAAGCACTCGGTGAAGGTGCGCTGTCAGTCGCTGAGGGTCGGGAAAGTTTACAGTCGGCGGTTCGGAAAACTATTATGCAGGTGGCAAAAGACGGCATTCCCGCTTTCATCGACAAGGCGGGTCGGGAATGGTCGCCGGAAGCTTATGTGCGTATGGATCTGCGCACAACCGCCGCAAATACCGCACGGGAAGCAACCTTTGAACGATGTGCCGAAAATGACATAAATCTTATCGAGGTCGACGCTCATTCCGGCGCACGTCCTCTCTGCGCTCCCTGGCAGGGACGTATTTATTCGCTTGACGGGACTTCCGGAACGGTCAAAGACGGCTCGGGTCGGCAGTTCGATTATATCCCGCTGACTTCGACAAGCTACGGAAAAGCGGCAGGGCTGTTCGGTATTAACTGCGGGCATCGTCCCTATCCGTTCAGACCGGGCGTGAATTTCAAGACCTGGCAGCCGCTCAGCAGTGAGGAGGATTTTGAAAAAAACTCACGGCTTTACAAGCAGTTTCAGAAACAACGTGCATTGGAACGGCGCATTCGTGCCGACAAGCGGGACTGCATGATGTGCGAAGCGGCAGGCGACAAAAAAGGCTTTACCGAAAACGCAAAGCTGTTAAAACGCAGTCGGGGGCGCTATCGGGCGTATTGCAAAGCTACCGGGCTTAAAGAACACAATGACCGCACTCAGGTCTACGGGTTCGATCGGTCGGTTAGTGCTAAGGCGGTTTGGGCGGACAGAAAGGCGAGGATTCATAACGTCAAAGCTAACGATCTCGTATTCAACAAAATATCGGGACAGAAAGAAATTGAAAAGAGTCTGAAAGCCGAATTTAATAACGAGTATTCAAATTTTGCAAAAACCTTTGGTGAGCTTTCTACGATCAAAGGCGTTGAAGCACAGACTTATACAGGAAACGGAGTTTTCGGAACATATAACGATAACAGTGGTGTATTGACATTATACGGCGTGGGAGGAAAAGACGGCAAGTCTTTCATGCAGAAAACAGCTTCGCAGCATTATAAAGACGGTGACTGGTCTACTAAAAATTATATGCACTCTTTCAGACATGAGCTCGGTCACGCATGGCAAAAACAGTTGTCAAAAGCAGACCCGAATTATCCTGCAAAATTAAAAAAAATACAGAAAATGAAAGATGATTTCTGGAGTGGCTTGACATCTTCTCAGGAATATGCTACAATGAATTTGAGAAAAGAACAAGGCAAGGTATTATCAGTTTATGGATTGGGCGAAGACTATGATATTGATGAGTTAATATCAGAATCAGTTGCTGAATATCTTAATGGCAAGCCTCGTTCTTTTGCTAAAAATGTAATTGATATTTTACTTGAAAAGGAGTAAGAATATGTTAGTTGATATACCTGATGAATGGAAAAAGTATTTCACTTCTAAACGTCGTACATTCAAAAAAGATACTCCTGAAGATATTATCAGGAAGGCAAAAGAAGTTAATAAAATAACCCTCAAATCTGCCGGAAAACCTTTTTACTTTTTTGAAGAAGATGAAGAATAAATCTCAGTGTTTGCCTTATGGTGAACGCTTTTGTTATGCCCGAAAGGACGTGATAAAATGCAGTTATTACAAGGTGACTGTCTGGAACTTATGAAAGATATTCCGGATAAGTCGATTGATATGATACTTTGTGATTTGCCGTATGGAACGACACGGAACAGCTGGGATAAGAAAATAGACCTTGATAAACTGTTTACAGAATATAAGCGCATAATCAAAAGTAATGCTGCAATTGCGTTATTCTCACAAATGCCGTTTTCAGCTGAACTTGTAACAGCTAATCGGAAACAATTCCGTTATGAATGGATATGGCAAAAGGATAATTCAACAGGATTTTTGAACGCTAACAAAATGCCGCTGAAAGTTCATGAGAATATTTTGATTTTTTATGATAAATTGCCGAAATACAATCCGCAGTTTACAACGGGAAAATTACATCCAAGAGGAAATCTGGGCGGTCAAACAAATAATTACGGAAAGTTTGAGCGAATTGTCGGAGATAAATCAAAAGAATATTTTCCGATTGATATAATAAAATTTGATACGCCAAAATTTTTATTCGGAAAAGGTACAGAAAAATCTCACCCCACACAAAAGCCCGTCCCGCTTTTGGAGTATCTCATAAAAACATACACCAACGAGGGCGAAACGGTGCTTGATAACTGTATGGGCAGCGGTTCGACGGGTGTTGCCTGTCTGAATACAAACCGTGATTTTATCGGAATCGAACTTGACGATAATTATTTTGATATAGCAAAGAAACGAATTGAAGAACAGTTGAATCAGCACTCTTTCAAGGGTGCTTTTAGGGGGGACTAACATGTCTAATGAACAAGAAACTCAATATATAAAATGTTTTTCTTTGAAAAATTGTTCATCAATATACTTTTTTCAGAACAGTGATTCTATGATAAAAGCAGCCGATAACTGGAAACTTGTCCCGATTATCGGCTGCCGTGACGATGACAAAATCAACTTTCCCGGAGTGTATGCAGCTCTGGAGAGGAGCGACTAAGTCACTTTGTCGAGTGGTAAAGGGGTGACGGTGAATGATAATAAAAGGTCAGAAGATAGACTGTATCAAGGTTCTGCATGTTGAGATATTCGCCGATTATGAAACGGGCATTGAACGTGATTCATGCTATGTGATTTATGACAAGCCCGACGAAAACAATGACTTCGGGCTTATCAAAGATTGTGTTATGTACTTTCAAGATAAGGATATTGACGAATGGTGAAAAAAACGCCGTACAAAAAAATATATTGTACGGCAAAATAAAGAAAAGAAAAATTAAAATGACTTTATAAACTCAAAAATTAGTCAATAGCTTCATCTGTAAGTGAGAAGTTTCTGCTGTATTTTCCTCTCAGATAACCATTGTATTTAAGTTCAGTTACCATTAAATGATATTCTTCATGACTCATTCCTTTGAAATCTGTCTCATTGAAATGGTTTACCGATCTTATATCTTTTCCGGCATCAATACGCTCATGAAGTATATCAGCAATCATAGATACATAATCCATTATTTTCACCTCCTTTATGTGGTTTGGTAATAAAAATTCACCTCCTTTGATGTTTCAAGTCTATTATACACCAAATCACATATTATGTCAACAACCGCCGTACAGAGTTGCAGTCCGTACAGCGGTCGTGTAGTGGGCTTATCCCGGAGTGGATAATAACGGCGTTTGAGTTCCTTTCTTTTTTATATTATCGGCTTAACCTCTGAAGCGCAGCCGTGAAGTGATAACCGTCGTCGTCTGCTTTTCTGAGATTTTCGACTTTCATCACTTCCCAAAAATAATTAAACAAAAGCACTCTTTCAAGGGTGCTTTTGCTATACCCGAAAGGAGTGATACTTTGATAAATGATAGATGTGGATTTATTCACAGGGACAGGATTCTCTTTGAATGTTCAGAATGCCACACATATATGTATTTGCCTAACCCCCGGGAATTCTGTTATTATAGATATTGCCCGTGCTGCGGGAAGAAAGCTGATGTTACCGACAGAATAGACCCTATGGCTCTTGCCAGGTATCTTGAAAATATCGGATGGTCTCACTTTGACACCAAAAGAACCGATATTCGTATTTATCAGAAAGAACACGGAAAATTCTTTCAGGTAACAATACCTATGAGCAACAGACTTGCAGATTATAACGACGCTTTGCGAGAAGCTTGTAAAAAGGTGGCGGAGTGCGAGGGCATAACGCTTTATGCGTTATGCAGGGGCATTTCCGGCGGGAGGGTTATGTAATATCGAGGAGTGGTGACAATGAATCCTGAGATAACGAACGAAGAATTAAATATGCTTGCGAAGTTCCTCGGTGTGGGCGGCGAGAATACCGAAGCCAAAATACCTGATACTCCGCACAGTCTGAATCACCTGCTCAACAAGGCGACTATAACTATAAACGGACAGGAAATCAGCGGAATAAAAGCTCTGTACTGCGCTCCGGCTTTTTCGGGAGACGGTAAAAACGGCTATGTCATTTATGACAAGTACAACGAAGAAACCGACGAACTTATTGAAAACTGCATTATGTTTTTCAATGATATTGATGTTGATTGATCTGCCGGAATACTGAGGGAATTTTCTTTATGGAGTGATAAGCCGTGAATTATGATTACAGCGATTACAGGGATTTTATTGACGATATTCCCGACAGCGGCGGGTATTTCTGCTGTCTGAATGATGATGATCTTGAAAACTTTGTTCGGCGTGGACGTATGGCGGGAATACCGCAGTATGTGCCGATCAATTCCCTGACTTTTACAGGGTCGAAAAAACATCCTTACAGGGACAGGCTGATCGCTGAATTTTGCAACCGTGGGTATACCGTTCGGGAAATATGCGAGGTCACAGGCTGTACACAGCCTTGTGTGTGGGCTGTTCTTGACAGATTAAGAGGTGATGCCTATGTTTGAATTATCCGAAAAATACCGCTCCATTGCCGATGATATTATCAACAATGTTCCCGATCTGCATTTTATCGATAACCACGGACTGCGGGTCGCTTTCCTTTCCTGTGACAAAGCGAAACTCAATCACGGTCACGCTGTTCGGGGTGAGTGCTTCAAAGTCCCCGAAATGTACAAGGTCATTGGTTCGGTTGACTTCATTATTGTGGTCTATGAACCCAATTGTCAGGGATTTACCGATTTACAGTTCAAAATCCTTATCGAACACGAACTTCGGCATATCGGTTTCAAAAACGACAAGCCCGTTATCGTTCCACATGATTTTGAACGGGGTGAATTTGCCGCTATTTCCGAAAAATACGGCGAAAATTGGGACACTTGATCGAAAGGGGCTTTATTATGACTGTTCACGAACGCCATGCTCAGGTGATCAAACTCCGTTCCGACGGGAAAAACTACAAGCAGATAGCCGAAATTACAGGCTATACCCAAGGTCGTATCAGCGATATTTTGAACGGCAGCCGTCCGCTTCGCACCTCTCCGGTCGATTGGAACAGCTACAATCCCGGGGTTATGTCCGTCGATGATACCACTCGGAAAATCGTTCAGCGGTTGGGCGAAAAGTTCTTTGAGTATCAGTTCTACAATGAAGCCGGTGAACTTATGCTCGCTAAACACGCAAAGGTCAGGGAACTGCATTCTCAGGGTATGCGCCCCGCTAAAATCGCTAAGGCTGTCGGATATACAAGAGAATATGTTTGGAAACTTATACAAGATATTTAATGCCTGTATCCTCTCTCAGATTGTGCTGTACAGCGTTCTGCGGGTTGGGGGCGTGATTTTATTCGTGCGCTGTATGCGCTTTATTTTGGGGGTTTTTTATGTGTTTCAAGAAAGGAGTTTTGCGGCTTATGGATATGCTTAGTTTCGCTGCGGGTTTGGCTATTGGGAAGAAAAAGTATGGCGGGGGCGGTTCGGAAAATGCGCTTTATCACAAGATACTGAACGAATCATTACCGCTTGGCGGAATTACAATCAACAGTACTTACCGATATACTTTTAACGCATTTCTTGACGACGGAAACCTTACTCCGAGCGGCAACAGGGATTGGCTTTATGAAAGCGGACACAATTTTATGTTTGACCTTGGATCGGGTCCTCCGACGGCGTATTCTTTCTATTCTACACAATACGTTACGCTTGATTTGTATGCGATCGCTTATGAAAACAACAATCCTATTTTTGCGGTACAAAGTCAGCGGCAGCAAACAGAGGGAATAGAAATCAATTTTGCAACTCAATATGTCAACGGGGTAAACAAAATAATTTATTATCCGTCGTACTCATACACTATGGATTCAACGGGCTATTCACTTTTCGGGAGTTTTGAGCCGACTTTTTCGGGGACATCTGCAAGTGACAAGTTTTTGCTTAAATGCTATTCAGAAACAGGCGCATCAGTCAGGATTATTAAGAAAGATTACAAGGTAAAAGATAGAAGTTCCGAAGAGGACTTTCCGGAACTTGAAATCTATAACACAACCACCGAAACCGTATCTTTTAGCAGTGCGGTTAACCTGTTCGCCCCGTTCAGCTCCGACCGGGTTTACTCGGATAACTCAAATGATTGGGTTCTCCAAAAGTACAATAATATCCTTACCGCAGTTTATGACCAAAGAATTTTGGAAAAAATACCCGGCTACAGCATTCCGAACCGTGCGGCAATTATTCTTCAGCCGCCGGAATAATGAGGTATCTATGCTTAAAAACATCATATCGGAAATGTTTAACGGCAACTTCTCTTTTGCGATACTCGTTGTCGGGGTCTTACAGCTTTTTGCGATGATTAAAAACAACAGGAGGTAATTTTTTGATGGAAAACACAAAAGAAAATACGGTTGTTGAAGAAAATGCAACAACCACTGAAACTGTTTCCAAATCGGAAACTGTTCCCGAAAAAGTTTCCGAAAAGGAAACCGGCACGGGGAAAAATTACACCGACGAGGAACTTGAAAAGATTATTCAAAAACGCCTTTCAAAAGAACTCGCCAAACAAAAAGCAACCGCAGACGAAAAGGCTGAGGAAGCTTTGAAAAAAATAGATCTGCTCGAAAAGAAGAATGCCTGTCTTTCGGCAGGTGTGAAACCCGACTTCACAGACGATGCAATTACTCTCGCTGTGAAACTCGTAAACGACAAAACCGATTTTTCGGCGGCTCTTAAATCCGTTATCGGGAAATATCCGCAGTTTGCCGGCGGCGATCTCTCAGCTCCCGATAAAGCCGCCAATACCGGTGTTAAAACTAAGAACAGCCCCGCAGAGTTCGATACAAAGGCTTTACGTGAAGCTTTCGGACTTAAATAATTCAGGAGGTTTTTTATTATGCCTAACACGATCAACTACGCAAAAGTTTATGTTCCTCTTATGGACGAGGTCTACAAGGAAGCATCAAAATCTGCCGTGCTTGAGTCTGCGGCGGGTCTCGCAAGAGCAGGCGCAAACGCCAACGAAGTAAGCATTCCTAAAATCGCTATGGACGGTCTCGCTGATTATGACCGCAACAGCGGCTATACCTCCGGCGATGTGCAGCTGACTTGGGAAACCGTTAAATACAACTACGAAAGAGGAAGAATGTTCACTGTTGACAATATGGACAACGTTGAAACTCAAAATCAGGCGTTCGGCAGGCTTGCGGGCGAATTTATCCGCACTCAAGCCGCTCCTGAACTGGATGCTTTCCGCTTCTCACAGTATGCTTCAGCTGTCGGTGCGACAACCGTTCAGGCTGCTCTCGCTAACGGCGATCAGGTTATCGGCGCAATCCGTGAGGGCGTTTCCCTTATGGACGATCTCGAAGTTCCGCAGACGGAACGCTATCTGTTTATTACGCCTACTCTCAAAAATTATATCGATGATCTGGACACATTTAAGTCCCGTGCCGCTGTTGCAGGATTTGCACAGATCATCACCGTCCCGCAGAACCGCTTCTATACCGAAATAAAACTGCGTGACGGTAAGACCGCAGGCGAGGAAACAGGCGGCTACACTAAAGCCGCAAACGGTGAGGATATTAACTTCCTCATCATTCACAAGCCCGCTATCATTCAGTTCACAAAACACGCCGTGCCGAAGGTCATTTCTCCTGATGTTAATCAGGACGCCGATGCGTGGAAATACGGTTACCGTATTTACGGCATTTCCGCTTATTACGAAAACAAAACTGCCGGTATCTACTGCTGCTACAGATAAGTTTTAAAGAAAGGGCTGATCGCTTTGCCTGATACCGATTTCTATTACAACGTTTACGGCGGTGCGGCTTTCGATGATATAGAACTTTACCTCAAACGTGCAAGCCATATCATTGAGTGCTTCGTTATCGTCAATGTCGCTGATTGGCAGCAGCAATATTTTGATCTCGCTGTCTGCGCTCAGGCTGAATACATCGGTAACTGCGGCGGTATTCAGCCTTTTCTTGACAATGTTTCCGGGAACGTTTCGTCGCTTACCGTCGGAAGTTTCTCGATAACAAAATCAGCTTCGCAGGCGGGCGGTTCGTCCGTTTCGGGCGGCGGTCTTGTCCCCTGCCTTGCGGCTCTGTCGTTCCTCGACAAAGGCGCACTCCTTGGGAGGTGGATTTCGTGATACCTATTCCGAAATATGTTCTTTGTCACTCTGCCGTGCTTACGCTGAATTTCGCTCCCGACAAGTTCGGGAAGTCCTCCGGCTCTGCGTCCGCTCCGCTTGAAGCAGTCCGCTTTGAGCCTGCTTCAAAACACGAACAGTCAATCGAAATCAACGGGCGCAGAATTACAGCAAAACTCTTCTTTGACTGCGTTAATTCGTCCTGCGCTCTGCCTTTCGTTACGGTCGGCGGGATTTATGACGGCGAAACCGTTACTTCTCAGGTCGTTTCTTTCGGCGGCTCGGATTACAGCGTTGAGGAAATACGACAGTTCTTTGACAACGCAAAGCTTCATCATCTGGAGGTGCTGCTTAGTGGTTAGATTTACTGTTGATTTCAGCCCCGAACGCATTCTCGAAGATCACGAAAGGCGCAAAGAACGGGCAATTTTCGACACTTCAAATCAAATTATCGCCGACAGCAATTTCTTCTGCAAAGAAGATACCGGGACGCTGAAAGACTCGGTCCTCTCAAACAGCCGCCCCGAACACGGCATTATTCGTTGGCTTACGCCTTACGCCGCCCACACTTACAACGATCCCCGTGTTCGTTACGACAAAAACCCGAACGCTTCGGCTAAATGGTTTGAGGTCGCACGGGATCAACGGCTCAATCAGTGGATCGATGTTTTTAAGAGGTCTTACAGCTTTTAAGGCGCTTTTTTCATTTTCATCGGGCGGCAGTTCCTCTCTCTGCCGTCCGTTTATATACATCAATGCGGGGGTGATTTTTACGGAAACTGATATTATTTCCGCAGTCGCTGAACTCATCGGGGCCGACAGGATCGGCGCATTGGAAGACAATGACCGAACTTCTGTTATTATGAACTCGGGAAAGCGGCTTTTGCGATACCGTGACGGCACGGAAAAATTACAGGCGGATATTATTTTACAGGGCAGGGACAGCGATCAGGAAAAGCTTATCAACGATATGTGGGATATGATAAGAAATCTTTGCTCAAATGCCCGGTATATTCCGAAAACAGAAAATTATGTCATTTTCTCCGCAAGGCTCGGCAATGCTCCCGTTCCATATTTCCGAAATGACCTTGGCGTGTGGTATTTTAAAGCCGTGGTTCACCTCGTTTACATCGTTCAGCGTTGAGTTTTTGTCGTTCAAGGAACTGCGCCGCAGATAATGCAGTCCCTTGAAGAATAAAAACCAATATCGCACTTATTATCATTCGTTTATCCGTTTCCTTTTTTGACTTTTAGGAGGTTGATTACATGAAAGTCAGCGAACTTATGGCGGGTGTTACACCTGATCCCGCTTTTGAAGGGTGGGTCACCGCCGATGACATGGTTCTTGCTGTTGATATTTCCGGCGACAGCACTACCACTCCCGCAAATTATGAACTCGTTCAGGTCGGCGTTAAAACAGTGGACGCTTCGCTTAATGCCGAAAAGAAAACCAATGCTTACATAAGAGCGGGCAAGTCCACTACCAAAACAGGTACACAGAGAACGTTTGCTATCGACGCAGACAGATATATCGGCGACGAATTTCAGGATTATGCTCTCTCTCACGCTGTGAAATACGGCGTCGGTCAGGCTTGCGTTGTCCCTTACATCTATTTCGACAGGCTTACAGGCAAGGGCGAAAAAGGCAAGGCTTCGATCATCGTCGACACCGACGGTTCGGGTGCTGCCGAGGAAAACAGCGGCATTTCAATTTCACTTGAAAAGTCGGGTGATGCGCCTGTTGAGTTCACTTATTCGTAAGTGTATGACAAATGCCCGGAATACGCAGTATACGGCGCATTTGCGGGCATTTGCGGGCTTACCCTTAAAACTATACGGGTGAATTTAACTCCCCCTAAAACGGCGTATTTTCGGGCTGTTTTGAGGGTATAAAAATAACCGTGAATACAGAGAACTGTATTCACGGTTATCTCGGAAGCGGACAGAAAGGATTGTCAAAGAAAAGGCTGTATCAGTATTTATATTATAACATGTTTTTTAGGGAATGTCAAGCGTTTGGAGGTATTTTTTATGGCTTTTAAGTTCGGAAACAATCTTGTCAGAATTGAAATCGAAAATCATGTCTTTCATGTGCCTGTCAGTGAACAGCTGAAAGATAAAATTCTTAAAGCAAAAGATATTATCAAAGAAAATGAAAACAAGTGGGATATTACCGACATAGACGGTGAAGCAGCTGTTGTGAAACTGTTCAGCGGCGTTATCGATGATGTTCTCGGTTACGGTGCTTTCGATAAAATCTTCAGCGACAGGGAGATCAACGCTTATGATACCCTTGCGGTTTTCATTTACATCTGTGTGACTATTACGGAGTTTTGCAAAAAGCTTAATGCGGGTAACGTTACTGCAATGGATAACGTTACTACAGTGGATAACGTTACCGATACGGAGTGATTTCTATGATCTACAGTGATTATCCGACTTTTGTTACGGTCGACGGCGTGAAATATCTCGTGAATACGGATTTCAGGCTGATGATGGAGCTGGAACTCGCTGTTCAGAAAAATGACCGCCACAAAACTGCTGACATTCTGTCAGCGTTTTATTTCGGGAATTTGCCGCTCCAAATCAATGACGCTGTTGACGAAATGATGAGGTTCTACCTCTGCGGCGGCAAAATACCGAAACGCAAGGAAGATCACGGCAATCCCGATCTGATCTCCCGCAGGTGCTACGCCTTTGACGAAGATCAGAAATATATCTGCGCCGCCTTTCGGCAACAGTACGGTATTGATCTGGTACACTCTAAGCTGCATTGGTATGAATTTTCTTCGCTTTTTTCGGGTCTTACCGATCAAACCGAGTTCGTTAAGATCATGCAGTACCGATGCACTAATACCGCAAATATCAAAAACAGTGCGGAAAAACACCGCATTCTGAAACTTAAAAAACATTACGCTTTGTCCGAAAACAAAGAACATAAATATTCAAGCCTTGAAGAACGCAACAAGGCTTTCGCTGAACAAACTAAACGGAGATTTGAACAGATAAAACGTGAAAAGGCTGAAAGAGAGGCGGTAAGAAATGCCAAACATATCAGAGGCTGACGGCTCGGTCATTGTCGAAATAACAGGCGACGACACGGGACTTCGCAACACTTTAAACGATGTAAACAATGCCGTCAGAAACACCGCTCAGCAGGCTTCACAGACGGCTCAGCAGGCGGTCAATGCCGCAAGTCAGGCGGCTAATTCGGCGGCACAGGCTTCGTCTGCGCTCGACAATGTGGGAAATTCCGCTCAGTCTGCGACGAGTGCTGTCAACGGGACTTCGGCGGCTTTCGGTGCGGCACAGTCCGCCGCTCAGTCGGCGGCAAATGCCGTTTCTTCGGCTGCTTCGGGTTTCACTCAGGCAAACTCCGCCGCCGCTGATTCGGCTGCCGCTTTCGGTAATGCAGCGGGCGGTGCGGCTTCCTTTTCCTCCGCCCTCAGTTCTGCCGAAAATTCCGCTTCCTCCGCTTCCTCAGGTATGCAGTCAGCAGCTGATTCCGCTTCGGACTGTTCGGCGGCTCTCGGCGGGGTTTCCTCTTCGGCGGGGGCGGCTTCATCCGCTATGGACGGTCTCGGCAATTCGTCACAGTCCGCCGCCGATGGGGTCAGGGGATTTTCGGACGGCGTTGAGAATGTCGGCGAAAATTCCTCAAACCTTGACGGCGTTCTCCAAAATCTCGGGAATACTCTGAAAACTGTTTTCTCTATCGCTCTTATCAAAGAATTTCTCGGGTATGTTGAGCAGGTCGGGTCACAGTTTGAATACACCCTTGACAAGGTTTCAACAATCGCCGATACAACTGTTAAATCTGTCGGCGAAATTTCGGACGGCATTCTTGAACTTTCCTCCGAAACAGGTGTATCAGGTGCAGAACTGAATGAAACTATGTATCAGGCGATTTCGGCGGGCGTGGAAACCGCTAACGCCATCGATATGGTCGAAACCGCTGTGAAAGCCGCTAAGGCGGGCTTCACCGATACTACGACAGCAGTCGACGGTCTGACAACCGTGCTTAACTCGTTTAAAGATGCACAGCTTGAAGCAAATGATGTCGCTAACAAATTTCTTATCACTCAAAACCTCGGTAAAACCTCTTTCGGCGAACTCGCTTCGGCAATCGGTAATGTCGCTCCGACAGCAAGCGCGGCAGGCGTTTCTATTGAGGAACTGCTTTCGGCTACCGCTTCATTGACCGCTAACGGTATTCAGACTTCACAGGCGATGACCGGCGTTAAGTCGGCTCTGTCTAACATCATCACGCCTTCGTCAAACGCTGCGAAAATGGCTGAAGAACTGGGAATCGAGTTTAACGCCGCCGCTTTAAAATCTAAAGGTCTTGCGGCGTTTATGGATGATCTCGCTTCGGCAACAAACGGCGATACCGAAAAAATGGCTATGCTGTTCGGCTCGGTTGAGGCTCTTAACTCAATGCTCGTGCTTACGTCTGAAAGCGGTTCGGAACTTTTCAACAAGGCTATGTCCGAAATGGAAACCAATACAACCGCACTCGATGACGCTTATGCAACAATGTCCGACAATCTACAGTCAAACCTTGATGTTATGAAAGTCAATGCGGAAAATTTCGGAATTGATCTTTACAATATCTTTTCGGGCGATATGCAGAATGTTGTACAAGTTGTAACGGTTTACATCGGCAGACTGCGGGACGCTATGACAGAGGGCGGCTTTTCGGGGCTTGCGGGTGAACTCTTTCAGATCGCTTTCGATGCAATCGAACAACTCGGTCAGGGCATCGCTGATGCACTTCCTGTACTCGTTCCTGCGGCTCTTGACGCTGTTATCACTATCTCGGATACCATAATCGACAACATCGACAAGGTTCTCGATACTGCGGAGGATATTATTTCGGGACTTGCTGATGCGCTTGTTGACCCGAAAACGCTTGATTTCCTGTCACGGAAAGCTCCCGAGGTCGTTAGTCACCTGACCGACAAATTGATTGAAAATATCCCCGAGGTCGAACGTTTCTGCACTGAATTGTGCGACAAGATCGCCGAGGGGCTTGTAAATTATGACTGGGCGGAAAGCGGGCGGCTAACCTCTCATAACATCGTTAATTCTATCACCTCAAACTCCGATATTTTCGCTGATCTTGTTTCTCAAATGGACTACAGCCTTACCGGCGGTTTATTGTTTCACGGCGATACAGAACTGATAAAACAAGGTATCAATGAACTTGCCGATACCGCAAACGAGGTCATTGATCTGAGAGCTGCTGCGGAAGAAGAATTACAGAGGAAGTTTCAGGATTATTATAATACGGGGCATAGCAGCGATGATTGGAAAACTTTCGCAGGACTTGATGACAAAACCGAACTCGACAAGAACGCTCAAAAAAGCGTTATGGACGGTTACGCCGAAAACGCAAGGAACGCCGCAGGGGTCATTACTCAGGCAAATGCGGAAGTTTCCAAAAGTACCGCTGAAACTGCCGGTACTCTTTCAGATTCATCAGAGGAAATCACTGAATCAACCGGCAAAATCTCCGATGAGTTCAAAGCGTGGTACACCGAACTTGAAACGCTCAAAGCACACGGTGACATTGACGACGACGAGTTTAAAAAGCGGCTCTCAGATAAGCTCCACGGTTCGGCGGAATACTGGGATTCTGCTTACAACTCCTACTGGTATAAAATCAAATCGACAAACGCCAACGCCGCAAAACAGGCGGGCGAAACCGTTTCCGATGATTTCAGAAAATGGTACTCGGATCAGGAACGCCTTTTATCCCTCGGCGTTGAAAACGGCGGTATTTCCGAAGAAACATTTTACAAAAATCTCGCCGAAAAGATTGATAACAACGAATACAAGAACAGTCCCGCCTATAACTCGTACCGCACAAAGCTGAACAGCTATCAGGACAAGCAGACAAAAGAAGCTGAACGCCTTGCGAAAGAAGCTTCAGCTGATTTTAAAAAATGGTACGACAGTCAAACTCTGCTCCTCAATATGGGCGTTGAAAACGGCGGCATTTCCGAAGATGAGTATTTCAGCCGATTGAAAACCGCTCTCGACAATATCCCCGACAGTAAGATAAATCCCGCTTACTCTCAATACTGGAAAGCTTTGAGCGCGTTCAATGACCGCCAAAAGAAACAGACGGAAAAAGATCAGGCGGAACTTCAAAAACAACAGTCCGCCGTTTCCGATGATTTCAAAAAATGGTACGATGAACAGAATTATTTGCTTGCGAAAGGTGTCGAAAACGGCGGTATCAGCAAGGAACAGTATATCGAAAACCTCCGAGATATGCTCGACAGTTCGGACGAGTTTGACAAGGTTCAATATAAATCGTTTTGGAAAGAAATTACAACCGCCGACGAAAAAGCCGCTCAGGAAAATCAGAAAGCCTTTGACAATATCGCTAAACAGCGGCTGAAAAATCTCAAAAATGAAGCTAAAGACGAGTTGTCACAGCTTAAATCGGATATTTCTGATCTGCAAAACGAATACAAAGAAAATCTGAATACGCTGATAAAAGAACGTGACAGCTTTAAATCAAAGCTTTCTGAAAATATATTGTCCACAACGGAAGAAAGCGTCACCGACAAACGAACGGGTCAGGTTACGAAAAAGAAAACCGATACCGTCGCCGATATTCAAAAGAAAATTGAATCACGGAAAAAACTCGGTACGGCTTTACAAAGCCTTGTCAAAAAAGGTATTCCGAAAGGTCTTTTACAGGAACTTGCGGGGTTAGACCCCGACGACGCTCTGAGATTCGCTGAACAGCTTGACAAGCTCGACAACACACAATGGGAAAATATCGTTTCATCGTATAACGAATACGAGGAGAT
>Ga0326513_10000317_pt1 | contig 39946 bp, 91 predicted proteins | sample 2_2465_0518_D_FD_203654 | JGI IMG/M metagenome (GOLD analysis project Ga0326513, IMG submission 203654) | Bovine rumen microbial communities from UC Davis, California, United States - 2_2465_0518 | ecosystem: Host-associated > Mammals > Digestive system > Stomach > Rumen | place: USA... | reverse complement strand
TAGATAAGACAATTGAAAATAAATTAGGTGCTCGTGGATTAAGAGGTACAATGGAAAACATTATGACAAAAGCAATGTTTGATGCACCTTCATCAGATATAAAAGAATTAACTGTTGATATAGATTATGTAAAAAATCAAATAGGGTAATGAAAGTTACCTTATTTTTTTCTTATTAAAATTTGAATATTATTTAGTTTTTACTATATTATATTTGTAATTAATAAACAAACAATATGAAGAGAGTTTACGACACCGAACAACAAAGAATCCGTGAGATGCAGAAGTTCTATGCTTCTCAGAGTCAGAAACAGTTTAATTATACTGAGGATGACTTCAGTATTGATTTGCTGAGTAATAAGTGGAAGCATAAGTCATGGAAGACCTGGATGAAAGGTGGCAATGATTATGCTGAGACAAAGGTAATTGTAAGGAAATACATTGCTGAGTGCAAGAAGCCTTATGGTAGTCGTAATCTTTCTGAATTTCATCTTTATTAAATAAATATGAATAAGTTTTATGAGTTATATATTATTGAGATGGAATGTATTGATGAAGGAAATACATTCGGTTTGAATCTTGGTGATGTTGTTTATCGTTTTCCAATTGGTGTAAATCCAGGAACTGAAAAGTTTACTGATAATATCAATAAGGCATGGATGACTGATGATTTCAAAGCTGTTAAAAAGGAAGCCACTCGTATTTATCGAAATGGTAATTTTATGCCAGCAATAAAGACAGTTAATCGCAATCTTGGATCTGAGATTTATGTTGATTATGATAAAGATGAATCATTCAAGACCTTTTGGGATTATATTGATACTCTTAAAGACGGTACTGATGAATGGCGAATTGCAATGGATCTTGGTTCTAAATATCATCGTGAAGGAAAGAACCCAGATAATTATCTTGATGAAATTATTGCAAAAGTAAATAAGAAGTAATATGATTAATATTGGAATTTTTATTGTTTCACTTATAATTTGGATTATAATTTTTATGTTTAAGCCATATTATTACGCTAAAACAAAATTTTGGACTATGTTTTGGATTATATTATTTAGTGTAATAGGTGGAATGGTTGGTTGTTTTGGATGCCAATCAATTATTTATCTTTGCGGTGGACATACATTTTTAATTTAAACAATTATAAAAGAATTAGAAGAATTTTTATATTTATAATTAACCATGATAATTAGATTTAAGAAAGGAAAACGCAATCGTTATAAATTTCCAATTGGATTTTATATTAAACGAATAGAGATACCTCCATTTGGAAGTAATCATTATAAGCCTAAGATGCGAACAATTAATTTTAGGTATAAAGATAATGTATATTGTATTTTTATAAATTGGAACAATGAAAAGAAGTGAAGCGTTTATTGAAAGAGTAAAAGAAGCAATTATAAGTAATGTTTATTATACTTATCCGAAAGAATATCGTCAAAGTGATGAATATTACAATATGCCTGCAGAAAAAAAATTTCAACAAGGTGTAAGTAGACTTTCAATGGAAAACGTACTTGATATTGTTAAAGATGAATTTGAAAGCTTTACTGATGGTGATATACATTTTGATGAATATGAAGATTAAACAAAATGAAAAATAAAAAGATTATTAGTTTGCTTAGAACCGCAATTGAATTGACAGGTGATGGAGGTCCTAATCCATTTACTGATAAAGAGTATGATGCGATGAATAAATTTTTAAACGATTTAGAAAAAATTGTAGATTAAATGAATAAGATAGCACTTTTACTTTCAGGTGGAGTTGATTCATCAGTTGCATTACATATGCTTTGTCAAATTGGTGAGAAGCCTGATTGTTTTTATATACATATAGGTCCTGATGAGAAGGATTCATATAGTTGTACATCTGAGGAGGATATTGAGATGGCTTCCGCAGTTGCAGCAAAGTATGGATGTAAGTTTGAGATAATTGATTTACATAAGGAGTATTGGGATAATGTTGTAAAGTATACTATGGATAAGGTAAGCCGTGGTTTTACTCCTAATCCTGATGTTATGTGTAATACAATTATTAAGTTTGGCGCATTTTATGATAAGATAGGATATAAGTATGATTATATTGCAACTGGACATTATGCAACACGTTCCGGATACTTAAAGGATGGTTGCAGTTTATCTGATTATGATAACGAAGAGTGGTGGATTTGTCCAGCTAAGGATCCTATTAAGGATCAGGTAGATTTTATTGCAAATATTGATACAAAGAAGATACCTGTTTATAAGCTTATATTTCCTGTTGGTAATCTTATGAAGGATGAAGTTCGAAAGATTGCTGAGGAGAATCATTTGATTAATGCAAAGAGAAAGGATTCACAGGGTATTTGTTTCTTAGGTAAGATTAATTATAATGATTATATTGAGCAGTATCTTGGACGGGAGGATGGAAAGATTATTGAGCTTGATACGGGTGCAACACTTGGAACACATCATGGCCATTGGTTTCATACTATAGGTCAGCGTAAGGGATTGAATCTTTCAGGAGGTCCATGGTATGTTGTAGGTAAGGATCCTCAGAAGAATATTGTTTATGTTTCTCATAACTACGACAATAGCAAGGTTACTGAGTTTTATGTATTAGATCCCAATTGGCTTACTGTCGATATGCTTGATTGGTGGTTCCATAAGGCATGGGATGGAACAGGAGATCCAAACTTTATTTGTAATGTAACATTTAAGGTTCGTCATTCTCCTGAGAGATATACAGGTAAGATGTATTTTTATGGATCTGATAAGAATGTAAAGATCGTATCAGATACTCCTGTTACTGCTGCTCCTGGTCAATTCTGTATTTTGTATGATGATACATATTCACATTGTTATGGGTGTGGAGAAATGTTAACTCAAACAAATATTATGAATAGAATTTAATATTTTTAATTAAAATATAAGAAATAATATGAATGCATTTTTAATAGCACTTTTCATTATAATAGGTATAATGTTAGGTATTGTTGGTTATCATTTATTCAACAACTACAAAAAGTTAAAATATAAATATGAAAAATGTTACCCAGTTCAACATCGTTTAGATGCTGATGGAAATTTACAATATTCTGTAGATGGTAAACTTTGGACATATATTGTTGCTTATACTGATGATTTTGATTACGGCACTGGTCATGGACCTGCTCTTGGTTATATTCAATTCAAATCTGATGAGGAAGATGAATATAAATCTTGGTGCAATATGTTATATTCAATGCAGCAATGCCACGAATTTAACAAGAAAGCTTTAGATTTGTATATTGGAAAAATTCAAGAGTATTTGAAAGATAAACCTGAAGATAAATAATATTAAATAATGTTAATGAAAATGCCGGTAATTTTATAATTGCTGGCATTTTTCTATTTTACAAATATATTAAAATTTATAGCTATGAATAAAGATAAGAAAATGCAAATTGCAAAAACGATGGCACGACAAATACTTGAAGTGCTATCAGCTGAAGATTGCTTTGATGGATTTGTTACAAGATTCTTCACTCGTACAAAGTGCATCAATTATCTTCAGAAAAGTTTCGATGAATATTTCCATAAGAGAACTCAATTGATTAATTGGAATAAGAATACATGGTTTGATATTTTTGATGATAAAGACCTTGTAGAAGCTCTTGTATGGTATATGCAGGAATTTAATTTAGCAAAAGAAAAAGAAGCCGAAGAAGAGGCAAATAATCCTAAAAAGAAAAGACTATGATACCTGAAGTAGGAAAATTTTATCATTTCTGGGATGACGGAAAATGTGGTGTCTCCCGTCATTATATTGCAAAATGTGAAGAGATAATTCCTATTGAATCTGCAGAAACATATTTAATAGCAGATCAGTATCATAATAAGAAATCATTATTAAAACTTTGGGTTAAAGAGAAAAAACATGTAAATTGGATCTTTAGCCCAAAAACTGATGTCATTATTCGATGTTCAATTCCTAAATATGACAAATATGATATTTTCTTTGCTCGTGATAAGAATGACGGATGGTTTTCATTTTGCACAACTGGATGGTGGCAAGGTGGACAATTAGATATTGATGGACAAATATATGAAAATGTATTACAGAATGCTCTTGACGATAAAAACTGGGAAGCATATGATGCATATCAAAACGAAGAATATTAATTATGGAAGATTATGATTGGCAAGAAAGTTTTGCATTAACTTGTGGTACAAAAGAACAACAAGATTATTATAAAAATTTGTTTAAAGATAAATTTAATAAAAAGAATATGCGAATAGAAGGTGAAGAACGTTATTTTTCTGCAGAAGATGCCCGTCGTGTTTCAAATGAAATAAGTACAGGACAGATGCATGAACAGCTTGATTGGATTTATAAATTAATCAATGAAGCAAGATTTGATGGTAAACGTGAAGTTACGTTTTCAAATAAAACATTGTTTGAATCTACAAAAGATTTTCTTAAGTCAAAAGGATTCAAGATTTCATATTTCTATGGGGACCAGCGAGATCCCGCTGATGATACAACAATATCTTGGTAAACATAATGGTATACATGGTGGAGAGAATAGAAGAAAGAGTACGGAATATGGTTGGACCATTTTATAATATGGCCACAATGCTTAAAAATATTGATGACAATAAAGTAAATAATTATTTGCATGATAATCATGAAAGAATTGCAAATACAATGAGAAAATCTATTGAATACTTAATAGATATGGCTCAGATTATTGATGAACATTTACCAGATGGATTTGATATTAATGAATTATTAGACAAAAGTAAATATCGACTTGATGAAACAAAAGAAACTGAAAATTAAAGAATCAGATAAACTTCGAGTATTTTGGGGACATGATGCTGAAGATAAATACAACATAGATCTTGTTGTATCATGGCCTATGATGAGAATGGGAAGCTGTGATGGAAGTTGGATATTTTCAAATGTATTTACTGATGAAGTAAAAGCTGAATTTGAAAAAAGAGGCTGGGATATTACAACATTAAAATTTTCAATTGCACCTAAGTTAGTTAACCCAACAAGACCCGATAGATTTACAACACTATTAAAAAAGTACGAAGAAGATATTAAAAAATTAAATGAATAATTTGAATAATATATAAAAATTACTATATTATATTTGTAATTAATTAAACAAATAAATATGGAGAATAACATTGCTTACGTGCTTTGTGCAACTGATAAAGTTACCAAGAAGTTTTATGGTTTCTATTCTAAGGGAGATACATTTATTCAGACAACTCCTAACATTTGGTTTGCAAAGTTTTATGTTGGCAAGGAAGGTAAAGGAATTAAGAATGCACTTGCAAATTGTACCAAGCGAATGTCGTATTGCACACGTACTGGGCACGACCTGAGTTGGAAGGTACAGATGGTTTCGGTAAGCAATCCTGTTGATATTGATGAAACAACATTTTAAGTATGGAAATTTTAAAATATATTATATTACTAATATTATTAGGCTGTTTTGGATATATGATTTATTATATGTTCAAAACAGTTTATTATATGATATCATTTAATTATTGTAAACCAAAGTATCGTATTAATAAAAATGGTTATGTAGAATATTATATTGGTACTTTTAATTATTGGGATAAACTTTGTGGGTGGGATTCAAATGATACTGAAAGAACAGTTACAATTCACGGTATAAATAATACACCTATTGAGGTAAAATATAAAGGTCCTGGGAGAATAATTTATTATTTGGATAAAAAGCTATCAGGGAAAAAATTAAGAGAAGAAGTCGAAAAAATTGTAAATTATAAAACAGGTAAAGAATGCTATGAACATCAAGCTGAATTGATTAATAATGAATATATTATTTTAGCAAAGAAAGTAAAAATTAAATATGAAGTAACAGAATGAAAAATAAACAATTTATATATACTGAAAAGGATGCGGAGAAAATGTTTTTTACAAGTGATACGCATTTTTGTCATGAGAACATAATTAAGTATTGTAAGCGTCCATTTGCAAATGTAACTGAAAATGATGAAGAATTAATTCGTCGTTGGAATGAAAAGGTTCCTGAAGATGGTATTGTATTTCATCTTGGTGATGTGGCTTTTGGAGATCCTGACCGTGTTGATAATATTCTTGAACGTCTTAATGGTACAATTTATCTTGTAATTGGCAATCATGACTGGCGTAGAATTGTCAATAATCATAAATGGAGATTCGAGATGATGACTCAGCAAATCAATATGAAGATTGGTAAGCGTCATATTATTTTGAATCATTATCCTATGCTTGCATTTTCAGGAGCATGGCGTGGTGAAGATGCAACATATCAATTATTTGGTCATGTTCATACATCTCCTTATACTGATGAGGGTCTTGACCAACAGAGAATGAAATATTTGTTTACATCTCAATATGATGTAGGTGTTGATAATAACAATTTTACTCCTATTAGCTGGAAGGAAGTTGACCAAATTATCAATAATCAAATGATGAGTTTAGGAATGTGTCGTAATACAATTTAATTATGCAAGTACAATTTGATATTAAATGCACTGTTAATCTTGATTTGAATGATAAGGACAGTTACTATTACGAAGAATATCGTAATAGAATTAATAAGATGAGCAATGATGAATTAAAAGAATTGCTTATGGATCATTTAGATTGCTGCGAAATGACAGCAAGATGCGAATTGAATCGTTATGGATTTTTTGATAACATACAAATAAGTCAAATTAATATTGTTAAGAATTAATATGAATGATTGGTATGTAATTACAAATGCAGATAAAGATGTATTTGTTGGACAGGATGAAAATGGTGGAGTTAAAATGACAATGTTTTTACCATCTGCATTGATTGGTCCGTATGCATTTCTTGAAATGTTTATGAAATTGCATATTGATGAGGATGCTCGTAATATATTACATATTAGAAAAATTAAGTTGGTATGACAAGAAAAGATATAAGTGTTATATTTATATGTTTATACATGGTTAGTGTTAATTTAATTTGTTGGTATTTGTTTGGACGAGAAATTGGATTAACAATAGGAAACATGTTTGGGATAGGAACAGTTGCATTATTTGTATTTTGGGTTAAATCAAATAAGAAAGTTGATAAATGGCTAGAAACGAAGATATGATTGAAGATAGTATTTGGTTGAGATCTAAAGAGGAACAGAAGTTTATCATTGAACATAATATAATGATTAAAAATTTGGGAGTATTTGAAAAGTGGTTAAATTTGAAATATCAAGCATCAAAAGAATATGGAGATGTTGAAGAATGGGGAGTATGGGAAGAAGTAATTAATAAATTTGATGAATTATTCAATGAAAACTGATGATTATAAAATAATTGATAATGGTCTATGGATTTCTGAAAAGGAATTAAATAGATTATTGAAAGAAAATATTAAGCTTCGAAATGATTCACCTGATTGGCAAATCAAAAAGAATTGGATGCATCAAGGTGCTGAATATATTTGGTTTAATCCATGGAATAGACATTTAAATGGTCGTATAGGAATATTGCAAGAACTAAAAAAGAAATACGATGAAAACAGAGGTAAGACAAAAAACCGTTGATTATAAAGTATTTATTGCAGATGATGGACAAGAGTTTGACACAAAAAAGGAATGTGTTCATCATGAAAGAATACTTAAAGGTGAAATAAAAGTATGTCCTGAATGTAATGGTGAAGGGAGAACTTCAGAATGGGAAGATTGGGAAAATTATCATACGGGGGCACCTGAGAAAACATTGATACATCCTATATGTAAAACTTGTCATGGTAAAGGATATCTTGAAAAGAAAATTAAAGAAGTATGGGAGTAGAAGAACAAAAAAGAAATCCTTTAACAATAGAGGAATTAAAAAAGAAATATCCAAATCTTCATGTAAATTGGAGAAGAGCCGAATTACCTGATGGATATATTGATTGGGTATATGAAATTCCAGAAGTTGAAGATATGTTTCTTGCTGAAGATGGTGCTGCATTTGAAAGAAACGATTTAAGATTTATTGATTATGATATTGTAAACATAACACCGAGAGAATCATATATGATACTCGATTGTTTTCAATTCGTATTAAATAAAATGGATAAAGAAAATATTGATTATTTATTCTGTAATTATTCAAAAGAAGAAATTGCAAAACTTGGTCAAAGGTTTGGAAATTTGAATTTAAAAAATCAATGGTAATATGAGTAGAGTAGAAACACATTTTGGTAAAATTAGAATTTTGGCCCGAGGAAATAAAGCAGTATATGATTATATTGAAAGACACAATCTTGGTGATAAAATCAAAGATTGTGGATGGGCAGATGAAACAGATTTTGATACTGAGGATGATAATTATATTATTCTTCATAAAGATGCAAAATATGGTTCTGATGCCGAGCATATTCTTTGTGAATTTGTTGTTCATAAAGAATTTGATGAAGGGGAATGCGTAGATATTTTGCAAAAGACTGGCCCTGAGGAATTTGAGTTCTTTACACAATTTCATAATGGAGGTACTTGTCTTGAGGAAGTATTAAGTGAGGAACTTTCGAAAGCAGAAAAGGTTGAACCTATTAAAGCAAAGATTGATGAAATTGAAGCAATGATTAAACAAAATGCAGATGATTTCAAAAATGGTGTAATTGATTATGAGGATCTTCATAATTCACAATATATTTTATTTAAGGAACTTGAAAAATTAAAAGCACAACTATGATAGTATTATATGTTTTGAATATTATTGTCATTATAGCAGCTATAATTGCAATGACAATGCAATTTTTTGTAATTAAAAAACAAAAAGAGATAACTGAAATGAACAATATTATTCTTGGTTTGAATAATTTATTTACAAAACGTAAACTTATTGTAAGAGAACCTGATTGTTCATTACGTGGTGTAAGTATTCATACAGCAATTTGTAATAACGAGCCATTATTAGTTATTGATTTGTTTGATGATAAAAAGAAAGAAAATGATACTGAAAATTAATTATAAGGCAAATACACAAACGATTGTTATATTAAGTTCAGATACACTTGATGGTGTATACTGGAATGTTGTTTATGATGCAAAAGCATTTTATGATCGTTATTATGCATCAGGTGAACCTGGCGGTGCAAGACGTATTCATGAAGATATAATTGATACATATCTTAATACTGTTGCAGGTGTTCCATACACAAAAGAAGATCTTTTAGAGAATACCAAATTGAATATTATTAACCCAACAACATATATTGAATTATGAAAATATTTTTTGATACAGAATTTACAGGTCTACATAAAAATACTACTCTTATATCAATTGGTTTAATTGATGAGAATGGTAGAACTTTTTATGCAGAATTTAGTGATTATGATGAAGCACAATGTGATGATTGGATTAATGAAAATGTTATTAAACATTTGAAATTTGCTAATGCTCCTTATCCTGCACCCATTACTAATTTAATATCTGCAAATGAATGGGAAGTTTATGGAGATAAACCTTATGTTAAGGAAGTTTTATATGATTGGCTTTCAAAATATGAATCAATAGAACTTGTATCAGATGTAAGTCATTATGATATGGTTCTTTTTATTGATATTTGGGGAGGGGCTTTTGATATACCGTCAACTGTTAATCCTGCTTGTCATGATATAAACCAAGACATTGCACGATATTATGAAATTTCTGAAACAGAGGCATTTGATTATTCAAGAGAACAAATTTTACAAAATAATGCAATCGTAATAGATGGAGATAAACATAATTCATTATATGATGCTAAGGTAATCAAAACAATTTATGAAATTATAAAATCACACGGATTATTATGAAATTATATATTGTAAAATATTGTGCAAATGAATTTGATGATTTAGGATATGATTCTCCTTATCCTATATATTATTCATTAGATGAACATAAAGCTCGCAATTTCTTTGAAGAGAAAAGAGAACAAGAAATTGAAAACTTTAATGATTATATGAACCGACATCCAGAATTACAAAATAATGAAGATTATTGTATTGAAACTAATACAAATGATGAATTTGAATATAATTTTGGAAAATGGTTTTATAAATATATGTTTGAAGAAGCAGAATTTGATGTTGATTTAAGATATCGTTTAACATAAATGGGTAGACATTAGTCTACCCATATTGCATTGTATTTTTCCAATATCTTTTTCGATTTTTCAACTTGTTCTCGTTCTTTCTCAGTTAATTCATTATTACGATACCTTCTAAGTTTTTCTCTAATTTGACTTGCAAAAGGTTCTTTAATAACAACATTAATTTTTTCAATTCCTAACATAATTTAAATGTCTTTATAATATTGAATCCAGTTTTGTGGATCATCTTCAACTCCTTTAACAAATTCCTCAACTTTATCTAATGCAAGAACAATTGCTTCTGGGAATTTATTTGTTTCAAAATCACAATAAGGATCATCATCATAATTGACAGCACCAATTTTACCAATCCATAATTTCCAAGTATCTTCATCTTTAACGTATCCTAATAAGAAATCAATAAATATGTTCTTATCACGGTCTTCATGTTTATATTCTATTTTTTGATACTTTTCATTATTATCAAGCCATGGTACTTTTTTCTCTGGTTCTTCCCAGATAACAAATTTTATTTTACCACGTTGTGTTGTCTTTTCTTCGCCTTCGTCTCCTTCAGCTTCTAAAATATATTGACGTAAATCTTTCATTATTCTTCTTTTTTATCTTTCTTAAATAATTTAATTTCAACTTTATCGTCATCACTATGTGTTCCTAAAGTTTCAATAATATCCAAGAATCCAACAGTTAATGAAAATTTATTTTCATCTGCTTCTAAATCAAATTTCATTTCTTTTGCACCAGCACGAATAATATCAGATAATTGGTCTAATTCATCTTCAGTACATATCATTGTAGAATCTTGTCCATAATTTACTTTTCTACGAACTTCATTTATAAAGTCATTAATTTGTTTCATTATTTAATAAAATCTTTTTATATATAAAAATAAAAAAAGTAGAGTAATACATTACCCTACTTATCAATAATTATATGTAAAAGATCTTCCATATTTTGTACACGTCCACAAGAAACATGATCTCTACCGATATCTTTTGCTAATCTTGTAACTGCGTCAAGAGATTTTAATTCATGTTTCTGCCACTTGTCAGATTCCAAAATTGCAAATATCATTCTATCAACAGAAGTTCCATACATATTTGCAAGATGGGCAGAATGAATAATTTCTGCAATTGAATATGTTCCTTTCATTTCAGGTGTAATAACATATAAGTGTATATTACATTTTCTATTCTTTTCATCTTCTTCAATTGCTTGACATTCAGGTGTCCAATTTTTTACAACTGGGTTGAAATAATTAATTGAAAATCTATCAAGTAATGGCATTAATTCATCTCGCCATTTTGTTTCTGCACAAGTACCTCCAAGGAATATCTTGTCATTCTTATCCATTATTTGTATTCATATTTTTATGTATTTCTTCAAGTATGCTTTTATTAATAGAATCAGAAATTTCATTTATTAAATGTTCGCATACATAATTCATTACTGGAACCTTAGTTACTTGGATAGCTTCCATTATCCACAAATCATAGATTCTCCAGGTGCAATACTTTCGTTTGTTCGCTTACCTCCACAAACTGGGCAAACTAAAACCGAAGGTGCTACTACAGCCCCACATTTTGGACAAACCCATCCTGTGTTTCCAGCAGTATCAATAACATTTCCATTATCTACGATACAATCAAATTTTTCGTCCATATAATTTATTAAATTTATTTATTAAGTTCATTAAATACTATTTGTATTCCTTGCTTTATTTTTTCTTCTTGATATTTCATTCCTAATTGTGCTGCTTTTGCAAGAACAATTTTATCTATTTTTTTATCGTGGGAATTATATAATTCAAAAAGTAATTTATCTAAACCTGTTTTTAAATCTTTATCAGTCATTATTTGATTTAATATTTTTTATATTATCAAAATATTGCTTATGATCATTTTTATCAAAAAAACTTTTGTTTGATAATTTATTATACATACTTTCTATTTCTTTGAATTTATCTGATGCTAATAAACGATTCTTTTTTGCTTCATAAATATTTTTTAATAATTTTTCAGTTACGCGTTCTTGTTTTCGCATATCTTGAGCAATTTTCGTATCATCAGATAAAAATCTGAAATCTTCCTCATATATATGTAATGACCCAACATTCCAATATAAATGCCCGGGAAGAATATCTTTATCTAATTCTGTTATAAGACGATTAACAATTTTTGTAAATACTCCACATTGCCATAAAGAATCCATTGTGTATTCACATACATTATTAGACCTCATATATACAATATAATCAACTCTCTTTTGTTTTTTACGATAAATTACTTGCATTCCTATTGTACAGATTTTATCTCCATTATGATATTTTTCTGGACATAACATTCCAATATAAGCTTGTCTTGTATCTGGGTCTTCTTTAATTGCTTCAACAACTTTATCTATTTGGTCTCCTAATATAGGATCATAATTATCTATATACCACTGTTCATCTGTAACGTGATGATCATGATAAACTATATATCCTGTATTAGATTCAAAATTTGCATTTATAAGTTCAATAAAATTTTGATTTGTTTTTGTATCAAACTTAAAATCTTTGCTATTATATTTTTCCTTTAATAATTTCTTTATTTCCTTTTCACTTAATACTTTCATATTGTGGTGGTGCACATACATTTTTATATCCTTCATCATCTATACCATCCCATTCAATAGGATCTGCGATATCATTATCTTGTGGACTACAACTTTCTGCCCATTCTTTAGTAGCATACCAAACAATTGGTCTTGCTCCAAATTTACCAATATATCTATTAACAAATTTCCATTTGCCATCTTCAAACACTTGATTTGTCCATTGTTTTTTATATGATGGATTAAAATCTGCAATAGGTCCTTTATTTGTTCTATATACTAATCTTTTCATTGTTTATCGTAATCAGTTTTATTGTCTCTATTTTTACCAATATGATAACCATCACAGAACAAACATTTATAATATGAAAAATGAGTATTATGTCTTGCTCCCATTTTTTCTGCTGATTTGCGAGCGGTTTCAACAGTATTATATGTTACTTTTGGTTGTCCTGTATGTTGATTAATATGACTATTTATTGAAAAAGCTCCCCAAGCATTTCTTGTTATAAAAAAATTTCTAATAAATGTTTTTCTTTTTACTTGGTCTGAAAACCATATCCAAAAATTTCTAAATTTTATTTTAGCCATAATTTTTTTCTAACATTTTAATTTCTTCTGTAATAACTTTTAATTCTTCAGTATAATTAGGATCTGTCCACTTAAATCTATGAACAAACAATTTACTTTTATTCTTTTTATCTATTTGTCGTTTATCATCAAAACCATAATTACACATATTAAAAACAATTTGTGTACATTCCATATCTTTACGAGTTTCAATATGACAATCTATAATGCCAATATTATTTGCTTGTATTTCTTGTAATTTTTTTAATACTTCTTGTGCACTCATTTTACTTCTACTTCATATATTTCAAATTCTCTATCTGGAAATTGTTCTTGTGCATCTTCCATAACTGCTTCACAATATGATTTGTCTAAATATACTTGATTATCATAATTATTCCATTCAAACCATTCTGAATCTATAATTAATCCTTCTTTATTTTTATAATGTATTTTATATCCTTTCATAATCTTATTGCAACATTATAATTATCGGGTTTTTCTTCAATAAATACTTTACCAATTATACCTCCCCTATTAATGATTTTAATTAATTCTTCTTTGAATTGTTCTTCATCATCAAATTCTTGTATAAAATCATAGCATCCTATTTTCCATGGAGTTTCCACGCATCCCCAAAAACTCCCATCTCTAAAACTTTCTTTAGGATATCCTAAACGATTTGGCTCATGCCACCATTCTTCAATACAATAAATTTTCTTCATTATAATATTTTAGATATAATTTTGTATTTCTTTGCTTGTTCAGCAGTAATATACCAATCCTTTTTACATTTATATATCTCATCAAGTTTATCATCAGGTATTGCTGTATTTTCTTTATATATATTCCACATTATTTTATGTAATCGTTTGCATTCTTCTGCATTTTCTTCAATATCTTTGATTTTACCAAATGCACCACCAGCTAATGTATGATACATAAATGTTGTTGAAGGATATGCAAAACGACGTTCATAATCAGCAGCTAACATTATAATTGTACCTGCACTCATTATTTTGCCAACACAATAAATATTTACTTTATATTCATCTTTTAATGATTTTATTTCATCATATATTGATAGCATATCATAAATATATCCACCAAATGTTGATAAATAAATATTAATTGATGGTCTTATAATTTCAGCTTCAATACCTACTGACATTAATGATGCTAAATTTTGGTCTGCAATATCATCATCTGCACTTTTGATTTCATTTATTTTATCAACAAGTGTTTGCCACATTTCCTCATCAACATCACCTTTTAAGTATATATTATGTATTTTTGCATCAAATGTTTTAATCGTAAATTCTGGCATATTACTATAATATATTTTTATACCTTTTTAAAATTCTTATAAAAATCTTCGGGTTCTCTTGCAAAATATTTACCATCAGGATTATCATATTCTGTTTGATATAATATTAATCCCCTTATCCATTCTCCATTTTGTTTGAACATAAAATTATCTGTTACTAATGAATATGGATTACCCGTCTTTTTATGTATATATCTATCCATGTTTACTTTTTAATATATTCTTCTATATTTGGATATTTATTAACAATTTCAATATATCGTTCTTCATTAATATTTTCTCGTGATATATATCCTCTTTTAATGAACTCTTCCATTAATGGCCACGCAACTTCTTTAGCTGATGGTCGTGGAGAACCTGTTGTTCCTAAAGCTCTTAAATTAAAGAAATGAATCCAATCAGATACAAATGCAGTATGTACTGAACATGTCTTTGTATCAAGAGGCAACATTAATGATGCTTGTTGTGGAGTCCATTTGAATACATCAACATTATATTTATATCCAAATTCACAAGCTAAATTAACAAATCTCCACATATCAATATCATCCATTTCATTTTCTCGGCCTTGTGCAATCAACCTACACATTGTTTTTAATGACCATTGATTTTCTGAATTGATACGTTTCTTTGCTAAATCAGAAAAGAAAACAGGTTCAATAATATTTAATTCAGCTCCAAATTTTTCTTTTGAATAATTACAATAACGAGTAGATTCTTCTCCTATTGATTGAACTCTATGACGATTTATATCTCGTGCAACAGCAAGATGATATGTAAATCTTACAGTATATCTTTTTTCATGATCTTCAGTAGGTTCAGTCATCCATTGTAAAACAGAATCCTTTAATGTTTCTTTATCAATATGATAATTATTCAAAAAGTATTTTACTAGCTTTTTATCTTGTGCTTCGAATATAACTCTCCAGTTTGTTGTAATAAAATAAAAATGAGCTGACGCTTGAGTTTTTGTTCCGAAGCCTTTTATTTCAACATCAACAGTTTTATTGATTATTTTTTCTTTTACAATAGAAAATTTATTATTTTGAAAAAACTTAACAATATCCATTTTCCACATGTATTGAATATCATCAAGTGGAGTACCAAGTGGAATTGTTAAATAAACAGTACCATGTTCAAGCATTGCTCCATGATTTGCATTTTCTAGCATTTTTATAAATTTCTGATATGATTCATCTGTTATCTTATCTTCAGAACGATAACAAGTTCTTCCGCATTTTTCGATATGCTTGAACATACCTTCTAAACCTTTATCTTGTTCAATTATTTCATATTGAGGTACTATTATATTCATTAACTAAATTTATATTTTTGTGCATGCAACATCAACCACCATTTTGATGAATTGTGTAAGTTAAGATTTTTTGGCTGATATTTCCACCATTCATCAAGATAATACCATGTAACATTAGATGATACAACTTCTACAATAATTATAGTTCTATCATCTAATGTGTATCTTTTATTATTTGATATATTAAATGGATTTATCATTAAGCAAATTCCAATGAATTTCTGTAATCATCTTCATACTTACTATGTTTTAATTCATAAGCAAAAGATGCATTAAATGCAAACTTCCACCAATTAACAGTAATGAAATGAGATTCACCTTCTGTTACAATTGTTTGTAAATATACTTGACGAAATAAATCTTGGTGTCTAATTACTACGTCATTGCCTTCAAATGTATAAACTTTATACCTATCAATTAATGGAAAAATCATATTAAATTATTTTAATCGTTAAACTTATATTTACTTAAAATTTTTGTTTCCTTTTCAATTAAGTATTTTGCTCGTTCTATTCTACGTTCTCTATAACCTTTAAGTCCTTTAAGCCATTGTTCAGCAGCTTCTTTACATGAAAAATATTTTGTACTTGCATGATGTATCATTGTTGAATTTCCATGATCCCAAGTAGTATGAACTGATATTGGTTGATAACCGTGTTCACAATACAATAAAATATAATTGTATGTTCTTGTACCACCACCCCATAATTCTTTTGTTACATCTTTTGTTTCAATTTTAACAATTGTACGAGGTTTCATTTGACAGTGATCATAATAAAAAATTGTATCACCGACTTGTAAATCTTTGAATACTTTCATATTAGAACAAATCTTCTAAATTATTATTATCATTATTTGTTTCTTGTTTAACTTCTTCTTTATGTTCTTCTTTTTCTTTCTTTTCAGCTTCCAATAAAATATATTTCTTTATTGCAAACTCATAGAAATTGTTTAATTCGGTTTCATTATAAGGTATTGCTCCTTGGTGTATTTGATAATTTTGACCACATCCTTCAATTATTTTACCAGGGAGATTAACTATCATAACAACTATATCATCAGGAGATGTTCCTTCAGGAAGATAACCTGAATTTAATAAAGCTTGCTTATAAAAATATAATTGTAATGTATATTGATACCAATTAAGCTGAGGATATTTGAACATAGGACCTAACATTTTTTTAGTCCATTTGTCAGCAACTTTATCTACAGTGCCTGAAGACTTCCAATCAATTAATATATATTTGCCTGTACGTTTGTTTCTAAATAATGCATCAAAACGTCCATACATATACATATATTCGTCTTGTCCTTCTTCATTGCGGAATGGATTCTTTACTTTAAGATATAAATATTTTTCTCTATCAATAAACTCAGTATCTCCTGACTTACTTAATACTGAATAAAAATTATCAAATGAATCACAAAGACCATGAAGCCTTTCATCATAATCATATCCATTATCAAGCTTGAATAATCTTAAGTCATTTTCTGTACCTGTTAATATACATCCAATATAATCATCAAGTAATGATCCATAATGAGTTGATGTTGCACCTTTTGCTGACCACGCTTCACGAATTTGTTCCGCTGTCATATGATAATATTCTGATTGTGGATTATCATAATGTTTTTCATATGTTTTTTGTGAAACACCTTCAGAGTCAAAAGGAGTTAACAACATATTTAACGCATTAGATATACTTAATTTCTTAATGCTTTTATCAATGTCTAAATTTGAAAAATCTATCATATAATCATCATATAAATATATTACAATATAGAATTTATGAAATAAAAATTATAATATTAAAAGATGTTAAATCTGAAATAAATAATATTATTTTTTTAATTATATTTGAAATTTGAAATATAAATACTATATTATATTTGTAAAAATTAAATGAATATGAAAGGTTTAATTACTCCACTGTTTGAAAATTGGTTTAAAAAGATTGACAATACGATGGTTCTTTACTGTGTAGTCAATATGCTTGAGGCTTTTTTCTGGTGTTTTGTGGTTGCTTTCATTGTTTCAGGTGAAATATTCAAATATATTTAATATGAGATTTGGACAAAAGAAAACAGAAGCTATTGAAGAGTTAAAGAAGAAATATGTCTCACATGGCATGTGGTCAACAGGTTATCAGCTTGATAACATTACTAAAGGTATTGCTGAAGCACTTGGAAAAACTAAAGTTCATATTAATGTTCCTTATTCAAATTTCAATTGTCATGGAGAGGCAATCAAAGTTGCAAAGGATGTTAAAGGTCTGATGCCGTTTTCAACTGCTCGTGTTTCTTTTGATGAAGTTACAACATTATTTTATGGAGATAATCATATTAATCGTGGAAATTATCTTCCGTTCTTAGCAGAAGTTGATTGTTTTTATATTAAGAACATTGATACGACAGGAAATCTTTGGGTTACTGTAGATTTAGTAAAAGGTCCAAGTTGGAGATCTTATCTTTAAATTTTCATAATATATTTGAAATTTAAAAATTAAATACTATATTATATTTGTAATTAAAAACAATTAAAATATGAAAGAAATTTGGAAGCCCATTTCACAGAATTTGTATTATCTCGGTGTTAATGATTGTTATGAGGTATCTAACACAGGTAAAGTTCGCAACAAAAAGACAGGACATATTTTGAAAGCAACACCAACAAATGGTGATAGCCGTCGCTTGAAGGTACAGCTGATGACACCATACAAGTACCTCCGTATTTCTGTTCAGCTTTCACATGTTGTTTATGATACATTTGTTGGCCCTGCATATAATGGTCGTATTCGTCATCGTGATGGTAATTATTCCAATAATGAAGTTGATAATCTTTATATTAAGTAATATGGAAAAAGAAATTTGGAAGAAAATTAACGGTAAGCTCGTTAATCCCAATTGGGTAATTGCTGACTTTTATGAGGTTTCAAATAAAGGTCGTATTCGTAATACAAAGACAAATCGTATTTTAACAAGTAGCAACGGCAAGTATATGCTACATTGTAAGGAGCTTGGTTATTCTTATTTTTCACACGCTGGAGATAGAGGAACGTTCAATATTAAGAATATTATGGTTGCAACATTTGAAAATAAATCAACTTTTGGAAAACATATTAAGTAATATGACTAATCAAGATGTAATTAATTTGTGTGAGTCTCTTTCACATTTGAGTGGTATTGCCATTTCATATGAAATGGATAAGTTTATTAAAAACAATTATTCAAAGGGCAACAGTGATGGTAAATTCTATACTGTATGTATAAAAGGTAATGATTTCAAATATGGGAGATATAAAATTGATCCTTATAACATGGTTTGGAGAACTACTTCATTTGATGAGTTTTATGGTGGTGGTATTGTAGATTAAATTTCATATTTTATTTAAATATTTTTTTGTGAATACTATATAATAACATATAATAAATGAAAAGTTAAACATTTTAAATTTTTATATAGATGGTTAAACATTATAATCCAAATCCGACTTGTAAGTTTTTCAAGTCAGGTAAGCCAAAGAATTGGTATATTAATGATTCTGCAGTTCGTGCAATTGCAAAAGTTTTCGATACAACATGGGAAACTGCATATGATATGCTATGCAAAGCAGGTTTAGCTTTGCACGATATACCAATTTCAAAACAAGCAATTAGTTTTATTCTTGAAAAGAATGGTTTTCAATTTGTAACTTTAGGAAAACCTAAGAAGGGAGAACCACGTCCAAGTGTTGAAGAATTTACAAAGGATCTTGATAAGAGTGCTTTGATGTATGTACTTAATTTGGCAGATTACTTTGTAACAGTTATTGATGGAGATATCTATGATGTTTCTGATGAGTGTCTAAAATCAGCAGTTTATTCATATTGGATTAAGAAATAATTTAAACTGAAGTTATTCATAGTTCTATATTATAAAAATAGATTATAGAACTCCATGAAAGAAACTTTAGTTATTAATTTAATAGGTGGTCCTTGTAGTGGCAAGTCGACTGTTGCAGCTGAATTATTTGCAAGACTCAAGAAAATGGGTATACATTGTGAATTGGTTTCTGAATATATAAAAGATCGTATATATGAAGAAAATCAAACAATGCCAAAAAATCAGATTGCAATATTTGGAATGGAACATTATAACATTTCAAACAAATTAGGAAAGGTTGATGTAATCGTACATGATGGATCATTTATAAACAATATTATATATAAGGCTGAAGAAAACAAGCATTTTGATGATTTGATTATTAGTGAATACAAAAGATTTTGGAATTTAGATTTCTTTATTAAACGAGGAAATATTGAATTTGAAACTTACGGTAGAATACATAATTTAAAACAGTCAAAAGAACTTGATAAAATAATTAAAGAAACTTATGACAATTATAAATTAAGTTATATTGAAGTTGAATCTCGAGATGCTGTCGATAAAATCATACCAATTGTATTAAAAGAAATTAACCAATGATTTGTTCAAGAAAGGATGACAAAGAGCTTGTAAGGTATAATTATAAATTTATTCCTGAAAGCGATAAAGTCGAAATATCAAATAAAGATTTTTATGATGTAATATCTTACGATGAATGGTTGCATGAATATTACATTGTTGATAAATGGAAAACATTAGAATGGTAATATATGAGCACAGGAAATGCATTAATGGTCCGCGACATGCTTGGGAGAACATATTCCTCAGGTGGAGGTGGTGGAATTGAACCAAAACCATGGTGGATTATTGTTTTCCTAATAGCCTTTATTATATTTGAATATATAAAATGGACATTTTTTAGATAATGAAAAATTTTGAATTTTTTCCGTTTGTTGTAGATAAGCACAACAATGTTTGGAAGTACATAAAAAGTAAAGATCATTTCATTAAGTTAACTCCATGGAAACAAGGTGAAGATCGTCGAGTTAATAGATTTGAAATTGAAAAGCTTATCGTAAAGAATGCATTAACTCAAATGAAAAACAAACCAGCTGTTCATGAAATTATAAATAACAGATGGAGAGAAGTTGATTTTTCATGGGTATTTGAAGGACGAACATATTATGTAGATTCATTCAAATCATATAATGATTGTATGAAAGCACCTGTACATAAGTTCAGACATACATATAAAGCAGCAAATGGTAAGGAGGTTGAATATTTTTCAAATTACCGTATAGGTTTTCATAACGGAAAAATTGTTTGGTTTAATCCTTATCATTATTTCCCACAACTTTGTATATGGGCTTTTGAAGATATAAATAAAGAACCAGAAGGATTTAGCTCTTGGGGTAATGCAAAAAGTATACGACCAATATATAATGATAAATACGAAATTATTTAATAACTTTTAAACAAATAATAAAATGAGTAAAATTACACGTGAGAACTTGCTCAAGCAGCTTGAGGCAGTAAATGATGAGATTAAGAATCTTGAGTCAAAGGAGTACAATTATGCAACTAACCGTGCTTGGCCAGGTTGTATGGTAGTTAATACAATTGATAGTGTTACATCACTTATCAAAGTATGGGAGACAATTCATAACAGTATCAAGACTAATTCAGATGCAATTAAGGCTCTTGGTCTCGATAAGCTCGAGCTTGTATCTGAGGAGGATACACAGTATTATGGATATTCTTTGAAGGAATGGGAGGATGACCTTAAGCTCCGTGCAATACAGTTTGCAGATGCTGAAAAGATTAAGAAGTTGAATAAGGCTAAGAAGATCCTTGAGAAGAATATGTCTGAGGACGATAAGTTCGCTCAGGATATGAATGCTGTTGCTGACCTTATTAAGTAATGAAGGTTAAGAATTATCCTGGAGCTGTTGGTGATAATCGGCAGCTCCTTGATGTTTCTTCAGATTACAATAATTTCAGTAACCTTGCCTATTTTATTTCAGAATACAAAAAAGCAAAGCAAATTATTGCTCAATGTAAAGATTTTTACAGAAATTTTCTACGCAATAAATTATATTCATTTGATGATTTAAAAAACATTGAAAATATTAATTTATTGCGTTTTGATGTTAATTGGGAAACTTACTTAAATAATTGTAAGCAAATTTATTTGTTCATTGTTAATAAATATCTTGAGGAACAAATAAATAAAAATCTGAAGACATATCATTTTGGGTTTTATAAAGACAGTATTTACAAAAGTGAATACTGGGGAAGAGATCATAACGATAATGTATGGGAAGTCCGTGGTGATAAAGGTACATTATTAAGTTGTGTAGAGTCTTATAAATATTGGAATCATTTATATGACATATTTATACTTAAAGAATGGAATGCCCATACAACAGATGAACAATCATTTCAATTTGATACTTTCTATAAAGATGCTTTAAATTTATCTGAAGTTAATGAAAAGAATAAAGAAATTAACAAATTCAAGAAAACAGAAATAACAAGATATGACCGTGAAGGCTGGGGTGATAAAGCAAAAATAGTAGTTCATAAACATCCTATTACAGTTGTTATGTTTGGGGATGAAGAGAAAAAACTATTTGAAATATTTGAGGAAGCTGGAAATAAATTTTATCCTATATATGAACAGATAAAATATCATCCTGAAGAATATCTTGATGAATGGAAAGAGTTAAATGAATTTGTTAAGAATAATTATAAGATTACAAAAACATCTAAAGAAGATTTAACATATGCATCGAATGAGACGTTAGCAGAAATAGAAAAAAAGAAGTCTCATAAAGGTTTGTTATTTCCTGTAGATTATTATATAGGAAAGAAACAATATGCAATAGATGCTTATAAGTTTATCAATTGGGATTATGTTAAATATCGTGAAAATGGTCGTAAACGTTATTGGGATGATGAAAAAAGAAAAGATTATAATCCAATATATGAAAATTTGTTGAATTGTAATCTTAAGACAATTTCATTAATTAAAGCTACAGAATTATTATATTATATTCAAACAGTAAACCCAGATTATTATAAAGCAAAGGGTGCAATTTTCAATCCACCAAAGAAAGTAAAGAAAAATAAAAAACCTGGTGATTATATTGAACCTGATGATTATGATGATTATCCAAGTAGGAACAAATCAAGTAAAGAGAAAAACGATCCTTATTTAGTTAATAATTCTAATTACTATTATGTTCTTATTGATAATATTCCTTATAAGTTTACTGATGATTTATCTGACGTAAAAATTGAATATAATGAATCTGATAATATATTGGTATGTCATTTTTTCAAAGAATATAAATATCAAAAATGGTCATGGCCATCAGATACTCCATATACTGTTGAACAACATATTTTTACTTTAAAATTTGATTGTGCAACTAATGAACCAATATATTACGATTATCGTTACAATACACATGAAGAGAAAATAAGTTATAGATAATAATGAATGATAGATATATTATAAAATGTATTTCTTTAAAAAATATTGAAACTCAGCGAACATCCGACGATAATATTATTGCTGGGAAAGAATATTGGTATAATCCAGAAGCTCAGTCGTTTTGGACAACTGGGCAACTGGATTTAATGCATAAGTTTTATCCATATAAAGAATTTCCACGTTGTTATATTCCCGTTACAAAACTTGAAAACAATGCAAAAATTTTTAAGAAACTTGCAACAGCAAAAGAACATGTAAAAATAATTGAAAACACGGAATATTTTAAATGTGAAATTTATAGAATTATAACAACTATAGAGAAATTATAAAAAATCATATATTATTTGAATTTTTGATTAAAGATACTATATTATATTTGTAATCAAAATAAAATATATATGACAGCAAAAGACATCAAACTTATCGAGAAAGCAAAAAATGATTTTTGGGAAAACATCAAGCCTGAGGATGCTGACACTGAAGAGGCTCGTGAAATTCTCGACGAAATTCGTGCTGATGGTTACCACATGGAGGAAGCAATTTACGGAATGATTTAATTATACAATACAATATGACAAAGAAAGAAAAGCTTGAACTTTATTATCGCGCAAAGGAAGCTTATTATAATGGTCAGGAAATTATGACTGACTTTGAGTTTGATGCGCTTGAAAAGGAGCTTGGACTTGAGAATAAGGCTCAGGTCGGTGCTCGTCATAATCCTTCTTATACAGTTGTTCATCCTTTCATTATGGGTTCACTTTCAAAAGTACAAATTCATAAGGATAAGGAAGGTAACATTGATTGGAAGAAATATTTTACTGAGGCTGCAAAATATTTTGGTCGCCATGAGGTTATCGTAACTCCTAAGTTTGACGGTTGTTCATTCGAATGTGAGTGCAAAGATGGTAAGATGCTTCAGATTTCATCTCGTGGTGATGGTGAAACTGGTAAGGATTTGACAAAGATCCTTTGTGATTTCATTCCTAAGTCGCTTATTGAAATGAGTGGGTGGAATGTTTTTCGTGGAGAGGTTCTTGTCAGCAAAAAGGTTTATGAAGAGAAATATGCTGAGCAGTTTACAAATCCTCGTTCATTTGTATCGGGAGTTCTGAACCGCGATTATTCAGAAGATCCTGAATATCTTGCAATGAGAAATGATTTGTCAATTGTTATTTATGATTGGCGTCAAATCAGTAACGGTATTGTTAAGGACCGTGAGTGGACTAAACTTAATGTCCTGATGTCTGAAGCTGATTATCATTTGGGTGTTACTCCAAGATTCTTCAAGAGTTGTTATATCTTGAATGAAAATGATTTTGCAAATATATACAATGAGTTTGCTGAATACCGTCACAATTGCCCATTTGCTCTTGATGGTATCGTTATTAAGCCAACTGAAGATTTCCGAATTAATAATACAACTGAGCATCGTCCATCTGACTGTGTTGCAATTAAGTTCATTCCAATGCTTGAGGAGACTGAGGTTGTAAACATTACATGGAATCTTGGAAAGACTGGAGAATATACTCCAATTATTTGGGTTAACCCAGTCAATATGGATGGTCGAGATGTTCAGAAATGTTCTGGCCACAATTATGGATATTTGAAGTCAAAGGGTGTAACAATTGGTTCAAAGGTTATTATGTCGCTTGCTGGTGATATTATTCCTTTCCTTTATAAGGTTACTCAGACAAATGATGGAGAAATTCCAATGCCTGAGGGAGAAACTCTTATTGATGATATTCATTTGATGGCTGTCCTTAATGAAAAGGATCATGCAAAATTGAAGTTCATCTATTCAGCAAATAGTTTGAATATTCCTAATATCGGAGGTGAAACTGCTAAGAAGATTTTTGATTATATTTCTTCAGTAGATCCAACAACTGCTGATTTTTTCAATGAGGCTGAGCCAACGTTGAAATACAATATTTTGGAATGTACTCCTGAGGAGATTTATTTCGGCGCAGGAGCTGGTAAGAATGGTTCAAATGCAAAGAAAGCATTTGAGGAAGTTCTGAAGCAGTTGACTTTGACCGATATTATTAAGTCTTGTTCATTCAAACTTTGTGGTTCAAAGGTTGCTGAACAGTGTGCTAGTTATATTTTGACTGGAGATGCTGATTTTGAACACCTTGCAACTGAAGGTTATCAGTGGGTCAAGAACGAAAATTCAAATGAGCGTAAGGAGATTAACGAAATTTTGAACAAGATCGGAATGACAATTGATGACTTCAAAGTTGTTCATGAAGCAATTAAGAAGAACACTTCAAATCAGATTCCTGTTATTCTGACTGGTGAACCTAACGATTACAAGTCAAAGGGTGAGTTCCTTGCTTGTCATCCCGAATATAGGCAGACTGGTTCTTGGAAGGAGGTACAAATTGTATTTACAAATTCACTTGAGTCAAATACAGGTAAGATGAAGAAAGCTCGTGAGAAGGGTATTGAACTCAGACTTTATTAATATAATATTTCATTATGCCAGAAGTAATCGGATTTGTTAAAGAACAAAAGAGTTATAAGCATCGAAAGATTTGTCCACATTGTGGAGCAATAGTTGAATTTTTTGATACAGAAATTATTATTGATGCAATGGGTATGTGTGTTGTTTGCCCTAATTGTAATAAAGATATTAAATTTTAATGGAAAATATTGATAAAATTATAGAAGAAGATTGGTTACCAAAATCTCTTTTAACAAATGAGCAATTTGAATATGTAAAAACTATAAAGTTGAAGCCACAAGCAATAAAATATATAAAAGAAAATACTGATTTAGGTCTTAAAGAATCAGCATTTTATTATGATATGTATATAAATTAAAAAGAAATATTATGCAAGAGTTTTTGATTTATTTACTTGGCTGGGTTGTATTTATTATTTGTCATTATATATATTGGGTATACATCAATAAAGATGACAGTTATACATACAAATGGAATTGTCAGAAAAACAAGAAACTTATATTATATAATGGACTCAAGTGGGGTGTATTTTCTTGGGTAGGATTATTCTTTTGTATTGCTGCATTTATTGTAGGTGCAATTATATTTGGAATAATAGAATTAGATGAATATATTGAAGATAAACTTAAAAGAGAATAATGAGTTGTTGTGCAAAACCAATTAGAAAGAGTCGTCAGATAAAGTATAGAGAGATATACGATAAATATAAAAGGTTTTTGATTGAAGAAGCAAATGCCCGAAAGACGCCTACAAATTTATCGTCTGCTTCTTATACAATATATGATAACTACGGAAATGATACAAGTTCTGAAACTATTCGAGAACCTTATGTATCACCATATCATTATAGAGAAGAGTTTACAAAAGAAGAAATTCGCATATTAAAGAATATTTTTAAAATCAATATTTAATGGAATACTCAAATATTTTTGGAGATAGAAAATATCGTGCTCATATAATTCTTGAAGAATTTTGTAATAGATATTATGATAATAGTATTTATAGATTATTAAAATTATGGGAGTCAAGTATTAAAGAATATATTAATAATGAAATTGAATCTTATATTGATTTCTATAAATCAAAAGGGACTACTCATTTAATGAAAGACCAAATTGCTAAACTTGCAGAATGGTATGCGGGACAATTTTTTGATACAAAGGTTGAACCTAATGGAGAAATGAGATATCCTGATTATATTATAAATATTGGTAATTACAAAAATGTATATGTTGATTCTAAATGTGTAGCATATATTCCTCGTAAAAATAATGATACAGATAATCCATTAGTTATATATAATAATGGATGCGGTCAAGCATATGAAGCAGCAAAAAATATTTTAGAATTTCATAAAGGCAAAGATAATAAATTTTATTTGTCTTTTATTCTTTATATGTATTATAATGAAGAAGGATATATTGAAGATGTATTATTTGCACCAACAATTTATACAATAGATTTAATGAAATTTGATTGGAATGATTTAAGTACTATTCAATTTTCATTACGTGCCGCAAAGAATGGAAATATAACATTATCAATGCCAACGTTTTTGAAGAAAATGGGTATGTTGACATTAGATGAAAAAGAATTATTGATTGCTACAGCTGCTCATAATTATATTGAAAAACATCCTGAAGAATTTGCAAATGATTGATTTAATTAAAGAACAAAAAGAACTATTTAAAAATCAGATAATAGATTATCTTAATGATGAAATTGATACTACAAAGGAACAATTAAAACATAGTATTGAAAGCTGTGATAAAAATTATTTTAGTGGTGCTTTGGATTCATTAATTGGAATGAAAGAATATATTAAAAATATGTAATGACAGAATTTAAAGATTTTACACATAAAGATTGTTGTATCAATTGTGAGAATTTTTGTTTTTGGGACGGTGACTATTGTTGCTTTCCCAATTTCAAGATTCATCAATATAATATAACATATTATCCTGAATTTGATAGTAAGCCAAATAAAGGATATTTTTCAGATAATCGTATGTTTAGTGATATTGATAATACAATGGTCTTAGGCAAAGATTGTGAAGATTATCACAAATGGGGAACTTATATGTATGTTCCTAATTGTCCTAATGATCATCTTGAAGAATATAAAAGATTCAAAGAATGGGATAAATTATGTCGTCAACTTGAACAACATGTAACAAATAAATGGAAAGACCCTAAAGTAGAAAATACAATTGCTTGGATTCATAACCAATATTTTAACAAATATTATAATTAATATGCAAGATTATCAGATATTAAAAAAGAGAATACCTGTTGATGAAAGATTCCAAAAGGTATATGTATATGATATTGGTGGGTCAACTGTAAATATATTAAGTGATTTACAAGAATATTTTTGGACACAATATATAGAACACAAAGACGATTATAATTTCATGGTTGTTAAATGCAACGATGAAGAGAAAAAATTTGAATTTGAATATTATGTATCTGAAGACGAAGTATTAGAAAAATACAAAACTTGTCAGATGTTTACAAAAGCAGACCGCAGTTCATTCAAATATTGGTTTGCTCACTGGTGCGGTTTTCAATTGACTGCTCTTAATTTGGGTATTTGGAAACCAAAATATTTATTGCATGATATTGAAAAACCATGGCTTAAATTGTTATGGAAAGGTGATTATAAAAGAGTACAAAAATGGCATCGCACACACAATAAACATCATCTTGAATATGGATTAATTCATGGATGGGATGCAATTGATTGGGAAGCATTAATGATTGATTGGGAATGTTGTGGTTTATCAAAACAAGAAGCCCAATTAGATGCTCGTGAAACTCTTGAATATGAAATTAATAGGGATAAATGGAAACCCTATGCAAAAGAAATTGAAAGCCGATTAGAACAATATCTTAACAGATATAATATGTAATTCTAATAATATTTGAATTTTTACAAATAAGTACTATATTATATTTGTAACAAACAAATAAGAATATGCTTACAGTTATTGGGATTATAGTTTTAGTTATTATCGGTTTTGTTGTTTTAGGAATCGGTGGTTGGCTTCTCGAGATATTAGGTTATGTATTTGAGTTTCTTTGGCAAGGTTTTGTTAAAAGCTTAGGTTGTCTATTTTGGATATTTATTATATTTTGTGCGTTATTAGTATTTTGTTTATAATATGAAAATTAAAGTTCCATATTTGAAATTAAAAAATTCAACACTTCAGGATTATGATTCTATTTGTGTTGAAGACATTCATAATATTATTCCCGTTTGTGATAAAGCAGGTAATCCACATTTGTTGATTAATTTTTATGATCATGAATTTTGTATGGATGCATCAACATTTTGTGATGAAGTTGAGGAAGTAATTATTGAAGAATATGACGAAAATTAAATCAAAAGAAGAATTAGATAAGAAAGTTAAAGAGCTGCAAGAATATTTTAATGTTTCACACGATAGTAATCTTGCAGAAATTCAAAAGGTTTTCAAAGATAAATTTAATCAGGATATCTTGAAGGTTGGAGATCATGCTATATTTTATTTGAAGTCTCTTTTTAATATGGCTCCTGAAACTCGCAAGAAATTCAAGAATGATCCAATTCAACCTATTACAATTACATATATTCGACAAGATGTAATATTCTTTACTTGGGATAAGCATCCAGAGTATAATGAAGAATATACAATGTATGATGCTGATTGGTCAAAATGGCTATATCCTGTGAAGATTAAGCTAAGTGATCTTTTCAAGAATAAAGAATATCTTAAAGAGAAAGATTATAATGAGTGGTATGTTCAAACACATATAATGAAATTTGAATCTAAGTTTACAAAGATTATAGATGATATAACTTATGAAGACTGATTTAAGTAAGCAAACAAAATATTTCAAACAAGTTTTTAATCAAAAAACATTAAAATTTGATTTGGAAGAAATACCATTAGGTAGAAATACTTGGTGGTATGTACAAGTTGATTCTTCAATTAGATATGCGTTTTTAAAACATAATTTACAGATTCCTAAATATGTTGTAGTTGAAGATGTAACTCATTATATAACTTTTAAGATATATAGAGAAAACATTAAAAACTTCAAAGAATTACAAGAATATAATAAAAAATTAAATTATGTTCTTGATGAACTTAAATTTCAAGCAGAATGTAATTCAAGCGATGAATATGATGATCCTGATTATTGGGTAAAATATGAATTTAAAATAATGTAATATGAATAAATCAAAAATGATTAACATAATCTTTAATACGATTATGTTGAGTGGTATTGAATCATCAAAAGGTGATATTATGAGTGATGATCCTATAGAAGATAAAGTTTATACAAAACGAATCAATATCAATAAAGATTATGAATTTAAAAATGGTGTAGACATTGTTGAAGTTGTAAGTATTTCAGTTACAGCTGACAATAAATTGATGGAAGGTGTAAATCAACGTAAAGCCCGTATTAATATGAAGAATCGTTCTGGTTCATGGGTAAATATTTTTATGCATGAAGCACCAACAGAATTGATTGAATTTATTTACGATAGTATTAAGTATATAAAATGAGTGAAGTAAAACAAGTTATAGTGTTTCGACATGATTTATTAAAATCATTACGAAAGGGTAAAATTGCTGCTCAGGTAGCACATGCTAGTTTGGGGGCTTTATTGAAACATTCAGATAGATATTGGGATGAAGAAATAAATCATTATAGAATTAATTTTACATTTCCTAAAGATTCAATATTAGATAAATGGTTAAATGGAATATTTACAAAAATTTGTCTTTATGTTGAAGATGAAAAGGAATTATTAGAATTACATAAAAAGATTGAAGCAGCAGGTATACCTTGTGCACTAATTACTGATGCCGGTAATACTGAATTTCATGGAGTGCCAACAGTTACTTGCTTAGGTATAGGACCATGGTGGTCTGAATATATTGATGAATTTACAAAAGATTTGAAATTATTTTAATGAAAAATGATTGGGCTGGACATCCAACAATAGATTATGCTACATTTGAGGCATTCCCAATGATAGTTTTTGGACATAAATGTATTTCTGAGGATTATCAAGATGGCGAAATATGGAGTGATGAAGAATATTGGGGTAGTAGATTATACGATTTTGATGACGACAAATATTATCAAGCTCCATGTTATATACAATCTGAAAAGGAATGGGAAGATTTAATTAATAGATGGAAACAAAATCATGAAGATCCATCTGATGGTAACATATCTGAAGATTATAGGGAATATGACCAAGATGCAATTGATTTTTATAAAGATTATTTAAATTCAGGTAGTACATTAGAATTAGACGAATATTATAAAAAGATTTACAAAAAATGAGAAAGAGAGTAATAGTAGGTGACATGCATGGTATGTTCGGAATTGTAAAGGATATTTACGATTTAGAACAACCTGATGATTTTATGATACTTGGAGATTATTTTGATTCATTTACAATTGCTCCTAATCTTCAAGAATTAGCATATAAGGACTTACTTGAACTTAGAAGATATCATAAGTCATTACATAAAGGTAAGTTCATTATGCTTATAGGAAATCATGATTTGCATTATTTGCCATCACATCATGAGCAATGTTCAGGTTATAATAAAGATACTGCATGGTTTGCAACTGATTTAATAAGAGATGGTCTTGATAGAGAATATTTGCATTTTGCACATATTGATATTACAAATAAAATAATATTCACTCATGCAGGCGTAACACAAACATGGTTTATGAAATGGTGTTATCCATCATTGAATAACATCAATACAGTTGATTTTCCTGCATTTAGACATATTGGCTCAGATTGGTATGGTAATGATAAAAGAAATTCTCCAATATGGGTTAGACCAGAAGCTTTGGAGAGTGATCCATATATTGATGATAACGGATATATTTGGAGTCAGATATTTGGGCATACACATCAAAAAGAGCCATTTATGTGGTCAAAAGCAGATCCTACAGATCCTAATCAATATGGGCAGTCAGTATTTATCGGAATTGATTGTATTACAACATATTATATTGTTGAAGAACTTGATGATAATGGAAAGTTAATCAAAAGACATATAAGGCCAAACAAAAATATTGTAATGTAATATGAAAATAAAGAAAGCACAGTTTTCTACAATGATTAGTGATTTGTGGGGAAGAGATGGTTATCAATCACATATTGAATTAGGAAGAGAATATTGGTATTTTTTTGATGAAAATACTGCAATATTCAAAAAAACTCATCATTATTGGAATAAACTAAAAATTTCATATTTGAGAAGTGGTTGTATGTTTTATATATTTCCTGATGAGCCTGATGTACCCGAAGAGTTTTGTCCAATTAACTGTTTTATTGCATCACAACTTGTTTTAGCAGAAATAGATCCTATTAAAGATATAGGTTTAGATATGTTAGGAAATCTTGAAGCAGCAAAGATTAAATATTGTTTCAACGATGAACATACAATTGTAAACAATTGGCCTAACGAAAAAGAAATAGAAATTGATGAGGATGAACTTTTTAATAAGTTTGGTAAATCAGAAGATACAAATATGATGGCAGAATATCTTTATATTAAAGCATTAGAAAAGAGAGATACTTAAGTATCTCTCTTTTTATTTAGAATTTTGGAACATTAATCTTTGGCATACTCATATTAGGCATGTTTCGATTTATTGAGTTCATCATAGAATTAGGATTCATACCCTTCATCATTTGTGCTTGTTCCTTTTCTTGTCTCTCATTTTCCTTCTCTTGTTGCTTTTGAATTGCTTTAATTTCTTCAAGATATATTTCATATTGATAATACGGCATCTGATTAATTTCAGAAGGTTGAATATGATAATCTTTACAGATATATAAAAAGTTTTTCATCATCTGCTCAGTATCAATTCTGAATGGAGCATAGACTAACAACAAATAAGAATCATAAATTGATTGTTCAGCTGGAGTAAGTATAGAATACTTATTTCTTTCCGAACTTTCTGAACTTTGACTCGTAAGAGAAGAGTTCTTTGATTGAGTTCGGAAATCGGATATTTGATGTTACCTCCTCTCCACAAATAGGACAATTAATAACTAACTTATTAGATGGAGTAACAATAATGTTACGAATAACATCATCCATAAATGAGAACATTTCTTCATCCCAACTCTTATACTTCAAATTAAGCTCTCTGATTTGACGTGCTGCAATTGTTGCATCCTTTGAAATCTTAGGAGTCATCCAAGCAACAAAACGTAAGAATGTTTGGTCAATTTTGAAATTACGATTTTCTTGAAGACGTGCGATAAGCCAAGCTTTAATAGCAGCATCCTTTTCAAGTGTAGGAATATACAATTGAATTGGTTCTTCTCCTTCAATACCAAATTCTGCTGGGTCAATATACCAACATCTATTCTCACGATCATAATACTTCATAACTTCTTCATCTGGGAAGTCATACATTAATGATTGAGATGTTAATTCAAATTCAATTTCATTATCGCATTCTGGACAATAATCTGTATACTTAATCTTTCTCTCACCATTACGGAATGTATATTCACGTGTAAGACATAAGAAGAAAAATCTATCCCAATCACTTAAATTACCCCAAGGAATTGGTTTACCACCTGCTCCTATAATTGCAACACAACTCTTAATAACTTCATTGAATACTTCATCCACAGAATTTGGGTTTTCGTCATCAATATTTGACCAGTTACGAATTGCTTCAACTGTTGCAGGACGAATACGGAATTGCCAATCTTCAGGATAATATGTTGCTCTCTTACCTAAAAGTGCAATATCAACTGGTAACCACCCTTCACGATATTCAATGTTTTTATGAAGATTCTCACCTACACGTGTAAGACCTTTATCTTCAATCATTTTTTCATCTGCATCTTTATCAGCAAATGGATTATCTCCTGGCTTATGATTCAATTTTGTACCAAGATATCTTGCTGCTTCTGATTTAGGTGCTTCTTCAACTGGAGCAGCTTCTTCAACAGGAGCTTCTGCTTGTGGAGTTGTTTCTTCTGGAGCTTCAGGAATTTGTTCTGCTAATACCTTTTCCATTAATTCTTCATCTGTAACACTCATACTAAATTAAAACTCTATATATTTTTTGTATTATTTTCCGATTATATAAAAATATAACTCTACTATGAATATTCTATGATAATATTAAAAAATAGAATCAATTTAACATTTATTTTCAAAAATTAACACAAAATCTTTATATAATTTAGAAAATATTTTAATTTTTTGAATATTATACTATATTTAAATTGTAATAATTATAAAGACAAAAAATTATGACGGATAATCAGTTGAAATTGAAAATTAAGTTTGACACTGCATTTGATAACCTGTTTTATTCAAAAGAGTTTAAGAATGCAATGATAAAGAAATTTGGAATTGTTCCTGCGGGTCTTACATTTGATACTCGTTTTGATGATGATGTTTCTGAGCCTTTCTTTTGTTTGTGCTGCAAGAAATATGGATATGAGTTTTCGGGAGAGCGAGTTGTTGGTGATTATACAATTAACAAATACAAATTTACTCGAGAGATGTTTGAGTTCTGTATGGATTACACCGACAATGTTTCAAAAGAGATTTACAACGAAATGATTAATTATGATTTCACATACTAAATTTTGAGTTAAACAAAAAGAAACGGTACGTCTCACGACGTACCGTTTTATTTTATAATTCTAATAATGATTCTTGTAATGATTTAATTAATTTAGATTTTCTTACTCTTTCTTTTTCTTCCTTTTCATCCCAATCAGGATCTAATGGCATTTGTTCTTTTAAGAAAGCATCTACAAAATCTTTTTTATTATAATCGAATTTACCTTCTGAGTCTTTTTTGATTTTCAATACTGCATCATTTTCATATTCTTTTGTAAGCATACGTTTATAACCTGCACTAAATGCAATCCATGCAGCATCAATACCATCTGTAATTAATTGATATTTATTTTGAAGAATATCAGTAATACACTTATAAGCACCTTTATGTCCTTTTTCTAATACTTCTTCAGGTACTCTTCTTTCTCTATGTTGATTGCCTTGTTTTGCAGTTTCAACATTACAACATACCCAAATTAATGTAATATTATATCCTACAGGCTTTGCATATTTGATAACATCTAATACATCATCAGGATCATCAGAAACCATATCCCAGAGAATATTTGGAAGATTTGAATTATCTTTGTTTCTTTGGTCCCAGAAATTTTTACGTTGTTTGCCTTTCCAACCATGATCTTTTACTTTACTATGAAGTTTGAATGTATCTTCTGATTTACTCAAATCATAATCATATTTATCATCAATCTTTCCAGCCTTTTGTAATTTAATATATTGTTTCTTAAGGTCATCAACATCAACTGATTTGAATGTTGCAAGAATTTTATTATCCTTAATGAAACCTTTACCACTTCCTGGACCACCTGCTAATATGATACATTGTCCATAATTAGATTTTGCACTACCGAAGTTTATTGATTGTTTTTCTAATATAAATTTTAATAGACTTTTCATATATGTTTTAACTTATTTTGATATAATTAAAAATAAATAATTTATTTTATTCTTAATAATTTATTTTATATATTATTTAATTTTTTAATTAATGTTCTATATTATATTTGTAATAAATCAAACAAATATTTATGAAATACGATTTTGCAGTAAAGAAACAATTCGAGAAGTTTATGAATAATACTGTTTGTGGAAAACAGTTGAATGAATATCAGCTTGATTGTGTTAAACGATATATGCAGTACTGTTATGAGGCAGGCCATGCTCAGGGTTATGCAGATAGAATATATGATTCTGAGAATCCTGAATCTGAATATTGTGAAAACGGAATTGATACTCGTACCGGAGAACCATTTTATAAATAATATATGAGTACTTTATTTGAAACATATTATGATGCTTTAGGACACGAGATGCATATTGGGGATCCTGTGTTTATTAAAGTAAAAGGCCACTTTATTTTTGGAAGTGTTGCAAAGTTCGATTTTGATAAAAGTGGTAATATTAAATATGTTGTTATACCAAGTGCAAAATATCTTGCTGTTGGTATTGATGATTTGAAGCGTTCATATAAAGTTTCAGATAGAAATATATTTTTGGCTACAATTAAAAAGAAGAATTAAATATGAAATATACAAATGCTAAGGATGCTCTTAATTGGTTAGTTAATCATCCTCTTGAAAAACTTTATGACCAATATGGAAATTTCTATTTATGGGGTCCGTATTCAAATGTAATTGAATATCATTATGAAGTTGATATTGAAAATTGGATTTGGGATATGGATCGTATAAATGCCGATGAATTTTTAGAATATGATTTGAGTGGCAATAATTATCTGGAAACTATTTGATATGAAAGATATTACAAAACTTGATTTTATTGGAGCTATTAATTTTGATTGGCTCGATAACTGGAAAGAATATAAGGAAATACGAAAAATTCTATTGAAGGTGTTTCCTAAAGAAGATACATGGATTCAAAACTTTCGTTATCGTCGTGGACTTGGTGGCTGGGAAGTAGAAACATTGTATTCCGAATTAAGTAATTATGATATTGAACGACTAAATAAAGCATTCGAAGGAACACTATATCGGATAACGGGAGTTGGATTCAATTATGATTGGGCTGAAACAAAAAATATTCATCCTAATCTTTGTTTAACAATTAATTGGAAAATATAAGAGATGGGAAAATCATAAGTCTGAAATAGAAGATAAAGATACTCCAAATATCTATCCAAAATTTTCATATATTATTTGAATTTTATAAATTAAATACTATATTATATTTGTAATCAATAAATAATTTTAATATGAAGAATTTGACAATACATTTCAAGAATGCTTCCGCCCTTTGTTTGTACTACATGGAAATGGAAGGACAGATTTCCGATGGTAAATATGAGAACTCTCGTCCTTATGATCATTGGAAGTGGATTGGTGATATTGATAAAATGGTAGTTGACGGCACTGTTGGTATTGAGGCTGTTGGTGGAAATTCTCGTTTTTGGCTTGCAAGTTCAAAGAATTATAATTTGAGAGAGTGGCCTGGTTACATTAACAAGTGGCGCAAAAAGAATGATTCTGATTACCGATGGGCAACCCGAATTATTGCTTATGGAAAGTTTGGTCAGATTTATCCTGAGATGACTGAGGAAATTCTCCATTCACTTAATGAGGTTCGAATCCTGTTGGAAGATCTGCAGATTAAGATTGAGATGGGCGAGCATGATCCCGAGGTATTGTTCAAGAAGGTAACTGATTTTTCAACCTGTGCATGGCGTCAGAAATATTACGATGCTTGTAAGGAGTATTTTACTCCTGAGTTTGTAAAGAAGTTCGTTGAGCTCAATTATGACCTTAAGGAAGTCAAAGAGGACGTTAAGTCAATGGAAATGTCAATCAATAAAGATATTAATTTTTTCAAGTTTTAATATGAATCGAAAACAAATAATTACACCGCTTTCACAATGGCCAACAGAAGCAATATTATATTTGTTTCGTAAAAATCGTACATGTTATACAACTGGTATAGTTCAATATTATGAACGTAAAAACAAATTGACGAATAAAATTGAAATTTGGCTACCTATAGGAGGTGTATATCAAAAGGATGATGGGCACTGGGACTACGATATTTTGTATTATGAATTGTTTGACGGAACAAAAGAGGAATATATAAAACAACATACACATACGGATGGAAATTGGGGTTCAGATGAAATTTGGTTTAAATTTGAAGGAATGTATTGGAGAGGTTCAATTCGTGAAATAAAAAAAGAATTGTCAAATCGTCCACATTGCAATATTCATAGTTCTAAGGATTTCCGAAAATGGAAAATGAATTGGAAGAAAGAGAGACAGAATCTGTAATACACCATATTTCAATTAAACATTAAAAAAGGCAGTACTTATGTACTGCCTTATTTTTTAATATATTTTTTAATATAAATGCTCAACAACAAAATTATTTTGCCAATTATATGATTTGTTTGAAACCCATTTAGGAAAATCTGGATATGCTAAATAAATTGCATGTTGTTTATATTCTTTACACCATCTAAATGTTGTAGGAACACATATCTTTTCTGGTGCTTGACCTGTTTCTGTTTCAAGTTCAATTATTCCATTCTTTCCCTTTACAATAACAGGAATATTCTTTGCTAATATTGCTGGTGATGTACTCCAATCAGCATCTCCAAGAATAACTTTAAATTGTACTGGAGCTTTTGTTGGACCTGCACCAGTATTTACCATTTGATTAACAGCAACTCCAAATAATTCATGTACTTCTTTACCAGCAACTGTTAATGGAAGTGTACCACCTGCAGCTTGAATTTCAAAATATCCGATAAGAACATTTTTATTTAATTCTCCATTCCAAGTATTTACTAATTTAATATCAAATACTACATCATTATAATCAAAATCTGATTCACTTGCTCCTAAATCTTCAGCAATAATACGATTAGCACCATTCATATTAAATAATGCAGGAGATATTTTTACTATCCAATCATTGAATATCCAATCTCTATTAACATCCATATTTGCATTAGCATCTTGTCCGATTGGATGATAACCTACAATATCAAAACCTACATAATAAGCACCATCTATTTCAAGTATAATATAATCATAGTAATAATTACTTGAAGATGTATTATGATAACCAAACTGATTATCAACTTCACCAGTACCCATATTAACCATTAATGTAGTTCCAACAAATTTTTCATGTGTTACATCATCAGTATATTCAGTTGTATTATTTGCATTGTTGAAATTATTTACATGTTCATATGTATTGTCATTATAATTCCATGCAATAAGTTGATTCATTACACCGCTTGGATATACTTTTGTTCCTGTACCATCTACTGAAGCTGCAGTTCCTTGATAAACTTGTTGTACCCAATAATTATCCCAAGGTAAATTAAATGTATGTGTAGCACCTTCACGAACTTTAGAAAATTCTGCTACTACTTTTGACTTTTCAGATTCTGTTACATTTACTGGACGTACCCATTCTTGATACCACATATTTCCATTTACATTATGACCACGAGTAGAATGTTGTGTATAGTCAAATATTTCAATATTTTCAAATCCCCAGTCTTGGTCTGAAGCAATGGATCCAAATGTTTTTTCAAAGTTTGCTTTAAATTCAGCCTTTTGAATTTGTGCATAATCATAAGTTTCAAAATCATGTTTCGTACATGACATGAAATTAAAACTTATCATAAAAATAAAAATTAAACTAAAAATAATCTTTTTCATTTTTTATCTTGTTTTAATTATAATTCTTTTATTGGTTTTCTTTTTTGTTTATTAAAAATAAATTAAAATTCTTGTTCATATTTTGATGCTTGAACTACAACATCTTCTCCTTTCTTTTGAGATAATGATACAATTTTCTTTTTTTCAAGTTTAACTCTAATTTTGTGACTGAACATATCATCTCCCATTTCAGCATGGTTAATAATAAATATTGTTTTATCATCTCCCATATTTTCTTGTAAAAGAGAAATCATAATATTTCTAGCATTCACATCCATATTACTAAATAATTCATCAAGGAACAAAATGTTCAAATCAACATTTGCAATAATATTTTGGAGTATACCAAATATAATTGCAAGGTCAAGAGATTTTCTTTGTCCTGTACTTAAATTATTGTAAGAAATTTCTTTATCCCAACCATCAACATAAATATGAGCCTTAAATTCTTGGTCATATTCAATCTTATAGTTTTGTTCTAGTTTATTAATAAAGAATTGAATTGAACGATTAATATGTGGTATAAGTGTTTCAAGAAGATTATATCGAAGTGTTTTACTAAACAATTCATTCATTTCATTCCACTCCGCAATTTCAAGATCACACTTATCTAATTGCTCTTTAATTTTTTTAATCTTTTCTTCAAGTTCTTTAATCAATACATCATAATTATCATTCAATAATTGTACTGAATCATTATATGATTTAAGTTCTGCATCAATTGCTGATATTTGTTTACGAAGCGCTTCCATATCCTCATCACATTTAATCATTGGCTCATGATATGAATCGTGTGTTTGAGTTTTTGAAATTTCCAAAACATTCTTTTCGTGTTCATTCTCCCTATAAATTGCAGCATATTCTTCCATTTTGTTTTTAT
>Ga0326513_10000316_pt1 | contig 39991 bp, 51 predicted proteins | sample 2_2465_0518_D_FD_203654 | JGI IMG/M metagenome (GOLD analysis project Ga0326513, IMG submission 203654) | Bovine rumen microbial communities from UC Davis, California, United States - 2_2465_0518 | ecosystem: Host-associated > Mammals > Digestive system > Stomach > Rumen | place: USA... | reverse complement strand
TCATTCTTCCCGCCTTTCTGGATAATTGTCTTCCCACGATTTTACCTTTTCCCATAAATGACAATAACCATCTTTTGGGAGTGCATAATGCTCTTCTATTGGGCATCTTGTCCTTCCATCTGCATACCATCCACCATTATTCGCAGTACGTCCGCAATTTATGCAACGTCTTTCTGGTCTATTCTCAAACCACTGCTTCATGCGGAAAATGGGAACCATCTCGGTGCCATTTGTATAAACCCGTTCCGTATCTATGATCTTGTACTGTTCCATAAACTCTTCTACGGTTTCTGGAAATGTCATGCAATCGCCACTCATTCTTCCGTCCTTTCTGTTTTCCTCATATCCGCACCGCATCCCGGGCAGAAATTAGATTTGTTTGTTGCCCCTGCACCACATTTTGAACAGCGATATCTTGTCTCTTTATCTTGATACCAGTCATCCGAAGCAACATATGTATACGGTTTCCACTCTCCCTCCTCCCGTTTCATCCCTCTTATTGCATTTAATGCAACAAGAGTCTCAACGTAGTCAAGGCCATCACCACCAGTAAAAGATGCGTCAGCAATGGTTTTGACTGCATCATCATACGTTTTTGGCTCGATGGTGGGAGCATTTTCAATATCAATTATCGGAATTGCCACATCGCCATTCGGTAGATGGTAGTATTTGCTTTTCATTCTTTTGGACAGCAATCTGTCAGCATCAATCGCTCTCATTCCTCCCGCCTTTCTGCGTATGGTTCTGGTAGCGGCATCCATGCAATGGCTTTTCTGCACTTTCTTCCCTTGGGCGTTAAATACTCATCATCGTATCCATGGAATTTTCCATCACCACAATACCATTCGATTGACACCGAACGATATCCCTTAAAGTCGTAGCAGACTAACACATCCTTGCCAATTTTTGGCAACCTCTTACTGCATGGTATCCATCGCAGTTGCGGCTTAATTGTAGGCATAGCGCATATATCTTCACGCCTTGCATAAAACTCGCCAGAAGGTTCAAAAGTGTCCGTTATGGCCACAATGTACGGTATCTTATCTGCGTCAATTAGTCTCATTCTTCCCGCCTTTCTGCATTACTGCAAAAGTCATCTTCGGCTGTCATATAGTCATAAACATCCAACACTCCCATGGTAAACAGCTTGTTGCAATATGAGTACGCATCTCCCTCACTCCAATGCTTGCAATCCCGGCAGTGTATGATTTCTGGCTGTTCCAGTGCTGATATTGCCACATCGAGTGCTTCGTGTCCCTTATTCCACGATATTTCACGCCCATCTGTCTCGTAGAATTGAATTGCGCTGACGTCATACTGGCTTAATATTCTGATTGCTTCTTCTCTGGTCATTCTTTCCACCCTTCTGCGTATGGCTCTGGTAGCGGCATCCATGCGATAACCTTTATTTGCCCTATGTAACAGCTCAGTTCATCCCATCCATATTTCGTCCATTTTGCAAAGCCCGTCACATAATCATCCCAACCGTCATAATGCTCACATTGGATAGTGACAAGATAATAATCATCGTTTTCTGGGTGATCAGGCAACCTCTCACTGCACGGAATCCACCGCTGTTCTGGCTGTGCGGATGGCAAACCGTTAATTACCTCTTGTACTGCGCTACCATATTCTTCCTCAATGTTGAATCCGAAATGGTTGTTTATTGCTTCAATCGCCGCCTGTCTGCTGATTGCGTCTCCATCCGCCTGTCCTGACAGTACCTTAATCGCTTCCGACAGCGCACGATAGTACGGCTCTTCGGCTTCATCAAGGCAGTTATATTTACTGCGGATTTCCGAAAGCTTGCTGATAAGATCGTCCATTTCAGTCCTCCTCCCATTCCTCACATCCGTCTGTGTATGCCGTATTGCATCCGTAATAGTCCGATAATTCATTCCCGCAGTAGTAGTCAGGGTTATTCGGATTCGTCCAGTCTCGGCGGTTGTAGCGGCATTCTCCACAGCAATGTCTCTCAGCCATATATCGCCTTCCTCCGTTCTTCGTAAGCATCTCACGGCAGAGGCTCATAGATTTCCCGGCCCGGCATCAGCGATATGAATGACCGCTGCTTTGTGCCGGTGAAGATCACGACCCTGTCACATGGAACCTGCTTATACTCTCTACCTTCCAACCGCCAGTAAAATGACGGGTTGACCGCCTCCAGTATTCCGACCTTATACGCCCTGCGACTCTGTGTCGAGCAGTCAAAGCATACTTTCCGGCCGACATACCCGCTTCTCATGATGTGCGGTATACATGCGCCATGTTCTCTTACAATTTTACCTACCTCTGGCTCTTGCATTACCGTCGGCATCCAGTCAAATATTGTTAACTGCGGCATTGAATGCTCCACTCTTCCACCTCCTACCTCCCGCCCGGCCCGGGAGGATTTGTTTTATTTTGCACAAGATCGGGACAGATCAGGGGGATCCTCCTTCCTTGCTTTGATAGATTGTTGTACGATGTGCCTGTCTCCCATCGTTATTTAGTTGTCTGCCGGGATGGATTACTGCTCAGGCCTTCGCCGCCCTGTCCAGCTGCTCGAGCTCTTCCTCGATTGCTGTTGCGAGTTTTCTGGCCAGCCGCTGGTATCCGGGATACCTGTCAACAAGTGCCACTTTGTCATTTACCTCTTTCGTCCACACTGGATCCGGCAGCGGGATCTGCTCGGCGTACTTCCGGAAGTGGCGCCAGGCATCGGTCAATAGTTGAAAATATGCTTCTGTGTTCATAACTGGACGATCCTCACATAGATTCCCGGGAGAGATGTGCTTACCCAGAACTTCTCAATAATCTCCCGACAGACCTGTGCATCATCATTCCAGAAGTGCAGCTTCGTCATGCAATCCTTCAGGAGCTTGTCAAGATTGTCTGTGTCGGGTCTGGTAATCTTCCACGTCCCGTCAAGTCTCTTGTCCTCGGTGTGGAAACACCAGGTCACTGTCAATTCAACCGGCCCGCCCATCCAAGTATCAGGTCTGTGCTGTGCGAGATGATCCAGGAGCTTTTGTCTGGCTGCCTTCAGCTCCGGCGGATCAAAGAATACCGGCTTCCCGTTCCTGACGTGCACTTTGTGCTCCTGGGCGGTAATCGTCGGAGGATTCATCGGCATGAAGAACTCCAGTGTATTTTTAGCGGCCGGCTGCATATCTGTACCCGAAAAGCATATGTGCGACTTCTCCCCGGTTGAACCCTGGCTGCATCATGTCCTCAACAGTCAGACCGTACTGTCGAAGGGCAGCCTTTTCACGAGGCGTGCACTTTGTCAGATCTGTTTCCCGTTTCCAGGATTCACCTTCATGTGCACCGGGGTAGTTCTGCAGACGATTTTTCAGTCTTTCAAGCTCTGACATTTTTCGCTCCTTTCAATCTCCTTAATCTTTGACAGTGCCAGGGATCTGCTGGCCACGAAATTACCGAACGGAATATTGCCGGACCAGTCGGTCACGATGTACCAGTGTATTACGCTCCAGATCACATGTGTATTCGGCCATGTGATCGTCAGCTGCTGTTCCTCCACGATCAGGGAAGATCCATCCGGAAGATCCAACCTCCACCATGTCCGCTGCAGATCCTCATCATGCTTCCACAGGTACCAGCCATTCCAGACGTCAGATTTTTTCTCGTTCCGGTAATCTTCCAGGAATGCGATCCGCTCCCTGTCATTTTTAAATTTTTTCATCCGGTCTCCTCTCGCGCGTTTTGTCCTGTCTGTGTAGGGGCAAGGTGGGTGTGCCTTTGCACCCACCCTACCTGCCCCTGCACGGACGGTGTACGTACACGGACACATTTGTGTGTTTACACACATCGTCCGCACCTATAGGGACGATCGTGTCCCTACTCGATTGTCCCTACTGATAGGGACGATCGTAAAACCTCGTACGTCCCTACTCACGTACCTATAGGGACGGGACACGTCCCTACTCGATTGTCCCTACTGGATTATCAGCCTCTTTACGCCTCAGATACAGGCGCTTATCATCAAGGTTTTCGAACACTTCAAATAGTTTTTTGTACTCTTGCCTGGCTCGTTTCCCATTCCCGAACCACCGTTTTACTGTGTCTGCAGAGACTCCGATTTCCTCTGCAATATCAATTGCAGAAGCCACTCCGTTCTCGTCTTCCAGCCCTTCAAAAGCGACCATTAAGGCACTCAGATTGTCTGCCTTTTCCTGTTCGATTTTCTTCGCCTTGGCCTCTTTCATCTTCTCCCACGATGGCTTCTCAGATTCCGGTTGGATGTCATTCAGCACGTTCGACTCATCCAGATAATGCGCCGGATACCGAAACCAGACATTAACAGGTTTAAATCTGGCGAACTCCCTGAGCGTTCCCTCAATCCGCCATGCCGTCATGCCACGGGCTCTCTCCCTGGCCTCTTCCACCTGTTTACTGAGGGGGATCCAATACTTCCACTCCGCGACCTTATCCCTGCGCAATACGTTCTCGCACACGTCCAGAAACTGCCGGCTGTTAAGCTGCATATCCTGGTCTGCTTCAACCCGATCCCACAAATTATTAGTGTCCAGGAAGATCTTTATGGCCTGGCAGACGCTTTTATTTTCCTGCTGTGCCATCAGCTCTTCGGTTGTTTCCAGCTCGATCAGGTCAAGAACTGCGTCCGGGTCCCGGGCAAACACACCGGAACCGGATGCCCTGTCTATTGCTTTCTTCTGTCCCTGGCTGCCTTTGCTGTGGTGATGGCAGTATACGACAGCACACTTCAGACTCGTACATACCAGATCAAACTGATTGCAGAACTTTGCCATCTGGTCTGCACTGTTCTCATCACCGGTGATAACCTTATAGATCGGGTCTATGATGATGGCCGCATAATTGCGTTTCTCGGCCCTCCTGATCAGCTTAGGTGCCAGCTTATCCATCGGCATAGACTTTCCCCTGAGGTTCCAGATATCGATGTTGTGCAGCGACTCAGGCCGGATACCGAGCGTGTTGTACACGTCCCGGAACCGGTGCAGGCAGGAAGCCCGGTCCAGTTCGAGATTCAAATACAGCACCCGTCCCTTGGAGCACTGCCACTGCAGCCATCGTTTTCCTTCTGCAATTGCAATGCACAGTTCTATCAGTGCGAAGGATTTCCCCGCTTTCGACGGTCCCGAGATAAGCATCTTGTGCCCCTGTCGAAGAACGTTCTCGATCAGGGCTGGGGCCAGCTCGGGAATGCTTTCCCATTCCGAAGCCAGATCTTCCACATCCGGCAGATTGTCGTTCACAGACTCTATCCAGTCATGCCACTCATTCCATGACTCTTTGCCTATGTTTGTGTCGACTATGTATTGCTTCCTGTCGCCACGCACACAACCAGGCATACGGGAGAGCCGGTTTGGGTTGCGATTCTGTGTATCAATGGTCATGCCATTTTTTTCGCAGATGCCATACAGATAATCCACCCGTTTTTTGTACTCCGGGTAATTTTCCGCATCAATTTTTACGATGGCGTGAAGGGATTTCCCGCCAGAGAATACCAGGGCAGCTATCGGCAGCTCCAGCTCCCGGAGGACGGCATTCTGTTTTTCCAGATCCATGCTGTCAGATTCGACCAAAGCGTACCGCAGCTCCGCCACATTCTCGTTCCGGACCCCGTTCCCGTCCAGTGGGTTGAAGCGGATCCACGCACCGCCGTCGGCATCATAATCGCCAACAACACTTCCGATATCGTCCCCGCAGCGGGACAGCTCCTCGATCAGCTGTCCTGCTGTCTTGTTATAGATCCCTTTATCTTTCGGGACATACTTTCCTTTCTCTGTCTTCCAGGATTTCGTTACAAACCCGACTACTTCACCAGGTTCGAAGAGCGTCTCCAGATACCGGATCAGCTGCTGCGCGGGTCTCCAGGACGATGGTTCGTGAATGTCTCTTCCCTCGATCCAGTTCCGGTCAATGACTACACCGTCTTCATCGATGGTGCTGTCCCAGTCCAGGTCATATCCGTTCTGTTCAGGCCGGTATCCTCGTTCAACAGCCATCTGATAAATCGTGCCTCCGGTTACGGGCTGGGAAGTGCCGCGGAAAGTATTCCATTTCCGCAGGCACTCCCGATCATGGTACCTCCTGAAATCCTGACGGCTCCAATCTTCCCAGACCGCCACGTCAAAACCTTCTTCCTTCAGAGCCATACCCACCTGTGTCCATTCTTCGTATGTACAGGAAACCGGATCTATGTACTTTAAAAGGTTTCTGATATCTTCCATAATTACCTACCAGCCAAGCCCCATATCTTCCGCAATAACAGGCGGAATATATGTGCGCGGGTCTATATCCCTGGGTGTTTTCCAACCATTCCCTGCGATTCTGTCGATCAGGCGCCTGGCCTGTTCAAAAGACCATCGGCCCACATTCTCAAAACCTCTGTTTTCCAGCTGCCTGACCTGCCTCGGAGTAGCCATACCTTCTGTCTGCCGCTGTCGGATCCTGTCAATGAACAGTTCGGCTTTTCCGAACGATTCAATCCCTTCCGGATTTATCTGCAGTTTCTCCAGTGTCTCCTTCTGCAGATCAGTAGGGGGCTGCATAGCTGCTCCAAATGGAGGCCGGTAATTCACAAGGTCCATATCCTGAATGGACATCTCGAACTGCAGCGGATCAACCAGCCTGCTTTTTTTCCTTTTCTGTTCTGCAAGCAGTTTTGCGAGGGCCTCTTCTCTGTCGCGCTGCACATCCTCTGACGCAGTTTTTTCTGCCTCCTCGAGCTCTACAGAGGCCTCCGGATCCTTTGCAAGGTTCTCTGTCATCTTCTGTGCGATCTCATCGTCCTCGCAGATCAGCGAGGCGGGATGGCATAAGTCATGTCGCTCCGTCATCCAGAGGAAGTCCAGAAGCAGCAGATGATCCTTACCGGTATCCGGAGAAAGCCTGGTGCCCCTGCCAACCATCTGGCTGTACAGGCTCCTCACCTTTGTCGGCCGCAGCACGATGATGCAGTCTACGCTGGGGCAGTCCCATCCCTCTGTCAGCAGCATGCTGTTGCATAGTACGTTATACCGTCCCTTATCAAAATCGCGGAGCACTTCCGCACGATCTTCGCTTGTTCCGTTTACCTCTGCCGCATTGAATCCATGCTCTTCCAGTATTTTCCTGAACTTCTGCGAGGTCTTGATCAGCGGTAGGAACACCACCGTTTTACGGTATTTGCAGTGCTTCTCCATTTCGGCAGCTATCTGTTCCAGATATGGATCCAGAGCGGTGCCGACCTCTCCGGCCTTAAAATCTCCCGATGAAATGCCAACACCGGAAATGTCGATCTTCAGCGGAATCGTCATGGCGCGGATCGGACAGAGAAAACCCTCATGAATTGCTTCCGGAAGTGTGTACTCATACGCGATCTGCTCAAAGTATGTGCCGAGGCTGCGCATATCTCCTCTGTCAGGCGTTGCCGTAACACCGAGAACCTTTGCATGCGGGAAGTGCTGCAGCACTTTCTGGTAGCTGTCAGATATGCAATGATGAGCTTCATCTACGATTATTGCCCCGAAATAATTTTCCGGGAATTTTTTCAACCGGGACTCCCTCATCATCGTCTGCACGGATCCTACAACCACCGGGAACCAGGAGCCGAAACAGGAGGAATCCGCCTTCTCCACAGAGCATCCCAGGCCGGTACTTTTTCGGATCTTATCCGATGCCTGATCGAGCAGCTCTCCCCGATGGGCCAATACCAGGGGCTTCCTGCCGCGCCGTACGCAGTCTTCGACCACCTTTGAAAACACAATCGTCTTTCCGCATCCCGTCGGCAGCACCAGCAGGAGCCTGTCAGCCCCGTCATCCCATTTCTTCAGAATGGACTCATAAGCTTCCTGCTGGTAAGGCCGAAGGGCCATTGCAGTACTCATTTACTTCCCCCAGGCCCACTTGTTTGCGCCGCTGTCATTCTGATCAGATGGCTCATAGAACTTCTGGATATTATTGAATTTCTGATCGGGATTTCTCTTGCTGGCGGTCTGGATGACATGGCAGCGGCCCCGGCTTCCGGGAAGCTTATTCCAGTTATTGCCGGAGATTGCCTCGCCTTTTTTCTTGATGCCGGCCGACACAAGCAGGCTGCCAATTTTCCAGGCAAAATTACTGTGCAGGATGAAATTCTCTTTTACGGCAACTTCTTCCTGCCCAGGCACCTGAATGTTGAAGTATACAATGGCCATCTTCTTTCCGGCGTACTTCTCCGAGCTGTCGCCTACAAAGGACTTCTCAACTCTGTCCACAATATAGCTGTAGTCTCCCTCCGGGATTACCTCATACTGCTGCTCGTCCGCGTCTATCGTGCTGTCCCAATCCAGATCATATCCATTTACTGCCATTTTTCATTCCTCCTTAATTGAATGGTATTTCCTGTTCTTTTCTTGCCTGCAGGATGGCGTCCCTGACGCGATCCCAGTCAGCCACAAAAAGCCCGTCTATAATGCCGCTGTTCTGCTGTTCAAACTCCCAGATCTTGGATCCGGTTGTAACAAACCCGTATGTCGCCGCAAAATTCTCGATGTCCCATTCGCCGATGTTATCATGCAGCATCAGGTCCCGCAGGGCCTTGGGGATCCGAACATCCAGATCTTTTTCACTCAGTTCCGCCGGCTCCCCGAGCGTTTTGGGAACCTCTTTCGGAGGCTCTGCCCTCACATCCTCATGAGCCTTCCCAGGTCTTTCCTTCTTCGTTTCAGGCTTCTGAGTGCTTTTGGCAGGCATTGGTTCCTCCGGTTCAGGCGCTCTTCGCGGCTGCTCCACCGGTGCAGTGGAGGATGGGGCCACTTCCTTTTCTGACTCAGCTCTGTTTTCAATGATGGATCTGATAGATGCATAATCGAAGGGCAGCTCCTCGGGCAGGCCATAACGGTTCTTGGCGTCCCAGCAGGAATGGTGCGTGGTGTACATGATTCGTTTACCGCCCTGGGCCTTGCTCTTTTTTGTCTTGCTGTCAGTAACCACAATGGTCTTGTAATTGGCGAACAGCACCATGTCGGACCATTCTTTTACAGCAGCGCTGATGGATGTCTTTGGGGAATCGATCAGCTTCATGGAGTACCGGTCATAAGCCCCCAGCTCATCCGGCTGCTCAAATTTTTTCAAGGTGGCATGTGCAGTCATGACAACATGGATGCCGCAGCTGATCACATCATTCAGCAGGTTCAGGAGCTCGCCAAATTTCTCATACACATACCGATATCCATTTCCATACCCGAAATCTTCGATTCCATTCTTGTTATGTTCATCAAGCACGGCCTGGATAGCCATCTTTTCCGCCCAGTCTGCCGTGTCAATTACCAGGGTTCTGCAGACTGCAGGATTCTGGCATACGTAACGCACCTCTTCCTTTATCATGGTCCAGGATGACGGTGCCGGAAGCCTTGCGACGTCCTGTTCCTTTGTCGATCCTTCCGTGTCGATGAACAGCGGATCCGGAAACGCCGCCGCAAATGTTGTCTTTCCTATTCCTTCCGGGCCGTATATAAGGACCTTTTTAGCGCTGTTTATCTTGCCTCTGGTAATTTCCATGTTTCCTCCTTTATGCCTTCCACTTGCTCCAATCTGTCAGATTTTTCTGCTGATCTTGCTGTTCACGGGCAGCTCCTGCAACGTATCCGTCTTCGATAATGATGCTGCATTCATCACCGGTGCTTACCCGTGTGGCAATTGCCTGCAACCCCTCCTGCTCAAGCCACTTTCCGAACTCCTGCAACGTGTCGAGATCCATAGCTTCAAGCTTGTCCAGGAGGACGAAGCCACACTTTGGGTTCAATCTTCTGACAATGGACGTGCTAACAATCATCTGTTCTGCTCCGGACATGTTGTCCCACTTCTGTCCGTGATAGATCAGCTCGCCGTCCAGGATAGACAAATCCGGCAGCGGAAGATCCGCGTTCTCCAGCAGTGACATTTTTTCGTTCCGTACCTGCTCCAGACTCTGTGAAAGCTGCATATACTGATCTCTGTATACCTTCGCATCGTCCTCTGCTTTTGCTTTGTCCAGGTTGGCACGGACCTTCAGGTTAAGGGCATCGATATGATTGATGGAATCCTCCAGTTCAGCCGTAGATTCATCAATAAGACTTTCCGCCGACCGGAATGCAATATCCCTGTCTTCGCAGGCCTTATTGTACTTTTCCTTTGCGGCTTCCAGCTGTTTCTCAGCTTCAGCGGCCCTGGCATACGCCAGGGAGAGTTCTTTCTCTGCCTGATCTGCCTGGATCTCCAATTGCGAAGCCAAATTACGCTTTCTCTGGTTCTCACCGTTCCTGGCCAGAATATCCTGCTGCATCCGTATCAGATCCGCTGCGCTTACCGGCTCGTCCGGGGCATCGGGATAATAGGGTTGTTCTGCTGCAAATTTCTCTTTCTGGTCAGCCGTTCGTCCTACAAAGAGGCGTTCCTGGTAAATCTGCTTTTCTTTCTGCTCCAGTTCGGCCAGCTGCGGTCCAATGCCAATAATCTGCAATAAGGTGTTGGCTTTTTCCTTCCCGGATGCCTCCATGAACTTTGGGAGATTCAGTGCAAGTTCTTCCACAAATTCATCCAGAAGCTGCTGTCCTCCCTTCTGTCCGGAAGGATCTGTAACCTTCAGATCGCTGTTCTTGCCTTTGCGTTCTACCACAAGGCCATTATCCATGATGATTTTCATATGCGGAGGAATAACACTGTCCGTATTAACAGCTTCGCTTGGGCGGAACTTGTTCCCTCCAAGTGCCCACGCAATGGCATCCAGGACGGAGGTTTTCCCCTGCGCATTTTTCCCGCCAATTACAGTGAGTCCATTCTTTGTGGGCTCGATCCTGACTGCCTTGACCCGCTTTACGTTTTCGATTTCAAGCTTGTTGATCTTCATGTAGCTTTCTTATCCTTTCCTTAACCCCATTTTCTTCAGATGGTAATGCACGGTCGCGTCAGAGCATCCGAGCTCGTCCGCAATCTTTGTGATCGGCCAGTCTGCACCTCTCTGGTTTGCCTCCCAGAGGGCCTTCAGCTTCCCGAGGTCGATTTTCCGCTTCTCATTCTTTGCCAGGCCGGCTATTCTGTCGCAGATGGCTTGCTCTTCTTCCTCTGTCAACTCGCCATCATCGGGAGCTGCGTCCGCTGCTTCGGCTGCCGGCTCAGGCTGCGGATCTGGTTCCTGCGCCGGCTCGGCACTGTGTGTGGTCGGTACCCCCCCCCTCGAAATTTACAGATGTGTCTCCGCGCAGAGTGTCAGTCAGACACTCATAGCAGAGGTCCATTTTTCGTACCTCATTAGCCCAGTCATCATCCAACGCTCTCGCGCTCTCCGGCTTATCATCAGCCGGAAACGCCACAATATTGATCCGATAGACCTGCTTGTGGATTTCCTTCTTGCATAAGTCACACAAATAAACCCTCAACTTGTCTTTCCTTTCCGCCAGTGATATACTGGCCTTGGATGGTTCTGATCCTTGAGTGCTGACAGTTGCAGCTGTCAGTGCTCTTTTTTATCGTCTCCGAGCAAAATCATGATGGCTGCGCAGCTGATGATGCCGGCTACCAGCATCACGGTCCCCAGGATCCCCACCGTGTCTACCAGGCAGATCATGAAGAACATGGCCAACAGACAGATGGCCTGCAGCGTAACCCTGATCAGCTCCACCTCCTTTTCTCTCCGATACCGCTCAGCGGCTCTCTGGCGCTCTCTGACGACGTTTAAGTGTTTAGCCGTAAAAGTGTCCGCCTGAATGATTTTTGCGTCTCTGCGTTGCTCTGGCTCCGTCTCAGCGGCCCTTACGGTGTTTCCGACAGTGATCTCCGTCATTCCGTTCCAATCCCTTCTGTACTGCATCCCCTGCTCCCCTCTCGTAGTCTGTACACGCCACGCCGCGGTCCCGCTCCAGACAGTACACATGTGTGCATGTCCGGCAGATGCCCTCAGCGGAGCTGTTGCCTCTCACAGTCACAGCTTAAATACCAGTTCCAGCAGCATACGCAGCTGCGAGGAAGTGTAGCTGGCGTCCTCCGAACAGATGGTCCGGAGCAGGCGCTTCTGCGCGGTCGGAATATCCGACTGGTTGATCGTCGTCCTGACCATATCTTCCGTATCACTGTAGAACTTCTGAAATGCTCCGTGTTTCATTCGATAACCTCCATCATGGACTCCTTCATTGCTACCTGTCTCTTTTCGTGCTCCCGGTTGAGCCGTTCCAGCGTGGCGCTGTACGCTTCCGGCAGCTGAGTCTCACAGATGAACCGGATCGCGTCCTCATCGAACTGCAGGGCTGAGCCATCATTGTTCCGGGAAGCTGCCTTCATGAGCGACATGACCAGCTGATCGAACAGGATGTCGGACTTGATAAGCTCCTGATAATCCTCGATCGGAATGGTGACCATCCTTTTGTCTTCCATATGTCCCTCCTATCTGCCTCTGACGATTGCTATGATCTCTTCGTCTGTCAGTTTTCTCACCCTGCAGAGTGTCTGCAGGTTCCCCAGCGGGATCATCTTGGGGTTCGCCTTCCACCTTGTTATGGTGGCCGGGCTGACCCCTACGGCCTTGGCAATGTTTGCATACACCGGCCGGTTATACCCGCCGCCAAACAGGATCGTTGTTGGTGCGAGTGCCATGTGTTACCTCCTTTCCGAAGATCATTCCTCCTTTGTCTGCAGAGTGACGTCCCAGTCACCACAGCAATATTTCAGCGTGTCGATCGGCTGATCCATCACGTCCAGAATCTGATCCTGATACCAGTTCCCCCGTCTGACCTGCTTCAGGCCGCCGATCAGGTGCAAGTGGACGGCTACGGTGTCGTCGTCTTTGATCAGTCCGGTTTCAATAAGTTCTCCGAGTGTCATGGTCCCCTCCCTTCACATAATTACTCTGCCTGAAAATATATCTCTCCAACATGCCCGCACGGTTCATCTGGCGCTTCTCTGTCGAATATCCGAAAATTGTGCGGATGTTGAGATGGATAATTCTTTTTTATGCGACTGATGTATGCTTTCATCGTCTTCATGCTGTTTCCGTTCCATCCTATCCCCGAGTGAGTAGGGCTATGTTCTTGCTTCGTGTAATCCCACACACCCCCTGTCAACCATCCCTCACCTTCCGGCAGGTTTTCGTATGGAACAGGATCAAAATCAAACTCAAGAAAAAACCTCTTCACCTCTTTCCTCCTTTCACTTCGCGTCTTCGTCGGATGTAAAAGTATCTTATTAAGTTACTCTTGTGCAAAAAAAATTGAGACCGGATCTTCAATATGGAGCATGTCAATCATAACCTGGATCTCATCACTCCCAAAAATGCCGCTCTTCATTTTCTCGTAGAACGTTTTTGGGGCAATACCGATCTGTTTTGCAACATCCATCTGTGAATACCCGTTCTCAACAATGATCCCGCGCAATTTGTCCGTCTTGATCATTATATCAACCTCCTTTTGTAACTTTATAAGTTACCACTATGATAACACGGTTTTGTAACTTGTCAAGATATTTTTGGTTGTAAATGTAACTTATTTGTGCTACTATGTTTTTACAGTTTTGTTACGTATGAAGGAGTGAGATCATGACCAAGGGAGAAAGAATACGGCTTCTTCGAGAGAAAATCGGTCTCAGTCAAGTCTCAATGGCTGACAGGATTCATGTTTCGAAGCAAACACTTTATAAATACGAAAACGATATTATTACTAATATTCCTTCGGATAAGGTAGAAGCTATTGCCGAAGTAACAGGAAGTTCTCCCGCTTACATCATGGGCTGGGATGATATCCCTTCCTACCCAAACATCCACCCCGTCAGCACAGGCCGGCTTCCCATGCTCGGCTCCGTAGCCTGCGGAGAGCCTATCTTCATGGCCGAGGAATTTGAGTTCCAGCAGGATGTCACAGAGAACATCAAGGCGGACTTCGTCCTCCGGTGTAAAGGTGATTCTATGATCAACGCCCGGATCAATGATGGAGACATCGTCTTTGTCAGAAAGCAGGAATCAGTTGAGAACGGTGAGATTGCTGTCGTGGCGATAGATGACGAAGCGACTCTGAAACGCTTTTACAAATATAATGAGATGATTATCTTGCGGGCTGAAAATCCTGCATACAAAGATCTGGTATTTACACCGGAGGACCACAAACAGGTCCGAATCCTCGGCAAAGCCATAAAGTTCCAAGGAGAAATAAAATAATGGGTATTTTTGATGCATTTAAGCGACCTGCCGAAAGTTCTTTTTCTGCTGCAGGTGATTATGCGAGATATATTGACGCCACTAAGAACATTTCGAGCATGTATTTTAAACAGCTTGAAAAAATACAAAGCGACTGGTCATTGCTCTATAATTTGAAAGATTATACGGGTTTTCGCGCAAGAAGGTTTGAGGATCTTTGTAAAAACAATATCCATCTATATAAACAAATGAATTCCATCGCACTCACATACCACACTACCCCTGCTCCTAACGCCCCCGCTTTTAAGCGACTTGCAATGCTTTATGAAAAGCAGGAAAAGTACAACGATTCCGTTGCCGTGTGTGTAGATGCGCTTGATCATAATGCTTGGGGAGACGGTATGCAGGGAAGATTAGTAAGAATGTTAAAAAAAGCTAAGCGAGATCCAAATGCTCATGAACAGTTTCTTATTGATAAGGATTTCCGATCGAGATAGATCCGCCTGGACCCGCTGGCAGTGATAAGGTGGGTGTAGGGAAGATCTGATAGTGAATTGAACAGGGGAGCCGAAAGAGACTTCTAAGGGATCACCGAGAGTATATAATATTGGTATAAGCTAATGTTTTGTATTGTTTTTATCATTTATATGTAATATAATGGGGGTGTAGATGAATACAAAAGATGCTATTACTGAATTGCTATACTTATTAAAAGACTTTTATGTTCACCACCGTTGCTTACTCGAATTTAAGAGTCTTTTAAAGAAGGAATTAAGCGGAAAAGCTGATAGCTTTCTCCAGGTTTTAATTACACAATTAAAACTTCTATCTGATCTTGGTTCACGTATTATAACGGTTGATGATCATGAGAAGCTAAAATACTCTGATCACGATATATATTCGATTCACTTGAAGCGCAATCAATTTAATATTCGCCTGTTAGTCATCTTTGATAAGATGTCAAATCCCTACTTATTAACTGTTTTTTTTGAACGTTCTGGGAAAAAGGCTTCTGATTATACGGATAAAACGCGAATTGCATATCAACGCTATGTCGAATTACAGGAGGAAGAGAAAAATGGCTGATAAGAAAGGAAAAACTGTTCAAGACATTTTAGAGTTATTTTCTGAGTTTGTTACTCCTGAAGATATTGTCTTTTCAAAACTCTCCGCCGAAATGACATCTATCTTAGTTAAGGAACGCATAAAAAAGAATATGACACAGGCTGAATTTGCTGACTTTCTTAATGTAAAGCAATCGCAAGTATCAAAGTGGGAACATGGGGGGGTGAATTTCTCATTAAAAACAATAGCAAACCTAGTTGCTAAGTTAAATCTTGATACGTCAATAGTGGCATATAGTAAAAGCCCTTCGGTCGCGGATGATGCTTTAACAATTACAACATCTGTAAACACATATGCAAAGATAATAAGACCTGCTACCCCGTTTATGAAGACAAGCGTTATTAATGAAACCAGTAGAAAGGATGCGTTCAGAACATGTTAAATTATGTAAATAGTGTTTTTTGTGCTTATAATTCTATAGAAAACAATTTTATAATAAAGATGAGGCAAGATGAACCCATCGATCCAAATGATCCTAATAGCCAGCCAATTAACAACGATATTGTCTCAATTGTTATTTCTCGTGAATTAGCTATGAAGCTTGCCCAAAGCATTAATATCCTTTGCAAAGAAAGCAATCAGCCATAATAATGGTTCTTCGTTTTAGGTAATTGAAGAGGATTGCTCTGATCTATGATTTTTTAAATACACTATAGTAGCATACATACACAGAGAGAACCGTATTGATTACGGTTGAAAGTCACTTGTGTAGGTTTCTACATAGGTGCCTTTTACTATATGTCGTATCAAAAAGGCCCCGATGCTGCAACACCGGAGCCAGAGCAACCAGCTCTCGAAGGAGCCGATCCACACGCAGGATCATCATACTCCTTCCGGGCTTAGATTTCCATACCCTGAAAGGAGTTTTTTATGGCCACTGCAAGAAAACTGCCTTCCGGATCATGGCGTGTGCGGGTATTCTCCCACTACGAGTACAAAGACGGCAAGAAGACAGCCCGCTATGAATCCTTTACCTGCGATGATCCGTCGAAGGCCGGCAAGAAGGAAGCCGAGCGCATGGCTGCGGAATGGCTCTTTGATCGACAGCGCAGAGCTGCTGACATCACAATACAGGACGCGATCGAATATTATATCCGATCAAAGGCAGGCGTACTCAGCCCTTCCACCCTGACGGCCTACAAGAGTTATCAGAAAAACCACTACCAGGACATAGAAGGGATGTCGATCCGCAGCCTGGACATGGTCACGCTGCAGTCATGGCTGTCTGCAAAGACGTGTTCACCAAAGACGACCCGGAATGTATACGGCCTGCTCAACAGCGCGGTTAAGGTGTACACCAGGCGGGATCTGGATCTCACGCTTCCGGCAGCAAAGAAGCCGGATCTGCACACACCGACAGATGATGAACTGAAGCAGCTCATAAACCACATAAAAGGGAAGGATCTGGAGATCGCCGTTGTCCTGGCGGCCTTCTGCTCCTTGCGCCGCGGTGAGATCTGCGCCCTGGAAGCGTCTGATCTTAATGGGGATGTCCTGACGATCAGCAAGAGCATGGTAGAGACTCCGGAAGGCCTGTATGAAATCAAGCAGCCGAAAACACTCAGCTCCTACCGCTCTGTGATTGTTCCAGAATCGGTGATCACATTCTTCCAGGGGAAAGAAGGCAGGGTATTCCACATGACCCCGAAGATCCTGTCCAACCGGTTTCGGAGAGCTGTACGGTACTCCCGCGTGCCGAACAGCTTCCGGTTCCATGATCTCCGGCACTACTATGCCAGCATAGCCCATGCCCTGGGCGTACCGGATGCCTATATCATGAAGACGGGCGGGTGGAAAACGGACAATGTGATGAAGAGAGTGTACCGGGAAGCGCTGTCGGACAAGATGCGATCGGAGTCAGAAAAGGTACTCGAGTATATCAAAAAAATCGGATAGTATGACACGATATATGACACGACAGCCCACGGAGCCAGTAAAATCAAGGGTTGTGTCTGGGTTCGAATCCCATCCTCTGCGCGAAAACCGGGAAGTCAGCTATAGTGCCGCTTCCCGGTTTTTCCTTTATTTATGCGGGTTTTCGGGTTTTCTCATGTGAAATGAGCTTTTCATATCCGGAAGGAAAATACCGCTTTTTAGGGTGCTATATGACACGAAATATGACACGAAATTTCTTCTATATAAAAGCAATTGTTTAGCACTTCTCCAGCCTCAATTTCAGCTCCGTAAAAGGTAATCCAAACATGCCTGCAGTGCCTCCGGCGTCAGTGGAGCTCATATCTGTATCATGAACCTCCGGCAGATAATTATCTCCATAGTACGGCCTGACAGCGTACACAGCCTCATAATACTGGTCTCCGGTCTGCCGCAGGTCAGTGTAGTACATTACCTGCAGCGCATCGATCATATCCTCGCCGATGCCGGCATATCCATTGACTTTGTCTTCCCAGTCGCACCCGGTAACCCACGGGAGCCAACCGGACCGCATGCAGTGAACGCGGTACTTCACGGATCCACAGGACGCCTTGATTGCTATGCCGACTATGGCGTCGTTCTCGCATCCTGCAGAAGCTCCATTGCATACTACCGGCCTGATCCCGTGGTGCAGTGTCTTCACCGCGTACTCGATCCACGGACTCCCGGCCGTCTTCCCGCCGGTGCGACGCTTCCACTCCGCGACCAGGGCGGCCTCGGATTCTTTGCCATATATGCCGTCCACCGTGATGCCGGCGGTCTCCTGAAAGGCTCTCAGCGCCCCTGCGGTGCTATCACTGAAGACTCCATCGATCTTGATATCGTATCCAACATCATCCAACATCTCCTGGAGCTTCCGGACGTCCTCGCCGATCGATCCGATGGCCAGACCGGTGTACACGCCACGGTCCTCTGCCTTGGATCCCTCGATATAGGTCTGATCGATGCACTCCAGGCATCCATCCCAGGGATAATCATAATATGCTCTGCAGTGGCTCTCCTGTCCTGTCTGGTCTCCGGTTGCCCCGTGGATCCCGCCGGTCTCTGAGATCGAGAACTCCATGACCCTAAGCTGGTTCTGGATCATGGCCGTATGACTCTTGATATTCAGCAGGATATCACCTCTGACAGGTGTGTATCCGTCCGTGCATTTCCCGCCTGACATCGGATGCCATTTGAATGCTCCGGTGGCCAGGAATGCATTCTTCATATTACCCGTGTAGGTCGCTCCCTTATCCTTAACCGGGATACCGGCCACCTGATAGCAGTTGATCACCGCGGAGCTGCAGTCCCTGTCACCCTGCTCCAGGGCGTAGGACTGCCCTCCAATCGAGACATAGCAGTATCCCTCACCATCTCCCCATCTGGCATACTGGCTGTATCCGTGCCACTCGTGATCTACCAGATGCTCCATGAGCTGGGCAGCCACCTCCTTCCGGAGGATCTTCTCCGGAGCCGCCACCGGCCTGATCGGATCGCCGATCGAGCCATAGCACAGATCCATATCAACATTTCCGTTGATGCCTGGCACGGATCCGGAGCTGCTGTACTGGTGGAATTCACAATCGTGAGCCGGTGCCGCACCACCATTGTAATGAGCCAGCCAGGGCACGAACTGCTCCAGCTTGGTCATATCATACATTCTGTTCCAAAAGTCCTGATTTGTATAAATGCCGGCACGGAATCCCTGCCGTTCCACTTCCTGGCAAAAAGCAAGAGTCATCCTGGTGCACAGATCCTTGTCGACATATACGCCCCTTGCTGCTGCCTTGTCCACGGAATCATACTCGAAATCCGCAAAAATGATTGTGCTATCCGGAAGCCCTGCCTCTCTTACCTTCCGGACCGCAGACTGGGCCTCTGCCGCAGCTTCCACTTCATTTATACAATATAGGAAGTGATACACTCCCGGTATGGACATGCCAGCCTTCCGTGCATCGCGGGCATAACTCAGGAACCACGGATCAATCGTCCTGCGGTATCCTTCCCGGGGAATAACAAAATCCTGATCACCTTTGACCAGCATCCACTTTATATCCCCCTGCCACTGACTGACGTCAATTCCCTTTATGCTCATCGCCGTATCCTTTCTAAATAATGAAAAAAGGCACCGCCGAAGCGATGCCCTGTAGTCTTATTATTTGCCGTCGTCCACCAGCGCCTCGGGCCGGTCTCTTGCCCGGACCGCTGCCGCCGCTTTCAGTTCCTCCAGCTGCCTTTTCAGTTCTTCGTAGTCTTCGGCAGTCTTGAGTGTTTCATCTACATTATTCAATACCTTTGAAATAAAGGCCGGAATTGGTACACCCAGCTTCTTCAGGTTCTCCATGACCGACATCAGCTCCATGAAGATGATGTAGATGGCTATGCCGGTCAGGATGTACCTCGGCAGGTTCATTCCGTAAGTGAACATCATGCCGATCAGAATAATGATGATCTCGCCGCACTTCTTCGCCAGCCCTGTCCGCATCCGCGCCGACTGGAAGCTGTTGGTTGCCCAGGCATTGATCAGGCCCGTCACGATGTCGATGGCCATCATGGCCACCGGGATCAACAGGAGCCAGAGAAGATTGGCAAAGTGTATCTCTTTGATGATTTCTCCTATATCCATAGGTCTGTCCTCCGGTTAGTTCAAATTGACTTGTTTTTTTGATCTTATTTCGGGTTTAGTCAAAACCGCAAGACCAACGGTTCGTCTCTGATGCCCATGGGACTTCCCTCCATAATAAAAGGCACCCGATTGTGCCGGGTGCCAGTGAAACAGTTGCTTATGCTATATACTGTTGATAGGATGCTTTTACTTTTGTGTCGTCCATGCAGATGTACCGCATCGTCGTATTGATGTTGGTGTGCCCGAGCAGCCGCTGAATCTCCTGGACTGCCATGCCTCTGGCAGCCAGCCCTGTTGCGAAGGTCCTCCTGAACCGGTGCGGATGTACATTATCGACTCCTGCTCTGGATCCGATCTTCTTCAGGGCGATCCTTACGCTGTCGGCACTGATTCTGGTTCCTGAGTTGCTGCAGAACAGTGCTGATGATGTATCTCTTCTTGCCAGCAGATACTTCTGCAGATGCAGCTTCGCCACTTCTGTGGTATAGGTGATCCGCTCTTTCCTGCCTTTTCCGTGTCTGACGTGCACTGACAGATCTGCCATATTGATATCTGACACATCCATCCCCGTCAGCTCCGACACGCGGACGCCGGTTGAAATCAGCATCTCAATCAGCGCCCGTTCCTTTGCGGTTTTGCATGCATGCCTGAGGGCGTCAATTTCCACCGCGGAGAATGCTTTGCGCTCCTTGTCCGTATACTTAACCGGTTTCAGGTTCATGCACGGATTCTTTGGGATGATCTCTTCTGCGGTAAGCCATTGGTAAAAAGCCGACAGATATGATCTGGTATTTTCTACCGATCGATCAGAGATACCCCGTTCCTTCTCGCAGGTCAAGTAGTATCGGATGTCATAGACGCCGACATCCGTGAGCCGCAGGCCAGTATATTCTGCGAACCGGCGGATCTGCCTTGCATATGCGTAGATTGTCTTCTGCGATTTTCCGTCCACGGACAGGCAGGCACAATATCTTTTGATAAGTCTGTCATTCAGATCGTCGTAAATTGCCAGATCCGTGCACCGCTTCATGATTTCATAGTCATTCAGGGCGCAGAGGATCTTCCGGGTAACGATCTCCCGCTCTTCCGGATCAGAGACTTGCAGCATAGCTGCTTCGATCGTTTGCATCAGCTGGTTACGATAATCAGACATAAAAAAGCCTCCTTTGCATATTACAAGGAGGTATGGTACAATACGACCATACCTGAATAAGGTTTTGGAGTCGCATCTGTGATTGGTAGTCCTTTGCGGCTCCTTTTTATATTCTTATTATCGTACTAATGTTCTGGTATGTCAAACTATTTGGGCGCCCTGGCGTCCAAAATCTCTCGTCCGGTTATCAGTTTAAAGTTCCCTTTAAGTTAGCTAAATGGGCGTTTAGTTGACTTAATCAATTCTTGTGTGAATAGTACAGATTATTGTATTTTGGGTCGTACATAGTCGGTTCTTTCCCTGTTCTGACGTAAACCGCAATATTCGCCCCGGAATATCTGCCCATTTCGTTGTATGCCGCTTGATAAAAATGGTATTTATCCTTCATCAATCCACGGTCACGGAAGGAAGCAAGGTCGGTTGTACACATGATAACATCTGCCATTTCCTGCCCCATTTCCGTCTGGCATTGAATCATAGCGGAATATGCGGTCGAACTGCCGTTGTTATACTCGCCAATACGGGCAAGAAAACATTTTTCAATCCCGGCAGTTTTCATGGCACCAAACATAGCAGAAAAAGATGCTTTGTAATCCGCAGACGGTGTAGAAGAATCATTTTCCCCTTGACACCACATCATATATTTGTGACGAATATAATACCCGTTTGCTTCAAGCCATGTCACGGCAGTATTCAGACGGTTCAACGCATCATCAAGCCTGTCCGTATCCGGTTGCCATTGGGCGATAGTTGTGCCGCCTTCTGATGCAGAAACGCCGACAATCGGGATCCCTGTCACGCCGTAATAAGTGTTCATCAGCGCAACCACGCAAGAACCCGTTTTTTTGCTTACACCCGTTGTCAAATCTTCATTGTCCGGGGTTGTATCGTCAATGCCGCCCGTCTGATTTTCGTCAACACCGAAAGGTTCTAATGCCGGGTAGAGTTTCGTTGGGTCGGAAATTGCCTTGAACTCATATCCTGCTCCGTAATTGATTTTCGGTGCTTTTTCCGTCCAAGTGGAATTTGTGATCCCTCGTCCTGCCATATTGGACTGACCCATGAACATAAACAGATCAATGGTTTTTGATTCTGCTATAATCTGCGTGAAGTTGGAAATATATGCCACCCTATCCGCAGTAATACTATTATTGTCCGACCACTTGAACTGAACAAAAAGCTGATACGATTTATCATCAGGAACATTGACTTTAATGTCGCCTGTTGAATCCCATGCGTTCGGAGTATAAACAAGGTCGGTCAAGTTGCCACCAAGAACATAATAGCTTACACTATACCGTTCACCGTCAAACTTGATAACATCGCCTTTTTTTACTCCCGGAAAAATCATATATGCCCGTTTTGAATTTGCCGACGTTCCTTCGTTCAAATTCCACGCATACCCCGGAACAACATCATTTAAAGGGTTTTTGCTTGCTGCGATTTTCAGCATTTCAATAGGTGCGTTTTCCGGTGTAATGCCGCTCCCGGTTGTATGGAAACAAATCTGATATGTATAACCTGAAATAATGGGCAAATAAACCCATTCATCCGTCATGATGTTTTCCCATTGCACATCACGCATGTAACTAGAATATGTCCCATCTGCGAATATATACACACGAATGTTGTTATTGTCCGTATCAAGATTGTGAATCAGATAACCACCGCTTATTGGCGTTTCTGTCCTTATATCCCTTGCGGATTCGGTGTATTTAATTGTAGTGCCACCGGAAATGCTAATACCACCTTGAACAAAGGTCGGAAAAACAATGGAGTAATCACCGGATGGAGTGCCATCAGAAAAGGAAAGTGTCTTTATTGCATTATTACTATAGGCACCTAAATCGCCCTTTAAACTGGTTATTTCATCTCCTACCACCTTGGCATCTGCCGCCTTGCCGGTCTGTGTCAGGGTGTTGTCAACAGAGTCTGCGATTCTGGCTTTCAGAGCCTCTGCGATCGTTGTCTGTCTGGCATTGACTGACTTGATCTGCGTTCCTGCCTCTATGTCCTTAATTGCCTCATAAAGAGTATTGTCTACGCCAAGAATGAATAAATCACCTGTTGAATAGTTCTTTCTGGCTATGGTTGTGCTTTCAACCCCAGAAATCATGTCCCTGATCGCAATCAGGTCTGAGTCAAGATCGTTTATCTGCTCATAAACATCACTTCTCAGATCGGTGAACCTGCTGTTGATCACCTGATCGATTGTCGTTTTCTGCGCATTGGTTGAGCCGATCTGCGTTCCGGAGGTGATGGCCTTGGTCATCTTGTAAAGCACATCTCCAACGATAACCAGATCACCAACAGCATAGGCCTTTGTGGCCGTACTGGTGACTTCAATCCCGGCAATCATCTCTTTTATCAGGGCAAGTTTCTCACCAACCACGAGCGCATCTGCCGCCACATCTGACAGTCTCAGATTCTTATCGGTCTGCACAGCTGTTGAGTTGTATATGCCTCCATCGGTCCATGCCGAACCATCCCAGTGGTACCAATGTCCGGCTGTATAGCCAGTCTCCGAGCCTGTATAGACATACACCCTTGTACGGTCAGTCATGCCTGCCGCTGTAGCCGCAGTGAGCGGAGAGCCATACGCCTCCTGCCTTGCGGTTTCGGCGTACTGCTGGGCCTGCGCAACGAGACCTTCCAGCTCGGTGTCGGAAGGGACTGAGCCCGGCTCCACGGTGTCAGGGTCTATTACAAAGCGTACACGGGCGGACGCAATCGTGTTTCCCCCGGACGTGATCTGGATCTTTGCGTCCCAGATTCCCTCGACAGCAGTAAGCTGAACCGTCTCCTGAATCAGCACTATGTTCTCCGAGATGCTTCCTGTGCCGCTGTATACTTTCCCGTCCGGCTTCGTTCCACTGATTGTGACTGTGGCCCCGGAGGGGATATCAGCTTCCAGTCCCTGCAGCTTGAAGTACATATTCCGGCCGTTTTCGTTCTGGTTCAGCCGGATCACAACCGGCACACCGGAGGGCGCTGCCTTCAAGACCACATTGATATCGTCTAAATATGCCATGCTGTCTCATCCTTTCTTCAATAAATAATTGCCAAGAGTTACCGTCTGTTTGTTATCTGCCTCTCCTTCAGTGATCTTCAGCACCCTCGCAGACAGATACAGTTCTTCTTCGCTGTCTATGAGGTTGATGGTATCACCCAGCTGAAGATCCTCTATCCGGGTGGCCATCTCCACTTCATAGTTGACCTCCGTATCGCATATTCTCCGCAGTTCGGCAATGGCCCGGTTGCAGAGCTCTGCCTGCGTCAGCGAGTCATGCGAGAACGTCTTTATGATATGTCCGGCACCGACATCGGAGGCCGACACTTTCTCGAGCACCCAGAGCTGGGCGTTTGATACATTGTATGTATATACACGGATATTGGTGCCGTCCGCAGTCTGTCCGCCTGCCAAATCCAGAGCCTTGTCATTGATAGCCGTGTGGATGGAGTACATGCCTTCGCTCCGCTTCCGGAAGGCCCATCTCTGAGCTTTGGAGTTGTTGACCTGATACTGCTGGACATTTGCCCCTTCGGCCTTGCTTCCCCCGGCTACGTCCATTGCCTTGCCGGACTTCACGTTGATGACGCTGTAGTAATCGCCGGAAGAGTTGTAGGTGAGGCGCCACTGCTGTGCCGTGGTCGAGTTCAGCGTATAAATCTGCACATTTGCCTTGTCCGCCGTACTGCCGCCTGACACATCGATCACCTTGTTTGGGCTGGATGCCAGTTTGATGTAGTACAGGCCGTCACTGATGATGTCCGTGTCCGTCCCCTCATCAGCCGGGATATCCCACTGGTATCTGCTCCATTTCTCCAGAGCCTTCCGGGACAGCAGCTGTGTACCGGACACGTATATGTCACCATCGTCATAGGTATACCCGGCAAGAGTAATGGGGTTGTCCGCCCCTTCCGGTGTCCCTCCTGTTACCTCAAGGCCGGTGGCGAGGTTTGCGACAGACTTTTTTACCCGGATGCTGGCTATCTCTCTGCCCACACGCAGCTCCCGGTTGGTTTCCCGGCCTCTCTTGCGATAGATATTGATATATTGGTGGGCAACCTTCATCTGCTGTATATCAAAGGAAAAACCTATCTCAGCATCGAACTGAGTGGCTATCGACAGCAGCCGCTCAAGGGCAGTTCCTTCGCCGTCCCATGACAGTTTCCTTGATCTGTCGGATATCTCATTGATGTTTACGGTAAAACCGCTGTTCCCGGCGAACATATCGATGTACCATATGATTGGATGAGCCTCTGCCGCTTCGAACGCTCCCACAATCGTGTTGAGGAGCTCAAGGCCTGCATCCTCTGCACTTACCGATACGGCCTGTCCTGTGCCGTCTGTGTCGCTGTCGATGATCGTGTAGAACTCATCATCGGTCCCGGAATGCCGCAGGATGTAATTCCCGGGTTCCGCAAGCCGCTCAGCCTCCAGTCTGCGTCCCTTCTCATAGCAAAGGTCGAATTCCAGTGACGCCGAACCAGTGTCGACATCGGATTCCTTTTCATCTTCACGAATAAGCAAGCCGTTTCTGAGCTTCGTGGATGCCATGCCGAGTATGTTCATGCTTCTGTCTGCGAAATATAGGATCATAGCCAGACCTTCCTGTACTTAATTTTGTATGTCGGGCTCTCTGCCGCCCAGTCAGAGCAGGTGCAGGTAATCACGTTCTTGCCGGGAGTCAGGGCGAACTCTTCCCAGTTGTTGCTGATGACACCGAGTCCGTATGACGGGATTCCGTTCAATGTGATCTGCCCGGAACCGACATCCGCTGTGATTACGTCACCGGCTGCGAACTTATTCTGCACATCTTCCCACGTCTCAACGCCATGGGATACCGCCTTCACGCTCCGGACAAAGTTGTGATCCACGGGAGCGAGTGTCCCGTACTGCTCAAAGAACATGGCAACCTTTGACACCTCGATTGTTTCCAGATCGGGGTTCTCGTACTCATAGCTCGTACCGCAGAAGTTGAAGGTGAACTTCTTGCCGAACTTTGCAATACTTGCCACGCCGGTCCCGTTCTTGCCGGTCATGGAGCTGGCCTGTGACGCTGTGAGATCCCACCGCTTCTTCTGGCTGCCATTCAGGTAGAAATAGATCCACAGTATATTGTCACTGGTATGCGGTTTATACACATGATAGGAGGCAATGATCTTCTCCGCTCCGTCCACCTCACCGATCAGGTAGAGCATCAGCTCACCATTCTTCTTCACGGTCGAGGACCAGAAGCGGAAGTTCCATGTGACAGTGCAGTTTGCCGCACCGACATGGCCGTTGGAGTCTTCGCCAAATTCCTTTTTGACCGTAACCCCGTGCCATTTGCTGTCGCTTCCGTAGCTGTCTGCCGTCAGGCCCTCACTGGTTACTTTTACCGTCCCTATCTGTTTATACGTGCTTACATCCGGCTCCAGAGCAACGATGGCATTCACGGCCCAGTCCGCAGGCATAGCCGAAAGGAAGCTGTCATTCAGTACGGTTTCCGATGTCTCTGCCGTCTCCGTGTCGACCTCATCCGGATCACCTATGGTGATGGAGTTCTCGTCAAGGTCTACGAATGCAACTACTCCGAGGTCAGAGGCGGACACCGCCGTGAGCACCGGCCTTGACGGATATGTGCCGTCATATTCAACGGTCATCACTCCGTTCTCATCTGCTTCTACCTCATACTCTTCCAGACTGTACCTGAACGGATCCGCACAGAGGATTTCAAACCATCCGGTTACGGACAGCCTTCCCTCCTCCGGTGTTTCTGCATCTGTCAGGGGCGTGCCGATGAAATATCGGTCAGGCTCATCGGCGAAAATGATCAGCGCATCATGTACATGAAGAAGCGAACTGAGCTTCTCGAATACTTCCCGGAATGTATACGGGTCCTCTGCGGTGATCTGATACTTTACAGTGATAGTCCGCTCCGGGATGCGTCTCTTATTGAAATGCGACCCGTCTGCCGTTCCTGCTGTGTATGTATCCCAGTCGATCGGCAGCAGCTCCCTGCCGCTCACCGCAAGAGTGCGGTACTGGGGAATTGCTTCATCGAGCCATGTCCCGTTTATACAGACAGCTTCAGCCGGAAGTGCTTCCACCCCCGGCTGTTCTGTAGTGTCATAGAATCTGTATAGCATATGCTATATCCTCCTCAGGCAACGCCTTTCTTGCGGCTGCTTCTGCGGTTTCTTCTGTCCAGTTCATCCTGCGTATATTCGGCTGTCGCCTTCGCAAACTCGCGTCCGTCAATGCTCACCGGCACCTCGATCACATACCGTCCAGCCCGTCCGTACACCGCCTCTTCATCCAGAGACAGGCCAGCGGAATAGACTCCTACATATGCCGACGGCCCGGAAGCCATCTGAGGAATAGTGACGAGATCCGCCGCGGCAGTTCTGACATACCGCAGTCTATCCCGCATACCATTGCCAAAGCCTTCCCCGTACCATCGGCCATACTTCGTGGTGATCTTTGACGGGGATCCGATAGCTGCCTTCGCCGCGATGGCTGCATTTGCCGCAGATGCCAGGGCCGCCGCCTGCGCCTGAACGTAACCGACCATGGAGGCCAGGCCGTTGCCAAGCCCCATACCGATCATGACACCGGCACTGTAGGCTCCGGCCGCTCCGCTCTGCATGGCGCTGATGATACTGCTGACCATGCTGGTGGTTATGGATATCGCCCTGCTGCTTGCAGAGGATATGGCTGCCACCAGACGGCTCATGCCGCTGGTCATAGCCTGCGCCGCCCCATTTGCTCCGGAGGTCACTGTGCTCAGCATGGAGCTCATGGAGGACTGGGCTGTGCTTGTGATCTGGCTCATGTTGTCACTCACGCTGGAGGACATGGCGCTCATGGACGCAGACACATCCGTTGAGAGTGTCGAGAAATTTGTTGATATCTGAAGCACCGAATCAGCGACTGCCTGAATGGCTGCACCTACCTCTGCCATTCCTTCACCGGCGGATGCTATGCTGCTCAGGCCGTTTCCTGTTGCGACCAGCGTGGCGCTCAAATCTGCCAAATTCATGCCCACAAGAGTGCCGATTGCATCAGCAATGCCCTGCATACCGGTCCCTGCGCTCTCTGCGGCAGTTCCGATTGATTCAAAGACACCGGATATACTCTCAAGCACACCCGATATCGAACTGCCAATAGTTTCCACAACTCCCGAAATGGTATCTCCAACAGTGGACACGGTTTCGGATACTCCGTCAAAAACAGTGCCGATTGTAGTCCCGAGGGAATCTATCGTGGTAACGAGGCCTGAGAATACTGTGTCAAATGTAGAGCTCAGGGTGGAAAGGGATGTTGAAGCCCCCTCAAAAGCAGTTCCGATCAATTCCCCGAGCGAGCTGATCGAGCTTGATACGCCTTCCAGTATGCCGGGTATTTCACTGGCTATCTGCGTAGCGCCGTCTACGATTGACTGGATTGTCTCCGATATAACTTCTGCAAGCGGTGTAACCGCTTCAGCTATGGTGGAAACCCCTTGCGACACGCTCTCAACCATGCTGCTAATCCCTTGCGACACACTCTCAACCATACTGCTGAACGAGTCTGTAACCACAGGAATCAGCTCAGCCATTGAGCTTGTCACCGCAGACACTACCTCGGTAATCCCAGTGGTTATCAAGGGCAGTGTGGCTGTTGCGAAGTCTGTGATCACCGGAACAATCGCGGTGATGGCATCGGTTATTACAGGGACCAGAGCCGCCATGGCTTCTGTAATTATCGGTACCAATGTGGCAATGCCTTCAGTGATGGTTGGTAATATCTGGTTGATACCGTCCACCACAACCGGAATAAGAGAAGCAATACCGCTGGCTATAGCGCCTACTACCTGACTTATGGATGCTCCAACCTGTTGTATGATCGCGCACAGTCCTTCCGATGCGTAACTCAGTGCAATCAGAGATGCGGTCAGCGTTGCCACTACGGCAACAAAGGCAAGCATTCCCATGGGAGACATGGCATTCAAGGCCATAACCATGCCCATCGCAAACGTTGAAAAGGCGCTGGCCGCTCCATTGAGGACGGTCGAAATGCTTGTCGCAAATGAAGTGATCAGTGACCCAAGCCCGGTAAATACCTGACTGATTATTCCCTGCGATCTGCCGACAGCGCCTGTTACGCCGTTCATGGAGTCTGTTCCGCTCTTTCTGAACTTCCCAAAGAGTCCCGTAATTCCCGATATGATTCCACCGGCTTTCCGAAAGCCTTTCACCGCTGCGATGACCCCGACAATGCCAGCGCCGATCTGCGGAAGGTGTGACGCAAAGCTCGAAATACTGCTCGCGTGTTCTTTCATGAACCCTGCAAAATCTACAAGTGCATCTGATACGGATTTGCAGATGTCCTTGAACGAAAGCATATTGCCTTCCAGCCCGGGAAACACATCAGCAAATCCATTAAAAGATTCGCCGATTGCTGAAAAAGCATCCTGAAACGCTGAAACAACCGGCTGCGCATTTTCGATTATGGTATCAAGCCCGGAGGCAATGGCATCTACCGCAGATGAAAGATGCGAAGCAATCCAATTGAACGCACCTGAAGCCGCACTGCTGATCACATTAAAGGCACCGGCGAATAATCCGGCGTGCTTCTCAACGAATCCGGCGGCTGTCGTTACGCCACCCACAATCGTATCTATGGCTGTGTTAAAAGCGTTTCCAAGGCCGCTTTTTATCCGTTCACCGACATCTCCGCCAAGAGCTTCTCCAATGGCCGTGAATGCCCGTGTTGCGGCTCCCTGTATCTGATTAAGCCCACCTTTGAGCTTCTTGAAATACGGATATGCGGCATCCAGTGAAGGGCCTATATTCGCCGCCATGGACGTCATCCCAGCCTCAACAGAGTTGATGTACTTGCCCAAATCCCGCATGGCATGGGAGAACAGCTTACTGTTCAGGACGCCGCTGAACGCCTTATTTACATTGGCTTTCATGGTGTCGAAGTGGTCAGCTATGCCGCTCCCCATGTTCTGCCATATCTTGTCCGCACGGTTGATCATGTTGGCAAGGTTCTTCGTCACTGCCGTCCGGACGTTCTTCATGGATGTGGCAATACCTTTGGTGGACTGCTTGGCCACTGCCGCAAAGCCATCGAAGCCTTCTCCGGCAACTTCACAGGCCTGATCCAGTTCGATCAGCTTGTCCTGAAACTGGTCAAAGGTGATTTTGCCACTCTTCAGGGCATCGTACAGCTGTGTCCTGGCGGCAGATCCGGTATACCCGAAGCCCTCTGCCACCTTCTGCAGTGCCGGCCCCATGGTTTCAAGCAGGGAGTTCCATGACTGCTGATCCACCTTGCCCTTTGCCAGCATCTGGGAGTACTGCGTCATGGCTCTGGAGGCTTCCGCGGATGAGGATCCGGACATCAGGAAGGCATCATTCAGGGCTACAGCTGCGTGCGCGGATTTCTCTGCATCGCCGGTCAGGACCGTCAGGGACTGTGCTGTCGAGGCAATCTCATCCAGCGCAGTGGGCAGTCCGTCAATGCCATCACTGAGGATACTCATGGCCTTACTGGCAGAGGAAGACTCCACGCCCATCAGGCTCAGCACCTTCGGGAACTGGTTCAGGGTATCCACACGGCTGATGGCGCTGTCCATACTTGCTGTGATGGCAGAGAATCCCTTGCCGATCAGGTTGAAAGCCGCCTGTCCCATGCCGGTTACGAACCCGAAGCCCAGTCCGCCCTTCAGTGATTTTTCAAAGCCGCCGACCGTGCTCAGCGCTTTTTGGAATGTCGATGTGAAGCCGTCATCCTTTGCAGACAGGATTGCCTGCACGCTGTAAGAACTCATATCATTTCCTGCCCTTCATGTACTCCATCATCCTCTCGGTGATGCTCTTTTTCCCCTGCTTTCCGGCGTCCTTCTCGGTTACGGTTCTGACTGCCTTGTCATAATCAAAGAAATCTGTGAACCTCTGATACAACGGTCTGGTCTTCCTCTTGCCGACCTTCTTCTGCGCCTGTGCCGACTGTATCAGCCACGCCTGTAAGTGGATGTTGTGTGATTCATCTACGGCTCTCAGGGAGGCTGCCTCCATCAGAAGGTTGTACTCCCTGACAGACAGCCGATCGACCTGCTCGAGGGACGTAAAGCCCAGATACCGAAAGCAGTTGATTGCGGCGTCCCGGTAGACCTCCAGAAAATCTCTCGGGGACTGCTCTTCCGGATTTACTTCGTCTGATTCTTCTCCGCCTGTGCCAGAAACTCGGTCACCTTTTTCTTCGTAGCATTGCTCCGCTTTAAAAAATCCATTACCTGCTCGAACAGCGCATCGATATCGGTGTCCTCATCGTCGATGTAGGCATCGATGGTCTTTCGGGTAACCCGGGGCTCAAAACCCTGATTGGCCAAATACAGGAGCTCGGCCAGCTCATCCGTGTCATACTGCAGCATATGGCCGATCAGCATCTGCAGACCTGCATTGACCTGCTGTCCCGGCATGCCTTCTACCGGCACTTTCGCCTTCTCCTCTACTGTGCGAAGGAAGCCCATGCCGAACTTGAATTTGTATACAGTGCCATTCATCTCGATTTCAAACATATGTGATCTCCTGTCTATAAAAAATGGCGGACGCCGTATTTACACAGCGCCCACCGTTATTGTTCCGTTATTCTGTTTCTCAGACTCCGGTCTTCGGGGTGTCCTGAAATACGTAGCTTGCGGCCTCCTGCTGTGCTACCGATACAGTCACATCTCCGGCTTCACCCTTGCCATTGATGCCGAAGGTGAGCGAGCACTCCACGAAGTCCTCCGCATTGGAGCTCTTTTCGAAGGAGGTCAGGTATCCCTCGTAGTATCTGCCCTTAAAGGTGTTGGCCGTTGTACCCGGCTGCTCAAGGTTGGCCTCCCAGATCTGCAGCAGCTTGTTGTTCAGCATGGCATTTTCGAGCGCATCGATCATGGTGTCATCCTTCGCAAGGATGGATGTGGACTCAATCTCGATCTCCGGCTCACCCGGTGTCCGGATGGCGCCATCCTTGGTGATGGTGGAATCAGCATCCACGCTGATGGACCGGGTATTCTCAGTCACGAATGCAAGATTTGTGCCGTCATTGGTAGCCGCAAGCTCCTTGATCCGGTACAGATAAACGAGCTTTTTGCCGCTGACTGCTGCCGCAAACAGCTGCAGGTTCATTCTGTTTTTCATTGCGTTATCCTCCTGATAATTTGTATTCCAGCTCCAGCACGCCATGCAGGAGCGGTGTGTTGGTTGTATTGTCCGGGATGATCTGCTGGTTCACGTCCCGGATATCCCATGCGTATGTCGATGTGCGCCGGATGCTTCGGCAGATGGCCTTGATTTCTGCCAGCATTCGGGATACAGTCCCTCTCTGCCGGGGATTGTTATGCCAGACATGGATTGTCTGGTAAACATTTGCAAGGACTACGGACTTGTTGCCGTAATCGTCCTGCATCCGGCTGTCCCCCAGATAGATAAACGGGTACGGGGTTTCGTCCGGAGGAAGGCCGCTGTCATAGACCTTCCCGGAATGCAGGGCATCCCCCGGATCGCCTTCCCCGTATTCCTCACAGAGCCTCTGCCGGATTGCTGTAAATAATTCCTGCTGCGGATCCATGGCAACTCCTTTCTGGTCAGTCCATGACCCTTTCCAGATCATGGATGAATTTTGGCACCTGCTTATCAAAGGACGGCTTTATGAACGGTTCCGCCTCCATCTTACGGGTACCATACTCCACGTACTTGGAGTAGTTCGTGGTCGGGCCCACCTTCGCGGTCAGGCCGCCGTCGGCGATGATCGTGTTGATGCTTCTGGCGGTTTCACCGTGGGAGTATCCCTTCACAAAAGCTTCATGGGTTTGTGCTTTCATGTTCCGGTTCAGCTCGTCCCCGTTTTTATGGACGATTGTACGAACTGCATTCAGATTTGTACCCTTCTTCAACTTTACCTGCAGCTCAAGCGCCCCCACAAGCCGGACATTGATTCCCATCACTGCACCTCCGACAGAACAAAGCCCTGCTTCACCCGCAGGTTCCTCCGGTAGTCAGCCGTGTACAGGGTGCTGCCGATCCGGATCCGGTCAAACGGCTCCGTGTAATGGTTCTGCAGGTGGATAGTCTTGCTTCCCTGCCGGATCTCGCCATAGACCAGCCGCATGGTTTCTGTCCTGGTATCCATGACTGAGGCGTATACCTCCGTTTCACTGACGGGATTATCCACATAATCCCCGCTGTCCGGATCGTAAGCGCCACCGCCAAGCCGCTGAAAATATACCGGCGTGTCGTACCTCATAAAAGCTTCACCCTGACCTTCCCGCTGCCATTACTGTTCCTCCACTGATCGATCTCATCTGCAAACGACGCAAAATCGTCCGTCGCCCATCCGATGCTTTCCCCTTCCACGTTATGGGATGCCATCCCCTCAGAGCCGATGCGGTTGTAGCGGGCGACCGCCACTTCTGTCACGATGTAAGCGAGCGCAGTGGGCACTTCCTCCACGCCCCCGAGGCGCATCTTCAGCTGCTCCGTCACAGAGTCAAGGATCGCAGACAGCTTATTCCGCAGCGCTGCGTCCTGATCCGATTCGCCCTCTGTAGCTTCAGGGGAGATGTTCAAGCCAAGAAGCAGCAGCAGCTTTTCCATCTGTGTCATGATGTCTCCTTCTTTGCCTTCCGGCTTCTCCTGGGTTTCTCCTCAGTCTCTTTCTGCGGCTCCACAGGCATTTCCTTTACAGGCATTTCAGCCTGGTCAGCTCCTGCCAGTTCCTCCTGGCCAATATTCTCGATCAGCGGCATGCCCAGCGCATTCTCCGAGGATGTCAGCATGGCCACCCTCTCCGGGGATACGTCCACGCCCTGTCTGGGGTAGGTATCCCCGGGCTCATACTCATGATAGATATTGCCGGCCTTCGTAGCCTTGTAGTCTGTCAGATCGTGAAAGTGATGCAGTACTCTGTACATGGTTGTTCTCCTTTGCAACAAAAGAAGAGCCAACGCAGCCCGGTGCTGCGTCAGCCCTCCTTTATGACATTAGCTTGGATCAGGCGCCGGTCACTGTAACCGTAACCTTTACAAGAGCCTTCCGGTTATCTTTGGAGATGAACTGGCCGGCCTTGCCTGCGCCCTGCAGGGTGGTGCCATCGAAGTCATGAGCTTCGAAGGCACGTGCGGTCTCGATACCGGTGAAGGGCACGCCCATCTGGGCCACGCCGGCGATGCAGATTTCCTGCGTGGCGGGGGAAGCCGCAACATAGCCCTCCTGACCCTCAGTGCCGGAAGCGGCAACAGCCTCGGTGGACTGGAATGCGCCGCTCGGCAGCTTCCGGATCACGAAGTCCTTGAACATCCGGACCTCATTGCGGTCGATGTTCACCTCGGAACCCTTAGAAGTCGTGGACAGACCGTTGTCAACGATCGCGTTGTACAGCGCCGGCGTGACAGCCGCAACCCTCGTCAGAGTCTCATCCACTTCGATGTCGGTCATGTAGGCGTCGATCTTGTTGAAGATCTCGATAGCCTGGGCAGACGTGATGGCGTCTGCAGACGCAACGCTGATGCCGGTGATGTTTTTGCCGGCCACATCGGAAAGATACTTGCCCTGAGCGGTATTGAACTTGCCGGTGATGCCGTTGGAGATCTTCTCCAGCTCCCTGGCATTGGCTGCGTCGAAGTCCTCATTGACAGTGTGCCGGTCGATGCCCTCATGGTATACCCAGTCCCAGGTGTACGGAACATCCTCATCCTGGTACTTCACCTCGGTCCTGTTGCCGAAGCGATTGGTGGACTCGGTACCCGTGCCGAAAGCGACATTCGCACCGGTGTCATAAGCCGGCGTGCCGCCTTCCTCAAGAGAACCGGAATTCACAGCCGCAGCCACATCGTCGGTCTTGATCGAGAAGGCGACGTCCTTGTGGCTGATGCCGTCCAGCAGCTGCAGCTCGGTGAAAAAGTCACTCCAATAGGACTTCACCGCGAAGACGCTTTCCAGGATACTGTGCAGCTGCGGCACATAGGTGCGGATCGGCTCGTTCTGGTTCTCGCCGGCAGCGAACATCTGCAGGTCTGTATGTCTGTAATATTTATTAATCATGTTTCTTCTCTTCATGGTTACACCTCTCTATTTTTTGTATTTGTTTGCAATGGCCGCATACGGATCCGCGGGACCATTGCCGCCTTCATGGTACTGTTTGGGCGTCCTGCCGGCTGCCCGTTTCTCCTCCTGAGCCTTCCGGTCTGCCAGGATAATACCTACGAGCTTCTTCACATTCGCTTTGGCGGCGTCAGCATCGCCGGTGACCACCAGATCAAGGAAGTCCTGCGAGGCCGCAATACCTTCCGGCATGGCCTCCACATCAGCCGCCACGGACTTACGGAGCGCATCCGTCGCAATCTGTGCCTCCAGTTCCTTTATCCTGGCATCCTTCTTTGCGGCCTCTTCCTCGGCCTTCTTACGATCGGCTTCCTCGCGCTGCTCCTTAGACATCCGCTCGTACTTCCTGGCTTCGTCCTTGGCAGCCTCGAGGTCCTTCGCATGCTGCTTCTCCCACTCGGCTTTGTGCTTGGCTACGATCCGGTCTACCTCGGCATCGTCGTAGGTACGGGGCTTGTCCTTGCTGCCATCCTCGTCCTTGCTGCCTTTGCCGCCATCTCCGCCGGCACCTGAGCCATCGCCTCCTGCATCGCCACTGCCATCCCCGTCCCCGGTTCCGGCATTGTCTCCATCAGTGAACAGCTGCAGGTTTATCCGGCTGTGCTTCCGGAAATCCTGCGGTCTGAGGATCCCTCTGGCGCCTGTCTGCGTGATACCTGTGAATGCTCTGTATTTCATGTGTCTCTCCTTTCCCGCTCCTTCCGGAGCTCTCCCCAGCTTTGTCTGCGACTCCCGCCGCTTCGGTTCCGGGCCTGCCTGAATCCATTTATACAATCGTTACATACTCCGGGTACTCCGCGGCAATATCGCAGAATCCCAGAAAAAAAGAATCCACCAGAAGCCTCCCGGCATCCGACAGATCCTTGTACTCAACAACTGCCCTTCCGGGCTGCATGTCGATCTTTATTACATCATCGGTGAAACTCTCCAGCGCATTGGCCAGTGTCTGCACCAGCGTGCTCACAGCGGAGCAGACAATATCCTGTCCCGGCGGAGCTGCACGGGCGTGGCCGGTGACAGTTAGTCTGTCCAGGGTGATTGAAATCGTGATCATACACTTCTTACCTCCGCGCCGCTCACACCATTGCAGCGGATCGAATATTCAAGTCCATCAATTCTGCCGCGCATGTATTCCCGTTCCCTGCCATTATTCGCTAAGCGAATCTCACGCTCCAGGTATTCGTTTTTGGCGTGAAGCTCCCGATTCTCCATGCTGAGCTTCAGGGCGGTCTCGAAAAGTTCCTCAGCACTCAAGGCACGCAGCTTCTCCTTCATCACTTCAAGTCTGTCAACTTTCGCGTCGCAAGTATCCATACACATGTTTTATCCTCCTTTTTGGGCATCAAAAAACCACCTCACACGGAGAGGTGGTCGATACTCTTGTCATTAAACCGATTGAACTCTCAGGTAAAAGGAATCATTTCTTTTACATCCTTGAGCGTTCGCTTTACCTTCTCGATCATTGTGTTCTCAAAAAGATACTCGATCCCCTTTGGTGTAATGATCGTGTCGTGCAGGTCTCCGAAAACAAGCCCGTCTTTCGACGGCTGGGTAATCAATCCCGCAATGTATCCTTCCTTAGAAAGATTGAGAAGTATATATTCCCAGTAATTTTCCGGGATGGAATAATATGCTGCCTGCAGATGTACCGTCTCCGGCTTCTCGCCACGCTTGAGGCAGTCGTACAAATATTTCAATACCTGGTAAACGATAACGAAATAATCATCTCTGGCCATGATCTTTTCTCCAACAATAAGCACCTCTGAAGCGATGCTGTCCCTGAGCTCTAATAAGAAAACCGCCCTTAGAAGGCGGTTAAACTTATGTTTTACTATGACTATGCAGTTATCCTGTAATTGATAACAATCCCTTTTCCACAATGATCACACAAAAAAGCAGCCGGCGTAACCATCTTGATCTTCCCCTTATTGCACAGAGGACAGTCAATCTCTCCACCAGATTCTAAATACTTTATTCTTTCAGCACTTCTCCTACTTCTCTCTTTTACTTCCTCGTGTGAAATCATGGCATTTATCTCCACGGCAAATCTGAATAGTGTTTATTCTCATTGACTGATTTTATTATAGCTTTTTTCTCTTTAGCAGTCAACTCTTTGCCGTCATGCCTGGCCTCTTCAAGTCGGCACTCAACTTCTTCTTTTCGAGTTCCTGTATTGTGTTTTGCGTGATATGCTTCATGGATGATTGTTTTTGATAATTCGTGAATAGAATTATGCATATCTGCATACACAATAATCTGTCGATCAATCGGATCATAGTAGCCCATTTTGTCTGGTGAATGATCTACATTATACTGAATATCAACAGGGATATTATTTTCTTCCAAGAAGGCTAATGCCTTTCTTCCAACACTTGAAGACTTAAGATCCTTTTTGATGTTATGTGGACGCATAATGTCTGTATGCTTCCCATGAACAGGATTTACGTTTGATGTAAAAATCCCTTCGTCAATCGGATATTTGCCATAGACCTGCCTTGAATCACTATCCTTGGCCTTAAATATCTCGCCGGTTTTCTTATCCCTGCTGAACTCCTCAAACGGCACTCCAGCCTTCGCCGCCCCAGAGTCCAGCCATGCCTGATATGTCTCCTCATCCCAGTGCGGCGCCGTAGAGCAATGGCACCATGGATGCATGGGCGGAGCGTTCTCACCAGGCATCAGATCCTTCAGCTTGAAGATCTTCCCGTTCAGGCCTTTGCAGACCGGGCAGGGATGCCGGCCGAGAGCCATGAACTCATACTCGGTATTGCCGTTCCGCTCCATGGACCGCCTGGCGGCCTCCGTCCGGACTCTGGTCATCTCCGTAACCATGAGCCGCAGGGCGTCTCTGGAGGACACGCCAACACATGTCTTCTGGATGTTGCGGGCCAGCTGCTCAGCTCCGATACCCTGGATCAGGCCATGCGTGATCTCCCGGTCAAGGGCCGCTTTAAAGCCGGCATACTGTCCCCAGATCCGCTCGGAGAAGGTAGCGTGGTGAAAGGATGCGTTGACAATGGAGTCGATCAGCTCCCCATTTGCCTGTACGGTCTCTGCGAGGATGCCGCCCTGCCGACGGAATTCCTCCAGGGTACGATCAGAGAGCTTATCCTCGAAGTACTTCTGGATCTCATCATACCCTCCGACGACATGCATGCCCAGCTCCGCCTTCAGCAGCTCCAGTCGGTTCGCCTTCATGGTCATGTTGTACAGCTCCATCTCGGCGTTGGCCTGTGCGGAGAAGTCCCGGTTCTTCACATACTCCTTTGCCTTCTCGGCGTAGGCCTGCATGTCCAGGCGTTTGGCCCGGCGCTTTGCTTCGGACAGAGTGATGCCGTTCTTCGTCGCATATTTCACGTAGAAGTCGCTCAGCTCCTTCTGCATCTCATTCATCATCTGACGGTATATCCGCTCGATCTCCCTGCGGTATTCCGCCTCATCAGTGATGTCATGACGGCGCTGGGCCTCTTCCCTGTCACGCCAGTATTCACGACTGCTCTTCGCCATCTCCGTTTCCCTCCAGCTGACCGATCAGCTCCTGCAGCGTAACCTGCCTGCTGTCGGCTTCGGACCGGAGCTGGTTCAGCAGTTCTTCTGGCTGCAGCTTCTGTGAGAACCCCATGTACTGACTCTGGCGTTCCTCCTCGATCTGAAGGCGCTCTGCTTCCTCCTGCTGCATGCGTTCAATCTCCGCATCCGGATCCGGGACCACCGCAGGGGCTGCGGACAGCTTTGTCCGGGTAGACACATGGCCGTCCAGCTTCTGCAGGTTGTCGATCTGCTCGGAAGCGTTGTCCGGGACATTCGGCAGGAAATGGATGTCAATCTCTTCATGAACATTCTTGTTTGTCGTGTTCCGGTCAAATGTGCACCAGAGCTTCATCCGCTTCCGGATGGATTTCTCAATCAGCGTGTTCGCGTCCATCACGAGATTAGACGTGCTCCACAGCTTGTAGGCCAGCGCCGCTCCGGATGTGGCTGAGCCAAAGGATTCATCCGAGATATTGGCCACCATGGCGATCTGGTAGATCAGGCGTTCAATGCGGTCAAGCAGGTTTTCCTGCGTCCCGTCTGCCGACGGCTTAACCAGGTACTCCGCAGCGGCCTTCGCCATCTCATCAGATTGCCCGTAGATATTCAGGATCCGCTTGCGCCGCATATCCTCCACCTGCTCCAGATCCAGTTCAGGACCGAACAGTGCAAGAATAGCCTCCGCGAAGGAATCCACATCATTGCTCTTCTCAGAAATTGTGTGATCGTACAACTCTATCAGCCCGGCAACGGACTCATATAGGCCCATGCGGTCATCATTCAGCATCCACTCCACTACATTAATCCGGGGCGCGTACCAGTTTTCGTAGGCCTCACCTGGCAGCTTCTGCCCTTTGTCGAATGGTTCAATCATCTCCCTGCCGAGGATCTCTCCGAACGGCTCACCCAGATGTCCGCCCTTCGTATGTCTGTCATACCGCACGGCAAACAGGGCGCGTTCCTTCATGTGATCGTCATAGACCACAAACAGTTCCTTTGGCGTTAGGGCTTTCACACAGGTGTTGGCGTTTTCGTCCTGGTACATATACTCAAAAGCGTGGCCATACTCACAGCACCGCCGCACCATAACGGAGTTGTGATGTTTCATCTCGTTCCGTTTTTCGAATGCCCGGATGCTGGCGTTGATATTGTCATCCTCGTGCGTTACACCAATACCGAGGCCGTACCCGTAACCGGCGAAGGTCACTGTCAGATACCTGGGGAAGTTCACCGCCAGGCGCCAGTCAGGATTCCAGTCCTGCTTCTCCGGCTGCCGGAAGATATCGTGAAAGCCTTTATACAGGTTCTCCAGATAGACATATCGGCGCATCCGTTTTTCATGGAGCTTGATGTATTTGTTCACCAGATCCATGGTGATCCCGTCCCTGATCTCCTCCGGGTCGCAGTACAGCGG